>ERZ1292642.954-Hain-H14-01um-R1-954-length-14591-cov-6_pt1 | contig 14591 bp, 6 predicted proteins | sample MGYA00564403_ERZ1292642 | MGnify/ENA primary metagenome ERZ1292642 (study PRJEB36523, sample SAMEA6512643) | groundwater metagenome | collected 2019-01-09 | study: AquaDiva: Metagenomics assemblies of 32 groundwater samples | reverse complement strand
GTAGGGTAGTCCCAGCCGCGCGGCCTCGCCGCGATAAATGTTCTCGGCGATCACGGCTTCCGACTCGGCGGTGAACATCTGCAACCCGGCGGTGACTCGTTGCTGAGTTCCATCCTTGGCAGTGACCATCTTGTAAAGGCGAACCGTGTGATCCCCATACCGGCGGAAGGGGACGTAGCCTTCTTCCTTCAGCCGCTGAACCTGCTTGGCCCGGTCGGCAACCCACTTGTCATACGCACCGGGGGAAGTCAGGAACTCCTTGTAGTCCTTCTGCTCCATCTCGAACTCGGCATCGAGGAACCCTGCGATCATGCGGGTCGCGGAGTGGAAGAGGGTCTTCTGCTCAACGGTTAGAGGTTCTAAGAGTTGGTTATATTCCAGTGACCCCGCCTTATATTTCTCCAATGAGCGAGCGAGCAGCGCATTGGTTGCTGCATCCTGGTCGGCGAATGACGCATGATACCACTCCGGGATTTGCTCCTTCAGCATCTTCTCAACCAACACCGTGCGATACATGAAGAAGTTGTTCAGCACCTGATAGACGTTCTTGAACCCTTTTGAAAATGCGGAGATAAAGTTCGGGGTAGACATCCAGTCCATCCACCAGCGGGTGATCCCGCCCTTCGCCGCGATGGTATCCGCGCTGACCCCGACGCGGGCGAAGGTCTTCATCCACGGTTCAGACTGCGCGCGTTCTATGAACGCCGCGACAATCTTGTTCTCTTGGAGTTGTTCCAGTTCCCCGTTCCGCTCCCGTCGAACGATGCTCTCGAGCACTTCGGGAGCGGTCATCGCGCCCTTAGAAGAATAGGAAAACGCACCGTCTGTACTGCGTGTAATGATAACATCGGCGGGATCAACTTCAAACGATGAAAGCGGAGGCACGTCACGGCGATCACGCAAACTCATACCCGAACGCGCCTGTACATCGCGCGCTTCAATTTCACCGGCTATCGCTTGATACAGATTGAAAGTCTCGCCCGAAGCCTGTAGCGCTTTTTCAATGGCTTTAGAATCACCAGATTGAATGCTTGATAGTTCTTGTCTCGCAAGAACTAAATCTTGGCTGGCTTTAGCAACAAATGCAGCAACCGATCCTGCGTAACGCAAGTCGCTTTTAATGCGCACCACAAAATGCCGTTCATCTTGCGATAATTTAAAATAATCTCCATCATACGCGCGTCCAAGTGCAGTAGAAAAAAGTCGGTCCGATATTGCATTCTCTTGTTTACGCGCAGCCAACCAAGCAATTGATTGCGGCGAATCAAATTTTTGGGCCTCTGCCCCCCCATCATTTCGTTTTTTGTATAGCCGGTCATCTTCTTTAGCGGCATTAAGAAACTCTGCACCTATACCACTATTCTCTATACGTCGCGCAGCCGCAAAAATTGTTGCTGTTTCCTTCGTCGACTTCAACGCGGCGGTAGCTATTTTCTCTGCAAGTTTTCCAGTCTGATCATCATTAAGCGACTTCACTACAGACTCGGCGTTTCCTCCTGTAGCAAACCCTTCTCGCTCCTGAATCCAATGCTGAACCTCGTGAAAAATAGTAGAAAGCGGGTCTTTGGAATAGGGCGTTACACCAATTTTATTCTTTCCATCAAACCACCCTTGCAATCCGCCAAAATCAAGGAAGCCCTTACGAACAACGAAATCTATATTCTTTGCGCCTGGATACAGCTTATAAAGCGTAGGATGCGAAAGAACATTGCCGAGTTTGTAAGTTGTTTCTTTCCCAAATAGCGGGGACTCGACCAATGTATCTACCACCAGGTCTTTAGTTTCTTCGTCGGTTGGAAACTGCATGCGGAGAGACGCCCCGCGTTCAGAAAATTCACGCCGCCACATTTGATCGTGTGGGTTACGGAACCAACCCGTCGCCACTCGGATCTTTTCCATGTCGTCACCGCGCACCGCCATCTTTGTAGCAATGGCGTAGGTGCGTTGGAGACTCTTGGAATTAGGCAGTGCGTTGATTCCGGCATAGGAGAAGAGCGGCAACCCGGCGGCGGCGCGGGTCGCGAGTTCGGGGGTGATAGTGAAGCCGGGTTGAGGGGTAGTTTCGTCTTGTCCTAAATATCCCTCGGCGAACGCGGGATCACTTGCCGCGCGCTCGGCATACTGGCCGCGATCAAGCGCGGTGAACACGTCTTCGAGGGATTGGAAGCCGAGCCCGCGCACGGCATTCGCGATCCGGTCAAAGAACTCCTTGATCTTGGCCCACACGCGCGCCAGTGCCCCTTCCGCCTGCAACTCACCCCGGCGCCAGAACTCGAACCCGTAGGCCCGTGCTTCCTCGGGGGCGGAAGATACTTCGTCGGCGAGATTGGTTTTGTTCTCCACGTCGTAGCGACGCACCTTCTCCATCAATTTTTCAAATAGCGGCTGGCCCGGCTTGAACGCGTTGGCAATGATCTGCCGCTCGGCCGCGTTCAGTACCCAGTCCTCGGCGGCGTGGTAGCCCTCATGGTCCGCGATCGAGAGTTCGTGCTTCGCGTTCACCGCCATCGAGATGATGGCCTTCATTGGCCCAACGCGGGTGTAACTGCCAATGGGGGTCACTTTAATCCGGCGACTTTTTTCAGCCTTACGGCGTTCTGTTGCCAGTTGCCCAACAAGCGCGCGCCGTTCTTTCTGCGCGGTTCGCTTGTTCTCAGGAGCCATAAAGGTCTTGATGCGGAGTTCGGCGCGATCGCCCACAATCTCCTTCACCCGCGCGATCAGTTCAGCACCGCGGGCGGCGTAATACCGGTCGAAGGTATCTACCGCCGCGTCCTTCGCAGCTTGCGGGAGGGCGTGGAACTGATCGGAAGTGAGGGCGGCGCGGGACTTCAGTATGTCAGAGTCACTCGTTGGTTTTGCATTGAAGATTGATTTGGTCTGCTCGGGACGAAAGGCAACGTATGAATCTCCTGGGCCTTCCGCAAGATTCTCATATACCAAACCGTCGTAGCCTTCTTCTTTGGCTAGTTCTATTTGTAATTGCCATCCGCCAATAGCGGACACCTCATCGTGCTCTGATACACGTTTTGGATTGCGTATATTTGCAAATACGGGCATTACAGCAGGGCCAATCTCTGGCCCGCCCCCCGTGGGCCACGCTACGCCTTGGCGTAATCTCTTTTCTGCCTGTTGTGGCGTTGTGCCTAAATGAAGCGCCGCACCAGGAACAGACCAATCAAAATGTGTCCCATGATAAACCACCAGTGGTTCACCCTTCTCATTCACCACCTTGCTCGCGCCGAACCACTTCTTGAACTCCGGCGTGCGCTCTACCGCCCCCTTCGAAAACCGCGTCGCCGCGCCCGTGACGGCGTTGTGCACGTCCTGAATGACAGCATCTACTTCCTTCTTGGGGAAGTACCACGACAGCGGATGACCCGACGGGGTTCCGATCGGCTTCTCGAACTCTGTCTTGATGTATGCGAATTGTTCTTCCGGGGTCGCAAGCGCGCGAGCGTTCTGGGCCACTTTGGTCAATCGGTCGAGCGCGCGGTTGGCGAGCGCGGCCTTATGCGCCTTCGACCCCCCCGCCTTGGTCTCGGCTAACTCGCGGAGCGCGGGCTCGCGAGTGGCCATCTGGTCGCGTATGGAACCTTTCGCCTGCGGATTGACAACCTTAGCGGATTCCGTAGGGTTGACAATTGGACCCTGAACCGTGGCGGTTTCCTTCACTTCCGACTTCGGCGTGGGAGTAATAGCGTGTTGGTCCACAAACGCCTGCGCGGCCTGTGCCGCGACTTTGGGAGTTTTCAGTTCCTCCACTCGCTGGATCGCCGCGACGCGAACAGGGTCTGGCGGGACAACTTGCACACCATCAACATCCACACTACCATCACGCCGCGCTGTCTTCACGCTGGTTACACCGTCGCGTTCAATCTTCGTAGTAGCTACTATCGGCGATTCAGACGGCGCTGTATTCTCCGCAACGGGCACAATCGGGGTTTCGCTACTTGGTTTAACTTCCGGGGCCATACCCAAATTGGGCTTGATCGTGCCCAAATTGGGTATGATCGTACCCGACTCTGGTACAACCGGTGCGGGCGCCGCCCGGTTTTCTTCCGCCGTGAACCGCGCTATTGCTTCCTCGCGTGGGGTCAGCGCGGGAACTGTAGGCACTTGTTCAGAAGTGCCGACCTGTTCACGTCCCGTGAACCGCGACTGATCCTGAACAGGTGCAGTAGCCCGATGTGCGCCAATGCCTGCGCCAAACACGGTGCCCGGTGCCGCACCACCCATGAACGAGTTGATGTAGTCCGAGATCGCCTCGGCATCCGTCAGCGACTTCCCGGCGCTCGCGCGCTCGATCAGGGCCTGGCCGGCCTCCTGTGTGCCTTCCAACGCAGCACCGACAGGGGCGCCCTTCGCGGCACCCTTCACCATTGCGCCGAAGCCGCCCTTGCCCGCCGCCTTGATATACCGTTCGGCCGCGAGCAGCGGTAAAAAGTCGATCAACCCCGCGCCAACACCGCCAACAAGTGATCGTATCTCAGGATTCTCGACACCAGTCTTAAGCGCCTCGGGATAGATGCTGCCAGCCTCGAGCGCGACATCGGGGGTAATGGCACCTGCGTATGCGCCCGCACGCGTTAAAGCAGCCTTGGTTACTGCGGATGCGACACCACGCCCTGCGAGCGCACCTAGCCCCGCCCCAACCCCGCCACCAACTGCCATCGTGGCAAGCGACGGAACGGCATTGCCCAATAACCATTTGAAATACTCGCCCGCTCGGGACGGGTCCTTGACCACATCCTCAAACTGCATCGCACCTTGGGACGCGATCTCGCTCTCAGCGGCGGCCTTGTCGAGCGCGGCTTGCTCGAGTTCCTTTGCACCTACCGCATGGGCGGCGAGCGCGCCTGCGCCCGCGAATGACGCCTTGACCCCGGCAACACCCGCGCCCAACCCGCGCTTGAACGGGCCGGGGGCGTTGGGATCGGGAGCGAAAGGATCGAGCCCGGCAACCGGTTTCGTTACGTCCAAGCCTATGTCGGGCGCAAACGGATCAAGTGCCATAATTAGTCAATCAGTTTATATCCGGGGATCTTAGCAATGTCTCGCCGCACTTGGTCCTCGCTCTGATAGGTTTTGTTCTTCTTCGCGCTCGCCACAGCTTCACGCATAGTTATGGGTTGTACTGGCGGAGTGGGGATAACCCGCTGCGCCGCGCCTTGCCCTCGGTTGATCAGCGTAATAGCGCCCGTCTTCGGGTCCGGCATAGACGTTATAGACTCCGAAAACTTATCCACGGCGCCGAACCGCCCTTTAAGTGCGGCCGACGCTGCCTGCGCTTTTTCACGGTCGGCGGGTGTCGTATTCGGATCGAGTATTTTACGAGCCAATTCGGCATGAAGAATATCAATGTTACCTTTCGCCAAATGTTCTTGCGCGGCCGGCCCCAGCAAGTCGACCATCAGCTTATTCTGCGCTGTCTGTGCCGTCAGTTGGTGGCCAGCCGTCGCCGCGCTGGTCGTCGCTTCGCTCGTCAGACGCGTGTTCTCGGCACCTTGCAATATATTGAACGCGTCGACCGCCGCCTTCTGCCCCGGCACCGTCTTGGCCGTACCAATCTTGGCATACGCCGCCTCGATCTTCGCCTGCCTCGCGATATTCGCATCATCCGCCGCCGTGCGCCCAAGCCACGTGCCACCGCCCGCCTGATACTGATCCTGCAAAGGCCCCCAATTCTTGGCAAACATCTGATTGTCGGGCGCGTTTGCATAGTTCTGACGGGCGGCAGAAAGCAACCGTGAAGTCGCGGGATCAAGACCACCAGTAACAATATTCGGTCCTGCCGGGGCGGCAACAACTGCGGGAGCACCCACCGTACCCTCATACATGCCGCGCGGGGCGCCGGGAGCAAACGCCATATCGGGCGCAGGCGCAACAGGGGCTGACGCGGGCTTGGTCCCCGGAGTGCCCATGGCGCCCCAATACTCTTGAGCAAAATCAGAAAGTGTACTTGTAACAGGAGATACCGTGCGGGCCACTCCGCCTATTACATTGGTCATTCCCGCGCGCAGTCTACGCGCAGCCATGGCGCCAAAGGACTCGGCAGGTGCAGGAGGGGCGGGTAGAGCAGGAGGCGCGGGAGGAACGGGGTTCGCGCCCCACGAACTACTGGTGCCGGTTCTTTTCGGAAACAAGTCATCAAACATAGCCATAATCTACTCCGTTGCAGTGAGGGCAGTGAGGGTGTTAATGGAATTGACAGCCGCGCCAACGACCGCCTGATAGTACCCGGCGCCGCCGACGGCCGCTTTAACCTGTGCATCAGCAGATGCCACCAATCCGGCCAACGTGACCTTCGCGCGCTCGATCACAAGTTTTGCGTTCTCAGCCGCGCGCTGGAAGTCCAGCGTGCGCGAGGTCAAATCAAGCCTGCGCGCTTCGGCCACCGCGCCGGACTCGGCGGCCCCGGCCTGCACCTGACCTCCGTACACGCGCACCCTGGCGTCGATAAGTTGCGCCTGCGCAGTTACGTCCGTTCGATACTTCTCAAGGTCCGCACGATACACTTCCACGATCTGCTGCGCGGCCTTGACCTGGGCATCGAGCCGTGCAGTAAGCACGTCGACCTTGGCGCGCGTGCCTGAAATAACGGCAGCGTAAGCGCGGGACTCGGACTCGAAAGCAGTGACCCTAGCGACCTCGCCGTCGATGCGGGACTTGAACATCCCAAACTCGGCGGTCTTCGCCTGCACCTGTGCGCCGTACGCGTCGATCAGCGCGCGGAAAGTTTCAACCCGCAGTCGGTTCACACCCAGCAGTGCTTGAACGGCTTCGACCCGCGCACGATAAAGACCAATGACGGCATTGATGCCGGCAAGCTGCGCGTTATAGACCTCTACCGTCGCCCGCTGCACATCAACCTCGATGCGCTTACCTTCCATCTGTGTGCGGTATATCTCGACGCGAACCATCTGCGCACGAACCCGCGATTCAAACGCCGCTGCATCCGTCTTATACGCATCCAGTTGCGCGTTGTACTTGGCGACCTGCGCGTTGAAAATCTGGATCGACGCTTCCATCACGGCCTTGGCCGAGTTGAGCGAGCGCTCCATGATGGAGTTGTGGAAGCCAATCAGCACCTGCTCGAGTTGCCGCGTCTGCTCAATAGTGAACTTGCGGTTCTCGACGTACAGGTCCGCGCGCTTGAGTGCGATGTCACGGTTCACCCCGGACATCTTATCCTGCAACTTCTGATTCGCGCGCTGAAGCGCAATCGTCAGGTCACCGGGAGGCAACGGGAACCCGCGTGCCGCCGCTTCGGCGATCAGCGTCTCCGACTCAGCAAGCGCCCCTTCAAGCTCGCGCGAACGGGCACGATCCCACAACGCGGCCTCGTCATTGGTCTCGATCCCGTAGCCGCCGTTCTGCATGTCGGCAAGTAACTTCGCTTGCAGGGCGTCCAGCGAGGCTGATGCGTAGAGTTCCTCGAAGAACGTGAACGTATTGCTCGGCACCACCAGATCGTCAACCGGCAGCGTGGTGGAGAACACCGGGATCTCCACACCAGGGACATCAGGAAACGTGATACCTGTGATGCTGGGAACCGCCGGAAACGTAATAGTGGGCACATCCGGGAGGCTCGGATCGTCAACCGCCGGGGCAACAGGCACGACGGGTAATGCAGCCGAAGGAGCCTGCGGGATGTTCAATGAGGGTGCGACGCCCGTAAAATCGGGAACGGCGACATCCGGTATTGTATCAATCGTACCAGAGGTAAATTCAGGCACCTGTGCTTGCGTTATTTCGCCGACATCCAAAACCGAGGGGAACAGCCCGAGCAAAAGCGCCTGTGTCGCTTCGGTCGAGTCGGTCGCATAACCGGGGTCAGGGATCGACGAAGGAGGATCAACAAGAAAGAAATTGCTCGTCAGGCTGTCAATCTTGCTCAACAGCGCGTCGGCAGATGCGATCGTTTCAGTCGCGAACTGTTGTTGCTGTGCAATGACATCTTGGACGGCCATGATTTTCTCCGTTACGCTCTACCAACAAAAGCGACAACTTGATCCGGCGGCGTTGCAAATCCGCCATTAACATATAACGCATCGACCACCGATACACGATTCGCCTTCTGGTCGGGCGGCACTAGCGTTGCATCAACATCCCACAAGTTTCCGCGCATTGTGAAGAGCGATGAATTGGCCTGAACATGCTCAGTGGTAATGTAAAAGTCCTTCACGTACTGCGGGCGCTCTAAAAATCCTTGCGCATCCAAACCCCACGAAGAACCGAAAAAGAACTCGCCCGCGGCGGCGACAGCGAACGATCCTGATCCGTCTCCTGTGTCAATCGTTGTACTCGGAGGCGGGGAGCCGGTAGAACCGCCAAACTGCACCGCCGGCACATCCCAGTTCGTGAAATGCCCGACCTGATCTGGCCACTGGCCAGAAACCGCTGTCTGTGCCTGCCTCACTTTGAATGACGTGGGAGATCCAAAACTGGTCGTCGTACTGATACTGTGCGACTGCTCCCGAATCAGTGCAACCGCTTCGCGCTCCATCGGGAACAGGATCAAGTGGGACTGCCCGCTCGATGTCCTGCGAACCGCTTCATCCTGCCTTTGCGCGATCGCCCACGTGTCATCTACGCGATAGACGATTTGAATAGAGTTCACGTTCCCGTACGTCGGCCACTCCCAAATACCAGAGGGCAACTGGTACGCTTCGGGATGGTCCGGGGGCGGGTCACTACTGTGATCGAGCCCCGTCTGCCCGTAGTAATAGCATCCAGGATACAAATCAATTGCGTGATAATCTGTGTGCGATGCAACGCTCTCCGATCCCAGCACGGTTTCCGAAGCCTCGCGGAGTTGGTTGATTATGACCTCTACGTTGGCACCCCCAGCCAGACCTGTGAATCCAAATGTGGCACGGTCGTAGGCCGAATTTCTAAACCCCCCTGTATTTTCCAACGGGCGATAATTGAAAACAATACCCGACGGATGTTGGCAACCATGCACATTGACCGCCGGGTCTTGCCCGCGAATATGCGTTCCCGTACCGTTGCCATTCCAGAAAGTTGTCCCTACCGAGTCTACTATCGGCGGAGTAACTTCTTCATCGAAATGAGTATTAGTAAGCGACCAATTAGTCAGTTTCTGTTCATCGCCGTCGTAGTACACATGAATCGGACCCGAACCGTCTTCGCCAATGAATGGCTCGATCGCATCCCATGTCACAATATTCTCGCCGCTAGGAACCCACAGGGTTGCGGCACCCGCCGCGAAAGTGATTTGACTCAACGGCCCTCGCGCAAGACTGGCGGACAACCCACCTTCGGGGGTCAGAACAAAAGACAGTGTGGCTAGAAACGTCTCATAATACCCGACGTGCCCACTAATACGAACTTGTTTTGCAACGACATTAGCGGCCTCGTGCCCCGAGTAACTAAATGCCCACCCGCAACCATCGTGCCACGGCCCGTAGGACGCATAGACCGCTGCCATATCATCATGCGTGAGCAGTTGCACCACTCCGCTATTCGGCCGTCCAGCATAGGCCCATTGCAGACTCACAATCTCTGCGTACGCGCGCAGGTTACTGTTTTCTTCGACCTGCGCCGAGGTAGGCATGTACTGTTTCACGCCCCACGAATCGCAACACTTACCCGTTACCTTAATTGGCGCGGCGTAGACCCCGCCCGAGTGCACTTCGATCAGCCAGTAGGCATCGTGCGGCTCCGGGTCCGCGATCGTTTTCTTGACGATGCCGTGCGTGCACGCCCATGTGTAACTGAACGGCGCGTTCTTCCCGCCGCCGTGGTAGCAGCCAGCCGCTTCGCGTATGAGCCCGGAGTACAAACTTGCAACGCGGGTGTAGTCGTTATTACTCAACTCGCCGGGTATCTTGTACCCCTTGCTGCGACGCACTTCCGGCACTGGGGAGATCAACTCCCCTTCGGTTGGCTGAATACGTTCAATTACACCATCAACATAGTAGGCTTGATAGGGCGCGCGCTCAAACGCGTTGTCCCGAACCAGCATGAAACCACGCCGGTCGGTGCAACCCGTTTCGATCTTGATAGAGTCATACCAACTGTCCGGGCTAGAGTCTTGAGAGAACGCAACCTCGCGAGCGGCGCCTGGCCGCCCCCGGCGCGTGCGCACGATGATTGAACCGTTTCCGTCAGGTGTGATAAAGTTGCGCCTCCCGGAGTTGAGTTTCATGCCGTTAAGCGTCGCCTTTAACGCACGAAGCAATCCTTGTGCGTAGGGCAAATATCCCTCGCCACCTGGGTCAATGTGGAGGGCTTCAAGCACTACGCGACCCTCCGGCGAAGAACCTCGGGGTACAGCGCCACCGATGAGTAACTGAACCCGGCGCCGTTCTGATTGGCGATCTCCCATGACCAGAAACGCGACTTCGGCCCCTTGCCGACCGGCACTCGGCGCGAGCGCAGCCCGGCGCCGTTAAACGGCAGCAAGTACGAGCGCGTGCCCGACTCAGTGCATATCGTGCGGAAGATCATGTCGCCATCCTGCTCACCCGCGACATAGATGCGCGGGACGCGTTTGAGCATGCTGCTCCCGTATTCCATCGCGCCGTCGCGCACGGTCGCATCAATAGCCACTCCGTTATCGGTGCTCTGCGTGCCAAGAACAAAAATGCCGCCGGCCGACGCACCCAGCACGGCACCGTTGAATGTCGCAAATGAATTGAATGTAAATGCCAGATACTCGGTCAACGCTTTATTCTTCATATTGAGCGCCCAGGTGCGATAGGTCGCGGGAAGCGCCGCGTTGCCCGACATCGCGATTTGCAGCATCGGCAACGTAAGAGCAAGTGCCGCGGTGATCGTGCCATATCCCGTGATGCTGCTCGTCTTGGCTGGCAGCGACGCGGTAACCGACCCTACCTGCCCTGTCACACCGACGACGGTAAAGCGTTTCGCTGGGAGCGCTATGTTAATTGTTGCGAACGAACTATCCACGCCCGTCATTACGGCGGACTTAGCAGGAAGTTCAGCCGTGATTGACCCGAAACCAGACTCGATGCCAACCAACTCGCACGTCAAAGCCGAGAAAGTTACATCTATCGTCGCGATCTGTCCCGTCGCGCCTTCAATGTCGATCGTTTTGGCGGGAAGAACCTCATCAATCCCATTAAGCGTGTTAGCAACAAACTCCTTCAGCGGGAGCGTTACGTCGAGGGTAGCGAGGGTTCCGGTAAGCCCGGCAACGTCAAACACCTTGAGCGGGATTGTGCCCGCAAAAGCCCCGGTGATTTCCGAAAGACTTTCCCCGGTCATTTCCTTGACCGGCATATCCCCTTCGATAGAGCCTATTCCGCCGGTAACTCCGGTAAATACTAAATCTTTGAGTGGCAGTGTTGCTTCTACCGATCCGATCTCGCCCGTGCGCCCTTCAAAATCGGACAGTTTCGCCGGGAGAACAGAAGTAACTCCTTCGGCGCCTCCCAGCATACTGATAGTCTTAAGGGGCAGACTCGCCTCAATATCACCAGGAACAATATCCCAAATGAACGTTGTCTTGAGCGGAAGGCTAGCGGCGATATCCGCTATCGGGCCATTATCTGCAAAAGTTTCGGTCGGCGGAGTGAAATTGGCGGTGTACCGCGCAACACCTTTGGTAATGCGAAAATCGTCAATCCAGCCGTCGAATTTACTAGCGCCGAAACCGCTAATATTCTGGCCCAGTGTCAGCGCATTCGCGCTGTCGAATAGAGCCGACGCGCTGGTAGCAACCGCCGTCCCTACGCCATCAATATATCCCTTGAATGACGAGCCATAGCGAACAAGGGCAACGTGATACCACTGGCCGGTGGCAATCGTCCCTATACTAATGCCGCTGGCTATATTGTACGTTGCCCCATCAGATGACAAGTACACCGTAAGCGCGGTACTAGCAGCATGGTTTATTAAAATTGGACTAAGGGCGTCTGTAAAGCCAACAATGCCGGCCCCGGAGCCGACAGGAGTGGTGGCGGCTCGAAGCCAAAACTCTATCGTGAAGTCACCTGAACCGAACGCCCAGTCGGCGCTATCGGGGGTAGAAAGAACATCACCCGTTCCGGGAATTATACAACTTGCAGACCCGAACTTGAACTGCGCTGTGTCAATCTGCGGCAGCGAAGTCGTGTTAGTGTACGTATGCCGTCCGGTGGCATCCGTGAATACCTCGGAGGCATCGGCCCCCTCCATGTGAAGGAGGGTGACTACCTGATCCCAATTAGAGTCGTAGGACATGGTCTACTCTAGGCGAGCAAACGCCCGACCCTCATCGCAAGGGCCGGGCAAGCGTTCACGATTATGCCGCCGGTTCGGTGATAACGGCCGTGCTGATAGTCTGCGTAGCCGCAGCCGTGATGGTCGTGCTCGACAAGTTCATATTGGCGCCCGAAGTCGCCACGTTGCCGTCAAGCCGGACATAAAGCTCAGCACCATCCGCCGCGCCCGCATCGGCGACAGCAGCAACGAATCGGAACCATCCGGCAGTGCCGGTGTTCCCAGCGACGCCAGACCACACTTGGTCAGTCGCCTTGGCCAACGCACCCGCTGCAGAATCACCAAACTTGAGCCCGTTGATCTGAGTCACACCTGATACGCCAGAACCAATATTAACAAGCGGCGTAAGAGTCAACGTGGTCGAGGTTCCGGTAACCACCCACCCGTTACCGAGCGAGCCCAACCCTGGTTTCGCCGTGAGGGTGATGACACCCGCGACATTCGTCGCCGTGAACATAAAGTTCTTCGGGTTATTATTGATCTTGTAGCACACGTCAACGGCCGTTTGCGTAACCGACGTGTTATAATTCGTCGCACTGCCCATGATCTCAATCGAGTTCACGGTGAGTGTATCGACCGAACCGGAACCGCCCCCGATAGTGAAACCGCCGGTTGCCAGCACTTCAGCCGTGTGAGTGCCGGATGCAGCCGTGTAAGTGCAAAGCAGCGTGCCGGCAACAGCGTCATCCGCGAGCGTCGGCTGCGATCCCGTGTAGAGCAGTAATTTGCCACCACTGAGGGCGCGTTTCAAAGAACCGCCTTCATTCAAAAAATTACGAAGGGCCTTGCTAAGTCTGAGTGCCATGATGTGCTCCTGTTAGATAGGTTATGAACTTACGTTTGCTGCTTGCTCTGCCCCTCGCAATACTACAAGGCCCTGCACCATTCCGCGGTGCCGACGTACAATCGCCGCACCTTTGTCCTGAATCGGGTACGCAAACCGGTCGCGAGTCAGATTTTCCAGATTACCATCCGGTGTGCCGAAGCACAACCCTTGGGTAGTCACGAAGAACGCAACGGCACTGCCCTTGGGCGCTCCCTCGCCAAATGCTTCGCCATCAATGTAGGCAAGCGCACCAGGTATCGCGCCGTAGTCCGCGACAACGTCATACGTCCACTTCTCGGGGGATTCCCCGCGTAGCCATACAACGCTGTCCTCAGTCCCAAGCCACGTGCCGTCCGCGCGAGACGCTACGGTCTCGATCATCGTGATTCGCGAATCAAACCGCTTCACCTTGCGCAAGTCGAATAACTCAGGCGCGTACGGTTCGCTCGGGTACAACTCGTTCCCGACCGCGACGAGCAGGCGCGCACCAAACCGGCCAACGAGGGGCGCGGCGGGCGGCGGACGCAGGTGCTGAGTCATCAGCGGGATCTGCAACGATGCTTCCATCGCATAAGTAAATGTCGTTACACCGGCGGCAACCAGTCCTGCACGATATAATGCCTCACCATTACATTTGCTGAGATACACCGCCACAGACGCGACACCGGTGTCAGAGGATGCCGGGATGCTTGACAGCGCGATCCCGCCCATGGACGCGAGATCAATGATCCCGGCGCGCGGCGTACCGGACTCCTGACCGTCGGCGCGCAGGTACGTCACCGCGAACTGGTATCGCCCGGACGGCAGCACGCCGCCAACCTCAGAGGCAACCGGCTGGTCACTCGGCGGGGTGATCCCCCAACTGCGAGACTGACCGTTCTCGATCACGCCGTTCTCGACGCCATTCGAGTAATATACGCGCCCGGCCATCGGCACATAGGTCATGTCGAGGCCCGATGTGAGGTCGGCGCGTAGGATTTTAATTGTGTAACTCGGCAGGATCTGAATCAAGTTTGTCTCGCTTTGCACCGCGAGCGCGACCCGCCCGTCGCTCCAAAGCGACTTGTGCGCTCCGCTTACGACAGCGGCTCCATGCCCAAACCGACGGGTGATACGCTCCGAGTCATCAATGTCGACATTCTGCGCGACACTCAAGTCACCCAGCTCGAACCGATCAACTGGCACGTTATTGCGCAACCCCTTAAACTGCGAGTGTTCTTGGAGTCCTTCGCGCAGGTCGATTGCCATTACTTTATCTTCGCCGTGGTAGAAGCAAATCCCCACCGAGACCCATTGTAATCAGCCCGCTGACGATCGCGCCGTGCTTCCCGGCACGTATCCGCAAACTCGGCCAACAGATTGCGTCCATCAACCTTGTAGCCCGAGTCCACCATCGGCTGAGTCAGACACCGGCCGGCAGCATAGATGCACAGATCAAGATGATATTCTTCGGGGAGCTCAGGTTCGGCTTCCGTATCATCCAGCGTGAGTTCAGTAATGGGCAGGCGCGCGG
>ERZ1292642.950-Hain-H14-01um-R1-950-length-14616-cov-16_pt1 | contig 14616 bp, 25 predicted proteins | sample MGYA00564403_ERZ1292642 | MGnify/ENA primary metagenome ERZ1292642 (study PRJEB36523, sample SAMEA6512643) | groundwater metagenome | collected 2019-01-09 | study: AquaDiva: Metagenomics assemblies of 32 groundwater samples | reverse complement strand
GCGGGCTGGGGCATCAAAGCGGGCGGGGGCATCAAAGCGGGCGGGGGCATCAAAGCGGGCTTGACAATCTCCTGCGGCACCGTCTTGTCGGTGGGGTATCGGATCTTCGCCGGCATCGCGATCTTTCGGAAGACCGTCACCGATACGGAGCGCACCATCACGTGCCAGCGTTTAGCATCCGGCGACGTGGCCTACGGCTTCCTCGTGGAGCGTGAAGCAACTATTCGTGATGCGAAATAATGATTCATGAGGGCATCATGTCAGATAGTACTGTGAGTTGGATGTTTTTCACCGTCGTGGCGCTGGCGGCGATCCAGGCCGTCTCGATCTACGCTATCGCGAGGGTAGCGATCACCGGGCAGGCCGGGGTGTTGTATGAGCGCAAGCCGGACCGCGACGAGTACCACGCGACGACGCCCTCATCAATCTCGCCGAGGTCACTGCGGTGACACCAATCGCCCGCCGCCGGCGGGAGAGAATTGGTGGGTCTGTTGCTGGCTGGCCGTGATAGGCGGCGTACTGTTCAGTATGGTTCTCTGTTTAGATCGCATCGCGAAGGCTGTAGAAGTCCTGGCAGGTCTTCGATGAGCGATCCGGACCTGTTCGGCGTCAAGCGTGACAAGCCGGCCAGGCGCAAGGCGCCGCCGGCACCAGCAGGCGCCGTGCAGCACCTGATCGGCGTCTACAAGGCGCTGTACGAGGCGCGCTTCCGCGAGCTGCCGGTCGTCCTGCAGCGCGACGGGGCGGTCCTGAAGTCGCTCGTGGTCGCCTACGGAGCCGAGAAGGTGGAGGCTCGGCTGCAGGCGTTTATGGCCTGGGACGACCGGTTCGTGGCCGAGTCCGGCTACGCGCTGACGCTGCTGCAATCGCAGTGGAACCGGCTGGCGGCCATGGTGCTGCAGGCGGCGGAGCCGCGCGGCCTCGTGCCTGATGCTGAACAGACGCGGACCTACCTGCAGGGGCTGAAGACGGGACGGAAATGCTGATCCGGGGGGATGCGCGCTTTCTGCCGTTGGCGGATAGGTGCGTGAATTGCGTGGTGACGTCGCCACCGTACTTTGGCTTACGCGACTACGGGGCGGAAATACAGTTAGGGCTGGAAGCTACACCAGACGACTATGTGACCGCGCTCGTGGCCGTCTTCCGTGAGGTCCGCAGGGTGCTAGGCGACGACGGAACGGTCTGGCTGAACTTAGGCGACTCCTATAGCCGTGCGCCGGAGAAAGGCGGGAGCGGGCCAAACGGCAAGAACGAGGACCGCTGGGGTTATGGTATCGCGCAGAGCACGAAGGCTGGAAACAGCGATGGATCCGTCGGCCGGGCCGATAGACCCCTTGGAACGCGTACGATCGGTAAGCCGAAGGACCTTGTCGGCATTCCGTGGCGTGTCGCCTTCGCCCTGCAAGCTGATGGCTGGTATCTCCGTTCAGACATCATCTGGAGCAAACCGAACCCGATGCCGGAGTCCGTGACCGACCGGCCGACGAAGGCGCATGAGTATCTGTTCCTTCTGTCGAAGTCGGAGCGCTACTACTACGATGCGGCCGCGATTGCGGAGCCGTTCGCCGACTGCACGCTTCGTTAGGCTGATGAGGGCTATGACGGCATCGGCTTAAAAGACTATGAGGCCGCCGGCGTACAGAATCCGAGCGACACAAAGCGCCGCATCATCGACAGTATCAATCGTAGGCGTTCAAGTTACAGGACCGGATCGGCGTCGTCGATGAATGGCGGTGAACACACCAGAAAGTCAGACGCTGGTTTGCCGGTGCGTGAGGCTGGCCGGAACAAGCGTACCGTCTGGACCGTGCCGACGATGCCCTACGCCGGTGCCCACTTCGCGACGATGCCCGAGAAGTTGGTTAAGCCGTGCATTCTCGCTGGGTGCCCGCCGGCCGGCAAGCGGTGCGACTGCGACGAAATAATCGACACACCACTAGGCGACGGCGCGTCGAACGATCCGACGATACAGACAGGGCGGGCGGGTTTCAACAGGCCTCGTCGGCCGAATGAAGGCGTGCGCCAGATCACGCGCCGCGAACAACGCGACTACGCCGAGCAGATGCGGGTGTCACCGTTCCGTGAACAGATGGCCATGGCGGCCGGAGAGGCCTTCGCCCACTATATCCGAACCGACAAGAGCGGTGCGTGGACGCTGCCGCCCGATTTATTGCGCGAATGGCTCGCGGCTGGTTGGTTACGGGAGGCGGCGCCGTGTCGGCATCCAATTGAACCGCCCGGCCTCGTGCTCGATCCGTTTGTCGGATCAGGCACCGTGGTCAGCGTGGCGGAACGGCTCGGCCGGCGCGGCGTCGGCGTCGATTTGTCGTATCAGGACTTGGCGAAGAAGCGAACAGCGCAGCGCGGGTTGCGCTTTGAAGCGGGTAGCGGATGACGAATAGAGAGCGCAAGAGCCTACCCGCGAATATCGAGGCCGAGCGGTCAATCCTCGGCGCCATCCTCCTGCACGGCGAGGCGCTGGACATGGTCGCCGACCTGATCCGGCCGGAGGATTTCTTCCGGGACGCGCACCGCCGCATCTTCGCCGCCATCCTGGCGCTGGCCGGCGCCGCGCAGCCGGTCGAGTTCGTGACCCTCAAGGAGGCGCTGTCGCGCAAGGGTGAACTCGACGAGGTCGGCGGGCCGGCGTACATCTCGGCGCTCGTGGACGGCGTGCCTCGGTCGACGAACATCCAGCACTACGCCGCGATCGTCAAGGAGAAGAGCCGGCTCCGGGAGACGATCTCCACGGCCAACCGGCTGAGCGCGGCGGCCTACGCAGAGGAGGAGCCGGCGGCGGACCTCGCCTCGGGCGCGGCCGAGCGGCTGTTCGACCTCGGCGGCGCCGCGCTGCCCGGCAAGCCGGTCCTGCTCCGCGACCTGTCCGCCCGCGGCATCGAGCAGATCGAGCGGGCGCACGCCGGCCGCGGCGAGGTCACCGGCACGGCGACCGGCTTCACGGAGCTGGACGAGATCCTGGCCGGCCTGCAGCCGAGCGACCTGGTGCTGGTGGCCGGGCGGACCAGCCAGGGGAAGACGGCGCTGGCCATGAACGTCGCCCGGTTCGTCGCGCGCCAGGCGCCCGTGCTGGTCTTCAGCCTGGAGATGACCCGGCTGCAGCTGTACATGCGCCTCCTGGCGTCCGAGGCGGGCGTGGACAGCCACCGCATGCGGTCCGGCTACCTGGGGGAGGCCGACTGGGGCCTGCTGGCCGCCGCGATGGGCGCCCTGGGCGACTGCCGGATGCTGATCGACGACACGCCGGGCATCGGCGTCGTCGAGGTCCGCGCCCGCGCGCGGCAGGTCCGCGGTGAGCACGGCCTCGGCCTGGTCGTGGTCGACTACCTGCAGCTGATGCGCGGGCGCGGGCGGTTCGACAACCGGACGCAGGAGATCGGCACCATCAGCCGCGGGCTGAAGGGGGTGGCGAAGGAGCTGGGCGTGCCGGTGGTCGCCCTCGCGCAGCTGTCGCGCGCGCCGGAGGCCGGCCACGGCCGCAAGGCCCGCCGCCCGCAGCTGTCGGACCTGCGCGAGTCCGGGGACCTGGAGAACGACGCGGACGTCGTGCTGCTCATCTACCGGCCGGAGGCCGAGCCTGGCAGCGAGCAGCAGGACGTGGCGGAGATCATCGTGGCGAAGCAGCGGAACGGGCCGACCGGCGTGGTCAAGCTGGCGTTCCGCAAGCAGTATGTACGGTTCGAGAATCTGGCGCTGTTATGAGAACCGAGCAGCCGACAAAGGTCTGTCGCGTATGCGGTGATCCGCTGCCGCCGGTTCGTTGGCGCGATGCTATCCGACGCCGTCAGTGCAGCAAGTGCCAACGCGCTGCAGCAATACAAAAGGCCCGAGCTAAGAGCGCTGAACTGCGAAGACTTAAGAAGATCCCCTGCCCGTGTTGTCAGCGCGCGATGCCGTCTAACCGCCGGACTTGTTCTAGGAACTGCTGGGCCCACGAGCGCAAGCTACGGCTGCGGTGTCCGCGGCCGTGCGAGATATGCGGCGTGGAGTTCTTCCCTGGCGGTCGCCAACCGCTGAAGTTCTGCTCCAGGAAGTGCTATTGGGCGCACGTCAACAAACGTGCGGCCGAGGCGGTACTGACGTTGACCTGCCCGAATTGCGGGAAGCACTTCACGAGGCACAAGAATCAGGTGCGCGGGAAGGTGGCGATCTGTAGTAGCCGATGTCGCGAGTATTTTTCAGGAGAACACAGTGCGGTCTGGCGCGGCGGCTCAGACCCGAACAGAGGGTCGGGTTGGCTGAAACTAGCCGAATCCATTCGGGTTCGTGATGGTCACTGCTGCAGGCGGTGCGGGAAAAGCCAAGAGGCAAACGGGCAGCGCCTGTCGGTGGATCATATTAGGCCGTGGCGTGAGTTCAGCGACGATGTCGCCGAGGCCAACAGACCAGATAACCTAGTCAGTCTTTGCCGGTCCTGTCATTCCATGAAAACGACCAAGTATGAACGGAAATGGCTGAAGGGAGATGGGCTGGCGCTGCAGAAGTATCGGCGTGAAATCGGACAACATCAGGAGGTGACGACGTGAGCACGAAAGTCGAACGGGCGGTCGGGGAGGCACACGAGCAGCTGGTCGCGGTCGGCGCGCAGTTCGAGCTGGGGGAGCACGCGCTGACGGCGCCGGGGCCGCCGCCGACGATGGCGCAGTGCGGCGACGGGCTGATGCGGCTGAGCAAGGTGGCCAGCCGGATCAAGTTCTGGCGGGGCGACCTGCTGGCGCTGACGGAGACGCTGTTCGCCGAGGAGGCGGCCCAGATCATCGACAGCGAGCTGATGGACGAGCGCGAGGTCAAGGCCGAGATCTTCGTGGCCACGCACGTCGCGCCGCGGGTGCGGGACCTGGCGCCGGCGCACGACCCCTGGGGCTACTGCAACGCGGTGGCGGGGCTGAAGCCGAGCGAGCAGGAGGAGTTCCTGCTGCGCGCCGGCGAGAACGACTGGAGCCTGTCCAAGCTCCGGGCGGAGGTGGCGGCGGCGAAGGCGGGCGGCGAGAGCAAGATGCGGTTCCTGCTGATCGTCGACGTGCGGACGGAGGCGCTGCAGGAGAAGGTCGGCGCCGAGCTGGAGGGCCGCGGCTACCACGTCACGAAGCGGACGGGGCTGCGGAAGGAGGCCAAGCCGAAGAAGGCGGCGAAGGCGAAGAAGGGGCCGGTGACGGCCCAGCGCAAGCACAAGGGCGCGCCGAAGATGTACACGCGGCGCCGGGCGCCGAAGTAAGGGGGACCCATGAGCCGGGCGGCGATGGAAGTGGAGCGTGCGGTGCGCGAGATGCGTGCTGCTAGTCAGGACGAGAAGGAGACAGACATGGCACGGAAGACGATACGCGGCGGAGCGGCAAAGCGGGCAGGGAAGGGCAATGGTAAGGCCGCGCGGAAGGAGAGACTGGATGCCCTACGGACGGCCACCAGAGCGTCAGCGAGGCGCCGAACAAAGCGCGTCCGCGCGCGACGGAAGAAGCCGACACCGACAGCGGCGAAGCGGTCGGCAGGTGTGATTGAGGCCGCGAACGATGTCCCGCAGAGACAGGCTCGCAAGGCGAAGTTCTACTCGTTGATTCAGCCGATCCCAGAATCGCTCGGCAAGGACACGACGGCGCGGAAGGTTCTGGAATCTATCAGCAAACATGGCCACGCGACGAGAACGATGGTGCGTGCCGATGTTGGGCCTGACGTGCCAGAGCCGACGCTGGGGTTCTATTTGGGTAAGTTCCAGCGCGACAAAGTGCTCGCATCGGAATAAGAGAGGACGTAGAGAGGTGCCGATCATCTACGAGGACGCTGAAGCTGGAGTCGTGATTCACCACGCCGACATCTTCAGCGTCTTGCCGACACTCGACGCGAACTCCATCGATGCCTGCGTGACAGATCCGCCGTACGGGATCGCCTTCATGGGGAAGGATTGGGATGACTTCAGTGCGGCCGGTGAAGTCGGAGCCGCGTGTGACGCGGTCGCGTTCCAGCGCTGGTGCGAACGCTGGGCGCGCGAACTATATCGCGTCTTGCGGCCGGGGGGTTACGTGCTGGCGTTCGGCGGGACCAGGATGTTCCATCGGCTCGCGGTCGGCCTCGAGGATGCTGGATTCGAGATCAGGGACACACTGTCATGGCTCTATGGGTCGGGGTTCCCAAAATCATTAGATATCAGCAAAGCGGTCGATCGCGGGTACCGCCGCGACGAGTCCAACCAGGAGTATATCTGGCGGCCGGCGAGCGGAGCAGCGGCGGACGTCTACGCGGTGACGGCGTTCGTGCGGGCCGCTCGAGATGCCGCAGGAATCAGGAATCGAGAGATCGATTCATTGTTTGGGTTTAATGGCATGGCTGGTCACTGGTCGAGCAGTACAAGTCAGCCGTCGGTGCCGACGTGGCCGCAGTGGGAGAAGCTCAAGGAGCTGCTGCGGTGCACGGACGAGATGGATCAACTCGTCGTCCAAATCAATGGCGGCAAGGGGGATCGCTCCATCGAAGGCACCGCGCTCGGAGACCGTGACGTGGTGGGCACGGCTCGCGGAAAGGACTACGTGGCGGGGGACATGTACGCGCCTGGAGTGGGCGAGTATATAGGCAAGGACTATGACCTCACGACGCCGCGGACAGCGGCGGCGGAATCATTCGCCGGGTGGGGCACTGCGCTCAAGCCTGGGTGGGAGCCGGTGGTTATGGCACGGAAGCCGTTCCCTGGTACGCTCTCACAGAACGCACTACTTCATCGAACTGGCGGGCTCAATATTGACGGATGTCGCATCGACTACGTAGACGACGACGACAAAGCAGCAGCAGCAGCAGCAGCAGCGCAGAGGATCAATTGTGTTCCGGGCGTTCACGGGCGACACTTCACTCGGACTGGTGACATCCAGAAGGCATTGGACGGTTACTTAGAACGCCAAGACGGCGGTCGCTGGCCTGCCAACGTCCTCCTCGATGAAGAAGCAGCGGCACTCCTCGATGAGCAAAGCGGGGAATTAACGAGTGGCGCGAATCCCGAACGGCGCGGCTCGGATAAGTTTCGCGGCATATACAGCGACTTTAAGGGGCAGGAAGCTTGTGAGCCAGCGCGCGGGGTAGACGTGGGCGGCGCGTCCAGGTTTTTCTACGTGGCAAAGCCGAGCCGAGAAGAACGGGATCTCGGGTGCGACTCACTTCCGGTGCGGTCTGGTGGTGAACTAACAGAGCGTAAAGATGGCAGCGCCGGCGCAGAGAATCATCGCGCGGGCGCCGGGCACGGAGGGGGACGAAATATCCATCCGACTGTGAAGCCGGTCGCTCTCATGCGGTGGCTGATTCGTCTCGTGACGCCGCCGGACGGAACCGTGATCGACCCGTTCGCGGGGTCTGGGACGACCGGAATGGCGGCAATGTACGAGCAGCGACGGTTCGTCGGTATCGAGCGCGAGCAGGAATACGCCGACATCGCCGCTCGTCGCATCACGGCAGCGGCGCCGCTCTTTTGTCGGCCCTACATTGGGTCGGCTGTGTCTGACGTGCGAAAGGAGGGCGACGAGGCGTGTGGACCTGCGGTAATAGCCGATCCTGTACTCATCGATGGCATTGGGGTGCCCGCCTCTGTGGTCGTCGTCGAGCGTGGCGCAACTGGTGGCGTTCAAGGCCTGCTCTTTGGTGACGGAGCGGTAGAGTGACCGCCCTACTGCGGTTCACCGTCTACGGCGTCGCCCAGTCGAAGGGGAGCACGAAGTCCTTCGGCTACATTCCGAAGGACAAGGCGACCGGCCGGCCGCGCACGCGCCTGACGCGCCAGGGGCAGGTCGTCCCGGTCATCCTGACAGCCACGACGTCGGACAACCCACGGAACAAGGGCTGGCAGCAGCTCGTGGCCGAGGCGGCGGCGGTGGAGATGAACCGGCTGCGCTTCCGTCAACTCTCCGCCGGCCCGGTCCGCCTGTCGGTGCAGTTCTACCTCCCGCGCCCGAAGCGGATCAAGGACGGCCTCGAGCCGCACCTGACGCGGCCGGACCTAGATAAGCTCGTTCGCAGCGTCAAGGACGCGCTCTCCAAGGTGGCGTGGCGGGACGACAGCCAGGTCACCGTCCTGGCGGCCGGCAAGGGGTACGCCGAGGCGAGGGGTGGGCTTCCGCGGGTCGAGGTGGTCGTAGAGGGACTACCATGAGGCGAGGACGGCCCGCCACGGCGAAAGCACCGGCGCCGCGCCCTGCCGCCAGCTGGTGGCTCCAGCCGATGACGCGCGCGCAGTTCGAGGCGACGGCGACGGCGCGGGCCGAGGCGGCGCGGGACACGCGAGCGGCGGCGCTCGTGGACGCACATTGGGGACAGATCGGCGAGGATTGGCACGGCCACCGCGGCAAGCGGGGCGTATAATGGACGCCGACATGAGCGTACCGGACGACAAGGACGGCACTTCCGGGCGCGACGCGCTACACATCAGGCTGCTCCGCGGGGAGCCCACTATGGTGCTCCCGGCGATTCCAGGCCACGCCCATATCGTCGGGGCCGACGGGAGCCCGACCTGCGGCTGCCGATACCAGGCATTGACCTCCACCCTGGCCACGGCCAGTGATGGCGACGACGAGCCGGGGTACGGGCATGGCGTCTGAGCTGTCCTGGGTCTGCGAGCGGTGCGGCCGCGCGTGGGCGCCGCATTTCGCCGGCGGCATCCCGCGCGACGCGGTCCCCTGCACGCGCGAGTGCGGTGGGACGATGCGGAAGCAGGTCAGCCGGACGCTGCCGAGCAAGGAGCCAGAGGGCGAGCCCGGCTACGGGGTCTGGACGGCGCTGAGGGATAGGTCCCTGGCTGCCGGGCGGACGACGTACCAGCCGCCCTGGTCGGAGCGGCCGTGGGCCGACTGCCTGACGAAGCAGGACCGGAAGTACCTGCGAACAAACCGGATCGCACCCGATGCCTGACGCCCTCCTCCGCAACTGCGCGAACTACCCGGCCTGTGGCAACCTGGTGCCGCGCGGCCGCTGCCCGACCTGTGAGACGGCGCGGGACCTGCGCCGGGGGACGTCGGCCGAGCGCGGCTACGACGCCGCCTGGAGGCGCTTCCGGCAGGCGCTCATGAGCCGCATGATCCAGCTGGGCATCCTGCCGGTCTGCGGCGCGGCGCTGCCGGGCGGCCCGGAGATGCGGAACAGCGCGTGCAAGCTGGCCGGGCGCCTGAACGACCAGGACCTGCACTTCGACCACGACCCGCCGCTGCGGCCGGAGGAACGGGGCAGCCAGCGGGCCATCTGCGACCCGCGGCGCGTGGGCATCCTGTGCGGGTCCTGCCACAGCGCCAAGACGGCGCGCGAGATGCGCGAGGGGCTGGTATGACACCCGAACTAGACGACCGGACAATACCAACCCAGCAGGCCCACAGAACCTTCCGTGCGTTCGTATGGCTCACGGATGAACTACGAGCCGATCCGACGTTCAACTTCGACGAGTTCGCGGGTCGAGCATTCCGCGATAGCGTCGAATCTCACGGCGGCAGCGGCGGGTCGGTCTCGTTCTCCCGGGAACTCAGCACGGGCGATCTCGATGCGCTCGGATGGCAGGAACAGCCGGGCGCCCGATGCTACATGCTGGAAGGGCCAGCAAGGAAAGGCGACAATGCCTGACCGGCGCGAGATGCTGGCGGCCCTCCTGGCGCCTGCCCTCCTGGCTCGCACGTCAGTCGGCGGGCGCACGCCGTCGGTCGTGGTGCTGGATCCCGGTGCCGTGCTTGTCGGGATGCGCGTCTATGACCACGGGGACGGTGCGAGCTTCAGCCTGACGCTGACCACCAAGCCGTGGCCCAGGGTTGGCGACCAGATCCGGTTCGACTACGAGGGCGCCCACCTCCTCGGGACGGTGCAGGCGACCGAGGCTGAGCAGATCACCGACGGGTTCGACCGGTTCTTCTACCACGTGCAGGGCCGGGCGCTGGAGTTCTCAGGGAAGGAGTTCAACCGGTGAAGGCGTTCGCCGACCTGGCCGACCTGCCAGAGGACGACCGGATCGACATCATCGCGCAGGCGGCTCGTGACGGCGCGATCGTTGGGTTCGTCGTAGAGGACGACCAGAAGGCGGACCGCTACGTGCAAAAGCTCCGCGAACGCGGCCGGACGCGCATCATCGGCCGCGGGCCTGGCCCTGTCGAGAATACGGTGCTGGTGCGCGTGGGGCCGGCGGAGAGCTAGGGGGTGGCGATGGCTGAGGACACGGACGGCGCCGGCCCGGCGCTCTGCACGACGAGCGGGGAGACCGTCGACCAAGTGCGCGCCTGGCAGGTCGAACAGACCGGACAACACAAGGGGTACATCGTGCTGTGCCCGCACGAGCGCGCCAAGGGATTCGTCAGGCCCTACCGCGACAGCTACAAGCACATCGGCTGCGGCTCAGTCACGACGATGGGACGGGCGCTATCGGAGACGTACGCCCGCGACCCGACGTTCTACGGTGCGACGTTCTGCGTCTCCTGCAACAGGCACCTCCCGGTTGCCGAGTTCGTCTGGACTGCGGACGGAGAGCGAGTCGGATCATGAAGGAGAACGCCGATGGGTAGGAAGTCCAGGGCCACATGGGCACGGCGCCGGGCGGCCTGCGCGCTGGCGGTGCTGAAAGGGGAGACCGAGACGGCGCTGGCCTTCATGCGCAAGTACAGGCACAAGGCCAGGTTCTGGCGGTACGGCAGGTGAGGCACCAGCGCCAACCCTCGCGCACCAGCTGCGGCCCGACCTGCGTGGCTATGCTGGCTGGCGTGCCAGTAGCCGTGGTGTTTGGTGGCCTCGTGCGCGTGCGCACCGCGGCCAGGCGAGGCACGACGGCAGATATGCCGGCCGCTTTCGGTGAGTGGCCGAACAACGGCCGCCGTGGATGCGTGTATCGCCTCAATCGTGCAGGCGCTCAACGACGCTGGTATTGAAACAACGGCCTCGTGCTGCGGCCATGCGAACGGACCCGGCAGCATCTTATTAGCGGATGGCCGCGAGCTACTGATTGTAGAGAAAGGCTGAGTGTAACGATGGGAGCCGAGAACTTTAGCTCGAATCAGGGCGGACGTATCTATGAGAACGATGCATCCCAACCCATCAAGACTGGCATCACTGACCCAGAGAGGGAAATGGGGGAGATCGGTATCGGGAGTACATTATATAATATGGTATAGTGGAACGTCGCCGTTATCATCGTCGCACAAAGACAGGTTGATCTATATGACCATCAGACATCTTGTCGCGTTCGTATTGCTTGCCAGCGTGAGCATGCAGGCGCAGATCCCGCCACCACGTCAGACGCTGCTCGTGACGCAGAGTGCCCTCAATGATGCTGTGGCGCTCCCGAACACCGTCATAGCCAGGTGTCGGGAAACTGCGGTGTATGTGGAATGGAGTGCCGGGACGACTGCTGGCGCGGTAAAGGTCGAATCAGCGTCTGATGCTGCCTTTGCAGGCAGTTGGGCGCCACTAGCGACGGTCACATGGTCCGCGGCCTCGAAAGAAGACATCGTACAGATCACTGGCGTCCATCTTCATCTCAGGACACGTATTTCGACTGCCATCGTCGGTGGCACAGTGAGTACATGGGCGGTTTGTATCTAACTAACACAATGCAAAAACCACCGCGTCTGTCACGGATGATGAGGCTCGTTGCGGCAGGCATTCTCGTGTGCCTTTGGCCGAGCGAGACGGCCGCCCAGTGCGCCGTGCGCGTCAATGGCGTTACGAGCTGTGTCGGATTGACGATTGTCGGCCCAGGGGGGCTCCTCCTCTACAACGGTACATCCACCGCGCCGAGTTTGACGTTTACGAACGATACAGGTACGGGACTGTACTTAGCCGGTACTGGGAATCTGGGCGTGGCTGCTGGCGGTGGGGCAGTGGTTGCCGCGTTCACTGCTGGAGAGATTAGACTCCGGTCTACCTCTTCAATTGGGTGGTCTCCGGACTCGAACCCTACAACAGTTGCGAACGATCTCAATTTATGGCGTGACGCCCCCAACACGCTCGCCCAACGGAACGGGACGAACCCCCAGGAATTGCGTATTTGGAACACCGATGCCGCCGCCGACGAGTTCGCGTCGCTGGGATGGATCAACAACAGCAACGTCTTCGGGATCGAGACCGAAGCCGCGGGCGGGGGGACGGTCAGGAACATTGCGTTCCTGGGTGGCAGCGTCGGCATCGGGACGACGGCGCCGCCTGAGCAACTCTCACAGGGAACGGTCAACAATGCCACTTGGGGACACGGAGAAGCCTCCGAACTCCTAACGCTGTCTACACTCGGAACCACAACGGATACGTCGGCTAACCTGCTACCCGCAAATAGCATCATCGAGTCAGTCGTCGCGCGAATCACGACGACGATCACGACCGCCACGAGCTGGCAGCTCGGGGATGCAACGACCGCTGGTCGATTTACCGCCGCGAATAGCACGATGGTGGCTGGCACGACGGACATAGGGCTCGTCCATGTGGACGTGGCCGCTGCTGGTGGGCCGCGCCAGACCGCAGCGGCGAAGCTTCGCGTCACGACGGTTGGCACGCCTGGTGCGGGCGTGATCCGAGTCACTGTCTTTTATCGAAAGTTCACGCCACCCACGAGCTAAGGAGAAAATGGCGACGACATCGGTGGTGGTAAACACGACGGCGGTCACGACCAACAGCCAGATCATGATCACGGAGGACCAGAGTCTCGGGACGCCTGATCGTCAATTGAAAGGACACAGACAGTGACGTTCACGAATTACAATACAACGACGGGCATGGCTGCGGCGTGGACGGCGAGCGACATCCTCTACGTTAACTGCACAGGACTCTAATGAAATGCACTATGAACCGTCGAAAGCTCTTGCACGACCTTGGTTGGATGCTCTTCGTGTTCGTCATCGTTCTGGTTGCGGTCTATGCGGCACCGAACCTCGGGTTGTATCGTCTCGTCTGGCCGAGCGAGACGGCCGCCCAGTGCGCCGTGCGCGTCAACGGCGTTACGAGCCGTACAGGATTGACGATTGTCGGCCCAGTGGTGCTCCTCAACCCGGATGGCACATCGACTGCACCGAGCGTGACGTTTACGAATGACACGGGCTCTGGAGTGTATTTAGCCGGAGGAGCCATTCGTTATCGGCATCTGAGCGAGCTTTTTCCCTAATGTGTTAGAAGTGTGTAGGTCAACGACATCCTCATCATGAAAACTATTTTCACCTTTTGCGCAGTCCTGCTGCTCTGGCCGGTCGTCACGATGGCTCAACCTCCGTCGTCGCTGGAGCGTGCAACGGTCGGGAGCCTCTTGGCCTCCTCCTCGGTGAGCATGGTGCCTGTGTGGATCACGGCCGCCTGCACCACGGCAGGCACCTGCCGCGAAGCCAACCCGGTCATGGCCCGGCTGATCGGACAGGGGCCAGTCCGCGCGATCGTGGTGAAGTCGGCCCTGTCGTTCGGGGCGCACTATACGGTCTGGCGGCTCCCCGCCCACACCACGAAGGAGAAGTGGCTGCGCGGCGGGCTGGCCGTCGCGCTCCTGTTCGTCAATACGCTTGACGCGGTCCACGATGTGCGGGTGATGCGACGCCTAGAACGAAGACCAGGAGCACTGTGAGCAGCGTACAAACGTCATGGGCGCGGTAATGGACGACGCATTAAGGAGCGTAGATGTCGATCACGAAGGCTCTGTACGGTGTTGAATTCGCGCGGATGGTGGTCGGCGGGCTTGCGGTCGCCGTTATTGTGGCCAGCATGTCTCATGTGGATCGGCTGCTCTCGGCCCAAGGCGCATTACCCGAAGTCTTGGCGCTGAAAGTCCGCGTGAGGCAACTTGAACGTGCAATTACTGCTTGCCAGGCTGAAGCGGCGAGCCTGATGACCCTGGTCGGTCAGACGCGCAGCGACCTGATTCGTCTGACCCAGCGAGCCATGCCAGATAATTCGCTTGACCAAGCGGTCATCACCGCACTTGGGGGCAATCCAACGACAGACCGCTTGGACTGGTCAACGGAGATGCCCGTGCTTGTGAAGGTGTCGAAGGATACGGCTCCGCCGGCACCGGCGGACCCTTCTAGGCCTCGATAGGACGGCGGACGAGGCATCCGCGTATCTGCGCGAACCAGCAAAGCTCGTGCGGTATAGATTAATCGATGGCTGGCAATAGGCGCGGGGACGAAGATCCGTCAGCGACTCGTGGGCGTGGAATGAAGCCAGTGGCATGAGGTTCCAGCGCCAACCAACCCCGACGAGCTGCGGCCCGACATGTGTGGCGATGCTCACCGGGCAGGAGGTAAAGGAGATCCTCGTGCGCCTGCCAGGCGTGCGGACCCCAGCTCGCGACCACATCCGCACGCACAAGACCAACTACGGCGAGATCCAACGATTACTCGAATGCTCTAGCGTGAGGCTCTATAGCAGGGAGCCGGGTTGGCCAAGCGTGGGCACCCGGGCAGCCCTATTGCGTATCGCTCACCCCTATCGTCATGGTTGGCACTGGGTCGTGCAGTGCGGGGACCATGTCTACGACCCGGCAAGGCCACGTCCGCTGCGCTGCTCGACCTACAGGAGGCAGGTTGCCGTGGGTCGTGTCGGCCACTATGTCGTGACCTGGAGCAGGCCGGCGTTTCGGAAGCCGACCCCTATACCCTCTAAAAACCATGTGGCGCTTTCGGCCGATTTACA
>ERZ1292642.472-Hain-H14-01um-R1-472-length-23199-cov-8_pt2 | contig 14622 bp, 27 predicted proteins | sample MGYA00564403_ERZ1292642 | MGnify/ENA primary metagenome ERZ1292642 (study PRJEB36523, sample SAMEA6512643) | groundwater metagenome | collected 2019-01-09 | study: AquaDiva: Metagenomics assemblies of 32 groundwater samples | reverse complement strand
ACACAGTCACGGTTATAGTATGCAACTAGATGAGTTCTTAGATAGCATTAGAAAATTAGTTGAGCTATACGAGCAAGGCGAAAGTGCAAACGTGATAGGGCCCAAACTTGGTTATGACTATCGATTTGTTGGATATGTCATACGGTATCTTGGGCTTGCTAGAAACAGAGGGTACTATTGGAAGGGTGTAAAGAATCCTAATTGGAGAACTCCTAATTTGGATATGAGTCCCAACTTGGCGTACATTCTTGGAGTACTCTATGGAGATGGATGTGTGGATAATAGGAATAGTATAAGGCTATCAGTTCGTAGTAGACCTTTTGCAGAATCGTTTGCCAAGGCACTAACAGAAATTAATTTACTCTGCTCTGTTCGAGATGAAATACGTTCATCTAGAGCTAAATGGGGCGCGGGCAAAATGTTCTATCAAGTTACTGTTATGAGTAAGAAATTTGCAGATTGGTTCAAAATACTCACTTTCACCCAGATAGAAACCCAGCTCAATTCACATGAATTGATGAATCAGTTTATCCGTGGGATGTACGAATCTGAAGGTACATTATCTTTTATCAGAAGAACTTGGTATCAGATAATCATCGTTAATACGAATTACAGTCTAATGGTTCTAATCAAGACTCTCTTGGAGAAGTTGGGTTACGGTTACATTGGGTTCAGGTCTATTCCTAGAACAGGCAAAAGGACTATTCATAGATTATACTTTGCTCAGCGAGCGCAGATCGACCGTTTTATGCATGAAGTCTCCCCGGTGATAAAGAGGATATGATAGAAAAAGAGGCGTACATCGAAGCCAAGAGAATCCTAAACCGCCTTGTAGATTTAGCCGAAAAACACAATCTTCCACCCATCAGTTTGGTAAATGTGGTTGCCCTCGAATCTCTCACTACAGAAGTGATAATAGCCTACAGGGCCGACGTTCTTACAGAGTTATTCTCTATTCTGCGAGAGAGTTCTATTACTGTTGTAGACGATGCAGTGTTCGATAGAATAAATAAAATGGATGAACTGAGAGAAGCTATAGCTAAGCTAAAGCGCTCTCAGTTTTCTTCTTAGCCCGAGTGCTAGAGCGAAGCCGACTGCGAATACTTGACCTGTTACTGTCGCTCCGCTGAAGAGTGGTGATATCCCAGCTACGGAGATGCCGACGACATTAGTAGTCGCTGTTACATCAGATTCGTGACCTGGATCTGCTGTTGCTGGCACTACCGTCAGTCTCACCCAAGCCTCCTCGACCTGCCTCAGCTCGGAGAAGGCTACCCTGTCTGACGGTGGTGTGAGGACTTTCCCGCTCCCTGCAGCAGGGTTAGTCCCTCCACCGACAAGGAGAGTGATGTTCTGCCTCGCTAGAATGCGCCCGTCCTTATACTGTGTGATATAGACCACTAGAGTTCACCTAAGTGGTTATGATTACGTCTGGCGTAGTTCCATCCAAGTCAGCGGGATCTGGTGTTCTAAGCTGGTCCTCTGTAATGAAACTCGCTCCCCAGAGCCTCGGAATCGTGACCTTTGTTGGTCTCTGGAATATTATACCCAATACGGTATTGCCCTTCTTCCAGAGGAAAGCCTTGTCCAACTCAGTCAGAGCAAGATCAGCTCTTCCAGAAAGCGTTGCGAAACCTGTCAGTATGATTGGTTTGGTATCACCGTCTACCACGAATCGCACCATCTCGAGCGAAGGTGTTGGGTGGTCATCACTAATTCCGATGATAACATGTGATGCATTTGCTCCTATCCTTACAGCGTTACCGGCTGTCCCACCGAGGATAGTAGTTCCACTGTGAATCCAGTTCGCTGTTGCACCACCAGTGATTGAACCCAGCTCGTCCCAGTCATCATATCCAAAGAACCCAGCGCGTATAGGAATCATGCCGAAGGTTCCCGGGGGTGGTCTGCTACCTCCGTAGTTCTTTGTCGTCTGTTCCTTCATTTGCATAGCGCCGAGAATTATCTCGTCGATATGTCTAAAGTAGAAATCCGCTATCGCTGGCCTCTCTCTGAACTGGAGGAGAAACAGCCTCTCGAAACTGAGAGCGAAGTGCTCAAGTTCCAGAGCATCAAGAGGTTTTGCCGTTATCCGTAACTCCGACATTAAACCTTGAGCACGACTTTGTGCTTGCTGTGCGACAGCCGCAGTAACAATGGCCATGTCGTAGAGTCTTTACTAGAAACGCTATATATAATAGCCTGACACCTTTACTTCTTTGTAGCAATGGTAGGGTCGGTTGTCCCATCACTTGGAAAGAGGGAAAAACGCTCCATTAGCCTTACAAAGTCGCTAATTACCTTACTTGAGGATGAACTAAAATCCGATGAACGGTATAGTAGCCTCAGCCGACTTCTCGAATACTATGCTAGGCTGGGCTATAATCAGGTCCACGGGAAGCGGTTGAGTATTGATGTAAGCGGAAATGAGCCTCGATCGTAATTACTCGATCGTAGCTATCCGAGGTGAAGGAGCCTGGTGTGTTAAACCTGCTGGGATACGAGTGAACCCAGCATTCCGGGCGCTAATTACACTCCGCACGCCTACAGGCCCAAGAGCAGCACGTACCTGCCTGAAGATGGTCTTCTCAGCAAGAGGGAGAGATGAATAGAAGAGAACTTCGCTGTAGTCGTCCTCATACCCCATCCAATTAGCTATTCCAGAACCTGCAGCAACAACGAGTCTTTCAATATCTGGACCAGTTAGAGGACCGAGAACTGGAGCTGGAGCGAACTCTTCGAGAGCGATATCAAGACCACCATAACCACCTGAGAGAAGCACCTTACTAATCGTTAGCTTGGCCATGCTAGATGGAGATTCATATCGTCTCTATTTAAGGCTAACGGCTCTTGTGCTTATCGGCACGTATAAATAAGCTCTCTAATCATTCATAGTCGGGTTGGAGGTATTTAGGTGCCTTACTCTTAGGCTATATGGATTGACCGATAGGAAGTTCCTTCTCCTAAACATGCTTTCGGCAACATGGAGAGAGATGGTCTCGAAGAAGCAGAGCTATCGAGAACTCCATGAGGCCTATCCCATGGTTTCAGCTCTCTATGCCAGAAATGCATCCTTCAAGCGAAGCTCTCCTAACGACCCCATCTACCTGACGACTCAAGACTTTAGGCTTATAGATGCTGGGAAGAACTTTGCGAGATGGTTCGTCCGTATTCCAATTCGGAGGGGAACTGCTGTATTCGCTCCTCTGAGAATGAGAGGGAGAGATGAGAGAGAGCTCGCTTCCCTCAAACTACATGACTCCCGTCTTGTTGAGAGGAAAGGTAAATTTGAACTGCATCTGTCAGTCTCCAGGGATGTGGAGATCAATCATGCTTATCGATCCGTTCTCGGAGTGGATCTGGGAGAGAGGTACATGGCCGTGAGTTGTACTCTCGGCGATGCCTCCAACCCAACTCCTAGATTCTACGGAAGGAATGTAAGATCGATAAGACGGCACTACGCTTGGCTGAGAAGGAGGTTAGGGGAGCTCAAGAAGCTTTCAGTTATCAAGAGAATCAAAGATACGGAGCAGAGGAAGGTCAATACAATATTACATCAAATCTCAAGGGCGATAGTAGATGAAGCAAAGGAGAACGATGCAGTAATAGTCCTTGGAGACCTGAAAGGCATTCGGAACCACTCAAGAGGTAGAAGAATGAACCGTATCGTAGCAAACATGCCTTTCCACAAGCTAACCCAATACATCACCTATAAAGCAAACTGGGAGGGCATACCAGTCATAACTGCATCAGAGGCATATACATCCAAGACATGCCACAACTGCAACTCTGAAGGGAAGAGAGTTTCACAGGGACTATTCAGATGCCAAGCCTGCCAGCATGAATTCAATGCTGATATGAACGGTGCCATAAACATAGGAAAGAGGCTTTGGGACTATATGTTCCAGAGCGGAGCTCTTGGTTCTGAGCTCATAAGAGGGTCGAGTTTTTAGTGAATCCTCAAGTGCCGATAACGCACAAGAACCAAGGCTAACTCTCCATAGGGAGAGTCATTTTATCGTAAGACTGTAGTATCCATTCCCTGAATTCTTTAACTCTTTTTTTGTACCACTTCATTATGATTGGCGTCTGGACAATGAAACTAAGTTTCTGTATCGTGATCACATCCTCCTCATCGTGCGCCTCTCGAACCAGATACTCAAATATCTCTTCCGGGGTAAGGGCGTCGATCTGCTTCCTTACATAATCAACCTTCCTCGCCCGCATCGCAGCCCGAGCTCCAGCCTTGATCCTCCTCTCCCACTCCCGCTTCTTGATATCATCGACATCGATTAGACCGCCGTCGTTCTGGGCTAAGCTGAGAATCACTTCTGGAGTGGACTGTTTTATAGAAGTAAGGATCTCATTAACGGAATCATCAATGATCTTTCTCTCGGCTAGGTGTATTACAGTGTTTACTACTAAGTTACCTGCCCTCTTCCGCCAACCCAAACCTTAACCCTCAATATGCTCAGTTAGTTTGTAAATCGCCCCACAGTTTCCGCATGTGAGCGTAGATTTACTCTGCCCTGGTGCGTAGTACATTGGCTTCTGGCACTGGTCGCACACGATTTGTTTGACAGGACTATCTTCCTGTTTCTTCCTGACCTCAGTTCCCGCGGACTTCTCTCGGGACTTGTCTTCTCCTTCCCCATCCTCTTCCTCATCAGCAAGAGCCTTTACACCGGCATCGATCATTCTATTGACCCCCTCCTTGATGTCTTTACTTCGACCCCTTTCTACTCCTAGTCGTGATTGATCCAACGCAAACCTGTTGTTTAACTCAATTATCTGAATTTGGAATCTCCTATCAGATTCTCTCATCTCCCGCTGGACTTTCAGGAGATCTAAACTACTACCGCTACCACCGCCAAATAATGTCCTGACTTTAACCATTTTATCTTCGTCCTCAAGGACATCATCCCAGAAGCCTTTACTTGCAGGTGGCGGCTCATTCATTTTGTCTATAGATGTGTTAATAAGTTTCGTTACGGCAGCCTTTAGCACTGGATCCTCAGATTGCTGATGTGGTTTTAAGGCATCACTTATCGAAGTAATGAGGCTCGAAACGTCTCCCCTCGTACTCCCCCCATCACGAGGACCAAGTTCTTTAACTGCCTGAATCGTCTGGAGTACTATGTTAGAGGTATGCTCTGGAGTCTGCGAGCGATCTACGTTCTGCACACCTCTGAGGAGAGGTATCCATGTTGCTGGACTATCCTTGTTAGATTTTCTGACTAGAGCTGCTGTCGCAATTAATTGGTCTCTCTCAGGCTCAGGTAGACCCTTGAGCATATACGCAATCTGAACATCCTCAACTGATAAACCAGATTTTCCATCCTCAGCCACACCAGCCGCTTTATCTGCCTTCTTCTCAGCTTCGATTCGTGCTGCTCTCTCCTCAGCTATCATTCTCAGTCTCCGCTCGGTCTTGAGCCTCTTCTTCTCCGCTTCGTCGAGTTCATCCTCGTCGTCGTCATCCCTCTTAGGAGACCTAACCCAACTTTTTCCCATAATTCTTCGCCTTCCCCTCAATCATGGTCAGGCGCACGCCCATGCAGTTGGAGTAGTGTTCATCTATCATCTCAGTCAACCATTCTTCAAGTTTGAGTCCCTCAGTCCCCGTCTTTGCGCGCTCGTAGTTGAAGTACATGATGGTTGAAGGTGGTAAAGTGACGGTCTGCTTTATCCCTATATCAGAGTTTGGCGGGATATCCATGATCTTTTCCTCAAGAATTGGTTCCTCTCCGTCCACCGCCTCTAATTTCTCCAGACGTGCACGCAATTCTTCTATAACTTTCGAGTCAACAGTCACAGGTTGGTCTGGTTTTATAGAAGATCCCTTCTTACCGTTGGGTTGGGGCGCATTTGCTAACTCTACTGCAAATTTAACTGACTTGAATAAAAGAGAAGCGGTCTGGGAGTCTAGAGCTATGTTGAATTCTTGTAGAAAAATCTTCGCTAGTTGGTCAGGCTTCTTTATTTTCCCCTCCCTGTGGAGATCGACGGCGCGTTGCTTGGCTTTCAAGGCCTCATCCTGTAGAACTTTTGACCAAACACGGGGTTGATCCGACGTCGACAAAGTATTTGGTTAATACTGAAGTAGTAAATTAACTTTCTTAGGCAGAATTATAAAGTAGGGCATCCCCGTACGATACGACAATGCAAAAATCGCGATATGAATTTCTTGGAACCGTCGCTACCTTTGCAGCTAACGAGTTACTGAGAGCAAATTCTAAGCGCCAGCAACCCAAAAAAGCCCATCCTGGGGTCAAGACATGGAAGGTCATCGATGCTGCAGTCGATAAGCTTGCAGAAGACTGTGGTTACTGCCACGACGCTCCAGAGGCCACAGACTGGTTCCATGACGTGATAAACGCGGGGAAACTGGACCAGAAGCCTGAGGTCCCAGTCGAAGTCCACGATAAGTGGGTAGGGTTTGCCAAGAAAGCTCAAGCCGCCGCTGGGCTAACTGAGACTGTTGAAGAAAAGTTCGTCCCGAGTGCCTGCGTGACCTGCGCCGTCTAGTGGTTTCTCATGAAGGACGGAGCTGTCTGCACCGAGCTACAGCCCTTTATCCAAAAAATCAAGATGGTGCAGAGGCTGACTCAGCGCCATGGAAGGGAGTTTGGCTTCCTAGTCTGCGAAGGGACTCCCGAAGTTATGCTGAAAGGTGGTAATAGAAGAAGTATCAACCTAGGTAACTGTGGTTCCAAAGCTAACATTCTCTCAGTCCATTCTCACCCATCAGGTAAAGCATATCCTAGTATCATTGATGTAATAGTTGGTGCCAATAACAACGTTCGTCTCTCGTGTATCATAGGTGACTCCCAAGTTCAGTGTAATGAGTATCACCTCGACGGGAATGTGATTACTAGGGAGCCTAGGTGCCAGTTTAAACTAGAGAAATAGATGAACTTTATATGACTCACGACTCCCCGGGGAGAGCGATGTCTCAGGCTCAACCAGCTCCCACAAAACCAAAGGGTGGAAAATGTGTCGTAATCCTCAAGGAACCCGTTACTAAGGAGAGTTGTAGCGATATCAAAAAGGTCCGTCAGCGAGTCATGTGCACGACACTACAACTTGTCAAAGAAGAGAACAAACCCTTCGGAGTCGCTATAAAGGATGCGTGGCGCAAGACTAAAGAAGCTTGCCGTATTCAATAGTGGACTGGAGGGATAATTTCGAGTGTCAAGTGAAGAGGCCGCAGCAGCCGAAGAGATTGTAGAAACCCCAGATGTCCAACCAGAAGTAGAGCAGATACCTGAACTAGACGAGGGGATTGAGGACGCCTCTGAGTTCGCCGATGAGAGGGGTCACAAGGCATCAATCTCGCTCTTGAAGAGTGGGACGGTGCAAATCTGCCTAAGTGATGATAGTGAAGCCAAAGAGCCTTCATGCATGACATCACTTAACCCAGAAGGTAAGGAACTCTTCGATACAGCAAAAGGCTTCTATGCGAAGATGGGTTGGCATACAAAATCTGAGTAAGGTGGAGATGAGATGGACGACCCCGAGGTCTACATGATAGGGATCCGGGGCTGCGAGCCATGCGAAGAGATGAAGACAGAGCTCGCCTCGGATCGGACAAAGAGCGCTCTCAAGACAAAGTTCGGCAAGCCAGACGTGAAGATCATTTATCCCGAAGATGGTGATACGAATGAGAGTGGTAGTCTGGCTACTGATATCTGCTATTCATTAGCTATCAAGACTGCGCCAACTCTCGTGGTCAAGCGGGGAGAGAAAGTATGCACTGTCAATGAGAGTTTAGAGGAGACTTCATGTGGGGTCCTCAAAGTAGCGCCAGAGAGGTAGGGCTGGGTGCAGATTAAGAAGAGAGTACCTATTCAACCTGCAGAATCATTACCATCACAACTCGAGGCGGTCGGTCAAGACTGCGTAACTCGGGGTGGAAAGATCACAGATTTCGAGAAACTCGGAACTAATGAGGTTCAAGTATTCTGCGACTTACCTGAGGAAAAACTATCGGTAGAGGAGAAAGAACAGATACCCTCGAACTTTCGCCGTGATGTAGTCTACTTTGGGACCGGAGTAGCTGGTAAAGCCGTGTTCAGTGATGGAGTTGAAAAACTTCGGGGCTTTGTTAACAAATGTAAGATTGACAGCGGAACTACGCAGATAGCCAAGTTTGGCGCAGAGCCAGCCCTAGAAGTAATCTGTGTTCTCCCTACCAAGATAGATTTAAATAAGGTTGAACCCATGGCATAACTGATACGATATGGGAAGGTCAGCAGTACACTTCGCCCGTGAAACCGCCGCAAAGAACCTTGTAGTCCCTAGGTCCGGAACGCCAAGGCAGCCTCCTTATGTGAGGGGAGGAATTGCCGTCCAGACAAGCTCACGCCTGAAGAAATTCCAGAGTTGTGTAGCCTCAGCGATGTCTGGCAAATCTGGAGATCGAGTTTCAATCAGAGGCTCGTTCACTTCAGCTGCCAAGGGCTGCGCTGGTAAGTAACAACTAGCAAAAGCGCTGCGGTTCGAGATTCTCCCCCACTTTTTCTGGGGCTATTCCTAGTTATGAGTGGTCTATCGTGACGAGGCGGCTCCCGCCGAACTTAGCCTTCTCTTCCTCAGTCTTCTTAGCCCACTCGAGAGAGCACTGCCTCACTTTCTCTTGTTGAGCGCTTAGAGTTCCACTTTTTCCAGCAGAGCATTTATTCAAATAATTCAAGAAGCGATTCTCCCGTCTGATCGTCCAAGCGCCCTCAGTAATCAGCCGGCGGGCTTTATCGAGTTCCGTAACCCTGTCAAGACTTTTTGAGTCGCCCTTGAGGAGGAGCTCACTCTTTTCTGCTTTGAGTTCCTTAGTGATTTGCCCGACTACTTGTCGGTCAATGAAGCTTTTTGGTTCTTTATTCACCATTGTCTCTTCATGTCCCACATAGAGATAAATTTAAAATAGATGTCAGTTTTCTTCTAAGTGTATGACCACCCTGCAGATACCAACCTATGAGCTACGAGCGGGCACAACTTTAGCGCGAGTTACAATTCGGCAACGGATCATCATTCTTCGCCTGTTACAAGACTTTCTGACAACGCGTTCATTTTCGTTAGACGCAAACACGACAAATCTCTGGTTGGACGAGCTACTCAAGAAAGGATTGAATCTACACAGTTTAAGAATTTACTACAACGCGGTAGTGCACTACCTTGACATAATGGGAATCAACAGGGATGACCCAGCCTGGAAGGCCGTCAAGAAGAGGATTCCTCCTATGTCACTCGGCGCAGCGGACTTTCTCACCGTGGAGGAGGTTCAGAGACTCATAAAGGGTTGCAAGGACCCTATGGCTAAAGCCGTCTTCTTAATCGCCTACTCGTACGGTCGCAGGCTCGGGGAGGTCCTTGCTCTCACCCATAACAATGTAGACTTTAAGGAGGGACGGATTACGTTCAAGATCCTCAAAACAAAGAATGAGTGGTACAAGGTCCAATACATGACCACGGAAGTTCACAAGGTCCTGAAAGCCTGGCTCAATGACAGGAGCCAACCCACGAAAACCGTCGAGCGAGTACTGGGTGACCGAGTCTTTCCGACCACGCATAGAACAATTGAGAGAATATTCCAGAAGACCTGTAGGCTTGTCGGAGTGTCAAACAACGGCCGTAAGCTACGGCCCCATATTCTGCGGCACTCGAGGGCGACGCACGCCCGGGCGGCAGGAGTGCCTTTGGACGTGGTCAGCAAGGAGATCCTCTGCCACGCTCGTATCGACACCACCGTCGCCTTCTATAGGGGTATCACTGAGCCTGAGAAGGAAAGCGTCTTATCTAGCATCCCTACTCTAGGTGTCTGATGGTCTGTACTGGGCGACATGCACCGGGAAGCAAAGCATGAGCCACCTCAAAGGTTGGGGGTCGCCTGGAGCTAACCCTACGGGTCTCTTCATCCACGACTGGTTGGTTGCTAACCGGAGCGGGCACCCCCAGAGAATATGGAGGGATCTCAAGACCGAGCGGGAGAAGAACGGTCAGAAGGTCGGGACCTATGAGAGTTTCATCCGCAACTACATCATGATCTTGAAGAAGTTGGGCCTGATAATCGCGATTAGAGAGGAGTCAGTTCACCCGGGCCAACCAGGCATCTGGTTCCCAAGAAAGGTCTATCAGATAACTAGAGGCCGCGAGAACGACTCGGCCTGGAATGCTCCTCAGTCTGCCTTTGATCCGAGGCGGGGCTTAGGTGGAAAGAGGTATTCGCCAATGCGGGGCGACGTGGCGCCAAGAAGGCAGGCTTCGCAACTCGGAAAGCCACCAGAGAGGCTCGGGGAAGAAGACAGTCTCCCGTAGGCTTCGCTGGCGAACAATCTAGGAAGATTTGTGACTTAGCATTATTTCGAGTGGTTCAGAGAGGTTCAGAAAAAATTCTGGAAAATCAATCAGATATAGGATAGATCATTAATAATCATTATTGGTATTGATCAAGATCATAGATTAGTAAATTATAGGGATTTTTGAGCCTGTTACACGCCATATTTTTCTTTTCTTATCTCCTCAGATGACGCCGGCGCTTGCGTGAACAAATACATGTATTTGTTAGGTCGATTTTCAACTGAAAAGCGACAATTACTATATAAACAGTATTTAAACCCTATATATACAAATATGTTTATATTTCTAAAACGCATATAGATACTCAGATACAAAACAGAAAAAAATTTTGTGTCGAGCCGAGCGATTGAAAAATTGTCTAATCGGCAAATATAGGAAATCTCGATCTCGGGATAACCTGTATTTGTCGGCCGAGGGGATCTCGGTAAAAATCGGGAATAAAAATAATGACTCACTCGGAGGGTGATCGTCAAGAGATTTTGGCGATTCGCGCCGAGTCGAGTTTTCGCTCTTCAATGCGAGTGATGTTTAACTCAGGAGTTAAAGCGATAATTTCTCTAGGGTTAAACTGCATATAAAACGCTTACAGTTAGAAGAATCTAGGAGTCGTGCTTCTTGTTGAACCGCCATAGGGTTCAGAAATGTGTTTAGTTCATGGACTCTGCTTGATCGGCTGAGTCAACCAAGAACACCTTTCGTAAGAGAGGAGATGCAAATATAATGGCCTTGCAACACACTGATCATCCCTATGAATCACAAGAGGACTAAGGGAGACGTTCCTGAGAGGATCGCTTAGGACTCCCTCCAGAGGGAGATAAGTAAAGTGTGACCCGCACAGCTCAACGCCTTGAGCAATAGCCTGCACCGAAGGCTCCTAGATTCATCAGAGAGGCTCCTGATACCAAAGTCGCCTCCGTGAGGGGGATAAGACACGGTTAAGGGAGTACCAGCCTGAGGCAAGGACGAGCACATAAGCAGGAGCACCCACTCCGCTAGGCGGAATGTCATGAGGTCTATGGTTATCCCCGCAAGGGGATAGGGTAGGAATCCTCCTACGACTAAAAGGTCGGAACTGTCTGAGTTAAGCCATAGCGAAACTCGGGGCTAGAATGAATTGCCTTGGGCAAAATCGGGCATGCCAAACACATCCCAACAGCTAACCGTCCAAATACAGGATCGACCTGTCGTTGGGCAGTTTGTTGGCACCTTCCTAGCAAGGAAAGAAGTCCTCAGAAAAGCCCTAATCCTAGCACGCCCTACCATGAAGCGATCTTCCGAGATAACTCGGGAGATTAACATGGAGTTCGTGAAGGCTAAGGCTGATACCGACAACGGTGTCAAGGCGGGACGCATTGATACCATTATCGGTCTGAGGGATGCGAAGGACGCTCTCGTGATTCCGGAGGCTGCACGCAGGCATTACGAGAAGGCGGCCGAGCTCAGGAAGGAGCAAGACAGACTGTTCACCGATATGGCCGTTCCTTACGTCAAGTAGCAGGAGACTTCTCCTGCGGTTTTTCGGGTATGCTTAATAGTCTGTCCAGAAATAAAAGACTATGGTTGCCAGTTCTTCTAAGGAGTACATGCAGAAATGGAGAGCTGAGCATCCTGACAAATTACGTGAGCAAAGAGAGCGCGCTAGACCTAAGCGAGCTGGGTATATGAGAAGATTTCGGGTTAAACATCCTAATTACATGAAAGAGTGGCGAGCTCGTAATCCTGAGAAGGTTAGGGCTTATGACGAGAAAAGGCGTAACAACCCTATTCGCCGAGCTTACAAGCGTGAGAGAACAAAACTGCGTAGTAAAAGGATACAAATGTGGGTAAAACAACTTCGATATTTAGTTCTCAATCACTATGGTGCTGTCTGTGCATGTTGTAGAGAGACAATATCCGAGTTCCTCACTGTAGATCATATCAATGGCGGTGGAGTTCAGCATAGAAAGAAAGTAGGTGCTGGTAGCAACTTTTACAGTTGGATTGTTAGGAATAACTTTCCTCAAGACTTGCAGATTCTTTGTATGAATTGTAACCACTCCAAGGGAGTTCGTGGATATTGTCCTCATAAATCGGGTGATAGAAATTCCAATTTTGCTTTCGTGTCCAGAATGCGGGCGGAGAATCTTCTCCATTATTCTAATGCGCCTCCATCGCTCGGAGAAGCATCAGGATCAGTGGAAGAGTGTCAGGAACAAGGAGCCTATTCCTATAATGCTTACTGAGGCTGAGTACGGCTTGCTCATCCAAGCCATGCCGAGCCTAGATAGGAACTTCAACTTCAAGGGATAGGCTCCGCTTTTTCGGGTTGCATAAGTCGCGCTAGAGGCCTGATAAGGAATTGTTTGATTGTCTGGTAACGGGTTCAAATCCCTAAGGATTCGCTCCTAAGGGTTAGGGGTAAAGGATATGTTTGATTGTCGGGTAAGGTTTACCGTTATACCGTTTCGGGATGACCAATTATCTCTGGGAGAAAGACGGAAAGTACACTGTGAAGCGGAACCCCTCATCGCCAGATGCTCGGCTAGTCTGTAGCATACCGGCGTGAGGGTTCCCTTTTTTCGGGTCGGGATGACTAGCAAGGAAATAAGGAAAAGTATAAGGGATGAATTGGGACATCTAAATGTTCTCTTGCGTCTTGCAAGTAGGAACTTGATTTAGAGGGTTCCCTTTTTTCGGGATGCTCACAGAACATCTATATCTAGACCTTCTTGACAGGAAGGTCAAGGTCCGCGCTCCGATGGAGATAACCTTCGGCAGGAGACAGGTAACCTTCACTAACCACATTATTCAGGTTGTAATGACCAATGTCGGCGGGAGGCTCATCGTCATGATCGACGGGCTCTCCTTCTTAGTGAACGGGTTCCATGTCTCGTACGAATCTTATCCATGGGTCAGGCAGGCACTTAAGTGAGTCTGCCTTTCCTTTTTTCGGGAGGAATTGCAACCAAGTGATACCACCACGATCTAATTCTAGCTTAAGGGATTGGCTCCACCGGAACTCAGATCATGCGATCTTCAGGGCAGGAAACCCGCGCCACGGAACAATCAAGTATAGTACGTATGACATCTTTGGCGTACGTGGGATCCGGGTGGATTATGATCCTCATAACCCCCAACCTCTCATAGACCAGCTAGTAGGGATGTTTCTAGCAAAGAACCCCAACCCAATCGAAAGTGTGAGACATGCATTCAGTCAGATGCTCCACGCTTATGGCCTTCATTGGAACAATTGTTATCATGATATCCATATACCGAGAGCTTCGAAAGGACTGATCATTATAAGACGCAACAAGAAAGAGATAGCTAAATTCAATTCAATTGATTTCTAGAACGCATAGAGGTGCTGGTCGTAGAGAATCTGAGTCAATAAGGCTTTTTCGGGTATGTCAATAAGAACTTACATCTTCGGCATGAAGATCTCCCAGCAAGACCTAGCTTGGGGCAAAAATCCGCCTCTCTGTGACAGCTGTAACACTCCATTCGTCATGAATGAGTTCTTCATCTTCGAGGTTCAGGCGCTGGTCCTCAACTCCTCGATCTGGGGGCTCATCTGCCACGACTGCAGACAGAAATTCACGAAAATCCGAACAGTCGAGGGAGATGCTATTCCAAAGAAAGCTCTGCGAGCTCTTCATGATGTACTAGGTCGGTCTGCGAGGATAATCGCACTCTAAGCAGGCTTCGGGTATGGTCTGGAAGGGAGTATTTTTAGGCAAACATATGGAGAACCTCTCACATGTACGCTATCATGCTGGTGAATATGAGAATCACCCTCAACTTGACATGGTATGTCATCCCTGCCGACACAAATTACAATTATTGGAGCAATGCGAAATTGAAGGGTATGAACATTGGGGGTGTCGCCGCGGTCATGGTAATCTCAAGAAAGGTTGTATTTGTATAACTCCAGCGTGGTGTGTTGACTCGTTCGAGTTGGCTGTGAGCAGGGTTGTGTTAAGAGGCTCGGTACGTGAAAGTAAAGAGAAGGTTGTTCGGGTTTGACTAAGAAAACATGGATTAAAGTTCCTGTCTGGGAAGGATTTAATGGATGCTTTCGCGCAGGGGAAGGTCGGAGTCAGTAGAGATACACTACAGCAACGCCGAGACGTTCTCGCCAAATCCTTAGCGTCTAATGTGGCAAACATCTCAACCTCCTATACCAAGAAGAATATCTCAATACGAATAGGGAATGGTAAGATTATCGTTGATAATCTGCTCAAGGTGCCGAGGCACATTGAAGTAACCACGTCGGAATACTTCGAGAGA
>ERZ1292642.949-Hain-H14-01um-R1-949-length-14634-cov-7_pt1 | contig 14634 bp, 11 predicted proteins | sample MGYA00564403_ERZ1292642 | MGnify/ENA primary metagenome ERZ1292642 (study PRJEB36523, sample SAMEA6512643) | groundwater metagenome | collected 2019-01-09 | study: AquaDiva: Metagenomics assemblies of 32 groundwater samples | reverse complement strand
CCAAAATGTCATGGTACATTGTATTATGCTATAGATCAGTTTGGTACTTATTGGGACTGTATAGCGTGCGGGCATTTGATTTATGTTGATAAGTTCGATTCTATGGTTATTGAGCCTAAGATAATAATGCGGTCACCTACTTTACCCAAAGGGCCAAAGGCAGATCAGATCCACAAAACTGTTAGAGAATATCTGAAGGGGCGGCGGCGGTGGTGAATGTAACGCCGTGGCGTTACTTGCTATTTAGATATAAGAGTGATATACTTACGACAGTAAATCAAGGAGGGGCGATGTGCAGTATACCGATTTCTTGAAATCTAAACTCCATACGGGAGCGCTATCTGGCGAAGGGATTGATCTGGGTGAGATCAATCCCTTGTTATATCCGTTTCAGAGGTTCCTTACAAATTGGGCTATTCTCAAAGGCCGGTGCGCTCTTTTTTGTGATTGCGGCTTAGGAAAAACGCCAATGCAGCTTGCATGGGCAGAATATATCACTCGCCGTGAAAATAAGCCTGTACTAATACTCACGCCTCTTGCTGTTTCCGCTCAAACAATTCGGGAGGGCGAGAAGTTTGGGATTGAGTGCCATAGATCTGTTAATGGCACTATATCTAAAGGAATTAATATTAGCAATTATGAGCGGCTGCACCTCTTTGATTCTAAAGACTTTGTTGCTGTTGTCTGTGATGAATCGAGTATCCTGAAGAATTTTAATGGTGTGCGGAAAGCGGCTATTACTGAGTTTATGAGACAGGTGCCATATCGGCTTCTTTGTACTGCCACTGCAGCCCCCAATGATTATATTGAGTTGGGTACATCGTCGGAGGCCCTGGGGGAGCTAGGCTATATGGATATGTTGAATCGCTTCTTTACCAACAAGATGCGTACTAGCTATGGCTATCATGGGAAATGGCGGCTGGATGATAAATATGAATGGCGCTTCAAGGGCCATGCTGCACAACCCTTCTGGCGATGGATGGCATCATGGGCTAGGGCATGTAGAAAGCCTTCAGACCTTGGCTTTCTTGATGATGGATTTGATTTGCCAAATTTGGTGGAACGAGAAATAGTAGTGCAGGCCAAGCTGGCTCGTCCAGGTATGCTATTTGATATAGAAGCTGTTGGGCTAAGAGAAGAGCGTGAATTGAGACGGCGAACTGTAAAGGAGCGGTGTGAGATTGCAGCAGCAAGGGTTGCTGATACCAATGAGCCTGCCGTTATCTGGTGTCATCTTAATGTTGAAGGGGATGCCTTAGCAAAGCTGATTGATGATGCAGAGCAGGTAAGTGGAAAGGATTCAGACGAGAGTAAAGAGGCCAAGTTTGAAGCATTTTGCTCTGGACAAATACGTGTTTTGATTATTAAGCCAGTGATTGGAGCCTTCGGCTTGAATTGGCAGCATTGCTCCCATGTGGTCTATTTTGCAGATCATTCGTACGAGCGGTATTATCAGGCGGTCCGGAGGTGCTGGCGGTTTGGGCAGATGCGTCCAGTGACAGTAGATGTTATACGCACAGAGGCGGAGTCGCGGGTTATGGCAAATCTGAGACGTAAGACTGAAGCTGCTAATGAGATGTTTAATGATCTGGTGGCTCAAATGAATGAGTCGCTAACTATTAGTCTGAATGGGTATCATCAACAAATGGAGGCTCCATCATGGTTGTAGCCGATCAAGTTATTACTGATTCTTATGCGCTTTATCTGGCTGATTGCATGGAAGTTATGCCGGAATTACCTGATGGATCGGTTCATCTTTCGGTGTATAGCCCTCCTTTCGCTGGCCTTTACCATTACTCTAGCTCTGAGCGGGACTTGAGCAATGCCCGGTCATATGAGGAGTTTTTCGAGCATTATGCATTTGTGGTGCGGGAGTTATACCGGCTGACTATGCCTGGGCGTATGACGGCAGTGCATTGCATGGATATTCCTACCAGCAACAATGGAAAAACTGACGGCCTGGTTGATTTCCCGGGCGATATTATCCGGTTGCATGAGCGGATCGGGTTTTATTATGCGGCTCGATATTGTGTCTGGAAAGAGCCTCTGACTGTTCGCAACCGTACGATGATGAAGAAGTTGGCACATCAGACCATTGTAGAAGATTCATCGCGGTGTGGGAATGCTTCTGCGGATTATCTATTGGTGTTCAGACGTAAGGGTGAAAACCCGATTCCTATTGTTCACCCAGAGGGGTTGACGCAATACGCTGGAGAGCGCCGGATTCCACGGGAAGTCTTGCCTTACCGTAATTGGCAAGGGCCGCAGATTGAAAATAAGTATTCCCACTGGATATGGAGACAGTATGCATCGGCGTTCTGGGATGATGTTCGACTCGATCATGTGTTGTCATACAAGGAATCTAAAGACGAAGAGGATGAAAAACATATTCACCCGTTGCAACTGGATGTGATTGAGCGCATCCTGGTGTTATGGTCCAACCCTGGGGAAGTAGTGCTAACACCGTTTGCAGGTGTTGGCTCTGAGGTTTATGTCGCTGTGCAATTGGGTAGGAAAGGTGTTGGCATTGAGCTTAAGCCTAGCTATTATAAACAGGCTCAGAAAAATCTTCGGTTTAGCAATCAATCAGAAGTACGTTATGATGAAGAGGGGCAGAGGGTGCTGTTGTGAAAATTTATCTGGCTGGCAAATACTCCCGTAAAGAAGAGTTGATCGGCTATGCTAAAGAATTAGCCGAGTTGGGCCATAGTGTGGTTAGCTCGTGGTTGTGGACATCTCTTGATGATCCACAGGCTAAAGAGGTAGAGGTTGCTACTGAATCAGTGCCGCAATTAGCAGGAGAGGTATTTGCTCTTTGGGATATGATTGATTTGTACAATGCGGATATGCTGGTTAGTTTTACTGAGCCTGTGCGAGGTGAGAATAAGGATAGGGGCGGTAGACATGTGGAGCTGGGTGTGGCTTTGGCTCGGGGTATGATGATTATTATTGTTGGTCCTAGGGAGAATGTCTTTTATTGTCATCCTGATGTAGAGGCAGTTGCTACATGGGAAGATGCTAAAAAGATGCTTTCTCAATATATTTAATGCGATAATAGAGCTATGTCCAGGCAATATAAACGCACATTAGAAGAACTGTTACAGGCTATTGAAGGCTCGCATGGTATCAAGACAACGATTGCATCTCGTCTTGGTATGCATCGCTATACTGTGGATAGGTACTTGCAACGCTACTCCAGTGCTTTGGCAGCGTATGAGGAAGAGGTTGACAGGGTTGGAGATATTGCCGAGAGCGTGATCTTTCAATCCCTGCTAAACGGTGATTTGGAAACTGCTAAGTGGTATGCTGTCAAGAAGCTAAAGCATCGTGGCTATACAGAGCGGCATGAGGTTGGTGGCAAGGATAACGAAGATATTTCTATCCAGGTGAGCCACGATATTGATGACCGGATCATGGACTTGCTAGCTAGGTTATCCAGGAAGTAACTTGCCAAGCATACTTGAAAAGGCTGTTGAAGTTAGTGGCAAAGAAGCGGTGTATGCTGCGCTTTCTCAGGAAGCCCGCGAGCGCTTGCTATATTGCTGGCGCGCTATTGCGCGGGAGGCGCAGCTTGCACCATCTGGAGACTGGCTTACATGGTTGCTCTTATCTGGTAGGGGATTTGGTAAAACCAGGGCGGGGGCGGAGTGGATACGCGAAAAGGTCAGTTCTGGACAGGCTACCCGTATAGCACTGGTGGGCAAAACTCCGGCTGACGTCAGAGACGTGATGATTGAGGGCAGTTCAGGTATTTTGAGTGTATCTCCACCTGATGAGCGGCCACGTTATGAACCGAGTAAAAGAAAGCTTACATGGAAGAATGGCGCTATTGGTCTGGCGTTCACTAGCTACGAGCCGGATCAGCTAAGAGGGCCGCAGTTTGATCTGGCCTGGGTGGATGAGCTAGCGGCTTTTGAATATTCGATTGAGACATGGGATAATCTACAGCTTGCACTCAGGCTTGGTAATCGTCCACAGCAGGTTGTGACAACAACACCAAGGCCAATCAAGGTTATCAGGGATTTGCTCAGTAACCCCAGCACAGTAGTCACTCGTGGGAGTAGCTACGAGAACCGGGCTAATCTGGCACCTGCCTTCTTTAGCCAGATCGTTAGTCGTTATGAGGGTACGCGGCTAGGTCGTCAGGAGATCATGGGTGAGATTCTAGACGACGTGGAAGGCGCTCTTTGGGTTAGGGCTATGTTCGATGTTCGTAGGCCAGCGCCGGAACTTTCTAGAATCGTCATTGGGGTTGATCCTGCCATGAGTGCTAATGAAGATAGCAATGAGACTGGAATTATAGCGGCTGGCAAGGGTATTGATGGTAGGGGATATGTGTTATCCGATAGGTCGGCGAGATTGCCGCCAGTAGCCGACCAATATGCACTACAAGGGTGGGCTAATCGTGCGGTAGCAGCGTATCATCAGCTAAATGCTGATAGAATTGTTGCAGAGGTAAACCAGGGCGGCGATTTGGTGCAATCTGTACTCAGGCGTGTTGATCCTAATGTGGCTATCAAGCTGGTCAGGGCCACTAAGGGCAAGGCGATTCGAGCCGAGCCGATAGCGGCACTTTATGAGCAGGGGCGGATTACTCATTGTGAAGAGTTTGCCGAGCTAGAGGACCAGCTTTGTAATTGGACTGCTGATAGTGGGGAATCTCCGGATCGTCTCGATGCACTTTGCTGGGCATTGCATGAATTATTTCCCACTAAAGGGGGTTTGCGGGTCTGGTAATGATTTGCGAAAAGTGTCATTCTTCTGTATCGCGCTTGAATGTCTTTCACCGCTGCAAAACTGTCACTCGAAAGGCTTTCTCCTTCTCGTCTCTAATTGGGGTTGAGGCTGAGGGGTATGGTGTGGGGCCAGAGTGGGCACCGACGATGTATGGTAATTACTATGCTACCAGTTCATTGATATATTCGGCGATTAAGACACGCGCTAAGGCTATTACAAGGCCGCCTTTAGTGGTGTACCAGAACCGCGATAACCCCAAGCCAGTGGGGCAGAAGCACCAATTACAGATATTGCTAGACAAGGTTAATGATTGGTGGACTGGTAGGGATTTGTGGGAAGCTACCAGCGTATACCTTGATTTGTGGGGTAGTGCATATTGGGTTTTGCGTAAACCCAGCCCATCAGCTTTGCCAACAGAGATATGGCTTTACCGACCTGATAAGATGCGTGTGCTGGGTGATCGGGAAACTTATATCCGTGGTTTCGTATATCAGGATCAGGGTAAGCCGGTTCCTTTTGCACCTGAAGAGGTTGTCTGGCTACGGAACTTTAACCCAATGTCCGAACTTAGCGGATTCTCGCCATTGGCACCTGCCAGGTTGGCAGCGGATACAGCGATGGAATCTATGCGCCATAATGCCAATGTCTTTAAGAATGGCATCTTATCCGATACTGGTATACTTGCCGAAGATGCTGTTACTGATGAGCAGATAGAGGAACTGGGCGCAAGGATTGATAAGCGTTATACCACTACAAAAAACTCGCATCGGCCCCTCTTTCTAGGTGGTGTCAAAGATGTTAAGAATCTTGGACTGTCACCTAAAGACATGGAGTTTATCGGCAGTCTCCGTTGGTCATTGGAAGAGGTTGCCAGGGTTTTCGATGTCCCGAAGATTCTGCTGCAAGACCTGGAGCGTTCCACTTATGAGAATGTGAATGCGGCGGAGCGTATCTTCTGGCGCAATACGATTATTCCGCAACTAAGGTTTTTTGAAGCCGAACTTAATGAGATGCTGGTTCCTCAGTTTGGTGATGAATCTTTGTTTGTGGAATTTGATTTATCCCAAATTGAGGCGATTCAGGAAGATGCCAACGCGATGGCGTTGCGCCAACAAAATGATGTCGTCAAGGGCATTGTTACTATTAACGAAGTCCGGCAGGAGCGGAACTTACCACCTGTGCCCTGGGGCGATGCGTTTTGGATTTCTAACATGATGGTTCCAGTCACCGATGATACACCACCAGAACCTCCGGCACCTGCTGTGCCCACTTCTTCTGATGATGAGCCAACTAACGAATCCTGGAAGTTGTATCCGGTTAAGGCTAAAGCGGGATTGCTAACGGATAGGGTGCTATCCAGCATGGTTGATATCCACGGTAAGCGGCTGGACAAGCATACGGGCCGGTTTATCAACCTGATGCATACATTATTCGATAAGCAGCGTAGCGATGTATTGGCAAAGCTGCGCGTGTCGCGTTCGTCTAATGGGCACAATGAAGTTAAGCAGGTGCCACCTATCGGGCTGTTTACGCCTGGTGATTGGCGGGGCTTGTTTATGTCGCTTGGTCAACCATTGGTGTCTGCTATTATGCGGGAAAGTGCGGATGCACAGGTAGAGGCGTTTAAGCTAGGCATTGATTTCAACCTGAATGATGGTCGGGCGCAGCGGTGGATAGGTGAGCGTTTATCGTTCTGGGCAGAGCATGTTAACGAGGAAACGGCACGCCTGCTAGTCCAGGAGCTATTAGAGGGCGAACGACTGGGTGAGGGTATTCCTGATTTACAGCGCAGGATCGAAAAGGTTTTTGAGTTTTCCAACGTGGTGCGTTCAGAGCGTATAGCCAGGACTGAGATACAGGCGGCGGCAAACCGTGGGACACTTGAGGCGTATCATCAAAGTGGTGTAGTGGATAAGAAGATGTGGATCACTGCTATAGATGGGCGGGAGCGAGAGAGCCATGCAGAAGCCAATCGCCAGGTTGTGGCTTTAGAGGAACCGTTTATAGTGGGTGCTTCCATGATGCAAGTTCCTGGGGATACTTCAGCACCTCCTAATGAAACTATCAATTGCCGGTGTACAGTGGTGCCAGTGCTAACCGAGGCTAGGCAGGTAATTCCAGTGGTGACAGGCGATGGGGGTCTAGCCAGGTTGGAGAGTAGCATCAGGAGTGAGTTTGCATTACTGGCGGCGGAGTTAGAGAATCGTATTACGCCGGCTGTACATGCACAGCCGGCACGACAGGTGAAGCGTATTACCTGGAACGATAGCGGTGATCCTGTTGAAATCACTACTGAGGATATTTAGCTATGCCAACTCAATTGATGTCTAGGGAGCTAAAGCTCTTATTTCTGGAGATGCTTTTCAAGAGTATGCCAGTACCATCAACCTTGTGGTTGGGTTTGGCAACGGCTGAGTTTGCAGTTGAGCCGACTATGGGGAGTCTTGCTGCTGCGGAGCCGTTAAATAGCATGGGCTATGATCGGATGGCTCTCAGGTCGTTTGATTGGACGATTCGTCAAAATCCTCTGCGGGCCGATAGTGAGGCTGTGATATTTCGGAATATTGGGGAAGAGCGTTGGCCGAGTGTACGCACCTGGTTTTTGGCTACATCTCAGAATGGAGATGGTGTGTTGCTGGCATCGGGCCGGTTGCGAGTGACACGGGTGTTGATGCCGGGGGATACATTGGAGTTACCGGTATCTTTTAGCTTTGAGCCACTGGAGGGCTAATATGCTCTGGGCGCCTGATACCTGTGTGTGTATTGTTGATTATGATGTTTCAGATCAAACTATTATTAGTGTGATCCGACGTTGTCCAGAACATACTCTTTTGAGCGATACTGTGCTTCTTGCAGCGGTGTTAGATGAAAGTATTCGGAAAAATGGTGTTTTTACTAGAGCGTTAGCAATTGTTTCGACTTTAACCGAAGAAGATTATATCTGGAGTTATACGATTAATCGTATTTTGCAAGTGCAGATAGTTGGATTTAATGTCTCTCGCCGCACTCAATTACAGGCATCTGCCGATACTGCTTATGGTGTTGGTAAAGTTTTAGTATTGGCATAGTGTATAAAGAGTAATGCCCAGTATTCAGTTGTGGACGGCTCAAGTCTGTGGATGTACAGTCCATGAATTGATAGCTGATTCTGGCAGTAAAACGTATGCAACGGAAGCTGAAGCCGAGGCTGTAAGGCAATTTAGGCGTCTAGTGAATCCTGATTTGACATCGGCAAGGGGAGTGCCAGTAGCAAAACTTTGTAAGACACACACATTATTAGGCCATGTTTCTTCCATGTATGATGCTTTGTTAGCGGATAATCTGATGTTAAAACGTCTGGTTAGCGAGTTCATTCCTAATCGTGTTGCTGGCTTTGAAGATGACAGGTTATCGTGGGACTTAACTGTCACGGGGGTACTCAATATCAGTATCCGGAATATTACTGGTGTTGCTCGGACACGTTTACAAGCGGATGCTAATGTGGCTTTTGGCGTGGGAAAGGTGGTGGTGCTTTAATGCCTACTGAACGTATATGGCCTTTTGTGGTTGGCTCGTCAGAGGGGATTGCGTTAGGGTCTGATACGAGCTATTACTTTCCCATTAATGGGGCGCTTTTGGCCAGTTCCCAGCTTGACCGGTGCCAGTCGGTTATCCGGGGTAGTTATACCGCAACCAGTATGTTCGTTAATATAGGGACTAATTTATCCCTGGGCACCTCAACAATCTTTCTCGTGGTCAACAGTCTTGATAGCGCATTGAAGGTTTCTATTCCGCTGGCTTCTACAGGGACGTTTGAGGATACCTCTAACTCTGTCGCTCTGGTTGATGGCGATCTGGTTAATTACCGGGGTACTGTGGCTGCTGGCGGCACTGTTGATATTCAAGTAGCAGGGGTGGCTCTGCATCAAACCGGGTCTATTGGCATTAATTTTATGGTAGCGCGTGGGGCCATTAACTTTGCTACGGGCACTCGATTTATAAGTTTGTGTGGCACTATATCGGGAACGGATGTAACCACGGAAGGCTCAAACACATTAAGATTTCAGTCTGATGCTACCCTAGCAAATATGCGGATATTAGTGTCTGCGAACAGTCAAACAAGTGGCACTTATGTTTTACAATTACGTCTAGCCGGGGCTAATGGGCTTTCTTCGTTATCTATTGGCTCCGCTCAGACCGGGGCTTTTGAGGATGTCACCAATGTAGACCCCGTTAATGCTGGCACTAATGTGAATTTCAGGGGTTCTGGCGGTAGCAATGGTTCAGTGGTATGTCGATTAACCCAGATATATGTTACCAGTACCGCAATCAGATTAGCCCTTAACAATCCTGGGGTGGCACCAGCGACAGGGGTAATGAATTGGCCGGTAGCGGGTAAGTGTAGTGCTACAACCACGGGTACTGCCAACGCCGGTTATAAGTTACCTACCTCTGGTACGGTGTCCAATTTGTGGTTTAATGCTACCTTTACTCCCAGCAATACTATGACGGTTATTGTGGTAAAAAATGATGTTGATACTACAGTTACAGGTAGTGTGGGGGGTGCCGGTTCTGGTACGGTTGGCACTGTTGTGAATAGCGCCAGCGTGACCCCTTTTGCCCTGGGAGATATTATCTACTTACGGGAGAGCCACACGGCCACCGGTACGGTAGGTTGTAGATTGATTTCCGTCGATTTTATTCCAGATTTAACCATTAGTGGTGGTGCTGCATTCGATTTGGATAGAATAGAAAGACATTTTTCACGGGGTGAGGGTCGCGGTTACTTCAGGGGGATGGGATAATTGCCAGCAATACTCTTGCCATACAGTTCAACTAGCACTGTCCGTTTTGTTCTGATTGGTAGCGGTACAGCGAACTTTAGCACTGCGGCTAGTGGTTCCCTCACTGGCACTAATGTTCTAGTAAGCAAGGATGGGGGTGCGTTTGCTGATTGCACCAACTCGGCAACTAGTATTGGGTCTGGCTTATACCAGATTGTTATAACTAATACTGAGCTAGGGGCTAAACAAGTTGTTGTGATGATTGCCAAGGGGTCGGCTACCAATGTGGTTGAGCCTCAAGCGTTGTACATCATGACCTATGGTTCTAGCGATGCTCAATACGGTTTTAACTTTGGTAGCGCGTTGTCGGGGCAGACTGTTGGGACTGTCACGACAGCATTAGGGACTATTAGCGCTAATGTCGTTGCACAATCTGGGACAGCGGTTGTTGGAACTGTGGGTAGATTGGAGGTTAATCTTTCCCACTGGTTAGGGACAGCCGCGGCAGGGACACAGGGAACACCGAATGTTGGAACAGTTACATTTCTCACTTCAGGGACTGTGACAACTGTTTTGAATGGTGTTTCTGCTACCAATGTTACGAGTGCTAATGTTGTTCAGATTTTAGGCACGGCGGTAGTTGGCACTCAGGGAACGTTAACCAATATTGGGACTGTAGGAACAGCATTAGGGACAATTGATGCGAACGTTGTACTCTGGAAAGGGACTGGCGTCGCAGGTACGGCAGGCACTCCCAATGTTGGTACTGTCGCATTTGTAGCTACTGGAACTATTACTACAGTTACTAATGTAGTCAGTGCTAATATTGTACAAATCTTGGGGACAGCCGCTTTAGGAACGGCTGGTACTCTTCTAAATATTGGTTCTGTGCGACGTGTTCTGGATGTATCCTTTTTTGAAGGTACAGCGAGTCTAGATGTTGGAGGTTTATCTAGCGGAACTATTGATGCCACTGGTGGTAATATTTCCACTCGTGATGGTCATTTCAATGGTAATATGATGGTTTTCCTGGAGGGGAGTTTACAGGGCGTTGCGCGTCGGATCAATTCTTATACTGGTACTCTCCGGCGTTTCGTATTGGAGAATGCATTTGCGACAGCCCCAGGTGTAGGAGATCAATTTATTATTCATGCAATTGAAACGCCCGCTGCGGCGGGGTCTGGTGTTGCTGATTGGACATCGACAGAAAGACAACAAATCCGATATAGATTGGGTGTTGATGGAGGGTCGGCAGCCCCAGCAACAGCCACTAGTAATTTGAGTGGGAATATTACTGTTAGTACAGGTACGGTAACGACAGTTACCAATGTGGTTAGCGCGAATGTGGTACAGATTCTAGGGACTGCTGTTGTGGCTACTGCTGGGACATTTACCAACGTTGGCACGGTTGGATCGGTGGCATCGGCCAATTTGACTCAAATATTGGCTACCGCTGTCGTTGCGACGGCTGGTACGTTGACAAATATAGGTACTGTAGGCTCAGTTGCGTCGGCGAATCTGACTCAGATTTTGGGTACTGCGGTAGTTGGCACATCTGGGACTCTTACTAATGTTGGCACAGTTGGGCTGCTTCTAACTGGGACTATCAGCACTCTCACGGGAATAGCCAGCGCTAATCTGATTCAGATACTCGGTACGGCGGCGGTTGCGACGGCGGGTACCCTCACTAGGGTAGGTACGGCAGTTCAGTCTAATTATCTTGGCATAGTTGCGGGCACAGTTACAGCGGGCACTTCGCCATCTTCAGGTACTTTTGATGCTGTGAGTAGCCTACCCTCGACTATAAACAACATGTACAAGGGTAATGTTGTCCTGTTCATTTCAGGCAGTTTGCAGGGTATTGGCAGAAGGATAGGGACATATACGGGTGCGAGCGGCACGCAGCGAATCATCGTCGAGAATGTTTTTGGTACTGCTCCCGCTACGGGCGATCAGTTTATTGTCATGCCTGTAGAAGTGCAGGTTGCCGCTGGCAGTGGTGTTACTGATTGGGATGCCACCGAGCGCCAACAGATACGCTATCGTCTGGGTGTTGATGGTGGTAGTTCTGCACCGGCGACAGCTACTAGTAATCTGTCTGGTCAAATAACAATTACTACGGGTACAGTGACTACTGTGACCAACGTCGTGAGCGCAAATGTAGTACAAATCCTTGGAACTGCTGCTGTTGCCACGGCTGGTACATTTACCAATGTTGGCATTGTTGGCTCTGTGGCTTCGGCTAATCTGACTCAAATACTTGGGACTGCTGCTGTTGGTACACAGGGAACATTAACCAATGTTGGGACAGTTGGTCTACTGCTCACTGGAACAGTGAGCACACTAACTGGTATAGCCTCTGCTAACCTTATTCAGATTCTAGGGACTGCTGTAGCTGGAACTTCTGGGACACTGACAAATATCGGTACTGCTGGCCTGGTATTAACTGGCACGGTAACTACGGTCACTAATGTAGTATCAGCGAATATTGCTCAAATTCTAGGTACGGTGGCAGTGGGTACACAAGGTACCTTTACCAACATAGGTACAGTGGGACTCGTTCTTACTGGCACTATTAGCACATTGACTGGGATTGCCAGTGCTAACTTGGTGCAAATTCTCAGCACCGCAGTAGTTGCTACTGCTGGTACTTTAACTAATATTGGTACAGCAGTACGCACACACTACCTGGGCTTTGTAGCTGGTACTGTTTCCACCGGAACAACCCCGAGTGCTGGTACATTTTGGGCTGGAACGTCTCTTGCCAGCACTATCAATGATATTTATCGTGGCAATATTGTTCTCTTTGTCAGTGGTTCACTCCAGGGGCTTGGGCATAGAATCGGTACTTATGTCGGAGCCAGTGGGACACAAGCTATTATTCTGGAAAACGCCTTTGGTACGGCACCAGCTACCGGCGATCAGTTTATTATCTCAGGAGTCGAGGTACAGCAGGCGGCGGGTTCAGGTGTTACAGACTGGGATGCTACTGAGAAGCAACAAATCAGGTATCGCTTGGGGGTAGATGGTGGCTCATCGGCACCAGCTACGGCTACCAGTAATCTTGCTGGAAATATCACTGTTAGCACAGGTACGGTTACGACTGTTACCAATGTGGCATCTGCGAATGTTGTACAGATTCTTGGAACGGCAGCGGTAGCTACAGCAGGAACATATACCAATGTTGGCACAGTAGGCTCTGTTGCATCGGCCAATCTAACACAGATTCTTGGTACTGCAGTTGTTGCTACTGCAGGCACTCTTACCAATGTAGGCACTGTGGGGCTGTTGCTTACGGGTACTGTTAGCACTCTCACAGGTGTGGCCTCAGCCAACTTGATTCAAATTCTTGGCACTGCAGTTGTGGCTACAGCGGGAACATTAACCAGGATCGGGACGGCTGTACAGTCTAACTATATCGGTATAGCCTCGGGTACGGTGACAGCGGGTACTGCTCCTTCATCCGCTACCTTTGATGCTGTTTCGTCACTGCCTTCAACGATAGACAACATGTATCGAGGCAACATTGCCCTTTTCATCTCTGGCAGTCTACAGGGTGTTGGGCGAAGGATAGGAACTTATCTGGGTGGTAGTGGTACTCAGAGAGTTATCCTTGAAAACGCTTTTGCTACTGCACCAGCTACGGGAGATCAGTTCTTGATTATGCCCGTTGAGGTGCAGATTGCAGCAGGCAGCGGTGTGACTGATTGGGATGCTACCGAGAGGCAGCAAATCAGGTATAGATTGGGCGTTGACGGAGGTAGCGCAGCCCCAGCTACAGCTACTAGTAACCTATCTGGACAGATAACTATCAGTACTGGAACGGTTACTACAGTGACCAATGTGGTCAGTGCCAACGTTGCACAGATTCTCGGCACTGCCGCTATTGGTACTCAAGGAACGCTTACCAATGTGGGAACCGTGGGGTTGCTCCTTACTGGCACGATCAGCACTCTCACTGGAGTTGCCTCTGCCAATCTTATTCAGATCCTTAGCACGGCAGTATTAGCTACTGCCGGAACGCTGACCAATGTGGGGACAGTTGGTCTACTTCTGACCGGTACGATTTCTACTATTACGGGTGTTGCCAGTGCCAATATTGTGCAGATTCTAGGGACAACGATTGTAGCTACAGCAGGGACGCTTACCAATGTTGGTACGGTTGGATTGCTTTTAACTGGCACGGTTAGCACTCTAACGGGTATTGCTTCAGCTAACTTGATCCAAATCCTGGGTACGGCTGCGGTGGGGACTCAAGGAACTCTTACCAATATTGGCACTGTTGGAACTGCTTTAGGGACGGTTAATTCTAATGTGGTACTCTGGAAAGGTACGTTGGCAGCGGGTACCCAAGGTACACCGGATGTTGGAACAGTAGCTTTTGTTACTACCGGTACGATTACTTTTTGTGGTACGGCCAGCACAGTGCTTGGTGGCACGATTGGAACGGTGACCGGAACAGTTAATGCCAATATAGCATTGATTGATGGTAACGGTACAGCGGCAGGTAATCTCAGACAATCGGCTTTAGCAGTAACCACGGGGAGCGCAGTAAGCGGGACACTATCAACCACGGTATTCACGGTAGATCTGTCTGAGACAATGAACGATCATTTCAACGATAGATTGTTAGTCTTTATATCCGGTGGATTACTCAGGCAAGCGGGAACGATTATCGACTTTGCTGGGTCTGCTGTGGGGACATTGGCTAAGATCACCATCTCCACATTAACTACTGCCATGGCAGCAGGCGATAAATTTGTGATAGTCTAGGATGCTCGATTACCAGTAGGTCAGGTTACCCCCACACCTGAGACTGGTAATCGGGCTTTTATAAATGGCTAGAATTTCTACACTCTCTTTGATTGCTACACCAGCCCGAATCCAGGTAACGGCTGGTAAGGCTTTATGGGTGGTAGCTGAACCGCCTGTTGTAGTAGTCGAAAAAGTTCCTGAAGTTCGCCACGGTTTCTTTCCTGATGTTGTCACTCCGTTTGTTCGTCATGTTGAGCGGATTAGTATACAGCTTCAGGGATCATGGTTTGCTGTTGCCAGGGATAGGTTAATAGCTGCTGAATCCGCGCAGATTCGGATTTCATCTTTCCAGGTTAACGCTATCCCACTGGTTGAGCGG
>ERZ1292642.948-Hain-H14-01um-R1-948-length-14639-cov-4_pt1 | contig 14639 bp, 15 predicted proteins | sample MGYA00564403_ERZ1292642 | MGnify/ENA primary metagenome ERZ1292642 (study PRJEB36523, sample SAMEA6512643) | groundwater metagenome | collected 2019-01-09 | study: AquaDiva: Metagenomics assemblies of 32 groundwater samples | reverse complement strand
TGGGTTTAATATCGATCTGACGGGTTTTAGTCTTGATGAGTTGAGTGACATTATTCCCGATGAAATAGAAGAAACCTTTTGTGATGAAGATGATTGCCCTCAGGCCCCTGAAGACCCCATTTGTAAACTTGGCGATGTTTGGTTGCTTGGTGAGCATCGGTTGATGTGTGGTAGTTCTACGATATCAACTGATGTTGATAGGCTTTTGAATGGTCAAATGCCTAATACCATGATTACGGATCCTCCCTATGGTGTAAAGTATGAGGCATCTTGGCGCGCTGAAGCAAAAGGCACAAAGAAAACTGAACGAGAAAAGTCATCTAATTTGATGAATGATGATCAAGCAGATTGGTATGATGCTTATGTATTATTTCCTGGATCTGTTGCATATGTATGGCATGCAAGTGCGTTTACAGACGTGGTTATGGATGGGTTGAGGCGCGCTGGATTTGATATTAAGCAACAAATTATTTGGAACAAGAACATCCATGCCTTATCCCGATCAGATTATCATTGGAAACATGAGCCTTGTTGGTATGCTATTAAGAAAGGTGCTGATAGAAATTGGAAAGGTGGTCGCACGCAAATGACAGTATGGGATGTGGCTACGGTTCAAAGTGAAAAAGATAAAACCGCTCATCCCACGCAAAAGCCTGTTGATATTTATGTAAGACCTATTATTCATCATACTAATCCCGGTGAGTATATTTATGATCCATTCGGTGGATCTGGCACTTTAGTTATAGCATCCGAGAAAACTAAGCGTCGCGCTCTCACTATGGAACTTGACCCCATATACTGCGACGTTATAATAAAGAGATATGAGAACTATACCGGCAAAAAAGCCGTACTGAGTGAATAATGCCAGATAATACACCGCACGTCCCTACCGATATAACTAGAGCCGAGGTTAGCGCCCTTGTGAGCTTTGGTAATACCCAAGAGCAAATTGCTGGATATATTGAGATAGATATTAAAACATTGCAAAAATATTATAGAAAAGAACTAGATAATGCAACGATGCTTGCCAATGCTCAAGTAGCTAAAAGGCTATATAACAAAGCCGTTCAACAGGATGATTTGTCCGCTCAAGTTTTTTGGCTAAAGACTCGAGCAAGATGGAGGACTTCTGACAGAGAAATACAAGAACTTGCTGACGAAAATGACAAAGTTAAAGCTGAGTTGTATCAATTGAGAGCCCAACTAGCCGAGAAGAACCGCAAGGAATACTAATGACTGAAGAAGAATTTGATCGCAGTATGGATGTCTTGGCATTCAAGTTCGATGAACTATCATACTCACTTAAGTCACACAAGATTAATGGCCCAAAGGATGAATTGTCTTTACATTGGCTACTTGTTGAGGCAACAGAGAAAATTCTTTCACATTGCTTAGTTAGTATGGATAGCTTACATCAACGCCAATATTATTTGGATGCCATTCAAGATGGCGTGTCTAATATGCGCGAATTCAGAATCTCCGAAGGGTTATGATTGACTTGGAAAAGGAGCATCAAGCAAGCGAACTAAAAGGGAGCCTGCTTCTCTTCACAAGATTTTTTTACAAACATCTCACTGGCCGAGACTTTATTATCTCTTGCCCGATTGGGCGCGAGTCACACCATATTACGGTCTGCAAAGCCTTTACAAGACTTTTTAGAGAACAATTGCCAGCTTATGGATTGATAATAAACTTACCCCCAGGGTATGGAAAATCTGTACTGACATCCATGTGGATCGCATGGTGTTACGCCCATTATGCCGACTGTAATTTCCTATATATTTCATACTCTCATGAATTAGCCGCAACTCACACGGCATTCATTAAACAAATTATGTCATCAAGAATGTTTAAGTATTTATTTGATGTTGAAATAAGTAGTGACACGCGCTCTAAAGACCATTTCATGACAACGGTCGGAGGAGCAGTGGCTGCATTTGGTAGTGCAGGCGCAGTTACTGGACGAAATGCCGGAAGCCCTGGTTCTGATAGATTCTCAGGCTGCGTGGTTATAGATGACGCACACAAGCCGAATGAAGTTCATTCAGATTCTATCAGGGAGTCTGTGATTAGAAATTACAATGAAACCATTATGCAGAGGCCTCGAGATACTAAAGTTCCAATTGTGTTTATTGGCCAGCGACTCCATGAGGAAGATTTGGCTGCATATCTCATGAGTGGTAAAGATGTTAGAAAATGGGACAAAGTCATATTAAAAGGAATAGATGCCGCAGGGAATGCTCTTTATCCCGAGGTGCAGTCTTTAAATTATTTGTTAGAGTTACAGGAAAAACAACCATTCGTATTCTCTTCACAAATACAACAAGAACCAATCCCTTCTGGAGGTTCTATATTTAAGACTGAATGGTTTGTTTCTCTGGATGAAGAGCCTCAATTTATTACTACGTTTATCACCGCTGACACCGCAGAGACAAATAAAAGTCACAATGATGCCACCGTCTTCTCATTCTGGGGTCTTTATGAAATTGACAATATGGGAGTTAAATCAGGAATAATGGGCCTACACTGGATAGACTGCATAGAGCTGAGAGTCGAACCAAAAGACCTGAAAGACGAATTCATCATGTTCTGGCACGCATGTTCAAGGCATTCCGTGCCACCAATGATGGCCGCCATAGAAAAGAAGTCTACCGGAGTGACGCTGGTATCAGTCCTTCAAGGACTAAGAGGCATGCAAATTAGAGATATCCAGCGCACCTCAGCATCAGGAAGCAAGACACAGCGCTTTCTAGAGATTCAACCCTACATTGCCGGAAAACAAATATCACTGCCATCTTACGGAAGACACACCAAAACCTGCATTGAACATATGAGTAAGATTACGGCCAACGATGCCCACAGATTCGACGACATAGCCGATACATGCGCAGATGCAATCAAGCTGGCATTAATCGATAAGACTTTGATTTATAATACTAAACAAAATACCGAAATTGCTGCTAAACTATTTGAAAAACAGAAATCTGTCCGGCGATTGAAGGATAAATTGTATCATGGCAGTAACTAAATCGATTCAAGAAGAGCTTTCCCGCATAAAATTCAACGTTTCTACTTCATGGACCTACTTTAAGGACAATGTTGATAGATATCATACATTTAGAAAATATGTCTACGATACAACTATCAATGACGATCAAAAGGCAGTCCTACAGGGAACTGGAAAACCGGTTATTGAATTTAACTTGCTACCTGCCTACATCAACAGATTATTAGGCGAGTTCGCTAAACATGAGCCATCTATTGAAATTAATCCTGCAGAAGGTGTGCCAGTACCTCATCAAGTAATTGATGTCGTCGAAGGTTATATCAGACACATTATATATGAAGGCAATAAGAATAATATGGCCTATGAGGTCTACAAAGACTTATTGTCAGGTGGTTACTCTGTCATTAAAGTCTGGACTGAATACGCGAATTCCATGTCAATGAAGCAAGTTATCAGAACTGGCCGGGTCTTTGATCCAACAATGTGTGGCTTTGATCCGATGGCGAGGAATTCTCACAAAGGGGATGGAAAATATAGTTTTGAGATATTCCCGATGACCGCAGATGACTTTCATCGAGATTACCCGGATGTTGATGTTGCCAATTTATCTTATTCAAAATATCCTTCTCAAATTATGGGTGGCGGAGCTCCAGCAACCTTTGAAGAGTTCAACTGGTCATTCAAGAATGATAAGGGTAATAAAACAATCCTTGTGGTTGATTACTATGAGAAGAAAGAACGGCGCACTCGCATTGTTGAGCTTGCCGATGGCACTGTCTTGCCGGTGAGGGCGTATGAACAATTCTTGGAAGATTGGAAACTTAGCGGAAAGCTTGAACAGCCTCCTATTATTATGGGTAAGCCGAGATGGACTGACCTTCAAACAATTTGCAGATATAAAATCATCGAAAGTCAAATTCTGGAATACGAGGAAACTGATTATGCTTATCTGCCTCATATCTTTGTGGATGGGAACTCAATTATTCTGAGACAAGGTACCAGCAACACCACTTATCAGATGACACTTCCTTACATTTATCACGCAAAGGGTCAACAAGACTTGGTTAACTTCGGCGGACAATGTCTGGCAAACTATCTTGAAAACATGGTTCAGCACAAGTTTATTGTCATGAAGGAAGCTTTGCCACAGGAGGAAGATTACCTTCAGGCTCTGGCTGACCATCAACATGAGAATACGATTGTTGTTAATGCATACTCAGAAAATAATCCTGATAAACCCATTCCAAATCCGATTCGAGAGGTAGTTAATCAACCCGCCCCTCCAGAGGTTATGGCTGCGTATCAAAGTGGCGGTGCCATGATACAGACTATCTTGGGAAGCTACGCTAGCAACCTTGGGAAGAACGATAACGACCTGTCTGGGAAGGCCGTCATTGAGTCTGCTTCCGTTGGGAATAGCGCGGCTATGCCTTATATCACTGGATATTTGCAAGCTTGGACGCAATTGGGAAATATTATTGTAGATTTGATGCCGAAGTATATTAAAGGTCTTCGTGAACTTCCTATGGTTGCTATGAATGGCGAATCTAGTTATCAGAAGGTTAATACGCAAGGCATGCCTTATATTAACTACCAACCCAATGCATTGAATGTTTATGTTAGTGCTGGGGTTAATTTCCAGGTTCAGAAATCTCAGGCATTGATGCAGATGACTGCATTAATGGGGGTTAGCCAGGAGTTTAATCAGTTCATGAATTCTCCACTTGGTCTTCCTATTTTAGTGAAGAACTTAGTTGTTTACGGGGCTGATGAATTACAGCAAGCAGTTCCTGAATACTTGCAGCAACAACAACAGCAACAAAATCAGGCTATGGAGATGCAGCAAAAACAAATGATGTCCGATCCAAGAATGGTTAAGGCTCAGTCTGAAATCATGAAGGTTCAGCAACAAGGACAGCAGCAGCAGATTGAAAATGAGTTTGAGATTGCTCGCATTGCTACGGAAAACAAGGTTGCTGACGCAAAGGTCATTGAGGCTGAAGCTAAGGTTGCACAGTCACAAATTGACTCCGCTGTTCGTCTTGAGGAAAATAATGATCGCTTAGAAAGTCATGCCTTGGATGCTGCGGCTAAAATGGCTGAGATTGAATCACGAAAACATGATACGCATCGAGAAAACGTGAGGCTCGCGCATGAAATACATCAGGCTAATAGAACAGAGAAACAGGAGATATCAAATGAGTAGACCAAAATACAATGTAACCATTACTGACCTTGAGCAACGTCATAATGTGGCAAAGCTTGAGCGTGATGGGTATACAAGAGAGAGCATTGTACGAGAGATGTATAAGCTTACGGATGGGATGCCTCAGCATGAACGAACTCAATTGGTCGAAAAGCTGTTTGATAGGAGTGAGAAGTAATGGTGAATTTCATTAAGCAAGCAATTAAACACCCTGGAAAACTACATCGAGATTTAAAAGTACCACAGGGCGAAAAGATACCTGCATCTAAGCTTGCTAAAGCAGCCAAATCAAAGTCACCAACTATCCGTAAAGAAGTTGCGCTTGCCAAGACTCTCAAATCATTTAAGAAGAAATAATGAATATAAGTTTATTTGAAGACATCGACAGCAAGAGAAAGATTACCATCCGATACCGTGCGGATTATAGCTGTGTTCTAGATGGACAGATTATATTGGAAGACGAAAATAAAGTCAGGGTACACGCCGACGAAAAAGAAATGTATGATATGTTGAAGATGTACTTTGATGAACTTTCAGGAGAGCAACATGGGTGATAAAGGTAAATCTGATAAGAAAGACAAGAAGCCAAAGAAAGGATGCATGAAATGAATATAATCACTACGATTGAAGAAGCTGTAGAGGATAAAGCAGTGTCTTTTGCGATGAACATTATGAAAGCTCTTGAGCCTATGGTTATAGATCTCGTTAAGAAAGAACTTGATTCTCTTTTCCCGGAAACATGATCATGCCGATTATCAAAGGTAAAGCCGCAAAAAGTAAAAGAGGTTTCTCTGATAACGTGAAGAGAGAAATGGAAAGTGGAAAATCACAAAAGACTGCGCTGGCAATCGCATACTCTGTTGCTGGCGAGAAAAAGAAAAAAAAGAAGTAGATGGGCAATTGTTTCACGTGAAACCATGGTTGACTCATTGACAACCAATGGTTGACACTATTACACTCATGTCTAATACGTTTGATGGAACGATAAAACCATTCGACACTTTACAGCGATATTGTAATGCCCTTTTACGGTGACACCGAATAAAAGTCAGAGAGAGAAGGTATAAATGACTGAAAGTTTAGAAACTGATTTACAGGATGATGTGCCAGTAGATGCAGTGGGCGAACCGGTTCCCGTAGAAGATTCTTCGGCGATGCTTCCAAAGAGCACCGTATCAAAAATCATCGAACGTGAGCGGGTAAAGGCTTACGAGAAAGGCAAAAGCGAGGCATTAATGGAACTACAAGCGCAGCAACAAGAACAAGCCGCTCCGGCGCAATCAGACCCGCAGCAACAGCAGTCTCTAGGCGGGATGGCACAAATGTCACCTGATGAGATTAAGGCGCTTATAGCTCAACAAGTCCCTCAGCATTTGCAGGAACAAGTTCACCAAATGAAGAACACTCATATGGTTAATAACTTCGTTTCAAAGATGCAGGCAGCTGAACAGAAATATCCTGGTTTAGAAGAGAAGCTTGGTTTGTTGGATTATAGCAAACCGAATACAGTTGCTCTTATTGAAATGGCGGCTCAATTAGACAATGCTGGTGATATTATGCATGATTTACTTGAGAATCCAGAGAAGATGAGTACGCTGTTTTCATTGATTCAGGAACAACCTAGGCTTGCTATGAGTAAGATGCAAAGTTTGGGGACTTCGATTAAACAGAATCAAGAGGCTCAATCTAAGCACGAATCAGCGAAAGATCCTCTTAGTCAAATTAGACCTTCGACAAATGCCGGAATGGATAATGGTGATATGTCGGTTTCTGATTATAGCAAGTACTGGCGTCAGAATAAGTTGTAAGGTTTACCGGCACTAAATCATAGCCCTTCCGAAAACTAATTTTTCGGAGATAACCATGAGTACTGTGCCAGCAAATATTCTACAAACAGTCCAAACCTATCAAAAAGCTGAGTTAGGGTGGCTGTTAAATGAATTCTATGCGATTCATGAAACAAATAAAAAGTTCAAAAACTTCAACTCTTTGACAGCCAACTTGGGTGATACTGTAACATTTGATACCACTCCTAGATTTATTTCTTATGCTGGTCTCGTTATTACTGAGCAACCATCAGTTCAACGTGTTCAGTCATTAGTATGTTCTCAATCTTGGAACTCTAGCCAAGGTTACACCGACCAACAATTCATCTTCAACGTACGTGAGTACATGGAGAGATTTGGTATGGCGGCTATGAAAGAGCTTGGCACCCGAGTTGAAACAGACATTCTGAAAAACATTGTTTCAGGCGTCCGCATCAATGATCCACAAAATTCTAATTTTGGCGCTTTGCAATTCAATTCTGGCCCTTTCCGTTTCTACGGTGATGGCGTTACTCCAATCAACTCTTACACTCAATTGGCGCAAGCTGTTGCTAACTTTGAAGATTTTGGCGCAGCGATGCACAAGCTTCAGGGAGTAATTCCTACTGTTGCTTATCCTGGCATCGTTGGAACTGGTTTAAATCAATTCGCTATGAAACGAAATGATGAAACTTCATTCTCATGGGATATTGGTGACTTTGCTGGATGTGATTGGTTCAAGTCTAACTTGCTACCTACTCACGTGTCTGGGACTATTGGTAATACCGCGTCTCCGAATAACCAAATGACTGTTGTATCTACTAACGATCCAACTGGCGAGAATGTTACTTCAATCACTTTTACTGAACCAACATCTGGATCAGATGCGAACGCTATTAAGGCTGGCGACTTATTCCAGTTTATGGATGGTGTTACTGGTAAACCTAACATGCGTTTCTTGACCTTTATTGGGCATGTTCCATGTAACCAACCAGTTCAATTCAGAGCGATTGCTGATGCTGCAACTGTGGCCGGGGCTGTTACTGTACAAATCCAAACCATCAATGGTGTAGGATTAGTATGGGCTCAGAACCAAAACCAAAACTTAAATAACACCATTACTGCTGGGATGAAAGTTGTACCTTTACCATCTCACAAAGCTGGGGTTATTCATTCTGGTGATCAGTTCTATTTAGCTATGCCAACATTGCCTGATCAATCACCGTTCACCACTTCTAATCTTCAAGATCCAGATTCTGGTGCGAGCATTCGACATTACTTCGGTGTGCAGTTCGGTCAAAATAACAGGGCTTATGTCCGTGACATTATTTACGGCTCGTGCATGGTTGCTGAGAATTCAATGCGATTAATATTTCCTATGTAGTCAAATGCTAATAGATAGAGGGGTTCGCCCCTCTTGTTAAATTAATTAAGGAGATTGACATGCCTGTTTCATCAATACAATTCGGCCAACAACCATGGTTTTATGCAAATGGTTTGGGTCTCAGTAACAACGGCACTACACCAAATACGAAGCTGAATGTAGCTACTGGTGCTTGCATGGATTCAACAGGGGTTTATCAGTTAGAGTCTACATTGCCTTTAGTAATCGATGCTGCAACTAATGGTTTGAATGGATTGGACACCGGCTCTTTGGCTGCTAGTCTTGTTTACTCTGTATACTTGGTGGCTGATCCAGTTGATCAAAACACAATGGGTGCAATGATTTCATTGGCAGATACCCCATTAATGCCATTTGGATACAGCGTTTATAAGCTAATTGGTTATATTACAACTGATGCAAGTTCTCATTTCTTAAAGGGATATTGGACTGCAGGTAATAGCGGTACTCGTACATTTACATACGACGCACCAATCATAGCATTGACCGCTGGAACTCAAACCAGTTATACCGGCGTTGCGTTAACAACATTTGTTCCTGCTGTTGCCAATACCCCGGTTAGCATTTATTCAAACTTTGCTGCTAATGCTGCGGGAAACGTTGAAAATTTGCAAGGGTATAATTCTACCGGTGATGCAGTTACTGTTGTTGCTCCTGTTGCAACTGGAGTTGGCAATACTACTAGCTTGAACACAGTGTTGGCTCAGTTGAATACTGCTGCTCCATCAATTAAGTATAAGATTACTGCGGGTGCATTGAGCTTATATGTTGCTGGCTATACGTTCTTCATCTAAGGATATAGATAATGGCGGAGACCGCATTACAGTTGATAACCAAGGCTTACTACCTTTCTCAGGTGGTAAGCAGGCAGCTACAGGTAGTCAGTGGAGAACAAGTCTCTGACGGCCTTGAGTTGCTTAATGCTTTGCTGGATATCAAGGGTAGCGACCTCCGCCTTATTCCTTATTACTCGTATGCCGAGATGGATACGGTAAATGGACAAGAACTTTACTTTTTAGAGAATGTTTTAAGTATAGATTCCCTCACATTTAATATTGGGGTCGTTCGATACCCTATGAAGGAAATGACCAGAAGGGAGTATTTTGCTACAGGTAGGGTAGATAATATATCAAGTCTACCATTTTCTTATCGACAAGAAAGGTGTCTTGGCGGCACGAATCTTTATTTATATTTTCTTCCAGCCGGTGTTTATCAGCTTAAGTATATGGCGAAATTTGGACTTACCAATGTATCCTTAACTCAAGATTTGTCTTTAACGTACGATGGTTACTATCTTGAATATTTAAGATTTGCATTAGGGGAGTACCTCTGTTTACAGTACGGCGCCACATTTCCAGACTTGGCTTCTCAAAAATACAAAGAGATCAGGAAAAAATTAATGGACATCAACCCTCCTGATTTGTCCGTTATAAAGAGATCTTACTTCAACTCATATCCTGCCATTGACTGGCAAATGGTCAATATTCCAGGATGGGTCCCAAATTGAACACTTTGAATATTATATATTCATATAGGAATCTGCGTCACTTTATATTATAATTCATATATACAAAGCCTAGCGCCTGCAGCGTGAATCATCGGATTCTCACCGATTGGCTTTGTTCTTCATGAGATCACTAGAGAGGTGTTATGCATAAAATATGTAAGCGTCATGGTCAATTAACTCCAGAACAAATTAAACTAATTCCAGATAAGAGATATCCTGGAGGAGGTTCATTACAATGCATCCTTTGCCGAAGTGATAATGGTAAAAAGGTTTACTATAAAAACAGAGATGTCCATAAAAAAATTATTGAAGGTGATGGCTATAAAGAAGAAGAGATAAATAAGTTTTGCAAACATCATGGTGAGCTAGAGTTTAAAAATATTAAGGTTGAAGGAAGTATAAGGAAATGTCGTCTATGCATGAATCAGTCCACAAGAGAATATGAAAAAAGATATCCTGAAAGATGTGCATCTTGGAGGAAAGAATATGATAAGCGAATTGGAAAGGAACTTAAGAGACAAAGGACTATAGTTAGCAAGCATAAAATATCTTTAGATCAGTACGATTCCTTATTAGAAAAAACCGGAGGGCTATGCGCCATTTGCGGTTTGAAAGAGAAAGCAAAAGGACGTGGAGGGGATTTACTTTCTTTAGGTTTGGATCACTGCCATGAATGTGAAGAGAATGGATTTAGGAATATTGATACCATCAGAGGGTTTTTGTGCATGGCATGCAATACTGGGTTGGGATTTTTTGGAGATAATATTGAAACAATGGAAAAGGCTATTAATCATTTGAAATCGCATAAACACGTTTTTGATAAACACGCAGAATAGAGCTGGGCCACTCAGATTCGAACTAAGAACGACAGGATCAAAACCTGCTGTGTTACCATTACACCATAGCCCAATGTTATACGAACCCATAATAATGCAATATCATCGGCACAACAATGATTGTGATCACCGATCCTAGGAGAGCACGAATAAGATACCGGGTTTCCTTTAGGATGGATTCTAGTAGTCTTATTCGGACTTCATGGTCCATGTATTGTTCTTTTGTCATATATATCCAAACTTTCCACTTTAATTTCGCGGTTTCAAACCGCGTAATCTTTCCCGATTTTAAATCCGGAAAGATTCAACAAAGCGTGAACTTTCCCACCTGCAAAGTGGGAAAGTTAATCATATCATATCCCTCTCTGAGACTTATGTTCTTCGAATTGCTCCAGGTTTGAATCGATAAGGTCTTGAGGTATTTCAATTTGCAGCGGCTTTACTCTTTCAAGCAGCTTCATGAATCCATCGTAGGTGTCACTTATTTCCATTAAGGCAATAACTGACCCTAAATGACTTATGAGAGCCTTCATTCCCCCTTCAGGAGATAGACTTTGAAAATACTTAGCTAATTTGTAACCTGATTGTCCTATAGGTGTTTTTCGTTTGAGCTCATCAAACACACCAGGGGCTAATCGTTTGTAAACGATATTGTTCACCAAATGTCCGAAATATCTTGGATTCTTTACGCCGTCTTTTAGAAAATCTAATCCCCTTAACCTAAATAGCTGTTTAAAGAACACGTGCGGGAACATTGAAACGTATGGTTGAAGCTCCTGGGAAATGAATCCTTCTAATATCTTAGATAATGCATCTTTGGCTCTGTTTTCTTGATATCCGGTTGCCTCATCAATTAAAGAAACCATTCCTGTTTTGGCAATAGCTCTTACCAATCTATCGGCACTAATTGCAAGATTAACTTGTTGTCTGGATAAGCAACCATGATCTCTAGACTTTAATATTGAGTCACATATCTCTACAAAGGTTTCTCCGTCAAGTGTCTCCATAAATGTCTTTCTAGATGTTTTTACAATAACAGGGTTTTGAAGTTTAATTTTCATTTCTTCTGAAAAAAAGTTTTCAAGAGACTTTTGCGTGTAGAGAGAAGTAATTTTAGATGTCCTTCTTCCTGAATAACCTAACGCATACCCTATCTCTTGAGCGGCAATCATCCTTCTTTTATCCTCCAGAACAAAACACTTAATAGTTAAGTTTCCTATGGAAAGATCCCCTTCATGGGTGGCTTTAAAATATTGCTTTCTTTTTTTTACAGAAGCATCCGTAGCTTTTTTTGATATCTCAATTCTCTTCTCGGGAGATAGCGCGAGAGCTCTGGCTACCCCTCCTTTTGATTTGTTGCTCACCGTGACCGTCCTTTTGTTTGTTTTAAATTAAATATAAGCTTGCATTGAGATATTAGCAAGCTTTTTTTAAAAAAACAATAATTATTGGTGTAAATGTCTATCATCTCTGTGACCGGGGTTTTTTCGATACGTGATCTTAGTGTTTTTTATTATTTAAAAATAATAGATCGTGCATTTTAATTGATTGCAAGGTAATAATAAACTATCGATGGCCAACTGTGCAATATGAAATCATATTAGGCCTTTCTTTGATCGAGGGTTGGCGAATGCTTGACATTTAATCATGCCGACTGTATATTGACGGCATGTGTTTTGTTGGAGATGAAGATGGGTTTTCTTTTTTGGGTGTTTCTAATCATTACTGTTTATGCATGGGGATTCTGTAATGATGGTATAAGTAAGTAATTACTTATACCATTCTCGTGCCGCTTCAACACCTACGCCTATAGGTCCACCAATCTTAGCTGTTTTTAATATCTTTCTTCTCAACTCTTCTCTAGAAAGCTTCTTCTTAAGACCAGGAATCTGTTGTCTGAATTCTTCCATCGGTACGGAATTTTCATTTATTTTACTAATAAGGTTTTCTGTAACCAATTTATTTTTACCAACCAATTTATTTATAGTTGGATTTTCGTAGAACAGTCCAGCATGTTTTTCATAGTCGGTCATTCCCTGTCGGATCATGTCTGCTAAATCTTTATGACCCGCGGCTTCATAGGTTTTAAACATTCTATTATTGATGTCTTTCCTCAATTGACCAAGTTCTTGTCCATATTTTGTTGCGGCATTCGTTCCTTCAGATAACAATTCTCTTTCAACATGCCCTAAGTCAGTTTGTAGGTCTCTTATGCCTTTATGACTTCCAAGTCTGGCATCTTCAAGAAGAGATTTGTATTTTTCTGTTTTAGGAAAGGCTGCCCTTGACCTATCCAATATAGACTCGTCCAGTCTGATTGAGGGCGCTTTTCTCAAGGCAGCTTCATATGCGGCCATGTTTAATGGTGCAACGGCATTCTCAAGAGAAATATCATGAGCCTTTTGGATAAGAGGAGCTACATCGGTTGGCTTTAATCCGGTGGCAAACTTTCCTATGCCTCGTCCGGTAGCGGCAATGGAACTTCCAATGCCTGGAATGGTCCCTAATGCAGCGCCTTCAAGACCGCCCATTATTCTGTCTTTGTCGTCCGCGGCCGCTCCGCCTAAGGCACCCCCCATAGAGCCAAGTATGATCTTCATTAACGGATTGCCAACCATCTTGGCTGCGCCGAAACCCGCTCCGCCGGGGCCTGCAAACGAGCTGCCAAGTTCTCCGAGATGCGATCCTATTTGTCCCGCACTTGATTCCGGATAATATTGTCTCAAGGATGGGTGTGGTATTTCGTAGGGTTGAGTGCCTTTAAAGTATTTGTAGATGTCTGCAGGAAAGTTACCTACAGATGCCGCCATGTCGCCTATACCTTGAAGTTGGCCTAGAGCCCCACCTTTTCCATAGTCTTTAATCTTTTCTAAGAAGGATTGTTCGGCCATTTGAGGTACATCCTTTATTCCAAACCTATCGAATAAGTCACCTTGGTCCATTTTACTGACTGAAGGCTTATCATTTATCCCATATTGATCAAATAAGTCAGGCACTATTACTCTCCAGTCTGAACAAAGTTACGCATAAAATCATCGACAGGCATTCCATGTTCCTTAGCAAGTCTATCAATTACTTGATTTGGTGACATGTTTCGACCTTTGGCTGTTTTATTTATCGCGTCCCAAGTAATTGTTCTAGTATCTGGTCCAGGAGATTTTGTAGGAGGAGCGTTTTGTGATCGACCACCTTTCGAGTAAAAGTTTTCTCTAATTCTGTTTATTTCTGCAGCATGTTTACCATGAAGCTGCGTTGCCATTTCCTGAACTTCTCTAGGCAAGTTGTTTGTAAGCAGGTTGGAAATATATGGCCTTCCTCGACGAATAGTTCCTTCTTGCTGATGATGCATTCCAGGCACGGTTGTTTTCTGTCCTTGAGACTGCAATTGAAATCCCGCATATTCAGGAACGAACATTTCTGATGCCGCTGCTGTAGCAAGCCTTTTTGCTGCGGCAGGATTTTTGTTGGCAGAATAGTCGGCTACATCCTTAGCCATAGCTAAACTTCCGCCGGCACCCATATATTCTTTTGGATAACTTACATTCTTTTGAAGATATTCTCTAGCAACATTGGCTGCACCTGTATCAATATTAACCTTACCGGCTTTAGTTTCAAGTTGCTGTTGAGTTTTCATGTCAGCTATTTGTTTTGGAGACTGAAGATAAGGATCAATATGCAGCAATCCTTTTGCTAATGCTTGTGGAGTTATCCCAAGTGGATTTGATCCTTGACCCATTCCTCCTTGCATTCCTCCAGATTGTTCACCTTCTCCACTGCCCATTTGGGTGGAACCAAGAACGGAGCCAAATATTTTCGCTAGCATCTGACTTTTCATAGCATCTGCACGAGCTTTTTGAATCTGAGCTTGAGCCATTT
>ERZ1292642.944-Hain-H14-01um-R1-944-length-14662-cov-5_pt1 | contig 14662 bp, 23 predicted proteins | sample MGYA00564403_ERZ1292642 | MGnify/ENA primary metagenome ERZ1292642 (study PRJEB36523, sample SAMEA6512643) | groundwater metagenome | collected 2019-01-09 | study: AquaDiva: Metagenomics assemblies of 32 groundwater samples | reverse complement strand
CGGTCGAATCGGCTCCTGAACCTCCTCAAGTCCCGAGACACGTTCTTCGGGGCTCCGGGGATGGGGCCGCATTACGACTACCCGAATCCGCTGCGACGTGTGCCGGCCATGTCGCTGCGGACGTGGGCGTGGTCGCACCCCCGCACCCTGATTGGCGCGGATCACTTCTTCGGACCCGACGGGGTGGGACCGGTGTATCACTATCCGAATCCCCGGCGACCCGCGGGCGCCATCAGCCTTCGGACCTGGTACTGCAACCTTCTCCAGACGACGCTCGCGCCATCGGGAGCGGTCCTGATCCCGTGGGCGCTGCTGGAATCGGGGTCGACCGCGTAGTGGCGTCCCGCGGCCAGACGATCACGATCACGTACACGGCCTGGGACACTTCCGCCAACGTTGGCAAGACGGGTGACGTGGCGAACCACACGCTCCGGTGGGTGAAGGATGGCGTCTCAGCGGCGCCCACGAACGCCTCTACCGAGGTGGATGCCACGAACGCGCCTGGCCAGTACAACCTCGTGTTGACGGCGGCCGAGTGCACGGCGGACTTCGGGGTCCTGGCCGGCAAGAGCAGTACGGCCAGCGTCGTCATCATCCCCACCCGGGTGAGCTTCGAGCTCCTCCCGACGGCGCTCGTCAGCTCGCGCGTGGACGCCAACGCGACGGTGGTGGGCGACAAGACCGGGTACTCGATCGGCGCCGGCGGGATCCCCGTGGGGGCCTTCGCCGCCAGCGCCCTCGATGCCTCCGCCCTGGCGAGCGACGCCGCGAACGAGATCCGGGACGCGATCAAGGCCCTGGTCATCGAGGCGCAGGGGAGCTACACGCTCCAGCAAGCCCTCAGCATCATCTTCTCGGTCCTGGCGGGAGTGACGTCGACCAGCGGGGCGACCGTCAGCACGCCAAACGGATCGGCCACGCGGGTGGTGGCCACGATCGACGGCTCGAACAACAGGACGGCCATGGCCTTGACGCCCTCGGCATGATCCGCGCCTGGTTGATCCGGCTCTGCACGTGGGTGCTCGAGCGGTGCAGGGCGGAAGTCCTGGTGCTATCTCCGGGCGTCCTCGCGGCCCTCCCCACCGCGGTCCTCTTCGTCCGCGAGGCCCATGACACGCGGGTCTTCGGGTACGCCTCGGGGGCGTTCAAGCACGCGGCCGAACTGGTTGACGCCGATCCGGCCGCCCGTCGCGACCGACGGAGTAGTCGCCTGCGGGCCGAGGACGAGCTTGTTGCGGAGGACGTCGATGTAGGTGGTCGTGTTGTCGGCTGCGGAGACCGGCACGGCGAGCGCGAGCACCGCCACGGCGGCCAGCAGCCCGGTGAGGAATCGCTTCATGGGCGTCAGCCCTCCTGTCGTGTGGGGCATCGCGGTTACCATCCTCGGGCGAACCCGTAGAGCGTGAGCGCCGGAACCGGGTCGACGCCGGCGTTGAGCTCCGCGCCGGCGCTGTAGAGCCGGATCTTGTTGTTCGCCGTGTCGTACTTCGCCTCCAGGGCACTCGCAGAGGCCTCGTCGGTCAGGATCACGTCCTCCAGGTTCCGGACCAGGAAGAAGCTCCCGAAGTCCGGCATCGGGACGCCGCCCGGGGGGTAGGTCTTGGCCCCGTCCCCGAAGGCGATCGCCACGTGGGCGTGCTTCCGGCGCCCGACGATTTCGATGTCGTAGTTCCTGTTCGTGTTATTCCCGACGGCCGTGTTGAGGGTCGCCAGGTTCACGGTCACGTCTGCGGCTACCAGATCAGGCATGCTCGGTCTCCTTTACCCCTCCGCGCGCCCTCCCGCCCCGGTAGGGGCGATCCCAGGGGTTCGGCTCGAAGCCTCGGCGGGGTTGGATGCGAGGGCCGGGTTCATCACCCGGCCCCCATGGGTTAGCTGCTCGCCACCATGTCCGTCTGGTTGGCCGGCACCTCGTCGCGCTCGACGTAGTGCATGAAGGGGACGCCGGCCCCCGCCGACGGCGCCGTGTTCACCGCGAACACGATCTCGTCGCCGGCGTTGAGGTCCACGCTCACGTCCTTGTAGAGCACCTTGCCGATCCCCTGCGCGGCGGCAGGGGCCGTGAGCCGGCCGACGCCCTGGTCGACCCGGCCCGTATCGCTGCCTGGCAGGATCCGACGGTCGAAGTCCGCCACGAGGGCGGTGACCGTGAGCGCCGTCGTGATGTGGATGCCGATCCGGTAGACCGTGATCGGCGCGTGGATCAGGCAGTTGGCCTTGTCGCCGGTCGACGAGAGCGTGATCGCCGCCTGCCACGTGCTGTCCGGCTGGGTGAGTCCTTGCTTGCCTCGGGTGTAGCCCATCAGGGCCCTCCTTTACGCAGCACCGCCCGCCGGGTGAGGGCGGGCGGGTGTCCGCGTGATGACGCGAATGGATTGGTCAGGTGCTCGGGCGATTCTCCAGTACCGCGATGCGCTGCTGGAGTCGCAGAATTTCTCTGAGGTACTCGCTGGCTTGGCCGGCTGGCTGCCCGACCACCCAGCACTCGAGGTTCTCGTCACGGTTGTCGTCCCGCACCCCGTTCTTGTGATGGACGTTCTCCCACGAATGAAGCAAAGAAACCTAGGCGCTTGTCACTCGGATTACGCGCGCCTCTCCATCGCTTGAGGTATCCCAGACGAGCCCGAACTCCAGCACCCCGTACCAGGCGACCGCCTTTTCGCGGCCGAAGTCGGCCGGGATCGCGGCCCGCAACTCCGGGTCCTCGACGATCGCCATCGTCACGGCGTCGTCGCCAAAGATCAGCGCCTCGCCGAGCACGCTCCCCGAGCCCTTGGACCCGGACAGCGCGTTGGTGTGGTTCACCTCGACGAACTTGATGTTCTCCACCATGCCCACCTCGCCCCGGTAGAAGGCGGCGTCGGCGTGCTGGTACTTGTTCCAGTCGGTCCACTCCGGGTCGTTCTTGATCCCGCGGAGCGCCTTGGTGCTGGCCAGGCACATGAAGCTCTCGGTGCCGCGCCAGCCGGGGCAGTGGATCGTGTCGGCCAGGTAGTCCCGGATCACCTTGATGTGGCTCACCGAGAGGTTCTGCAGCGCCGTCACCGTCGGTGTGCCCGAGGTCTCGAAGGTGCCGCCCGACAAGCTGGTCGGGGCGTAGGTGATCTTCGCCGTCTTGAAGGCGACGGCGCAGGCGGTGTCGAGCACGAGCTGGAGCTGCTGGCGCAGCTTCCGCTGGATCTTGTTCTCCTCGTCGTAGTTGTTGAGGAGCTGGCTCTTGTGCGTGTACTCCACGCCCCGGCCGTACTCAGACACCGTGATGGTCACCGAGGACTGGGCGTAGGTGTCGATCGGGATGCGGTCGCGCTCGCCGATCTTGGCGGACGTCGGCTCCGCGATGTTCTTGATGCGCTGGATGGTGATCGAATCACCCTTCTGGCGTCCGTAGCCAGGCTCGGTATCGGCGAACTGCAGGAACTTGGTCCCCGCGATCGCCGCCTCGCGAATCTTGGCGCTGAGCGCGTGGTTCTTCAGGACGCCATCGGCGACGTCCGCTATCCACGTGAATTCGGCCATCTGGAAGGCCTCCGGTTATCTACCCGGGGCGCGGCTTCGGTTTGAGAGACCGCATCTGCTCCGCGAACGTGGGGATCGGGGCTTCCGCCCCTCCCCCCGCTGGACGCGGCGCGGCCCCGCCGCCCGACATGACAGCGCCCGCTGGGGTCTGTGCTGCGGCGGCTTCCGCCGCCGCCGTGATGGCTTGGGTGCGGTGCGGCTGGAGGATGGCCCGGCTCAACTCGATGGCCCGGCGCATCTGCCAGAGGTTCCGTTCCGCGGGATGGGTCAGGGTCGCCGGCGTCTCCGCCTGCGCCCGATTGATGACGGCGGCCGACCAGAACAGCTCCAGCGGAATGTCCGGGGCGATCTTCTGCACCGTGGCGCTGGTGTTCTCGTAGATCAGCCGCTGACGGGTCTGGATCCGCGCCTGGTTGGCGCGGGTGATCTCTTGGGTCTGGAGCGTGGCCATCACGCGCTTCGTCGCGCGCTCCTCGTTGAGCGTCACGAGGTCGAGCCACGCCTGCTTGTCGTCCGGGTTCGCCTTGTACTTCTCGTAGGCGACCTCGAGCTCCGGGTCCGCCCCCTCGCCGGGAGTCCCGATCGTCGTGGCGACGAGCGGGGCCAGGTCGGGGTGGGAGTAGATCTCGGTGAGCCGCGTCCGCAGCGTGACGTTCTCGGCTTCGGCGGCGGCCGCCGCTTCCGTCGCGGCCTTGGCCTCGGCTGCCTTCGCGTGGAACGCCGCCTGCGTGTCCTTCAGCCGCTGGGCCGTCTGCTCGGAGGTCTCACCGGGACGGGGCGCCGAATCTTCCGGAGAAGGGGCGACCGGCTCGGGAGGGACGACGACGGGTGCGGGAACCGCGGGGGCTGGCGCTACCGGGGCCGAGTCGCCCGAAGGCGGGACCGCGGGAGCCGCGGGAGCCGCCGGAACCGGCGGAGTGCTGCCTGGAACGATCTCTGGGTCCATCTGGGTGGTCCTTTCCACGGCCGGCGAGAGTCCGTGAGGGTCGCCGGCCGGCTGAAATGCGAACGGCCCCGTGAAGGGGCCGCTCGGTGTCGCTCCGGTGTGGCTACGTCGTGGCTACGGTGTGGCCTGCGCCTCCAAGGCCGCTTGCGCGGTCACTTCCTGCTGGTAGTGCCGGCGCGCGAGGCGCTCGAAGGCGCCGTCCGCAAGCGCGATCTGCTTGTCGATGAGCTGACCCACCATCTCCAGGGCCCGGAGGGCGTCGGAGTCGAGCTCCCGTTTCGTCACCTTGGTCACCGTCTCGTCGAAGAGCTGGCGAAGCAGGGGCAGGAGGTCCTTCTGCCAGACCTCACTGTCGACGAGGGCCCGAAGGCGCGCGGCCCGGTCAACGATCGCCTCGTCATCCGGGCCCGCGTCGAGACGCCGAGCGAGAGCTTCCCAGCCCTGTCCGGGGCCGTGACGGGGGTCAGCGGCCCGCGCACGCTGCCGGGGGACGCCAATCCTCATGGGGCCGTCGCCTGCTCCTGGCCCACGTCGGCCAAGCCAAGACCGGCCGCGAGGCCGAACAGGCTCTGCTTGGGCTTCGGGCCGAAGTGGCGCTCCACGAAGCTCATGGCCTGGTTGAGCAGCTTCATGCCCTCCTCGGTGCCGCCCACGTCTGGATGCTGCGACTTCGCGCGCTGGATGTACGCCTGCTTCGCGGTCTCGTACACGTAGTCCGGGCCGCCCGGGATACGCTCCGGGAGCGGCCGGACGCCAACGGGCCCCCCGCCCGAGCACCTGGCGCTCCGCTGGACCGCGGGCTCGATCGGCACCCCGAGGATGTCCAGCGCCCGCTTCAGCCGCATCGGCGGTGCCCCGGACGCGAACCACTTGGCAGGCGTGGCGCCGGGCGTCGGCATCATCCCGAGTAGCGGCTCGTCCGCGCTGGCAGGGCCGCCCGTGACCCGCTCCTGGAGCCACCCGCCGAGGCGAGACCCAAAGGTCGGGGCCGCGCTGAGCCCGATATCGCCGGCCGGGGGGTTCGGGAACACGGAATTGCCCACGTCGGCAAGGCCGAGGCGGTCGGCGGCCGTCGGCGTCGACATCTGGTCGCGCAGCACCTCGGCGATTGGAACCGGCACGCTATCCCGTTCTCCGGATCTCGTGCGGCAGCTTCACCAACCGCTCCTGGGCCTCCTGCTGGGCCCGGAGCGCGTCGAACTGCCGGAGGCCATGCTCGACGACGGCCCCGAAGAACTGATCGAAGCTGATGGCCGCGAGGCCCTGACTGGCCCGCGCGTGGTTTAGAGCGGCCTGCCGCTGGTGCAGCGCCTCGATCGCCGGCTTGCTGAAGCCAATCAGCTTCATCACGCGGACGTTGCGCTCGTCTCGGGGTCGCGGGGCCGATCCTGCGACTCGCCGCCGCTTCGCCTCACCCATCGTCGGACTCCATGTGGGGATCGTGAATATCGGCCTCCGTGGCGTGGAGGACGTGAAGGACGGTGGCCTGCACATCGGCCGCGAGCCCGGCGCAGGTGTGGAGGTTGCCCGCCCACGACCGCCTCGTGATGAAGTGCTCCCCCTGGGCGTCGGTGTCGCGCGTGATGACGGCGACGACGCCGTGGATCGCGCGCTTCAGGATCGCCTCCCGGAGCATCTCGATCGGCACTAGGTCGAGGTCCTCGGGACCGACGATCATCCCAGCCTCCGGAAGCCCTGCGTGAGCTCCTGGTCCGTGAACGCGGGCGACCCCTTCGTGGACCGGTCCCGCGCCTTGGTGTGCTCGGGCAACCCCTTCTCGGGAGTCGCGGCGAAATCATGGAGCTGGGCCTTCGTCATCTTCGGGCAGGGCGTATTCGTCGGGACCCCGTGCTCGCACATCGCGGCCAGCCGCCGGAAGGCCTTGCTCTTCGCCGGCATCGCCTACTCCGTACCCGCCTGCCGGAGCGCGTCGATACGGCTCATCCGACCGCCGGCTCCGCGATCGGCGGCCCGCCGCCGTTACCCACGGCCCGCATCGCCGCCGCGGGGTTCTGGCCCGGACCCGGCTGTTGCTGGGGCTGGACCTGCCCCGGCATCGGCATGACGGGCGCGGGGTCGTACACGTCGATCCGGTCGTCCACCCCGAACAACTGGGACAGGACACGGAGGATCTGCGTGTAGTCCGTCCGGCCCGCGTAGGGCCCGCTCGCGGCCAGGGCGGCGAACTTCATCATGTTGGCGAGCTGGTCCGCCTTCTGGAGCGCCTGGGACACCCCGGTGAACTTGAAGGTGAAGTTGCCCTGCAGGAGGTTGATCCGCTCCGCGATCGGCATGGTGGCGAGGAGCATCGCCCGGTGGGGACCAAGGATCGAGGACACCGAGGGATTCACGAAGTCGGAGCCGCCCATGTACTGCATCCACAGATCGAAGGCCAGCTCGATGCAGTGCCGGCCGAGCCGCTCCATGTTCTTGCCCATCGCCTCGAAGACCGCCATCGACTGCCCGGTCTTGATCTGCACCTCGCCCTTGGTGATGTCCGCCCGGGATCCGGGAAGCCCGATCACGAAGTCGTTCACGAAGTTGACGTTCTGCCGCTCCTGGTTGGAGAAGTTGAGGAAGGCGAGGACGTCGGGAAGACTGATCTTCCCGCGCTGGGCGGGCATCATCACCGCCTCCTTGATCGTCTTCTCCCACATCTTGCCCGGGTAGTCCGCGGTGTCGTCCCAGTCGACCAGGCCCTGCGTGAACACCTCGGTGCCAGGGTTGACGACCCAGTTGAGGGCGTCGACCGTCAGGTTCAGCATGTTGTTGAACAGGAGGCTGAGGGGGAGGTCCTGCTCGAGGATGCCCCGGCCCTCGAACCGGGTCGGATGCTCGATCGGGCTCGCGGCCAAGAAGGGCCACTTGCGGCGCCCCGTCTGCAGGTCGGTCGCCCAGATCGGGTTGTCGACGGGGCCGTACAGGATCTCGTTGTTGGCGTGCACCATGAGCGCGTTGGGGAACACGACATCCCCGTTCTCGTCGAGGACGTCGAGCCAGCCTTCATCGACCAGGTAGCTCTTCCGGAACCGGTGGCGGGTCCACTGCTGTTGCTTGCGGCGAGCCTCTTCCTCCTGGCCCTGCCCCGTGGTGGCCCCGACACCCTTGGCGCTGCCGGCCCCCGAGTCGAGGACTCGCTGGACGGCCTCGGGGTCCCATCCGCCGCCAACCATCGCCCGGAGGGCTGGCCGGTCCTTCCACTCGGAGTGCCAGAGGTAGGTCCCCGAGTACGGCTCCCGCGGCTTCGAGTCGGGGTCCCTCCTGATCTTCCAGGGCTCGATGAAGTCGATCGCCAGGGTGGCGCGCTTCTGCTGGGAGAAGGCGGGAACGATGAACCCGGTCTCGGGGTTGATCGTGGCGCTCATGAACTTCGGGACGTTCGCCACGTTCCACCGGAACTTGAGGTAGCCGGCGACGCCGAGCATGAAGCCGACCCTCGCGGTGTCGGCGAACTTGTCCGTGAACCCGGCGCCGCCCAAGAGGAGGTCCAGCATCGGCCGGACGACGTGCGCGGCCAGGACCTTGCTCGTCGGGTTCTGCTCGATGCCGTCGACCCCGTAGAAGTCGGGGCTGTCGATCAGGGAGCGCCGGATCACCGAGCCGGCCTGCTCTACCGCGGCGAAGGGCTTCTGCACCCAGATCTGGCTCTGCCACTCCTCCTTGCCCTCGTAGGAGATGTCCCCCGCCCACAGGTCCCAGTACTCCTGCCAGTCGGCGCGGAGGCTCTTCGTCGCGTCCTCCGCCTCCTGCTTCTGGACCAGGCACACCTCGGCCAAGTGCGCGGCGGGGAGCTGCTGCGCTGCCTGGCGACCCTCGGCGAGGGCTCGGGGGTCGTGGACCTGTTCGGCTGCCTGGGGGACTCCGATCGCCACGCTGTCCTTTCGTGAAGAGGTACGCCGGCCAGACGTAAAAAAACTCCGGGAAGTGGGGTGGGCCCACCGCCCGGAGTCTTTGTCACATCCGCCTTGCAGCCTGGAGCGATGCGCGTCGCTCCAGCGGCCGGCGTGTTCGGTCTGGTGTTACGCCGTCAGTGGTTCCCCTTCTTCGCCTTCTTCGCCTTCTTCGCCGGCCGCTTCGACTTCACCTTGTCCGACCGGATCCACCGCACCCCCTCGATGCGCCCCATCTCCTGATGAGCGACGGCCTTCGGTGCCGAGGCCACCTGCGCGAAGGTCCGCCCGGCCTCGGCCTCCGTCGCCTCCTTCGGCGTCAGCCCGGCGCCCCCATCGGCTTCCGGATACTCCTTGCGGATCGTCGCCAGCGCGTCCTTCACGCCCACCGGATTCCCCCCTGCAACCACGTCGATCGCGGTGTTGATCGCTTCGTTCACCGCTCGCTGGGCCTCGGCCCGGAGCACCTCGTACTGCGCCGTCATCAGCGCCAGCTCCTGCCGCCGGTGCCGGAGCAATTGGATCGCCCGCTCAGCCGCCGACACCGCCTTGCCGATCTCCTCGGGCTCCTCGAGCCGGAAGTACTCGGCCAGGGCGTTGAGCTGCCGGACCTGCTGGAGCCCGGGGCGCTTCGCCTCGGCGATGCAGCGGCCGCACCAGCGGCAGTCCGCGCACACCGACTTGTGATCCCAGCAGCCCTTGGGATTCGCGCAGACCCCGGCCGTCCAGTTGGCGTGAGGGCAGGTCTCGGGGGGCGTGAGGCTCACCGCGTCACCCGCGCCGTGTCCACGCCCCGCGGCGCCCGCCTGACGTGGGGCAGCAGGGGCGCGGCGCCCCGCTCTCCCGACTTCGCCTGGGGACACGGCTCCTCACCCTCGACCGCCCGGTGCGTCCGGTGCAGGGCTTCACAGACCACGCACCAGCGGCTCGTGGGCTTCCGGTGGCCGGCGAAGGGCGTGACCCGGGGGCGCGAGGACCAAGCGCTCACTCGTCCCCCCTCCACGGCGCGATCCAGAAGGCGAGCCGATCCCGCATCGTGTACACCCGATACGCGGCACGGTCGCGCAGCCGCCGCCACCAGGGCCGGGGCGGGGTTGGAGTTCGGGCCCACAGGGTATCGAAGTACAACGGCCGCTGCGCCTCCTCGCGCATGCGCTCCTGCCAGAACTCCCTCCATGCGTCGCGGAGGGGCGGGCCAGCCGCGCCAGGAAGCTCCACCGTGACCTCCTCGACGGGAATCTGCGGCGGCCATCGGCTGAGCGGCGTGCCGACCTCCGTCGGCGCCGTGAGCGGTTTGATCCGCGCGAACGTGATGCGGTCGCCGCGTTCGGTCACCGTCCGCCCTCGCTCTCCTTCACGATGTCCTTCAGGGACCGGGGCTCACGATCGCCGGGCCGGTGTGTGGTGGCGTCAGGGCGCCCTCCCGAGTTCACCGGCGAATCGAGAAGCTGTTCCTTCCCGTCGAGCTTCATCTCCCCGAGCGCCCGGTGACAGTGCCGCGTCCCCGGCTCGTCCACCTTCCCGCTCTTGTGGACGAAGCGGGTCGTGACCTGGTGGCAACCGTCGGGACCGAGCCGCCCGGGGTGGGCCGCCACTGGCGTGGAGGCCGCCAAGCCCCCCAGCATCAGGCTCACCCCGAGCAGCCGGCCGAGCCGGCACCACACGTTCCTCACTTCCCCTTCCCCTTCTTGACCGCCTTCTTCGGCGGCTTCGTGTACGGCGTCCCGAAGCCCCCGCCCGGTAGCGGACTCATCCCCTTGCCCATGCTCTCACCTCCCTCGGCTGGCCAGTCTGTCCCTCGCTGGAAGCTCCAGTCGAATATCATGCCTCGTCTCGCGCTCATCTCGCGCTCACCGCTTCCTCCTCGGGTACCGGCACTTGTGCGGGAACCGCTCCCACACGACGTAGAACTCCCGGCAGTCGGGACAGAGCGCGAGCTCGTAGCTCACACCAGTACCCCCGCGCCAGGGGAAGGAACACGGGGACGCCGCCGGACCGCGTACCCAATTGCGCGCTGCCGAGGATCCTTCCGGTTCGGCAGCACCCGCATCGGCGTCCGGCTCGGCGCCAGCGTCGTCGGCCGCGGCGTGGTGGTGCGGGGCCGGATCGCGTAGCTCTTGGCCAGGGTCGGCGTGCTCCGCTCCTGGCCGGGGATCGTCTGCTTCTCGCTCCCCAGCTTGGCGAAACCTCGCACGACGATGCCGGCGGCGTCCACCAGGTCCCACTTCATCCGGTCCATCGGCACCGCGCAGAGGGAGTCGATCAGGTCCTTCTGGCCGGGCCCGAAGACCACCCGCGCCGTCTGCACGAGCCCCGACCAGGCGTTGGCCCGCCGCACCTTGTCGCCGTCCGGCCGCACGACCTCGATGTGCACCGCGATCCCGCGCTGCTGGGCCTCGCGGTCGAGGATGTCGGCCAGCGCCTTCTGGTAGGCCACGTCCTCGATCCGGACCGTCCTGATCTTGTGCCGGACCACGGCCTTGAGGATGTGATCAGCCTGCTCGTAGGGCGACCAGTGCCCGGCCTCGGCGTAGAGGATGAAGATGACGCCCCGGTAGAGCCCCCGCCGCATCTGGCCGGCGACGACCAGGGCCGAGCGGGCGGCGGTGTCCTTCTGGCTGATCGCCGGATCGAAGCCCGCGGCGATGTCCAGCTCTGACAGGTTCGGCGCCGGGACGTCGTAGCCGTCGCCGTAGTAGGTGATCCAGTCGGGTCGAAACGGCTGCTCGGTCCCGAACTCGATCCAGTGCCCCAGGACGAACCGGCGGTGCATCGGGGTCCCGACCCCGTACCACTCCTCGAGGTCCTCGTAGTAGCCGGCTCGGAGGTGGTGCCGGTTGGTCTCGCGGTCGGCCAAGTAGAGCCGGAAGTCCGGCCGCTGGTTGGTCGGCGGCGCGCACCCGCTCTGCCCGGGGTCGTAGCGGAACTCACGGGCGATCCAGTGCGTGCGCGGGGGCGGGTTGCCCGTCAACCAGAGCATCGGCGGGTAATCCCCGGCTTGCCGGCCCAGCCGCCCGAGGATCGCCAGGTAGAGGTCATGGTCGATGCCGGGCTCGCGGACGACCTCGCCGCCCGGCCGGAGGGCGAGGCCGCCTTGGGGCTCGTCGATCCAGGCGGCCGCGAGGTCCAGGGAGAGGACGTTGCTGATGTCGGCCTTGTCGTCCATGGCCCGGAAGATGAACTCGATGGGCTTCCCGTTCGCCGTCCACATCCGGAAGGTCTTCTCCGTGCGGCGGTACACCCCGGCGACGTTCTCGGGGAACCACTCGAAGAACGTCTTCTGGGTCGTGTCGCGGAGGTTGGGCCAGGTGTCGCGGATCACGGCGATGCGCGCGCCGGGATGGCGCTGGCCGTAGAAGTAGCCCTTGAACACCCCGTCCGTGGTCTTGGCCGAACCCAGGGGGCCGAAGAGCGCGGTGACCTTGGTGGGATCGGCGATGAAGGCTTGAGCCACCGGAGCCGCCTGGAACGTGACGTCGAGCCGTCCGACCCGACCGTTGTCCTCCGTGACCAGCGCGGAGTGGCTCACCGTGCCATCCTGCTACGGATATCTAACACCAGCCTATTGAGATTTGGCGCCCGTACCAATGGGGGAGCGCCTCGCGCGGCGTTCACAGCTTCGAGGGGTCCACGTTGGTGATGATGTTGATCGTCATGGTGGGCACAACCACGGAGTCCGCCCCAATCTCGCGGGTCAAGCGGGCCATGAACTCCAGGTCCTCCCGCCGCGCTTCGGCCTTGAGCCGATCCGCCAACACCTTGACCATCCCCGCCTCGACCCCGGGCTGGGCGACGGCGTTCTGAACGAAACGGAGCACGGCGTAGGTCTTCAACCCTTTGGGTCGGCCCCCAGGGTTCGCAACCTGTCCCTTCTTGAAGCTCGTGCTCGAGCGCGCCATCCCTGTTTACGCCCTTCTCTCCGGGCTCAACCATCCGCCGCACGTGACGTCATCATCCTCATACGGGTTGGCGAACACCCCGCGGAGCCACCAGCCGAGGCAGGCACCGCAGGCCAGGGCGACCACGGCCACGAGGAGGATGATCACCATCCCGCGAGCCACCACCACCGGGTCACGGCCATCGTCCCCCAGTAGAGCCCCGCGGCGCCCACGAGCACAGCCAGGGCGTAGGCGAGGATCGAGGAGAAGATGAAGACTCCGGTCGCGCTCCCCAAGGTCCCCACACTCTTACTACCCCGCCATATGTCACCACCGTGCCCACGTCGGCATCAGTCGAAGTCGCGCACGGGTGGCCTAACTCGTATGCGGGCCAGCAGAATTGCCTCGATGCGTGCCCTCGCGGCGACGTGACAGCGCTGCAATCCCCTTCGGCCTCCGGTCATCACGCCGGCGATCTCCCGCCAGGTCATCCCGTAGGCCCGGAGGAGGAACACGGCGCGCTCGCGGGGGGGCAGTTCGCTCAGCAGGGCCCGGCTCTCGCTCGGCGCGGGCCCGTACTCGAACCCCTCGGTCAGCGCGGCGAGCTGGCGGTCAGAACCGCTCACGCCCCTCCCACAACCTCCCCGCGTTCCGCCCAGAGCCGCGCGGCTCGTTCGTGGAGGGTGGCCATGCGGGCGTGGTCCTCCTTCCCCTCATCCCGCCCCCACGATCCAAGACGATGCAGCTCGGCTTCCACCTCGTACAGGTCGGCGTCGATCGCGGCGAGGGACCGCATGAGGCTCATGAGGCCCACCTAGCCTTTCTTGCCCACGTTGGCGGCGAACAGCGGCAGCACCATCGTCAACCCGATCAGATGCCGGAAACCGTAGACCCCGATGACCGGAGTCGCGGCCATGACCGCAACGTAGAGGACCACGTACAACCGGAGCAGCGCCGGCGCCCGGCGCCACCCCCAGACCACCAGGAGCCACAGCAGGGGCCAGTGGGGGCGGATCCGGTACGCCGGGTCCACCCAGCCCGGGAAGCCGGCCATAAAGGCCAGGTTGTGCCCCACGGACCACACCGCGGCCCAGGGGTCGAGCACCCAGAGCCGATACGCCCCGTAGCCGGCGGCCGTCACGGGCCAAGGGAAGCCGGTGACCCACCACTCGTGGAGCGGCAGGAGGCTGTAGACGGCCGCGAATCCGAGCCCCGCTCGTATCACCTGGCCGGAGTCGCCCCGCCGCGGCACGCGACCGCGCAGGGCCCGCCAGACCGGGAATCCGAGGGCAGCGACGGCGAACAGCAGCAAGTTCTGCCGGGTCAAGGCGATCGCCGCGAGTCCGGCGCCGAAGAGCATCCCGCGCTCGGCTCGAGCCGCCAAGAAGACGAGCGGGAGCAACGGGAGCAAGAGGTTCTCGGAGAGGAGCCGCGTCGGGTACCACAGCGCAACGTCGAGCAACGCCACGAGGTTGGCCAGGACGAGCACGCGCCACCCCCCGAGCCAGCCCAGGCCGGCCACGGTGAGCCCGAGGCTCACGTACTGGAGCCAGTAGACGTCCTGCCACCAGGTCAGCGGGAACAGGAAGGCGAACGGAGCCAGGAGGTAGGGATACAGGAACGTCCCGTGCCACCAGCGGCCGCCCGGAGCGCCCGTCGCGGCGAGGCCACCCGTCCAGTCACCGTGCGCCACGGTCACGGCGATCTCGGCGTAGCTCGTCCAGTCGTCCCCCGGCGTCAGGGGTTGGGTGCCCCGCCAGGCCACGAAGACGACGCCGAGGTAGGCCCAGAGCACCACCGTCGCCGCGAGCGCGCGGGTCATCGGCAGCAGAACTGCAACGCCCAGACCATGGCGAGGAGCGCGGCGAGGATCGCGCTGGTCACGGCCCATTCGCCGAGCCGTCTCCACGTCATCGCCCATCCCCCCCAACACCACCGCCAGAGCCACCGGACGCCACGCACCACGCAGTCCCGCGTATCCGGGTGGTACTGACTCCCGGCCGGATCGCAGAGGCAGCGACGGAGCCTCACGGCGCCTCTCCGCGGCACACGCGCTCAAGCTCCTGGTAGGTCACGAGGCGCGGCGCCCCCGCGGTGCAGCGGGCGCGGAGCAGGCAAGAGTCCAAGTTCGTCCAAGTTCGTCCAACAGCGTCCGGGTGAGTGCCGGTCGCGCACCCGGCCAGGAGGAGGGCGAGGAGGAGGGGGCGGGTCAATCCGGCATCTCGATGTGGATGGATGCGCCGCACTTCAGACACCGGAACACTTCGCAGCTTCCGCCGTCGTGATCGTCGTCGCGCAGATACTCAACTTCACCATGGCACCCGCTCGGGTTCCGAGCTTCGTGGATGACCTCAGCGCCATTCCAGGCGTTCGCGCTCGCCTCCGCGTCGTGGGCGGCGTGATCGGCGATCATCATGGCGAAGTTGCCGACG
>ERZ1292642.942-Hain-H14-01um-R1-942-length-14677-cov-14_pt1 | contig 14677 bp, 19 predicted proteins | sample MGYA00564403_ERZ1292642 | MGnify/ENA primary metagenome ERZ1292642 (study PRJEB36523, sample SAMEA6512643) | groundwater metagenome | collected 2019-01-09 | study: AquaDiva: Metagenomics assemblies of 32 groundwater samples | reverse complement strand
GTGGTATTTGAATGAGACCTGCAAGGACTGTGAGTCTGACATAGGAGTATGGCACCAACATCGACGAGAACGGCAAGAAGATGAGCCCCTCCGCAGGTGATAGCTCAATCGCATCGACATTGATTGGGGTCCACTGCGGCCGTGCAGCCGCGTTGAGCGCCAGAATCGGCGATAGTCCGTAGGCAAAACTATTCCACCCCTGACGATCCCGGCGCTGCAACCCGTAACGGCCCGCTGCTTCGAGAATGCGGATGATCGGCGTCACAGGAAACCGCGTTTCTTGGCGATCACTCGGAATAGGGATGGGACCAGATTCAATCTCGCATGGCCACAGTGACGTCCGGTTGCAGTGCGCATTGATCACTGCTTGGATGAAGCGGCTCTGTTGCTCCGAGAAACTGCACCCAAAGACGCTTTCGGCTTCCAGTGGCGTCAAGTATAGCGCCTCGGTCTCCGGCGTCGTATCGGTACCAGTGACGCCATCGCTGACACTAAAAGTTCGAAGGAAGGTCACCAATTGGTCGCCTCCTAATCTTCCCGCTCCTGTGGCCCACGAGGCCGGTCGGTCGTCACGTGCCCAAGGTCATAAAAGCGGTCGTAGAGCGTCTTGGGGACCTGACGTGCCACACCAAACTCAAACTCCAGGCGATACATCGGCGGCTCTTCACCCGGCGCCAGCTCACCCTTGCCGGGGCCGGCGTAGAGCGTGTGGTGCGCGCTTTTGCGGTTAATGTTGGTATCAGTCAAATAGACACGCGGAATCTTAATTTCGTCAACAGGCATTCTTATATCCTCTCTGGATGATTATGGAGCATTACATGGAGAATCAAGAGCATGGACTGGCTCACTTTCAGAGTGCGTACATCGACCAGGAAGATTACTAGACAGTATTATGGCACAAGAAACAGGGCCAAGCACCCGAGTTTACGCATCGACATACCACACATCTTTACAATCCTTTACGTTCCTGAACACGCTGCCGCTTGTGACACAATTAGTCCGGCTGTATCTACGCACAAATATCGCACTCCTGATGCTGACGCCAACGGCACAATCATCGCCTTGCCGAGGGCAATTTCCAAGGCCCGAAAATCTGTGGCCGCGGTCAAGGTGGGATTAATGTAGAGCCCACGCGTAATGCCAGAACCAGTCTGGTTGACGGTGAAAGCTAAAGACAACGCCGCATAGGTCGCCGTGCCGCTGGCCGGGGCAAACGTATCAGCAACTTCGAGACTTCGTTGTGCCCCAGTGGTACCAGTAAGCGCGGTGCCAGCATTGCTGACGGTGACCCCCGCAATCGCCCCCGTGGTCATGTTGGCACCTACCCCTGTCGTCACGTTGGCCGAAGAGGATCTGAGATAGGTCCCAGATGCGAGACTGACCCCCGCAAGAAACGTCTGGCCGCTACTGAAACTATTGTTGAGGTTCGTGCCTGCAACCGTAAGGGCCGCCGCATTGGGAAAGGTAATCGTCCCCGCCGTCGTCCCAAGCGCTAGCGTGTGGGCTACGTTTCCCATGTTGATGGTCAACGCACGGTCGGCGGACAACGCCGGACTCGACGTCGCCCCAATCGTCACATCGAAGGCCGCCGAGGTATCACGGAGCCCAAAGTTGGTGATCCCCGTCAAGCCACTAGAGGACCCGAGTGTGCCATAAGCACCGCCGTTCACACTCAGCTTGACCGTATTGGAAGCTGAGTCCACGTAGAAACGCGCCTGCCCTGCTAGGCTGACTGCCGGCGCTGTACGACCATTCAACGTCAGTATACTGACTTTTCCCGACGTATCCAGCATTTGTTCCAGGGTTTTTTCTGCCGCAGAAGACCACGTGAACGCATGGCTCTGTAAGGGGAAAAACAGAGCAACAAGGAGCAAAAAAACACATGTCATCGCGACTGCCCCTCCGATGACGCCGGAGCTAGGACCTCTGGATGTTGTGCTTTGTACTGTGTCAACGCGTCTTGCGCTTGTTTGAGTTGCTCTTCCAAGCTCGCAATAACTTGGGCCGCAAGCTGCTCGCAGAAATCCCGACCCGCTTTTACTAATTCAAAGTGTGACTTCGTCGGGACTAGAAGTGTATCGGGCTTCGCCGGTTGTGCGCTAACCAAACCCATGAACATTCCAAGCAGTAGAAAACCAACCAGCACGTCCCTCATTTTATGCATCACCATGCTCCGCCGGCTTCATCCCAACCGCAACACCACATCACCCATAATCCGCGTATCGACCAGATTAGACCCCACGCCACTTGGAGCAAGGCGCGCTTGTATAGCCGAAGCATCATCCATCACCCCATCGCAGACGGCACTCACCAGGGGAGGAGGGACATCAGTAATCGCAATGAGCGCCTGCGCAGGTGTTGCCACGCACCAGAACGCAAGTATTCCTCTTACAAGATAGCGCATTCTATCCTCATTTCCATACAGGAAAATAGACGGTTGAACCATCGGCAGCGACAGCTTGTATCCAGGTATACGCCACTGAGCACGTTGCTGCTGGACACGTTGTACCAATCAGTCCGGCTACTACCGCAGTCGTATTCGTGCCATTGAATCGAGGAATCCCCATGGTCAGGGCACTAGTCGTTGTTGTCCCCGTAAAGATCGGAGACTCAAGAAAAGCAAATGTTTTGCGAGCCGCTCCTGTCGTGATCGTTCCATAATAGGCGTCCGTCAGAAATTCAATAACACCCGCCTCTGCAGTCGTCAGCAGAGGACCAGAAGCTATTTTTAAAGGCGCACTTCCTGCCACAGTCGTACCAGCTGGAAGATGCAGCCGTGCCGTAGGAACGGGCAGTGATATCCCCACGTTGGCGACCGCAGCGCCTGTGCCACCCAAGACGATAGCATTATTAGCCCCAACCAACGCATACGCGCCTATTGCCGTCGAATAGTTAAATTGCGTTGCCGCACTAGGCCCCGAGTTATAGCCGATATAGGTATTATAATTACCGCTCACGTTGGCGTTTGCAGGCGTGGCTGTATACCCAGACGCATAACCAATGGCTGTATTATAGGAGCCGGTGGTGTTAGAATAAAGAGAATTAGTACTAAGACCAGCATTGCCAGTTCCGGTGGTGTTTGAATAGAGCGACTGGAATCCTATACCAGAATTATAACTTGCGGTCGTATTGAATCGTAAGGCAGTATATCCTAAGCCGACATTATTACCGCCAGTAGTATTTGCATAAAGAGTATTGGTCCCAATCCCGATATTTCCAGTCCCAGTGGAACTCGTCAGAAGCGCTTGGTAGCCGATAGCTATACTGTTGTTCGCAGAGGTGTTATTGGTGAGCGCACTATAGCCCAGAGCAATATTGCCATCTCCGGTTGTATTATTGCGCAAGGCATTGAATCCAAGCGCAACTCCCTGTTTGCCTGTGGTATTAAAACGAAAAGTGCTATATCCCACCGCAGTATTTTCGCGCCCAGTGGTATTCGTGAGCATGGAACTGGTACCCACCGCGATGTTATAATCGCCTGTGGTATTATCGCCAAGTGCAGAATAACCTACCGCAGTATTTTCGCCACCCGTTGTGTTTGAGCGCCCCGCTAACGCCCCAACAAACGTACTAAAAAGCCCCTCAATGGCTCCACCAGCTACATTATTCAGCTCACCGGCGCGATTACCCAGAAAAAGGTTATTAGGGTGGTCTGAGTGGATACGGAGCAGCTCAACCCCAGCACTCGTCTTGAAAAGCGCTAACGGTGAGGTATTCGACTGCGTACTAAATGCTGTCACCGTAAGAGGCGTAATATTTGCACCAGCAGTGATGGTAATCCTAATTATCCTACCAGAACCATCCAACATCTGCTCTAGTGCCCGCTCTACTGCACTAGACCACACGAAGGCATGCGCAGGCATTGCGACGGCAAGGAGTAGTAGAAGGCCCAGTAGCCGTTTCATTTAGATTCCTCTTGTGCCTCCACCTTAGCCTCGGGATGTGTCTCTTTATACTGCTTCAACTCTTCTTGCACCTTCGCCAACTTGTCTTCCAGCTCTGCAACCGCTTGTGCAGCTAGCCACTCACAGAAGTCTCGTCCCTGCTAGACTATAGCTAACTGATTAGCAATGACATTAGTCCCAGCCACCCCCGACATATTCTCAAGATTCCGATTCGCCTTACTACTAATCCCCTGTGCCTGCACCTCTAAGACACCGAGAATGCATAGGACTTGAAACGCAATCCCCAGCTTTCGCAACATAGCAGCGTGGCCTCCACAAGTGGCAGGCATTGCCTGCCACGCTTCTAACTCATGCGCAACACCACATCACCCGTAATCCGCGTATCGACCGGATTGGATCCCACGCCGCTCACGGCAAAGCGCACGAACGGCGCCAAGGGACTCGGCAACGGCACCGTCACCCATCCGGCAGAAATCCCGGCGAGACTCACCGTACTCGTGAGAATGGCGGTATTATCCGCAAAAGACCCAAAGGTACTATTGTCAGGGCTCACGGCATACTGAAAACTGAGGTCCGCGCGACTCGTCGGTGATGAGGCCATAAACACAAACGCTTCGAGACGAATCACGTCACGGCGCATATCCAATGCTGAGGATATGACTCCCGAGGCAAGCCCAGACACGAGCGCCGCATCAAAGAGACGCATGGAGTGCAACCGTTCCGCCATAAGACTCTACGCCTCCCGACCTATGCGGTAAAATTGGCAAAAGTTCCAGGGTACGAATTCAGCAAGAGACTACTCGTCAGCGCACCGCTGAAGGCGCTCCACGTGACACCGCTCGCGGCGGCACTCGCGCCCGCCGTATTAATGGCGGACACCGCGACGTTGAGCGCGGAAATGGCCGACGTTGCAGCATTCATAAATGAGACGAGCGTCGCAATTTTCCCAGCAAGGTCTTGGTAGGCAAACACCATGTGAGTTGCATTGATATCACGGGCTCCTGCCAGAACTGACGTACTCGACGTAACGGTCGGCATAGCGTTTCTCCCTTCATATACTATAGATACAACGATTATTGCGTTGGATATTCATCCTCAAACGGACCAAACATCCCTTGACGCCTGACGAGCGCCACCGTAGCCGGACCATTCAGTGCTCCCACTACGGCGGGCGGCCCAGTATGCGGCAAGCGGTCAATCCCCGTGCCATTGGCCGTCACTACATCTCTTCTTCCCTGCACAGGCTCCGGAGCCCCTCCCTCAAAATATGCCGGCAACGCGGCACGCATATCTGCCGCATACTGCGCCAGGTACCGCTGCATGCGTACCCTGTGCGCGGATACGGCGTTGTGCGGCGCGAGGACGGCCAACGCCGCAGCGTACTGCTGAGTGTGGTACAGACAGTGACCAATCAGGCGCGTCCGTTCCGCCTCCGTTAGAAGGCTACCAGGAACAGGAATGTCCGCGGCGCATTGATTCCAGAGCGCTTGCAAAGCGAGGTTGTAATGCTGGCGAGCAATGAAGCGGTGAAGCGTCGTGGTACGCTCAGACCCCGGTACCACATCCTTCAGACGCCGAATCGTCTCCCGCAAGGCACGCCGCACATCGTCAGCAACCCCCAACATAAGCTGCGCCGTCGTCGCCAACCGATCTGCCGTATAGCGCTGCTGCAGACGCACGTCCGTCAGCCACGCATCCCCCTCCGGGAGCGCCGCCATGAGTTCGATCATCCGGAACTCTCGGATCAGAAAGAGACTAAACGCCGCCTGAGACGCAGCTAATTGCGGCTCCAGCGCCAGGAGTGCCGTCTGCGCCGCCTCCCCGAGCCCATCATGCATCAGATCTTCCTCGGGATCACAGCCTTGCCACCGCGCGCGTTGGGCCTGCCACCGTAGCACCGCCGGCGCCCAATCCGTGACCAAGAGTTCCATCTCATGCTGCAAGGTCTCAAGTGCCGGGACCAAGGTAGGCGCAATGGTCGGAGTATACCCCCGCCATACGCGGTGGATCGCACCCTGCAACGCAACTCGCCCACCAGCCGTCGCCTGCGGACACCGCACCAAAGCGTCCGCCAGTGGCATATTGGGGATGCCCGCCAGCGGCAGGCCGCCTTCAGAACAATTCACGAGACGCCCAGGATACTCAACGGCTAGCCGTTCGAAGACCGTTTTCATGCTGAGGAAACTGTGGCGCGTCCAGACGGGCTTTCCCTGATAGTCGGGCATCTCGACAAATGCCTCGGCAGGAACCTCTGCGGGGGACTGATCTTGCGCCCGGGCCCCCACCGCATGGTGCGCATCACGGGGCATCGAGAGATCCTGCCCCAACAGAAGAATCGGACTCGCCCCAAGCGTCAAAGCGACCATCACGTTCAGATGCGCCACCGTCTGTACCTGCGCCGCGGACTTCTTTCCTTCCCCGAAGCGACGGAACCATTGCACCGTGTCACTCCCATTCTCCGCCACGAACTTCGGCCCGGGCCAGCGTCGCACCGTCTGGGGATAGGTAGAATGTAGATAGACGAGCGGACAGGCCTGGTCAAGGGGAATACCCCGAAACTGGTCCGTCCAATTCAATCGCTGAAAATCGATCGTCGTCACCACGTCAGGCTCCAGGTGCAACCCCTGCAGCAACGCATACGTCGTTCCGGCAGTGATCAACGCCACACGCTCGCGCACATCAGGCACGAGAAGCTGCCGCAGGTTCTCATGCAGTGACGGCCCGGCCGCAACACACACCGCCGGCCGATCCTGCCACAGCCCTTCGAGATGCTCATAGCCAGGCGTCGTCATGTACTCAGGAATGTTCCGCAAATCATTGTCCCCGATCACGCTGCCGAACATTTTCCACGTTGAAAGACCAACCATGTGATGTCGCAGCATGTCAGATGTCCGCGCCAAGAGGTATTCATACTCCGCGTGGTCGACATGAAGCGCATACTCCCCGACCAGTGGCATACCAATCGCAAGCTTTTCCTGCACGTCCAGCGTCAGCCAATGCTCTTCGATGTGTGTCGCAGCATCCGGCCCGATGAAGAAATGCACACGCTTATCGGAAAAGAGGGGGGTCACGTCGCAGCAATAGAACATCGCCTTGTAGAGACTGGGTGACAATTCCCAGATACTCAGGCGCTGGTAGGGCTTCAGACGCCGCGCCAACGCCGCCGCGGCATAGCCCAGCCCCATGCCACAGATCGTCAGCACGCGCACTTGGGGCGTGTAAATCGCATCAGCACTCCGCTCGGCCTGCCCAACCGGATCTTCAACATCACAGAGTCTCACCCACTGCTGCTCCGTGACGGACCACGCGGCCCCACAGATCTGCCCTCGGACGTTCGGCATCAGTCGCACGTTCGTCATCGGCAACGCCGCTAACTGGGCTGGCATCTGCCGCATGGCGTCCGACGGATGTTGCGCCAAGAATGCCATGTTCGCCGCATATTGTTCATCAGCTGTCATACGTCTTCTCTCCCCAGAGAAACGTGCTCCGGCGCGAGTACGGAAAACATCTCTGGGGGTGGGCTGCCCCCCGCGCCCGCGCCGGAAACACTTGCCCGATGCTCCCCGCTAGGGTTGCATCCGTCCTTGTAGCAAGGCACTCAGGTTGAGCCCCTGCACCGCCCGCAAATCACTCCACATCATCGTCGCCGAAATCGCCGTGCTCACCGGAAAGTTGTTCGGCACGTTGAGCCAGCCCACCGGAATCTCGCCTGCCGACGGAAGCGGCAACGGCACCAGATCAAAATAGGACGACGCGCCTCCGGAATTGACGACACTCGCGGACGTAACCATAGCCGATCCGTAGATAAACTGCACGGCGGCATTCGCCGAGTTGAGTCCGCCCTGTGCCGGTAACGCTGAAACGGTCATAGTCACGAGGACCTTGCGAATCTGGTTGCTCGTGGTACTCATGGCCGCGGTCGGCGTACCTATCAGGTTACCCGCCGCACCCACAACAAATGGTACACCCTGCATCATCCCATGAATGCCACTGGTCGGCGCGGCACTCGGCACCACAACATGGATCGCAAATCCCGACGCCCCACCGGAAATAATCGCGCTCGGTGACGTCAGGTGTGTAAACATGCGCCGGATCAGTTCCGCCCACGTCTGCATCGGTGCGCTCACACCATTCACGCCCGTCGGCGCCCCTGCGGGGGTATTGGTCAGGGCTGCCAAGCCAGTAATGAGTACCGGGGGCTGCGCGATCATACTGTCAACCAGAAGGCCGTCACCCGCCGACACCGCCACACTTACGAGGCCATACACTTGCTCTCTTAGTACGTCCATAATCACCTACCTCCTCTCGGACACCAGCAACCCTCCTATGTAATATGAGGAGGTATAATTATCTTACGACTGTCACAACCGCGTGAGCATAACTGGCCTGGTTGCCCTCGACCACCCCCTGGTTCGTCGTCGCATCCGCTTTACCCTTGAAGACCGGCGCATTGAAGTAGACGACTGCGTACCGCGTGGCAAGCCCCCCTTCGAGCCCTAACTGAAATACGCGTGGTACCGGGGTGGTGATGTAATGACTCTCGACTAACTCTTCCGAGAGGATTACCGCCTTGTAATCCGTCTTTCCGGACTCCGTGGTACTGCCTCCCGTCGCCCCATTCAGCAAGAACGCATCAGGAATCAAGGGAATATGCCCCGCCTGGGTCGCCAACGCCTGTACCAGCAACCCGCCCGTCACCGTATTGAGCACGGTCGTCGGGATCTGGCGCTGATTCAGTCGCTCTTCCTGGTCAATAAGATCGCCCAGGATGGGATTGACGTAGACCGCCGTGGGGCGCACCGTAAACTGCGTATTGGCCACCATCGCCGCGATCTCTGCCTTAATGCCATCGATGATCCGTGCGGTACTCGCAATCGTCGCGGTCCGGTTGATCTGCGTCAGTCCCCCGACATATTCCAGGCTCATCGGAATAATCAGGCTCGTATCATTCCCGTTCCACAACCCGAGGTCACTCGTCCGAAGCGTCCCTTGCACCGAATCTTCGATGTCCTTCGCAACCAACATCGCGAACTGCCCTTGCTGGCGTGTCGTTTCCACGTCGAACAGATTGAACCCGATGGACGCGTAGATCGCTTTGATCGTGACGTACCGTTCGCGACGGGTCGGGTCTCCCGTGGGCGTGTAGACCAACGTGCGCGGGTCCTGGAATACCCCGGTGACAATCCGCGTTTGCTCAAAATATCGACTCGGCTGCCCAGTCGCCGGGACATCCTTGATGCGCTGGCCTAACATGCCTCGGCGTTTCACCATGTCCAAAATCTCGGGCTGGAACACCGGCGTCAAAATAGCGCCAGGTCCCATGAAGTCTGCCGCCGCATCCATGGTGGCAAACCCTGCTTCACGTGTCACACTCATGTGCGCTGCTCCTTCTGCCGCCGTGAGCGCTCCCCCCAGCCCCAGGACAGCGAGTCCCTATGAATTCCTAATCGTCTACCACGACCCCCGCCATCATCGCGTCCAGTTTCTTGGCCATACGCGTGATGTTGTTCTTCGGCCCTACCCCGAGACCGGCTTCGTCTAACGCAGCGTTGATCTCCTGCAGCGTGACCTTGCTACCACCCTCCCCGGACGTCGCCCCGTCAAATGGCCCGATGAACGTAGTCGCCCCGGCTGCCATGGTCTTGCGCACTGGGCCACCCTGCCCCGGGCGATGCGCATCTGTCGCAAGATTCTTGGTCTTCTGGACCAGGTCCGTCAGCAACCCTGACTGCTTCTTGAGCGTGTCGGTAATGAGCTCCATTCCGGCGTGCAAGTCACGCAGTTCGCGCCGCAACCGCCGCGTATCAAGATTATCTGTCACCAGTTCCCCCTTCCGCGCCGACGCCTTCAGATCGCCCTGATCCTGCATCCGCATGAGCCGCTTAAAGAGCGCCACGTCTTCGGCCTCGTCCTCATGGGCCGCGTCGCCCCCGGCCATCGCCTTCAGCATCATGCGGCCCATCATGGTCGCCATGGCGGCCTCCCCGTCCTTTCCTGCCTTGACGTCCGTCGCCGCGGCGTCCGCCTTCCCGCCCGCCCTGCTCCAGCCCATACCTTTCAGCAACATGGCGAACAATCCCGGCATCAGGTTCTCGTCCTCGTCGTCCGTGTGCTTCGCCGCGGCATCTGCCTCTCGCTCCGCCTTGCACGCGGCGTCCTCATCTCGTAACCGCTTCGCCGCAACGGTATGCCGCGCCGCAGCGGCCTCCTCTCGTGCCCGCGCTTCCGTCTCCTCCGCTGCCAAAGCCTGTCCAGCGGCGAGACGCCGTACGGCGGCCGCCTCATGCCGTGTGGCCGCACTGAGCCGCAAGCGCGACGCCTCGGCCTCATGCCGAGCTGCGTCCTCTTCGTCGTCTTCCTCACGAGCCTTTCGTGCGCCCTCGACGCTGCGAACGGCAGCCGCTTCCTCTTCTCCTGCGGCCGCATCTTCCTCGTCGCTGTCACTCGCATCCTCTTCGAGCGCGGCGTCGAGCTTGAGGCCAATTTTCTTCAACTCATCGAGAATCGTTACGCCTTCACCGGCCATAAAATCTCCCTCCTCTGCCTGTGCCTGTGCGGCGATGGCCGTATCCTGATAGGCCGCCGCGGTCTTTCGCAAGATGGCGGCCCCGGTAAACGTCAGCCCCGTCAAGGTCCAGACCGTGGCTTCCGTATCCTCCACAGTCACGTCCGCTATTTCATACGACATCCCAAGTTGCGACCGCTTCGACCGGATTTCCGCAACTTCGTCGGGGTAGTTCTTTTCGAGCAAATACCCCTCAACCACAAGGTCTTTCCCCTCAATTCTCCCCCCTTCAATTACCCCAATAACGTTTTTCTTGTCATGGTCCTTCAAATTCAGGCTGCAATCAATCGGCATTCCTGCGAGACTTGCCAATGCTAACTCCGCCACAGCCCGGGGAATAAGAACACGATGTCCCTGGCTCCCGTTGGGCGGACGCGTCGAGGGCTCGTCAATACGCGTCAAGACGCCCCGAAACGGCGCCTTATTGGGATGCTCCTCCGCTAACACCGGCAAATCCAGCGCCAACGCATCAAGCATAAACGGTGCCCGATGCACATATTTCGTCGTGAGCAAAGTCATCCCTGGGGCTCCCGGTAGAGGTGCAACTGGTCCGTATCCGCACTCCACACAGCACAGCACCCTTCATCAAGATGGATACTGCCCGCCATGATGGTACAACGCCCATGAGTGGCGTTCTGCGGCACCGCGTACCGGCAGGTCCGGCACTGGAAGCCACCTTGTTTCTCGCAGTAGAGCGCCGCAGCCTGGCTCATCTTGCGCTCATGCGTTAACAAGTCGTCGGCGATCTCCCGAATGGTCTCGCCAAGAGCTTCAGGCGCCAGCGTCCAGAGGCTCATCGTCCCTGCTCCATGAGCAACGGCCCCGCCTGCGTATCGAGTAACCGCACATGCGCCCATGTCTCGCCACGTCCGGCCGCCATGAAGATGGCAGGCATCGGCGATGTCGCTAACACGTGGAGCGCCGCACCAACTTCCGCGTCAAAGACTGGCTCAGCCGCGTCTTCCTCTTTGGCGGGCTTGGCACCGCGATTTTTCATCCACCACGCCAACGCAAAGGGGTTGCTCACATCCTTCGAGCGCTTCATACGCTTGATCGACTTTTCCCAGCCTGGCGGCGCAACCCCCTCGAAATCAGCCATGACCCACTCCTCGTTGCCGTAACCAGCACACAGAGACTCCCCCAACAACAGTACCATAGCGAAACTACGAAGTGACTAGGGGGAAGGGAACATAGTGTTTTTCTACGAAGAACACGCCCCCGCCGTTTCCTAGCCCCTAACTCGCCACGGCCCGCTGCCGCCGCTCGCGCATCGCTTCGCGCAGGAACGCCCGTTCTTGCGGCGAGAGCTGCGTCTCTTCGATGTCCCCAAACGGGGAGACTACGCCACCATGATCATCGTCTTCTCCTGAAACGCCGCGTCCGGTCGGCATTCCAGCGGCAGCTTTAATCGCCGCCTGGTACGCCGTCATCGTCATCTGCCCTAGCCCATCCGGCAGGGGTGATCGTTCGTAAATTTCCCGCAGTTCGTCTACATACAGCGCATCACTCTCCCACTGCAGCGCCAGAATCTGTGCCTGTTTCATCTCGTCACTCGTGCGAATCTGCCAGGAAAACTCCAAGTCCGTCCAGCCCAGGCGCTTCCAAAGCACCCAGCGCGTGATCGCTTCCTTCACCACGTTCGCTACCGGCGCAATCGTGGCCCAGTCATCTGCCTGCCCAGCTTCTGCTGTATTCCTATTAACATCCCTTTCTAGTCCAAGTCTCATAGGACTAATACCAAAACTCATGGCGATGACACGAATCAAGAACTCCTGCCACTTTAGAAACAAGGGATCTTCGCCAGTTCCAATGAACGGATGAACCGCGGGCGCCCGCCCACCGCCCGTAATCGGGATCTTGCCGAAGCCTTCAATCTCGTTCTCCCAGTAGTGGCGAAACCGGGACACCTGTTCCGGCGTCGCGTTCTCGCCCAGGAAGATGAGGTAGTTCGGCGTGCTGTTACTCGCTCGGCGTTCCGCATACTCAAAGCTTCCGATGTACGCATTGACGGTACCGAAAGCTACTTCTAAGTATCCCAGCCCAAACGGTGTGCTCGTGCGCGGGTTGAGCTTGACATAACACAGGTCTTCATCCTGCAGCTTGACGTCGTCATTCGTCCCTGCCGCGCCAAAAAGGTAGCCACGCCCCTGGCTATACCGAAAGTCGTGGCTGCCTGGCGTCCACTGCGTATTGATACGGACGGACTGGCTGTCAACCGCCCACAGGAACAACGGACGCTCATCCGCGTCACTGGGTTGCACCTCGAACGTGCCACCGCCGAGGATCAGAAGATCTTCGAGAATCATTTCCAGAAATTCCCGCCCCGGATACTCATCGTTCGGCCGCATCAGCAACGCCGTTGCCGCCGCGATGCGAGCATGCTGCTCCTCGGTTGGCTCTGGATCCGCGTCATAGCGCTTCGCCCCGATGGGTTTCGTGAGGCCCACGCTGAAGGGCAGATCCAGGAGCGGGAGCTTGATCGCGTTGATGGCTCTTCGACTCGGCGGGTATTCGCTAAAACGCCTGAGATTCCACGCGGTCGGCTTTGGTATAGACCTTTGCAGTGGTTGTCTCCCACCAAAACCCATGCTCGACAAAACAGGATACGCAAGACTTTCTCGCTCTGGCCCCGAGCGCGCCGCGTCCATCGCATTGATACGCGCTACGAAAGCCGCATCGTTGGCGTAGAGACTGTGGAGCGCGGTCGCCGCAAGCGAAGGGTCTTGCCGCAAGACGGCAAGCGCCGCCGCCGGTTGTGCCGCGAGGAACTTCCGCGCCCGTTGCTCACGGTAGCGCTGCCAAAAGGCTGTGAGTCCCATCCCTGTTTTCCCCTAGACTTCCTGCACGCCCCGACGCGCGATCCAGCTCCAAGCGTCCCATTGCCGATCACTGATCATTCCCATCGCCGCCAACGCGCGCGCCTCCTCATGCGAGACGCCCGCATCTTGCCATAGGTCATTCGTGGCCGCATCCCAAAAGAGCATATCCGCCACGGTAGGAAGTACCTCTGGCAGTCCCTCTTTTGGCGCCGCCGGGGCCGGGAGGCCCGGTACCGCAGTACCGGTCACACCACGCCCACGCTGACGCTGATTATCTTTACTATCCCAGGACATAGGGTCACTCTCACTTATAGCGGCAAAGGCGTCACAGCCACCGTAAACGGTCCTTGCCAAAAACGTGTACTCTCAAAACTCACCCGTAGCATCCCCGTCTCATACCGCGGACTAGGGTAATCGCCTGCGGAAAGAATATACGAAAAAATCGCATTCGGATCATCCGTAAGTGTCAGCAGACGGTTACGCCCGTCTTGCGCTATCCACGTCACCGTCGCACTCGACGCATCTTGGAACGGTTGCCCCTGTTCGAGAACAGCAAAATCCAGTTGAAGTCCTACGGTACCTGCCATAAAGGAGACCGTCGCCATGTGGCTAGTCCCTCCCTACCCGTATACGCCGTTGAAAACCCTGCATGCCTTGTAATATCACCTCCTGCCGTATACCCGCACAGGACTGGGGCACCGTCACAAACGGATACGGGTCACCCACTGCGGCAAACGTGACCGGAATCCCGGTGGTTGTATAGTAGGGATACACATCTCCGGGCTGTCCCGGCGTCACGCCCACGCCTCCAAGCGTCAGCAACGGATAGCGATTGCCCAATTCGGCAAACCTCACCCATTCTGTCAGCGCCATGCCTCACGCCCTTCCCATACACCGGAGCACCCACGGCAACAGCGCGGTGGGCTGCAACCGTACCAAGCCAGCAGCAAGATCATCGACCGACGCCCATCGCAGTACCGTGTGGGCTTCTGGCGACCGGACGAACGGGCCGCCGCCAATCGGGCCACTCGCCGTCGCCGCGTAGAGGTGCATCTTCTCGTGCACCACGTCCTCGCCCCGCATCCACTCATTCGCCAAGACCGTTAGCTTCCGCACCGCCGCTAACCGCACGCCAACTTCCTCCTCCACTTCGCGCCGTAGCCCCTCCAGAGCATGCGCATCGTCATCCTCGACGTAGCCCCCAGGCAGGATTAGGAATGGCTCGTCCCAGGCGCCGGCACAGAGCACACAGGGACCTTGGGTGAGGATCACGCGGGCGGGCGTTTCATGCAGATGGGGCATGGCAAACTTTCGTAGCGCACCGTAGCGCTTTTGAGTAGAGGCGGAAGCCATACCGCCTCAAATGTCGTACCAGCTTGTAGAAGTTG
>ERZ1292642.940-Hain-H14-01um-R1-940-length-14689-cov-4_pt1 | contig 14689 bp, 32 predicted proteins | sample MGYA00564403_ERZ1292642 | MGnify/ENA primary metagenome ERZ1292642 (study PRJEB36523, sample SAMEA6512643) | groundwater metagenome | collected 2019-01-09 | study: AquaDiva: Metagenomics assemblies of 32 groundwater samples | reverse complement strand
TGGCGGCCGGCAGCTCCGCCCTGAGGAAGGGGGAGCTCCTAGGGATCACCTGGGCGGACGTCGAGGACGGCAAGGAAATCCGGTCGAACTTCCCGCTGACGGGCCAGTGGGACGACCGCCAGGGCTTCGTCGGCACGAAGACCGACACCGGCCGCATCGCCTTCTTCCTCCAGGAGGTCCGCGAGGCCCTGGCGAAGCTCCGTCAGGGCGACGCCCGCAAGGACAAGGCGGCCGATCGGATCTGGCCCTACAGCGAGGTGGACACCTGGAAGCGGTGGATCAACCTGCAGAGGAAGCTGAAGATCTCGAACCCCGACACCAAGAGGCCGTTCAGGTTCCACGACCTGCGGCACACGGCCGCCCTGCGGGCGCTGAAGCGTACCGGCAAGCTGTCGGACGCCTCGACGCTCTGCGGTCACAAGAACCCGGCCACGACGGCGATCTACACGCAGCAGAGACCTGAGGACTTCGTGAAGAGCTTGGAGGGATAGATGCGCTGCAAAAACTGCGGGGATGTTCAGCCGGATCCGGAGCCCGTCGTCAAGATCGTCGTGAAGGAGGTCGAGGTCGGCGACGGCGCCGTTTGCACCAGGCTTGGGCTCTGCCTGACAGCCGTGCTTATAGTTCTGATCGGTAGCTGCTCCTATGTGGAGAGCAGGAAATACGCCACCCTGGAGAAGGCGTTCGGGGATCCGACCATAAAATTCCAGCACGAGGAAAGCGGAACTTCGAATCTGAAGATGTCCAGGTAATCTTAGATCCGGAAGATTGAGGGGAGGCACGCATGAACCCGCAACCCACCCTGGGCAGGATCGTCCTCTACAGGCGCATCGACGACGGCGTCCTGGTGCCGGCCATCGTCGCCGATGCCAGCGACCCGGAGCGCCTAACACTCTTCATCATGGACCCTCACGATGGGGTCGTCATCGACCACGCGACCCAGAACGCGAGCATGGGCCCGTCGGCCCACTTCCAGAAGGGCGTCCTCTACGATCGCGAGACCTCGACGCCCGGCCGCTGGTCCTGGCCGCCGCGGGTGTAGTATGGCTGACGGACAGCCTGGGATGCCCTGGAAGGAGGCCCTGCAGCGCCTGAAGGCCCACCACGCCGCCGGGCTGGACGGGTCGCCGGCCACGATGCAGAAGGAGCTGGCGGGTCTCGAGGAGTCCCTGAAGGGTTGGGAGGCGCGCGACGAACGGCGAGATCGGACGCTGGAGATCTACCGGCAGGACGGCGACGCGCTGCGGAAGAAGGTCCTGGAGCTGGAAGCGAGGGTCGAGGAGCTGCGCTTAGGGGTAGGTGATTGATGGTCGACGTCAGCGAGCTTATCGACCTTGGTCACCGTGTCGGCGAGGAGAAGTGGTACGTCGGCGCCCGCCCGTTCGCAGCGGCTGGAGAGTTGCAGTTGTGGAACATCTTTGAGACCGGGTACTCGGCGGACCAGGTCGTCGCTATCGCGCTAGTAGATGAGCGGAGGGGGCGCGGGGCCATGGTTCTTTCGAAGGATATCCCGGCCCTTTCCGATCTCCTGCGCGGGATCGTGGAGCGGAATAATCTTCTCTGAATAGGATTGTGAGGTGCTACTTGGAAATGCATAGGCTCATACGGCACGCGGCCTTCGCCGCTCTCGCAATGCCCGCGGACAAAGCGGGCTGGATGCAGGCCGCCCACAGGGCGATGTACATGTTTTGCCTGAAGGTCAGTTACTAGAAAGGAAGCCATGGCAGACCACGACGACTGGGATCCGGACAAGGAGCGCCGGCAGACGGATCCGGTGGAGCAGGCGAAGGCCGTCGCGAAGGCTTTCGCGGAGGAAGCCCGGCGGCAGCAGGACATCGACCGATCCAGGTCGGCGCCGATCGCTCCGCCCCCGATGGACCTGCAGATCGGGATCCACAAGATCACCAACGGGTACGTGGTCCTGTGGGGCCTGGCGACCCCCGGGTATCCTGCCGGCCGCGAGATCACCCAGGAGGCCTTCGCCGCGGACTCCACCGAGGTCCACGCCGTCGTCCTGAGGCTCCTGCGGGAGCTCTTCGAGGGCAAGCTGACCCGGAACGCCTACGGGGCCCCTCCGGGCCCCTTCATCGGGGGCGTCGGCCCTGGGCTGGGCGCTGAAGAGGGTTAGAGGGGCTTCCGGAGGGGGTTTTACCCCCTCCGGCCCCCGGGTCTGGAGTGCTGGGATGCCCTTCCGTAGCCTTTCCCCTCTACGCCCTAGCAATCTTCTGTAAGGAAGATTGCGGTTTTTCCTGTCAAGATTATCTTGACAGATCTATTTTAGGCTCTATACTACCAGTACAACGATGGGTTTACTGAGGAAGGAGATGCGGATGGTGACGAAGGAAGCCGTGGAGGCCCTGCAGGCCTTCACCAAGGAGCTCCAGCAGCGGTTCCCGACCCTCGGGATCACCATGGGGTACCTCGGCAACGTCGAGCGGTGGGGCGATGACCGCGCCTGGTACTTCTTCACCCAGGTCGAAACCATCGGGACGTGGGGCCCCGAGCGCCTGAAGCGGTCCTTCAACCCCAGCGATTCGATCGAGGCCGTCAAGGCGGACGTGGAAGGCTGGATCGTCCGTCGAGTGGCGCCGGCCGAGGTGAGGTAGCCCGTGAAAACCATCGTTCTCGTCGGGTGCGGCGCAACGAAGCTCCAGCATCCCGCCAAGGCCAAGGATCTGTACGTCGGCCAGCTTTTCCGGAAGGCGAGAGCCTACGCCGAGAAGCACGGCGACCTGTGGAGGATCCTTTCGGCCAAGTACGGGCTCGTGGACCCGGAGAGTGTCATCTCCCCCTACAACGAGACGGTGGTCGGCAAGCCGCAGAAGGAGCGGCACAATTGGGCCGTCGTCGTTCGCAATGCGATCTCGTGCAACCTTCTGACCTGGACGCACGAGAACGGGGAGAACTGGAGGTGCGACCCCGTTCGGTTCGTCTGCTTGGCCGGCGCGCCGTACCTTTCATGCTTCGAGGTGGAGGGCTGCAGGATCCCCAGGTTCTGCGTCATCGAAAAACCCATGGAGGGTCTCGGGATCGGGCGGCGGTTGAAGTTCCTGAGTCAAGGAAGCGTCGGGGCTCGGAACGATGCGCGCAACGCTGAAAGCGTTCCGGGCGTTGCCCCCGGCGCCCCCTTGGTTCAGGGTGACCTGTTCAGCGTAGCCTAGAAGGAGGAGCCATGCCGAAGACCGCGAGCGCCGGAAAGACCGCCAACCCCTGGGGCAAGAAGCGCCCCAAAGAGAACCCCTACGCCATCTACCGAGGGAACGGGTGGGAGTGGCGGGTGCTGAAGGCCTACCAGAGCCCCGGGAAGGAACTCAACAACCCGTTCGCTCGGTGGCACTGCTTCGTGACCAGCCCGATGCTCCCCGACGGCGAGTGCGGGGACGTCTACGTCAACGAGATCGTGGGCCAGGCCGTCAAGGTCGAGGACGTCGCCGTCGCGACCTGTCAGAGCTACGCCCCGGAGGTCATCGCCGACGACAGCGGCAAGTGGGCGGGCAACGCCCTGCGCTTCGCGACGCGTGAAGAGGCGAAGGCCTGGGTCGAGGATCTCCGCTGCCGCTGGTTCCTGGTGCGGGAGGTTCGGGTGGTCGAGTCCAACGAGCCGGTGAATTCGAAGTACCCGAAGGAGTAGGAACATGCATTGCCTGAGACCGCACGAGTGCCCGGTGTGCCGGAACTCCGCCAAATGACAAGGTTCAGCGTTCGAATCCTAGCCGCCCTTGCCGCCGCCGGCGCGGTGGCTTGGGCGACCTCCCTCTACCCGAAGAGGATCCCCCAGGAGGCGGTCGTCGTCGTCCAGCCGCTCCCGGTGTCGATCACCGGCGACAACAGCTTGATCCGCCAGGCCTACGCGAAGGACGCCCTCGAGCAGCACATGGAGCAGTGGAAGTCTGGGATCCTGGACGAGATCGAGGCCGGGACCCGCTGCTGGTGCTGCAAGGGTCCACATTTCTGGGAGTGGTGCGCGATGAACCCGAAGAACTTCGGCTGGACGTTTCCGGAGGCGACACCGTGAAGGCGCTCCTCCTCGCGCTCATGCTCGTCTCTGGGTGCGGCTCCAGCGTCGTGGAGCCCGGCTGGCAGCCCCTCGCCGGCACCCAGCACTTCACGCCGAAGGGCTTCGAGTTCTGGTGGCTCCACCAGACCTCGAGGTACCTGACGCCAGAGGCCGCGGGCCTCGCGATCGACGAAGCCTACGAGGAGTGGTTCACCTACTACATCAACCGATGGGGCGGCGTCGAGCTCTTCCTTCTGCCGAAGCTTCTCGCGGTCAAGGTCCAGCTCTGGCCTTACGGGGAGGTTCCCGGCAACAGCGAGGAGAGAGAGCTCGGGATCTACTGGATCGAGCATGGCCAGATCGACGTCGCGATGAAAGCGCCGCTCCACCTGGACAGCTGGCTCGGGATCTACACGTCAGGCATTGAGGTCTTGAAGCACGAGTGGACCCATGTAATACGAGGACCCAACCATGAGTAGCGTCGTTGCCGAGGTGTTCCGCCGCCTCGAGAAAGAGCGGGAACTTCCGGTGGCAGCCCTGAAGTGCGTCGTCAGGATGGTCCCGCCAGCGGATCTCGGACGTCGTACCATGCACTGCTACGTCCAGGCTTGCGGTACGATGCCGCAGATGGAGGCCCTGCTCCGCCGCAAGGCGAAGGACTACGGGGCCAAGGTGCGCCGCCGGCGGGGGCGGTTGCGCTTCGACGTCTACTACCCGATGGCTTTCGAGAAGATCAGTTACTTCGTGGTGAGGATCGAATCATGAAATCAGAGTCTGGGCTGTGGAGGAAGATGCTGGAGGCCGTCAGGACGCTGAAGGCGGAGGACGTCGCGATCTCCTCGAGCGCGCTGGGGGTCGTGGCCAATCTCGACGTGAAGGTGGCGTCGGCCTGGCTGTGCCTCCTGGGGAAGTGGGGGTACGTTCGGCGCGTGGGCAAGGAGACCGTCGCGGGGCGCTGGGGGTACATCTGGGAGCTGACGAGGTTCGGGATCGAGTACCGGCCGGGGAAGGCCGCCAAGCGCGCGGTCAAGCCGACCCCGCTGAAGATCGCCGCGAATCCTGGAAAGAAGAAGAAGTAATCGTATCTCTAGAAGATTTACAGGAGGACGCATGCTTACGTTCATGATGCTCGCGCTGCTGCAGGATCTGCCGGAGGGGGCCAAGCAGATCGTCACGAGGGCCGAGGCGAAGATCGCCGCCCTGCGGAAGTCCTACGAGGACGCCTGCACCAAGGTCCGCGTCCAGCAGCTGTCGGAGCTCCAGCGGGCCCACGACGCGATCGTGAAGGGAGATCCCGCCGGCGCCGCGGCGATCAAGACCCAGATCGACCAGCTGGCGGCCGACGTCGGCGCCGTCGTGAAGGGCGGCAACGCCGTTGAGCAGTGGCTTCAGGGGAAGTGGATCGTGATGTTCCAGGGGTCGGGGGACATCTTCGAGTTTCGTGGGGACAAGGTCATCGGCCCAGGCATCGGCGACCGCACCAAGGGCAAGATCGTCATGGACGCGGGCACTATCCAGATCGTCTGGGACTCTGGATACGTGGAGACGATGCAGGTCTCCAAAACCCTTTCCGACGAGACGATCGGGCAGGGCCGAAACGGAAAGCTCACGTTCAAGAGGATCAAATGAGAGTCGAGAAGGGCTGCGACTGCGGGTTCTGCAAGGTCCAAGGTGGACGTCGGCGGGCGGCCTACGTGGCCATCGCTGTGATGGCGTGCGCCATCGTCCTGGCGTGCGTGGTCGGCTGGCTGGTGCGTCGGTGAACTGCTTCGGGTGCAACCAGAAGCTCAACCCGATCCTCACGTTCGCTCGGCCGCACGGGAGGTACGCGAAGTGCGAGGCGTGCAGGGCCAAGGCCAGACGGGCGCGGCACATGGCGCTCCGAGATCGCGCCAGGACCAGCGTCATCCTGGGCGTGGAGCCCGGGGAGTATTTGAGGCGCTTTCTGGATCATGTCTGCTCGAGGTCGTGTTAATCTTCTCAAACGAAGATTCCGAGGCGGGAGATCGATGAAGGTCTTGATCGGCTGTGAAAGGTTCGGCGTTCTTCGGGACGCCTTCGCAAGGCGCGGTCACGACGCGTGGTCCTGCGACCTCGTGGCGGCGCCGGGGAATCACATCCAAGGGGACGTACTGAACGTCATCGACGGAACTGTAAAGCACGGGTGGGATCTCGCGGTATTTCATCCGGATTGCACGTACATGGCCGTCAGCGGCCTGCACTGGAACAAGCGCCGGCCGGAGCGTGCGGCGCTCACCGAAAAGGCTCTAGAATTCGTTCGAAAGTTGATGGCCTGTAAGATTCCAAGGTGGGCGATCGAGAACCCGATCGGGTGCATCTCGACAAGGATTCGGAAGCCGGACCAAGTTGTGCAGCCTTGGCAGTTCGGGGAAGACGCCAGCAAAGCAACGTGCCTGTGGCTTAAGGGACTGCCCACCCTAACCCCCACGAACGTGCTGCCGGGCGGCCGGAAGGCTCGGAGGGCGAATCAGACCGCTAGCGGGCAGAACAAGCTCGGGCCGTCTCCAGAGCGCGCCATGCTTCGAGCGAAGACCTACCAAGGGATCGCGGACGCGATGGCTGACCAGTGGAGCAGGTTCTGTGATGACGTCGACCGCGGTCGCGTTGCGGACGCTCGGCGAGAGGTTCACTAGGCAATCTTATTAGCAGAGGATTCCCATGAACGCTGACGGCTGCCCGATCTGCGGTGTCCACGGCCACCCCTGCGGGTGTAGCGATCCGGATGTAGATTCCGAAGGGGATGGGGAGTAGAATCTGTCAAGGGAGAAACACATGCCGCAAGAACCCGACGCCGACAAGCCCGTAGCCCGCCTGGCCATCGACACCAGGGCCTACGGACCCCTGATCTGCGAGCACTGCGAGGAGGTTGAGCCGGAAGGCTCCGAGTTTGAGGGTGGAGAATGCGAGGAGGCCCTGCTGATGGAGGATGGTAGCGTGGTGTGCCCTCGCTGCCACACCAACTTCGAGGCCTTCGAGCAGTTCAGTGGGGTCGTGACCTCCGTCCAGCCGGTCAAGGCGAGGCGGTCGACGGGCGCCTACGGCACCGACAAAGGCTTCGAGATCTCCGAAGACTAGAATGGCCAAGAAGAAGCGGTCGTTGGTCAGGGCCCCCCAGTACACGGTCGAAATTCTCGGTCGTCGCTACCCAGTCGCCAACATGATCCAGGCCTCCGAATTCGTCGGGCACTTCTCCGGCCGATACGGGGCGTCGGAAATCGGATCGCAATTCCCCGTCCGCGAAGGCGAGACCGTCATCGGCTACGTCAGCTACAACGGGAAGGTCTGGAAGGGGGATCCGCGGTTCTGGGAACGGGCGGAGTTGATGTACGACCCCTACAAGCAGAACGGAAAGAGCAAGCGCAACCCGCCATCCGACGCCGAGAACGATGCCGAGTACAAGAGGGGCTGGCAGGAAGGCCTTCGAATGCTCCAAGCGGACTGGAGAAAAGCCGAAGCATGGGAGGGCGGCCCGTACCGGGACATGGATGAGCCGTCCTGGTTCGACATGGGCAAGGCGGACGTTATCTCTGAGCACAACGTCGCGCGTCGGATGCGTTAATCTTCAGGGTATTAGATTCCGAGGAGCGAAATGCCTCTGCACTCTGGAGCGATGACGTGGGACGAGTGGGTCGCAGCTGGATTCCCGAAGAAGGAAACGCCGCATGACGATGCAAAAGGTGAGGGTCAAGGATCTCGAGGACGGGATCAAGATCTTCAACCTCCCCCGCCGGCTCAGAGACGTCATGCGGACGGTCCCCTTCAAGATCGACAGCGACCTCATGGAAAGCGGCACCTCCAGCCCTGAGGGAGCGGCGCTCTTCCTCCCGGCGTTCGGCCCGCTCCCCAAGGCCATGATCGACTTCCTCTTCTTCAGCCTGAAGGAGATCGACATCGTCGGCACGGACAAGATCGACGACATGGCCAACGAAGGGCGCGTGGGCCCCTCCATCACCAGCCACAACGCCTTCGTCGATGAGGACCGCAACGCCATCGTCACCGCCTCCCCCGAGGAGCTCTCCATCAGCGCCCACGGGACGCTCCTCCACGAGTTCGGGCACATCTTCTACCGAGGCCTGTCCTCCGACGAGGAGGGCCTGCTGGAGCAGGCCCAGGAGGACGGCGAGCGCGCGAGCCGCAACCCTCAGACGGAGGACGTCGAGGAGAACTTCTGCGAGGCCTTCAGGGTTTTCTACGAAGGCGAGCGCGACCGGCTGCCGCTCACCCTGCTTGAGGTGATGCTACACTTGGACGAGCGAGCCAGGTCGGCGCCGGACTACGTGACGTTCGCGCGCGGGGAATCGTCCTGACCGAAGATTGCCATGGGAAAGAAGAAGACGGCGCTCGTCCTGATCCACCTGTCCTCCCTGGACAGCTTCGCGGACTTCTTCCGCGACGAGGACCCCAAGTTCACGGGCACCTACGCGCTCGCCGCCCGCCTGACGGAGGCCGCCATCAAGCACGACGGCCCCGTTGTGATCGCGGACCAGGACTGGGCCGCCGCCGGCCCGCATTCGAGGCCGCGGTTCATGTTCGAGCAGGCCCTCAAGCGCAGCGGCCGGAAGGTTACGCGGATCCACTTCGACGAGGACGAGTCCGACTGGGACCCGTTCCTGGCGAAGCTCCGGAAAACGCTCGAGCGCCTGGGCGTGGAGAGGGTCATCCTGGGCGGCGTCTGGTTCGACCCTGGCGAGGCCGGCGGCTGCGTCACGGCCACCTACCAGTACCTGAAGCTGTTTTTCACGACTACCGTGGCCAGCGACCTCGTTGGCTGCGAGGACGACATGGCACCGTGGCACCCGGAGGTCTGGACCTACGCGAAGGCTCTATAGGGAATCTTCCCAACGTAAGATTGAAATGAGAGAGTCGGACGCGCGCGTACTCGAGGATGTCGGCGCCAAATCTCCCGTTACTCCGATGGGGGAGGGCTCCGGAGGACGTGTCTATGTCGACTCTCGCGGAAGGGCCTACAAGGTCCCAAATGGCTGGCTGGCCGCCCTCTGGCTTTCGGACGAGGCGGACTGGCTTAAAGCTGCTCTCAAGATTAAGGAACTGCGGCCGTTCCTCCCGAAGTTCTATAAGTTCCATCGAGCTTATGGAGTTATCGAAAGAGAGTTTGTCTTCGGGGACGTAGCCGTGCGAGAAGAACTTCACCATTACCAGCCCCTCTTCAGGCTCATCGACGAGTGGTCGAGGGTTATCGGGTGGACGGGTCCGGAGTACAGCGCGTCCGCCTTCGTCTTCAGGGGTGGTGATCGGAATAGCCCTGTCCTCGTCGACCACGGCTTGGCTCACCGCGTAGGACCGCTCCTGGTCGATCACGTCGAGAAAAAACTCTCCTCCGACCTTGACCGTGAGGAGATTGAGTATCTTCTTGAGCAGATCGAGGACTCGCTTCACAATGGGACCGTGAACGGCGCCCAAGGTGGCAACTTGAGGGGCAGGTTGACCGAGCTCCTTGGAGAAGTTCCCTAGGAATCTTCCAACGGAAAGATAAAAATGGCGAAAGCGAAGCCGAGGACGCTCACCCTGTCCGAGTTACGCGTTGACCCTGAAAACATGGAGAGGGCAATGCGGGCTGTTGCTGACGGGGCCACCTCGAAGACTCCGAACGCGCCGGTGAACGTCACGGAATTCGAGAGCGGCCTGTACCTGATAGACGGGCACCATCGAATCTCGTCGATGGCCATGGCAGAGGAAGACCTGGACGCCCTTCTGCGGAAGCAGGTCAAGGCTCTTGTGACGACCATCGCAGACGGAGAGGACTGGCCCTACGGCCTCAACGAAGAGATGGGCCCGGAAAACTGGGTGTCGTTCGAGGAGTGGGTTCTAGATAGGTAGCCCCCTAGGAATCTTCGTGGAAGAGGATTGCAAGTGAGCATGAACAGGCGCTCCTTCTTCGGGCTCCTCGGGAAGCTGGCCGTGGTCGCGGCCTCGGCGAAGGTTCTTCCGTTCAAGGTGCCGGCGGCCAGAGACGTGATCACGTTCGACGGCAATTCCGACCTTCAGGCCACCTGGTACGAATCTGGAACCTGCAACTGGAACACGAAGACTTGGGTGGGCGGCGGCAACAAGAGCCTCTGGAGCGACCCGAACAACTGGTCCGTATCATAGGGGGAAACGATGAGCGACGACACCTTCGGCCCCGACCCGTTCGCTGAGAGTATGGAGAGCGGCAGCAACGGCAGCCGCCCAGCGCCGACCTCAAACAGCGTAGGGCTATCCGCCAAGGCCGACGCGCTCCTGGCCCGTCGCGCGGACTACGTCAACCTGGCGGAGGGCTTCCGTGAGTTCTGGATGCGGCTCAACGTCATGGGGCCGGTAGAGCGCGACCAGTGGGTCAGGTGGCTCTACGACCAGTACCTCCTGCTGGCGCCGCACCTGGGCGTTTCCCTGATGGGGCTTCCGCAGCTCCGCGAGTGCTGCGGGCAGAAGCGCGACATGCCGGACGCGCTCCTGGGGGACCCGTCGAAAACCCTGCTCGGCACGGCCGCCCTGCCGGCGCCGCCGCTCGAGAAGCTCGCCTGGTGGCCCGGCGACATCATCCGCCGCATCACAAGATTCCTTGGCTTCCCCTACTGCCAGACCTGCGACCAGCGCCGGCGACGGATCAATAGCTGGTTTGGGAAGAAGGATTAGCCTACAGCTTCGACGCCCGGGCGACGATACATGGGTAGGAGGAACCCATGAAAAAGCTGCCGCTGACCGATCCGGAGAAGCTTGGACCCACGATCATCTTTGGATGGGCATCCCTGGGGATCGCCCTCGTCATCCTGCGCTGCCTTTTAGGGGTGCCATGAACACGGATCAGGACCTCGAGGAGTGGATCGCCTTTCGAGTGCAGCACTTCATTGAAGACGCTCTGCATTACATGATCGTCAAGCGAGGGGGTAGCCCAAAGGTCGTATCCGAAGTGCTGGTCAAAGCATTCTACGACGCCCTCTTCCGGGTCATAGTGAAGGCTGAAGCCTATGCCGGCAGGATGCCCCTGGACGCGTCCGCGAAGAGCGCCAGGGCCGCGGAGCTCGTCCACGAGAAGGTCGTCCACAAGATCATGCAGCTGGCGGTCTCGGAGATCCAGGCCGGGTCGAGGTTCGTGTGGACGGCCTGGATTTCAAAGCGACAGAAGCCGTTGTAAATTGTGTTTCGTCAGGGTAGAATCCTGACATGCCGCTACCGAGAACGAAAGTCGACGTACACTTCGTCGACAAGGACTCGAACATCGTCAAGCAGACCGTCTCCAAAAAGGAGACCGGCTACGAGGCCACGCCGGAGTACTACCCGACCATGCGGGTGGTGAAGTGCTCCGGCTGCGGCCAGGTGGGCGTCTGCGAGTTCCTGGGCGGCATGAACCTCAAGGAAGGCGACCGTCTCATGGACGGCAAGCCGATCCGGGGGACCTGCCACAAGTGCGGCAAGCGGGTCGACCTCGTCCCGCTTCCCACCGACGACCCCCAGTTCAAGAAGGCGATCGTGTACTACCAGATGCAGAGGACGCTCGACGCGAAAGTCGCGCGAGGGGAGAAGCTGACCTCCGACATCATCGTCCCCATCGATCGCGTTTTGGATAGAGAGAGGCAAGCGAATGAGCAGCGAGGGACCTGATCTCAGGCTCGTCGACCCGGCAACTCCCGAAACCGCCCAGCGCAAAGAGGGCACCTTCTGGGATAAACCCTCACCCACCGGGCCTCCCGCGCCGGCGCAGCGCAACATCCCTCACCACCTCGACGGCGTGATGAAGTTCTTCTCCGAGGTCATCGCCGACGAGGGGATCCTCCTGGACCTCTGCCTGGACCGGGCCACGGAGATGGTGAAGTACAACATCGAGAAGCGGATGGTCGGCAGCGACTTGCTGCAGGACGGCGGGCAGATGCACCCCTTCAACCTGGTGGCGGCGGCCTCCCCCATCGCCATCGAGCTCTACAAGAACGTGCTCACCAGCATCGTCCAGAGGAAGGACGATTACGAGAAGGTCCTCGCCGAGGCCCAGGAGAAGATGAAGAATGGCCCAAGGAAAGCTCTTTCCATTCTCCTCCCGTAAGCCTCAGGCGAAGAGCCTGACCATCGCCTTCCAGGTGATCCGCGCGTTCGTCGCCAGGGCGTGGCCCGGCGCCCGCTTCGTCCGTCTGCAGATCGGCTGCCCGGAGATCGAAGCCTTCCGGTCCTCTCATCCAGGGACGGTCGGCGCGCGGAGCCTGATGCACGTCGGCCACAAGAACGGGACCGTCTGCGCCCTGGCGATCTGCGACCAGCTTCCGCCGAGCTACGTGGTGGGGCTCTTCCTGCACGAGTTCGGCCACCTCGGCAGCGGGGGTGGAGAGCTGGAGGCCGACGCCTGGGTGCGCGACACGTTCGGGATCCGGATCGAGTACAAGAGCGACCTGGATATCGAGTGGGTCCCCGACCACACCGTCGCCCGGATCATCAAATCGGTGAAGCGGTCGGAGTTAGACCTGCGTCACAACCGCTAGGCCTGCTTCAGGATCCCTGCCGTCATCTCGGCCGCCTTCTGGTTGATGATGGCCTCCATGACCGCGGGGGAAGCGGTCGCCGCCGCCTGCTCCTGAGGCGTCACGACGACCTGGGCCTTCGCCGCGTCGATCCGGCGCTGGCGGATCTCCTGCGCCCTGGCGGAGGCGTTCTCCGGCAGCTGCCCGTAGGGTCCGATGCCCAGCTCGTGCCGGATCCGGACCTCGTGGATGGGCTGCTTCTTGAGGGCATCGACCGCCTGGGCCTGCTCGGGCGTCAGGTTCGCCAGCTTCTTGATGAGGTCGAGCTTCTCTTCGGATTCGGCTTCGGCGCCCTTCTTGCCGAACATCTGGCCGGCGAGACCGGACACCACGGGGAGTAGAAACTGGATCACGGCACCCTCCTATTCTTCTTCCGCAGACTCGTCGTCGGCGGCGTCGTCCTCGTCGTCTCCGTCGTCCACAAGGACTTCGAAGGTGGAGCACCCCTTGAGGCGGTACTCGAACGTGTCTTCGTAGCGACGCAGCTCGACGATGTTGTCGGCGAGGTCGTCCTCGAGCTCCCACTCCTCGAGCATCTCCTCCATGAGCCCCTCGAAGGCGGGAGTGCCGCGGCGGGCGGTGGGCCCGCTGTGGAACCCGCTTTTCCGAGGGTTTACCCTGGGTCTGGAGGCGGAAACAGGGGCTTCAGAGGCTTCTAGCCTCCTGCGGATGTCTTCGTCGCTGATCATACCCAACTCGCCATTTCCTCGAGCCACGCGATCAGGTCGCCCTCCGGAACGCCGATCATTTCGGCGGCCTTGAGGACGTCGGCCTCGTCGAACTCCTCACCGGACCTGACGATCTCCATCTGAAGAAGCGTGCCGAGGTCGATGCCGTCTTCCGGGGGATTCGATCTCTGAACTTCCTGAATCCCCTGGACGATCCTTCGAAGGGTCGGGTTCATGGCTTCCTCAATGAGTCAGGTAGTTGACCGGCTTACGCTGGGCGTCCCAGCAGACTCGGCACTTGGCGCCAGCGCAGGACCCCTCTTCCGACTCGTAGGCGGGGCAGTTCCACACGGGTGCCGGCATCCTGCCGTCGATCGACGTTGACCCGCCGGCCATCCCCGCGATCGAGGGCGGCGGGGAGGAGGTGAAGAGTGCGCTCGGGCGTAGGGACAGGTTCCCGGGAGGCGGGTAGTTCGAGAAAACCTCGCGCCATTTCTCGTACACCCACATTCTCGTGGGGGCCCAGAAATGAATCTGGGGGAGGTTGTAGCAGACCTCGAGCCAGGCCTTGTAGTACTCGGGGTTATAGAAGTCCCCGGAGTCGTGGATCCGAAAGTACTTGTTGGAGACCAGGCGCTGCGCCAGCACCTTCTCGACGTCGGGGTCGTCGAGGGATGCGATGGCCTCGGAAATCTTCCTAGAGAAGGTTCCGGAGCGCACGGCGTCCTGAGTCCAGCGCAGCCTGGCGGCCTGACCCAGGGACATCGACTTGTACATCAGGTAGCGCCCCTTGCCGGCGTAGCAGGTGTCGCAGATGAAGAGTTGCCCCTCGGGGATCCTATCAATCGATGGGGAGTGCTTGAGGTAGGAGCCTTCCCTCTGGATGGAGGAAGCCTTCGCGGCCGGGCAAGTCCCACCGCTTTCCATGGGGCCCGCCGGCAGAGAGAAAGACGGGCACGACATCTTCGAGGTCCAGGTGAAGAGCGTCGTGTTCCTGAAGGGGCGCCGCTTCCCGCCGCTGGTCGAGTAGTGGAAGTCCCCCGAGATCCTGAGGTAGGGACCCCCGGTATACCCGGTCTTCCCGAGATGGACGGGCTTGTACTGAACCTCCCGCTCCACCTCACCGTCGAAGATGTCCCGGTTCCTCTTGAGGCTGTCCCAGTTCGCCAGCTGCGGGTTGTCCAGGTACTCCAGCTCTTCCTCGTCTCGCATTGCTCAGGCGCTCCAGCGCGTCCTCCGTCTCCCCGGATTTCTACGAGTCCGACCCTTCTTCTTGGACTGCATCATGACGGCCAGGACGCCGATGGCGATCGCGGCCGGCCCCATGATCTCGCCCATACCCGCCCGCGCGACCGGCGCGCCGCCTTCAGGGGACCCGGCAGGAGCGCCGCCGCCCCCTCCACCCCCGGGAAACGCAGCTTCGCCACCGCCTCCACCCCCACCGCTTGGAGCGTAGCCGCCGCCCGCGGGTGCGCCGCCGCCCGCGGGGGCAGCCG
>ERZ1292642.939-Hain-H14-01um-R1-939-length-14700-cov-8_pt1 | contig 14700 bp, 26 predicted proteins | sample MGYA00564403_ERZ1292642 | MGnify/ENA primary metagenome ERZ1292642 (study PRJEB36523, sample SAMEA6512643) | groundwater metagenome | collected 2019-01-09 | study: AquaDiva: Metagenomics assemblies of 32 groundwater samples | reverse complement strand
ATGATTCTCTGCGTGCAACTCGGCCTGACGCCGTTCGTGGTGGACTCGCAGAACGTCATCCAGCACACTCACGAGGACGACGGCGTGCATGGGATGCGGTTGCATGACGTGCGGCCTGTCGTCTCGAAAGAAGGCTCGACGGTGTGGACTGACTTTCTGCCAATCGGATTGGGGCAAGAACTCAACGAGCGGTATCAGTGGTTGCAAGAATTGGCGGGAGTTAAGGACGAACCGGCTGATGGCGTAAACGTAACGGTGTTCAGAGCGAACGAACTTCAAGAAAAGGTGTGAACATGGCCAGACAGATCAGCTACCAAACCGAATTCGGCCTTGCCGCTCCGCAAGCCTACGCACGGGTCAGTCGATTCAATTCGGACGGCAAGACGCTGCGGTTCAACGTGGACATCTTCGCCAACGAGACCGCACGCCGCACCGACAAACGACCGCTCGAATCGCAGCAGTTTGAGTTGCCGATGCCGCAAGTGGCATTCGAGCCGGTTAAGACGTGCTACGAACACCTCAAGACGCAACCGGCCTACGCAACGGGAACTGATGTCTGATAATCAACCGTGACCTAAAGGAGACGGCTTTGCAACTTAACTCGCCACGCCTACGGGCCGTGGGTCATCATTAGTCACGATAGGCCAGATTACACGGCCCTTGTCGCGGATATTCCGCGACGCATTCAAATCGGCATTCACAGCATGTCCACACTTCAAACATTCAAACTCAGCCTGAGTCTTGCGATTCGCCTTGTCGCAGTGGCCACATTGATTGCAGGTTCGACTGGTGTTGCGGGGATCAATCACAATTACGCTGACACCAACCAATGCGGCCTTGTATTCAATGAAACTGCGAAGCTGATGGAATGCCCAACCGGACATGCGTGCTCGTTGACTCTTTCCAAACCGTGTCCGCTGTCGAATGCCACGGAGTTCCTCCAAAGCGATCGACAGGCTTCGTGCCTTTGCGAGATCAACGATACGTCGAGAAATCTGGTGGTTTTTCGTGCGTCGGTAGTTCGACTCCTTGGTTCGTATTTTCTTGAGGTGCCGTTTTGCGGAACGGGTTCCACAGGATTGCAGTGCGGTTCTGAGGGCTTGAGTCTTGATGCGATACTGTTCGACGTCGGCCCCGGTGTAGGCGTTGCCTTCCGAATCGACGGCAATCTGTGCGACGCCGAGATCAACACCCAGCACGCCGGTCGCAGACAGCTTTGGGGTATCTGGCAGTTGGATCGACAGCAAGAGGTAGAACACGCCTTTGATGTAGACGAGGTCGGCTTGCCCCGTCTTGATGGCCGCTTGCAGTTTCTCAGTTTGGTATCCAGCCACGACAATCGGGATCACCAGCCGACCGTCGAGCGACGCGAGACTAACGTGCGTCAGTCCCTTGAATCGCATGATCCGTTCGTCGTAGACAACCGCCGAACGCGGCTTGAAGTTCGGACAAACGTTCTTGTCACGCTTGAAACTCTCGACCGCTTTTCCAATAGACCGAACGGCAAGTTGCGCGTTCAATCCATGCGATTCGCGAATGCGATAGTAGACCAACCGGTGGATGCTTGGCTGACTGAAAACTCGATTTTCAAATCCGGCCTTCGCGGCGTCGTTCGCGCCTTTGTTGAACGCGGTCATCGTCCGCAAAAGAACTTCCCTTTGCGTCTGGTCGGCGAGCAGCTTGATCTTGATTGTCAGTTGCATCGCGTCAATTTAGACGTTTTTGGTCATAAGTAAACACCAAGGAGCGGCAATTCCTCCGTCGCCTGAACGCGGCGGTTTCCTGCCGAATAAACCCAATGAATGAAGCTAGAGCTGAAAAGAGCATTGTGTGTGGCACGAATGCAACGAGCTATCGTCCGCTCACGTTTGTTTGTAATGACCTGGAAACCGCATTAACGCTCGGAGAATACGAGGTTTTGCGGGCGATTGCGTTGCGAATGGAGCCTCAACCTGAAGCTGTCGAGCAAGCAAAACGTGACGAGCAGCGAGAAATCGCGAACCGACGTGCGCAGTTGGAATACTCGTGCCGTGATTGAAGGAATGCCTGATGCTCTACGGCGACGCCACATTCGCTGGTGCTCCATTTGGTGCCTCGTCCGTTATTGTGGTGCCCAGCACGTTCACCGCCACAATGGCCGCGACTCGTGGTGCGACCACGATGTCGGCCACAGCCACGTTTGCCCCTGGCACCAAAACCGCCACGATGGCCGCAACCATTGGGGCAGTTACCGCCACAGCATCTGCCACGTTTGCCCCTGGCACTAAAACTGCCACTGTCGCAGCGACCATCGGGGCTGTCACCGCCTCGGCGTCGGCACAACACGTCACGCCCGTCTATACCGGCACAATGGCTGTCACTCGCGGCGGACACACGATGGCTGCGTCTGCTCAGCACGTCACACCAACCTACACCGGAACGATGGCCGCGACTCGTGGTGCGACCACGATGTCAGCAACAGCCACATTCTCGCCCGGTACTAAAACAGCAACAATGGCCGTCACCCGTGGCGGTCACACAATGTCCGCGTCCGCACAACACGTCGCGCCTACCTACATCGGCACAATGGCCGCGACCATTGGGGCTGTCACCGCAACCGCTATCGCTGAAAACACACCGGGCATCTACACTGCCACGATGGCTGCCACCATCGGGGCCGTCAGAATGACTGCCTTCTCCGGCAACCAGACTCTGGTAAACTGGTTCCGACACATTGTTCTCATGGCCCAATAACGGGAGCAGTATCTTGGAAATTGAACGCGAAACACGCCAATACTCGCCAGCACTGACCACCACACTCGCCACCACACCAGTCATCGACTATCGCGGTTGCGTCAGCGGCGAAATCCACATTCCAGCCACCGCCGCCGTGCTACTGACGTGGTACTCATGCGGGACATACGACGGCACATTCGTCGCCGCTTACGACTCCGCCGCGACGCCAGCCGCCGTTACACAGACCATCTCAGGCTCAAAAGCCTACCCCTTCCCCATCGCACTCGCCGGTTGCATGTTCATCAAGTGCGTGCCCGATGTCGCCGTTACCGTTGCCCTCACAATCAAGACGTAGCTTGATTTGGTGTGATGTAACGTGTAATCTGTTGGCACAAACGCTGTTCATGTTCTTCACGAGGATTCGTCATCTTGCCATCTGATGCCATCAACCACGGCGGACGCCGCGAAGGGTCTGGACGAAAGCCGATCAACGGTATCGGCTGCGAACGTCACTCAATCAGCATCTTCAAGGGCGATTGGGACCACTGGAACGCCGCCGCCAAGATCGACGGGATGACCACCAGCGCGTGGATCAGAACGCTCGCCAGCAAGCGAACCGAGCAACTGTCGAAGCAGATTGCCGAACAGCCAACCGCTCCTAAATCGAAAGGGAAAAAACCATGAGACTCGCAACCATCGCAGCACTCGGTCTGACCGCCATCTTCGCGTTCACGTCGGACGCCGACGCTCAGTGGTATCGCCGCAACACAACGCGGTCGTACAACAGCTACAGTCGGCCGCAGAACCAGTTCCACTACTTCCCCGAACACAACCAACTGATCCACCAGTACAACTACAGCAACGACATCAGCATCTACTCGTCAGGTCCGCTCGTGCAGTTCGGTGCGCCTGAACCCGTCTACGTCCCGCGTCAGCGACCGCTCAACACGCCGCCGTGGGCGCGCTGGTAGTGGACGAGGTAGTGAATATGTGGTTGATGCAGGGCTGTAGCAGTCGTCCGTCGCGATTGCGGCAAACAAAAAGAGTCCGTCTCCACTGGACCCGCTGGGAGACGGACTCTTTCGTTTTTGATAACACGACGGTTACATCGCCGACGTGATCGCCTACATCAACCACATTACTTCACTTGTCAAAACACCTCCCAGACCATGCCATTTCTTTGATTCGCTTCAATCCCTTCGGCCATTTCTCTTGAATCATGGCGTTCACCTTAGACCAGTCTGTTGGCCAACTTGATCGCAATGCCAGCGCATAACTCTGCGCCACCTGTCGCTGATTGCAACCTTGGCGTATCTCGTTTTCGATCATGCTCTCAACACACGAAATTTCAAAACCAGTCATAAGTTCGACCTTTAACCTGCATCAACCACATTAAATCGGACGCTTCATGCTTTCCCTGCATCAACCACGGGACTTCACAAGCGGGCGTCCTGCATCAACCACTGAGTTCGCTATCACTCGCACTAAAAGAACGTCGCAGCAACCCGCAGCGACAACCCCTGCATCAACCACTTGTTTTGTAAACTCAGCACGGGGCCATCATCACCTGCATCAACCGTAAAACAAAAAGAAACGCACTGACCGAGAGTCTCGTGACTGTTTTTGCAGCCACGGTCAATCATCGTGGTTGTTGAAGAGCGCTACGCGGTTTTCGTAATCCGCAGCTATTCTCTACAGTGGGCCTTGCAGGTTGCCCATCTCGGTCAGTGCGTTACGCCTCAAATTTTAACGACAAAATCAACCTTGTCCATCCATCCTGAATGATTTTGTTCAAATTGCTTGCAATTCGTTTTAGTCCGTCTGTATAATTGCCGCCGACGAAAGGAAAATCGAAAAATGGCCAAACAAAACGGAACAAAAAAATCGGCGTTCGTCATTATTAAGTTGTCGGAAACCGAACTCAAAAAAATCGACGAACGCCGCGCTGAAACGGGTGCGTCTCGCACAGGCTGCTGCCGTGCATTGCTACTCAAAGCGTTGAAGTAACCGCCGTCCACGCCGAGGCACGCTGCCGCATGGCCTCACGGACGAGGCGGCGTGGTTTCATCCCGTTGGCTGAAAGGAGTCTGCCATGTTGGTTCTCGCCCGCTACCAAAATCAAGGTCTCACACTTAAGCGTGGTGATGAGTCAATCCGCATCTACGTCGCCAGTGTGCGTCCCGGCAGCATGTCCGTCAGACTTGGCATCGAGGCCGACAAAGAATGGGTCATTCATCGCGACGAAATCTGGCAAGCCATCGAGGAGCAAAACAATCGTGCGTCGAAAACACCTGCTGTTGGACATTGCTCAACTATTGAAGGACAACCCGTGGCAGCCAATGAAAGTGCTGTCCAAGAAGAGTCGTGTCTGCCAACAGAACTTATCACGCCTGCTCTGTGAACTCGAAGTCGAATGCCGACTCGGCGTAGACCCCGTCAACGGTCGTAAAAACGTCAAGTTGTTTGCCATCAAATTGCCGCTAAATAAACAGCAAGTCGTTCATGTCGAACAAAAACAACTCCCTGCACATTGACGAAGATGCCGCCAGCGACGCCGTCGTGGAGTTCGCTGCATGGCTACGCAACTCCGCTGACACCGACCGCAATGTCAGCGAGATCGTCCGCAGGTTACGAGCATTTTGGAACGATGCGTTTCAAACGGGGGCACGGCAGACGCCCGATGATGATACGGATACGTTACTGTCGATGATTGATGAGGACTGAACAATGAAAACTGATTCGCCAACACCTGTCGTCAGTCAATCCATCTCTCTAGGTGAAGGCACCACATGGATTGTCAACCTACGTAATGACGTACTGAATATCGTTGACGATCAAGGTTGCGAACGACATCGCAGTGCCGGCCATTTACTGACCGGGAGTTACCTCGCCTCATCGCTCGCATCAGTTCCTTTCGCCTCAACACCTGAACTGGACGAATCTATGAAGCGTGCTGCTCAACGATTTCTGCTCGACTAAATCGGCACTGACATACCAGACTCACCATGAAAACGATTGAATTCAAGCTGTATCTGAAGCCCGCGCAGACTGAGACGCTCGTGTCATGGATGAGGACGTGTTGTCATCTTTTCAATCTCGCGCTTGAGCAGCGGATGAAGGCTTACAAACGTCGCGGCGAGCCGGTCGGGTACAACCAGCAACAGACGTTGCTGACGAAGCAGCGTGGACGAATTCAGAAGTTGGCATCAATCCCGGTAGAATTTGAACGTGATGCACTACGTCGCGTTGATCGTGGAATGCAGGCGTTCTTTCGACGGATTAAAGCTGGTGCTGGCAAGGTTGGATTTCCGCGCTTCCGGTCTTGGAAGAGATACAACAGCTTGGAGTACGCCGCCGCCGGCCAATACGTGCGCGGTGACAACCTGCTGTTGATCCCGAAACTCGGACTTGTCCGCATTCGCTGCGGCAAACAACGAATCTCCAAAACGCAACGACTTCTGAGAATAATCCGCCGTGCGTCTGGTTGGTACGGTCAGGTCGTCGTTGACGAAGTGACGACCATCAAGAACCTCGTAGACCACGGAGCGGTCGGAATCGACGTCGGCCTTGAGTCGTTCGCCACGTTGAGCGACGGTTCGCAGATTCAGAATCCACGCTTCTACCGTAAAGCCGAAAAGAAACTGCGCGGTCTGCAACGGTCACTGTCCCGTAAGAAGAAAGGCAGCCGAAATCGACATAAGGCGGTCATCAGAGTACGTCGGCAACACGAAAAGACAGCATCACAACGTCGCAATTTCTGTCATCAACACAGCACTGAACTCGTCCGTCGCTTCACATTCATCGCTGTCGAGAAACTCAACATCAAAGGCTTAGCGAGAACTCATCTTGCCAAGTCGGTCCACGACGCTGGATGGAACCAATTCCTGTCACAACTGACTGTCAAAGCTGCAAACGCTGGACGGTTGGTTGTGGCAGTGAATCCATCTGGCACCAGCCAGACTTGCCCTGATTGTGGGGCTGTCAAAAAGAAGTCTCTGTCGGAACGAGAGCACATCTGTAGTTGCGGGTTGCGATGCCATCGCGATCATGCAAGTGCCAGAGTGATTCTCGACCGTGCTCTGGTGGCAACCGGAGTAAATCGCCTGTGGAGGGACTCAACCGCTGATTCGTCACTCGTTGTGACAGATCAAGTTAGCCCGTCGAAACAGGAAGATGTACTACTCGCCTCAAGGTGAATCAAGTATGTCATTGTCACATCATGGTTGCCGCTTTGCTCGACCGCAAAGCCACGATGCGCGTTATCGACGAGTTGTGCGAGACTGACGGGGCGACGGATGACGACGACCAAAATGACGACGAGGACTAAATCATGTTCGATGAAGGGAAAATGATGGCAAAGAAGAAAGCGATTAAGCCGCGACAGACTCGCCGTCCGGTTCGGGCGGTTGTTCGTGTGCCGAAGAAGTCTCAATGGTGGACTGTAGTTTGGAGTCCGAGCATGACTCCGATCGTGCCATACGACTCCAACCCCGTCTCGGCTGATGAAGGACTGTTGGTCTACCGCTCGAAGACGGCTGCGAAACATTCAGCGAACCATCAGCAGGAAATGTACGGAGACGACCAAGAGGCGATCGCTGTGCCTCTCGATTCCGTGAAGTAGTCACACGAACGCTGAAAATTTGTGGTTGCGGGCCAGCGGGCGTCGTGACCACGGAAAACCTCCCGCCCGCAATCCACAACATTTTTTTGTTACACGGAGGCTTCGGTGAGGATTTACTTGGCTGCAAGGTATTCACGTCGCGAGGAGTTGGCCGCGTATCGCGAGCAACTTCAAAGCGCCGGCATGGTCGTCACGAGCCGATGGCTGAACGGCAAGCATCAGATTTCAGACACCGGCGTTCCGATTGGAGATCATGGCGAGAAGCTGATTGAGGGCGACGACGGTTCAACTAACGTCGCAGCCGCTGAGATGCGATCGGCGTTTGCGGCCGAAGACTTCCAAGACGTTGCTACGTGCGATTTACTGGTGGCTTTCACGGAGCCACCGAGGTCGAACGCATCTCGCGGCGGGAGACACGTTGAACTCGGATTGGCGCTCGGCATGATGAAACGGGTCTGGGTGGTCGGGCACAGAGAGAACATCTTCTGTTGGCTTGAGGACGTGCGTTTCTTCGAGTCGTGGGAAGCTGTGTGCGACCAGCTTCTGCGTGAGGCTGCTTTGTCCGTGTAACGCTTTTTCCACGGCTTCAAAGCCGTGTATCCAAATAGACGGACCTGCCAATGACTCGCATCACCATCTCATACTCCTGCAAATACGGCCTGCCGAACTACGGCAGCGAAGGTGCCGACATTGGCGTCGAGTTCGAGACCACCATCTCGCCTGACGCCACGATGGAACTGCGGCAACGCATCAACAACGCATTCGAGTTCTGCCGCGAAACCGTCCTGCGTCAGCTTGAACCGAAGTCGCCTGAGTTCCTGTCGCTGCTCGCCTATCTCGACAAGGCCGACGACCTCGACAAAATTGAAAAGCTCTCCGCCTTCATCGTTAAACGCATTAGCGATGGCAAACTCACCGAAGGACGCGAGGCGGTGTGGCTGGACGAACTACTCAACGACAAACGCACGATGCTTACGACGTACTTCGAGACACAAAAGACTACTCCACCAGCGGCGGCATCCACGTCAGCGAAGGACATCGTCAGTGATTTGAAACAGCAGTTGTCGCTCAAGACGGGCGACGAGATTGGTGGTGTGGCATAGGTGTTAGGTTATTCAACAAACACAGAAAGGGATTACCATGAGCATTAACAAGAAGACTCTGCTTGGTACGGTTCCGATTGAACTCGGATTCAAGGACGCCGTCCACGTCGCCATCGTGTCGCTGCGGTCTGCAATGGCGCTGAAGCCCGGACAACACATCACACTGAATAGCGACCGCGATGCCATCTGTTGCAAACCAGGCGATTCGTTCGGCATCGTTGATCCGTTCCTGACAGCACCTGTTGCAGCAGGCACGTCCTTTTTCGGAATTCTGCACATGGATCAGATACCCAATGTGCGGCACAACTGGGACCATCCAGACCATACGTTCGATTCACCGACAACAGAACCGAAGCGAAATCCGTACCTTGTTCGCTACGCCACACAACTTGGCGTCACCTACGAGGCACTGATGGCCGCTTGTCAGTTGCGCGTTGGTCGCGAAGAACAAACGGTGTACAGCGGGCCGCTAGACGAGAATGCTTTTGATGAATGGGACGGTAGTGCTGGATCGGACCTGTGGTACGAATGGGCGAACGAGTCTGGCCACGAATTCTACAACAACGGCACTGAATGCTGCCCTGAGTACGACTATCCAGACTCACCGTTCCAATTCGTCAAACCGAGCACGGACCAACAAGTGGTTGACAGTAATGATGACGCGAATTAGAGTGCCGTCGCTGAATCTGTGGAGTGTTGACAATTCAATGCCGGATCGACCGCTGGTCGTGAAGGCTGCGTTGAGAGCCTAAGAACTCTCACGGTTCCACAGAGCCGAGCAGCGCAGCCCCCACAACCAGCGGTTTTCGTTTTGGAGGGAGCCGTGACAGCGATTCGATTTGAGAGGCGAGACCCCAAGACGCTGAAGAATCATCCTTTCAGTATTTCGATCTACGGGACGCAATCACCGGACCCTGCGTTCTTAGCCTCGCTAGACGAGTATGGTGGGGTGCATACGCCGCTTGTGATCCTCAATGATGGATTGGTCATCGCCGGCCATCGACGCCGCCAAGGGGCGATTATCAAAAAATACGATACGGTTCCGTGCATCGTCCGTTTGGACCTTGAGGACCAGCCGTTCGTGGTTGAAAGGATGATCGTTTCCTCGAATCGGGACACACGAGTTCGCACGGCTGATGTGATGGCTCGTGAGGCGGCGGCGCTGGCGGAATGCGAATCACGAGAAGCTGCCTTGAGACAGAAAACTGGACTCAGGCAGGGAGTCCAAATCCCCGTGGGGGCAAAAGCGCCCCCACGGGAAAACGTGGGGAAAACGAGAGAAACTGTCGCCAAAACGATGGCCGTCGGAGAGAAGAAAGCTGGGGCGCTAATTAAGGTCGGAAACGCAATCAATGCAGCGGAAGCGGCGGGTGACATGAAGAAGGCGGAAGAGATCAAGGCGACCGTCAGGGAGTCGCTTCCGAAGGCAGTCAAACTGGTGACGCCACAAAAGCCAGACATCAAGAAAGACGTACTCGACGAGCACTCCAAAGACATCGAACGCAACATGCTCGCATTGACCGGAACGATCGCGCGGGCCAAGAAGGCGTTTGCCGATCTGTTCAACGCGATTGATCGCAAGAAGGATGCACACGCGGTGTTCGCCAAAGAGCGGCACAAGAAATTTGAAAAGCTAATGCGAACGCTCTTCGAGAGCTTGGACGCGACCGAGACGCACGGCAAGTCGTTGACGATTCTTTGGGACGACACGAAGAAGCTGGGGATGACGTAATGCCTGGACGTGTGATTGAGGTGCAACTCAACTTGAACGACGGAGACCACTACGAACGTGAGTTGGTTGAAAAGGGACTGTTCGTGTGTGCGAATTGCTATCACGCTTGCATGACGTCGCCGTGTAAGTATTGCCACGTTGCTGGTCCTGATGAAATAGATTTGAAAAATCAGTGGAGTGAAGTCGTTTTGTACGATTGCGCAACTGGAAAAGTTCGATGACACGTATCGATTGGCCACATCAGACTTATGGGGTTGAAGAGACGATCCGTCGCGTCGAGGCGGGCGTCCGATCACTGTGTCTGTCGTCCCCAACCGGAGGCGGCAAGTCGATGATGATACTGCGGTTGATCGAGTGGGCGGTCGCACTCGGTTGGCAAGTGGTGGTGTTCACGAACCGGAAGCTACTCACCAACCAGCTTGCGACAGGGTTATCAAATGATGGTGTTCGGCTGGGGGTCCGTGCGGCTGAATTTGAGTCGTGGACAGACCTAGATGCTCCGGTGCAGATTTGTTCGACTCCAACCGAAGTGGCCCGCGTGCTGAAACCTCGCGAACAACAGAACGCGAAAACGCTCCTGTTCCCGGCGCAACTGGTGATCGTGGACGAAATCCACATGAACCGTGCCGAGTCCATGACGGCCATCGTGCGAGAGTATCAAGAAATCCACGACGCGGTGATCGTGGGTGTCAGCGCGACGCCTCTAGGCGTGAGCCATATCTGTGATGAATTGATCGTGGCTGGAAACTCATCGGAGTTGCGAGCGTGCGGCGCTCTTGTGATGGCGTCCTGTCGCGAGCCGGCCGTGATTGACCTGCCGAAGATTCACAAATCCAAGACAGGCATCTTTTCGCAGAGTGAGTTGGATGAGGCGGTGAAAACCATTTGGTCACAGCACATTGTTGGGCATGTTTGGGAGAACTGGAAGAAAGAGAGACCTGAAGGCAAGTCATGTCTCGGTATGGCCCCCGGAGTGAAAGAGTCGTTGGGGCTGGCAATGGAGTTTCATCAGCACGGCATCAACGCCGCGCACATCTCAGCGGATTTCATTTTCGTCGATGGCAAAGAATACCAGACGAAAGACCAAACGGATCGGGACGAACTATTTCAACGATCGCGTTCTGGTGATGTGCCAATGATCTGGAATCGGTTCGTGCTCCGTGAAGCGATCGACTTGCCGTGGTTAGAGATGCTGACGCTGGCAACGCCGATTGCTGGCGTGTTGAGTTACGTCCAGACCGTTGGCCGCGTGCTGCGGGCCTCACCGTCTACCGGGAAAGAGTTCGCGAAGATCATTGACCATGCCGGTTCGATGCGGATGCACGGGTCTCCGAATATGGATCGTGACGATCAGTGGCTGAAGTATTTTCACAAACCAGAGGACCAACTTACCAAAGACCGCGTGGATCGGCTGCGTGATCCCGATGACAAAGAGGCTGAGCCTTTGACGTGCCCCCAATGCGGCACGATCAGGAATAGCGGCGGAGCTTGCAAGGTGTGTGGATTCGTGTCGTCGGCTTCTGTGAGGAAAGTGATCCAAGAAGACGGAACGCTTCGGGCCGTGAAGGACAACGTCTTTCCGAAGCGGCACACGAAGATGAAGTCCGACACGGCGGCGTTGGTCGAGGCGTGTTATTTCCGTTGCAAGAACGCAAAGAAGGAAATGTCGTTCAAACAGATGCGGGCCTTGTTCAAGTACGAAAACAGATATTGGCCACCGTTGGATTTGCCGTTTTTCCCCAAGAACAAGTCCGATATGTCTCGCAAGATCAAACAGGTTCCACGAGACGACCTTCATCCAAAACAGAACTCTGGGAGCCAACCATGAGGCTCGTTACTCAGGAAGACATCGAATATCTGGATCAGGCGTTGTGGCGCATGCAGCACTGCGGGCTGTGCGTACATGACGCGATGCTAGACCTGATTGAATCGTCGAGTGGGATTCACCCGGTTGAGTCAGTCTACAACCAATGGCACGAGGAAGTTGAAGAGCTTTGGGAGCAAGGCGTCGAAGTCAATAACGCCACGCCATGCGTCAAGAAGTTTATCCACGACTTTGGCCACGCGATTGATGTTGTGCGTGGATTTGAAACTCCATTTTGAAAGGTGATTGCGATGGGATTACAGCGCACTTCAAGCCAAGCGCAGTGGGTCGGCCTGTCGAACGGAGTCTTCTCCGTGAAGCATGGCGAGACTAAAGAAGAGTACGCGGCATTTTCAGGATTGTTGATCGGCATCGGCTTCGTGGACAAGAAAGGATTCGAGGGGCGCGAGTACCGACAGATGGTGCTCACGTTCCAGAGCGGTTCAGAAATTTACAAAATCGGACTCGACACCCGGAATGGTTACGCTCGGTCGATCAAGATGAAGCTGCCAAATGTGGACCTGACTCGCGAATTCGAGTTGGTTCCGACGTACAAGGCCGAGACCAAAGACGCGAGTTGCTTCATCAATCAGGGCGGCATCGCGATCAAGCAAAAATGGACCCGTGACAACCCCGGAGATTTGCCACCAGCAGAGTCCGCGAAACTGGGCGGCAAGACAGTGTGGGACTTCTCGGCGCAGGAGCAGTGGCTCGAAAAGTATTTGCTCGATCATGTCGGGCCAATCGCCGCTGCGAACCTTGTGAAGCCACCAAGCGGTCAATCCAGTGGACCATCAGGACACGACGAGGCAGGCGGCGAGGAATCGCAAGACAACCCGGAGGATGGCGCTGGAGTGCCGGCGGATAGCCAAGACGTGCCGTTTTGATTAGAATGGACTTGCAAACGCTAGAAAGGTCTTTATTGTTCTGCTGTCTTTTTGAAAGGAGACGGCAATGCAATCAAAACAGTGCTTCAAATGCGGGGCCGTGAAGGCGATTGTTGAATTTTACAAACATCCACAAATGCCTGACGGGCATGTCAATAAGTGCAAGGAGTGCAACAAAAAGGACGTTCAGAATAATTACAGGGAAAACAAAGACGCCAAACGAGAGTACGAGAGGGCTAGATTCGCTAGACCTGATCGCAGAGCAAAAAAAAGCGAGTACGACAAGAGGCGTGCGTTAATTAAGAGAAAAGCGTTGAGATATGTTTCCGCTGCCTTGCGATCTGGGAAGCTAACGAGAAAGCCTTGCGAGGTGTGCGGAGATGTCAAATCAGAAGCTCACCACGCAGACTACCTGAGACCTCTTGATGTTCGGTGGCTTTGTTTTAAGCATCACAGAGAGGCTCACGGACAAGTTGTCGGCGGTAAACAAGAAAAAGAAGATGCGATTGCAGCCGAAGAATACAATCGCGACATGAAACATAAGTGTGCTGTCGATTTCTGGAAGAGAGGCAGGAGCGTTAAGAGTATATCTAATTTTCTGAAGATTCCTGAATCCAGAGTCTTAGAGACAATAAGGTCAATTGAGTTTCCAGAATCACAACCAAACGGAACCCACAAATAAGTGACCAACCAAGACGCAATCTGTTTGAACTACGGACGTTCGGTCCTATCGACCGACACGCTGTCGCTCGACAAGAAGCGTGAACTTTACACTCAAGCCAAACGCGACTTCGCGGATGCCGACAACAAAACAACCATCGTAGAACCCGACTTTCTGGCACTCGTGGCCGCAGCACTCACTGGCGTCTGTGCGTCGCACGCCACGAAGTTCGATTGCCAAAGCCGACTTGAAATCGCCAGAACAGCTATCGGGATTGCGAAATTGACGGTTCAGGAACTCCACCAACATGACCTCTGATGTCACCACAAGACCACTGTTTCGTCGAGTTTGGGCGATGCCGTCCTCTGACACTTTCACCATCCAGCCGATCTATCAACTCGTTTGGAAGTACCTGAATCAATCAGAAGTATCCGTAGACCCGTTCGCCAGAAATAACCGCTGGGCAAAGTACACAAATGACTTGAACCCCGAAACTGCCGCAGAGCATCACATGGACGCCAATGATTTTGTCAACATGCTCGCGGATAATGGAGTTGTTGCTGACCTCATAATCGTTGATCCGCCCTACTCGCCAAGGCAAGTCAAGGAATGCTACGACGGAATCGGAATCGCCATGAAGCAAGACGATGCACTTCTCGGCCTTCAAAGAAAGTGGTTACGGCAGGCCATCGAACGAATCGCCGGACCAACAGCCAGGGTGTTGTGGTTTGGCTGGAACACTGTCGGCATGGGAAGCGGATGGAAGCGTGAAGAAACACTCCTAGTCTGTCATGGCAGCGACCACAACGACACGATTTGCGTAGTAGACCGTCGCTCACAAAAACGTCTTTGGTGACACGAAATGATCGACCTGATTGAGTTCTGGCGGCAGAAAGACTGCCAGAAAACCGAATACTCCGAACCGTTACGACTGTGGCCACCACGACCGCGAAACCAACGGGAACCGCGAAGTATTGACGAAATCGACGCATTGCGTGCCGCAGGACAACGCGGTGTGGACGACCAATTCTGTCCTGACATTTCTGACAAGGAGTAACCGACATGGTTGCCGTTGAGACGTTTGAATGCACGGAAACTGCCGCAGAACCGATTGAAG
>ERZ1292642.938-Hain-H14-01um-R1-938-length-14716-cov-26_pt1 | contig 14716 bp, 18 predicted proteins | sample MGYA00564403_ERZ1292642 | MGnify/ENA primary metagenome ERZ1292642 (study PRJEB36523, sample SAMEA6512643) | groundwater metagenome | collected 2019-01-09 | study: AquaDiva: Metagenomics assemblies of 32 groundwater samples | reverse complement strand
CGCCGCGATCCGGGCGCTCCCACAGTGACCTGTCAGAAGTGCGGGCGTTCCTCTGAGCATCACCACGACCAAATTAGTCAATCTTGTCAAGCCTATACCTGCTCTCGATGCCTCATGGGGCCTTTTGAGGGAGGTCAAGGGGGTGCTATCTCTCCCTTCCCTGAGCCCTCAAATCCTGTCCTAGAGGCTCCTAGGCGCTCCAGGGGGCCTTCTAGGCGCCCCTTCGCCAAGTCCACCACCCTGCCCCGGGGGGTCAAGTTCTACGGGAGGGGACAGGGTGCCTCACTTAGTAAAGGGGGTGAAGCCAATCAGCTCCGGAGTCTGTTCCCAATGCGGGACGTACCACAATCCGAGCGTAGGGTGCATTCAATGAGTGCCCCAAAGGAGGTGATGCCACGAGATGCTCCCCAAGCCTGACGCTTGCCGTGGGTGTCCAGCCTGGGGAGACGGCCAAGGGTGGGTGCCTGATGACATGAAGCCTGGGGCTGAGGTCTGTGTCATAGGCCAGAATCCTGGGGGTGATGAGGAGGCTGGGCGGCGTTACTTAGGAAATGAGCAGTATGAACCCTCCCCCCACATGCCCCTGATCGGCAGGACGGGTCGGGTCTGGGAGCGCGGCTATCTCCCCCTTGCTGGACTGGACCGCTCTGAGGTCTCCACGGGGAACATTGTCCGATGTAGGTGGAATCATTCGGACAAACTTCCCCCACTCAACCAGAAGATCGTGCGGCAGGCCATCGAACACTGCAACCGAGCCCACTTTCGCCCCCCAGCCTCCACCAAGGTCTTCGTGGCAATGGGAGAATACGCATTTATGGGGCTCACGAGCCTCCAGCACGACTTCAACGGGTGGCGGGGCTACGTCCATCCCTACCGGCCCCTGTGGGCAGACCCGGCACCACTCCCCACTCGGATTTGGACGCCAGGCCACGTGCCTGGTGACCCGCTCCCCGTGTATGTGGTCCACCATATCGCCCGCATCTTCCGCGAACCCGAGGCTGAACTCCCAGCCAAGCGAGACTGGAACAAGCTGGCCCAACTCCTCGCTGGCAAGTGGCCGGAGCCTATGCCGCCCATTGATCCCGAGCCGCCCGTGCCATGGCCAGACTATGCCGCGTTCGATACAGAATTCGAACCTGAGCATCCTGAGCGCCTCGTCCGATGGTCACTCGCTACCCGAGATCGTCATGTCTGGGTCGTGGAAGCCCATCGAGGATACCCACATGTCACGTCGGGGAGCACGGTCATCATGCACAATGCCCCCGCCGATATCCCACATTTGCGGGGGTTTGATCCCGCTGTCGTGACGATGGAAGATTCCATGTACGCCCATGCTTGCCTTTGGTCTGGGCGGACTGAAACTGACGACCAGAAGGGCAAACAGGGGGGCGCATCCAGCCACACCCTGAACTTCCTGGGCAGCCTCTACTCGAAAATCAACCGCTGGAAACACTTAGCCCGAATCGCCCCCCGTCAATATGCCGGGGCTGATGCCTTGGGAACCATGGACGCCTGGGCCACGGGGCTCCACGGGGGGCTGTCAGGGGAGTTGGCGCGAGACCCCCAGACCAAGTGGGTCTACGAGAACCTCCAGAAGCCCCTCATTCCTATTATTATGAAGGCCCACCAGCGGGGGATTGCCACGGACCGGGAGGCGGCCAGGGCGGCCCTTGCGGCCATCAAGCGGGAACAGGACAGGTTCGAGCTGCGAGCCCAAGCCTCTGCTGGGTGGGCTTTGAACATCAGGTCGCCCCAGCATGTGGCGTTCTGGCTTTACACGATAGAGCAGGTGAAGAAGGCACGGAGAAAGTTTGGTGCCCGCTAAACGTCTTGGCGCTCGCTCCATCAACAAGGACCGCCTGGCCGAGCTTCGGGATTCGGGGGTGACCTCCGAAGTCCTGCTGGCCCGCCTCGACTTCATGGAATATGAAGGGATGCGGAAGGACCTCGTGAAGTTATCCAAGACTGACAGAGTTTTTCCCGAGATACTGCCGACACAGGCTAGTGGGCGTTGGAGTACCAAATCACCTAATCTAGGGGGCTTCAAGCGGGAGTTCTGGAAGCAGCATCGGCACATCATCCACCCAGACCGAGGCGAGTGGTGGCTAGAGTTTGATTGGACAGGGATCGAGGCCCGGATGTTCACGGCTTACACTGGCGACTGGGAGGATGTCCAACTGTTTCAACAGGGGAAGGACATCCATACCTTCACCTGTGCCAAGTACCTCATGGCCTGGGCTCCTGACCTTACTGTGGACTCCCCTGTGGTTGAATATCAGCTACCAAGTGGTTGGAATCCCAAGGGAGAGGAACGGACACGAGCCAAAAACTTCCGCTATGGGGTCTTACAATATGGGCAGAGTGCTAAAGCTGTGCTGGGTATGCCAGGAATTGAAAGCTTGGGGCTTGACCGTCAGATGCTCCTTCAGCGAGCCCAGCAGTTCTTGGATGCCCGCCCCAAGGCCCAAGCCTGGAAAGCGACCATCTGGGAGCAGTGCCGAATTGACAAAGAGACCCGGACCTTCATGGGGCGACGGCGTAAGCTCTTTGGCCTCCCAGATGACCGGGCCAAGGGTGGGCTCAACCACATGATTCAAGGGTCCGTGGCCGACCTGATGGACTGGTGCCTCATCGCGGTATCCCGAGAGTGGCCGTCCATGAGTCTCATCCTCAATAAACACGATGGCGCGATTCTTGCGTTTCCTAATGAGTGCCCCGTTGACACGACTACGGCCCGAGTAAAGGCACTTGTGGAACGGGAGTGGGAGATCGGGCAGGGGACTCCGGCCATGAATTTTCCTGCCGAGTGGGAAACCACCTTAGCCCTCGGAGCGTCTAACTAATGATGAAACCACTTAGACATGACTCCTTCAGCGCGGCTCTGCCGGGTAGGTGGGGCGCAACTGCCGGTCTTCAACAAAGGACTGAGCCAATAGCAAGGTCGCACCTTGCCGCGCTGCGCGAATCCCCCAATGGCCACCAATAAGCCCCTCGTGATCTGCCTCCACTCCTCCCTGGCGAACGCCCCGTGGGTTGTGGACCTCCGGGCCAAGGGGCATACTATCCTCGTGAACGTTGACCCCGCCTGGGAAACGGCTGACCTGATCCTCGGTCCTCAGTGTGCCCGCTTCGTGCCCGGGATGGAGCGTTTTCTCGACTCCTTTTTAAAAGGTGCTCGCGCTGCTCGGTATCCAAGGAGCAAGAAAACCAATGACTAAGTGGCGTGAGGGGATCATCTGGGCTGCTGGACTTTTTGAAGGCGAAGGATACGTTGGCCTTTGCTCGAATCGTCGTCAGGGTCGCCTTGCTCTTGCCTCCACTGATCTCGATGTGCTCCGGCGCTTCCATTCCGTCATTGAGTTTGGATCAATCGGAAAATCTTACCAGGTTCAAAATCGTAAACCTATTTGGTTCTGGCGTAAGTCTGGGTTTGAGTCTGTCCAAGCCCTCGCAGTCATGTTCTGGCCTTGGTTAGGGGCAAGACGACGGATGAAATTCACACAGGTTTTGCAAAGCACGCGAACCGTTCCGGTCGGCAAAGGGAAAAATCCGTGTAGTTGGAACGGACATCGTGGCAAACGAAAGGATGATTCCGCGTGAAGCAACTCCTCATCCCCATGCCTTGGAAGCCCCTTGACATCTGGTTTATCGGGGACATTCAATGGGCAGGGCACAAACAAGGGGGCACAGCCCTCTCTCACCTTCAGCAAACGATCAAAGCTGCCTTGGCTGCGGAGGCGGACGGGCATCAGGTGCGATTCATCGGCATGGGAGACTACACTGATTTCGCTTCTCCATCTAACCGAGCCCGTCTCAAGAGCGCGAACCTCTACGATACGGCCACGGATATTATTGACCACAAAGCGGAGGAACTCACCGAGGAGATCGGAGAGTACCTCAAGCCAACACGAGGCAAGTGGTTGGGGCTCGTGGAGGGGCACCATCTCCACGAATTGAAGGATGGAACCACGACGGATATGCAGCTCTGTGCACTCTTGGATGCCCAATTCCTTGGCACCACTGGCCTACTCAATCTCACCATCACACGAGGGAGATCCCAAATCCCCGTGGTGATCTGGTTCCATCATGGAGTCGGCAACGGGCAGACGGGCTATTACCCCCTGCAACGTTTGGAGAAGGTGGCCGCCGTGTGGGAAGGTGTGGACATCTTTGCGATGGGGCATACGACCAAGAAGGCCGTGGAATGGGTTGACAAGCCATTCCCTCGGTGGAACGTCAAAAGTAAGAGTGCTGATCACGACATTAGCCACCGCAAGGTGACACTGGTTGGGACAGGAGGTTACTGTATCCCTCTGGATGCTGAAGCCCTCACAGAGGATGGGTGGAAACCTCATTACCTCCTTCGTCCTGGACGTGATCGCCTCCTTGGATGGGAAGATGGACCGGGGCTCACTTGGACACCGCTTAGGGAAGTTCAGAGATTCCATCGGCAAGTGACCGACCGGCTGCACTCCAGGAGTTTTGATATCATCTGCACACCATTGCATCTATGGGAAACGGACAGGCTTCGTGTTCCGTTGATTGGGCTACGTCCGTCTGACCGAATACGCATCGCCGCTGGGCATCCCTGCCAAGATGGCGGGGACGGACGAGTAACCCCCGATGAGGCAGCCCTCATGGCTTGGGTGGTGACCGACGGGTATGTCACGAGAACCCGAGGGGTGACTATTGGGATCGCTCAATGGAAGGAGCCATACCGGAGTCAGATTCGAGAACGCTTTGGCAAGTGGATTCGATCTGAGTCTGGGCATACCTTTCTGTTGCATACCCAAAAGTTTCAGGATCTCTGTTGGCGTGTTGGGACCGATCCGCGCGGATTAAAGGAGAGTCAACCGGCGATTGTGAGCCGCTTATCTCCCGACGCGAGGCGGGCGTGGTTGGACGCGGCTCTTGAAGCGGAAGGCCACCAGGATGTCGGTGGGTGGTCGTTCTGGCAAAATCCTGGACCCGTTCTCGATGCCTTTGAGATAGCAGCCACACTCGATGGCTGGCGACTTGGGCGATCTGTGAAGACCGGGACGCGGTGTATCCGTGTGCGGCTCCACAGACGCACCCATGCGGATGTGTTTAACATGAGGCGGACTCGAGCAGGGGTCCGCGATGTGTGGTGTCCAGAAACAGAAACGGGCAACTGGATTATGCGGTGGCGAGGGTTCATTGCATTGACGGGTAACAGTAAGTATTATGTGGAAGGAGCCATGCAAGGCCGCATCCCTCGTGGAGGGTATGCCGAGCAACGGATGTTGGCTCCGGCTATCATCGGGTCTCCGGTCGTCCACATCCGACCTCGGCGCTCCTATGCAGGGGGCGAGGATCACATTTCAGTAGATATCACAGCGGAGGGATAAGATGCCCTATATCAAGGCCCTCCGCTCACGTGTGTATGTGGCCGGACCTATTTCTGTTGGGGACTCAGTGGCAAACTGCCAGCGAGCGATCCAGGTGGGCTTCGAGTTGATGGACCTCGGCTATGCCCCCTTCGTCCCCCACTACTCCTACTTCGTGGACATGGACTCGATGATTGGCAAGGGGCGCTATGAACAGTGGATCGCCATTGATTTCTCATACATCTCAACTTGTCATGCGCTCTTGCGCCTCTCTGGGCGCTCAAAGGGAGCTGACCGAGAAGTGGCATTCGCCCATGACCGAGACATCCCCGTTTTCTATCGCATTGATGACCTGTGCCGCGCCATTCCCGTTAAGGCTCCTCCCCATGGACCCCGTTGAAGCGCGGTTACGAGACTTGGTGACGGTGATGGAAGCCGCCTGGCAGAAAGGGCGATGTGGGCCAGAGTGTGCGCTTGGGGAGATGACTGCGCTTGCTGCCGCGATTCTCACCTTCTATCAAGAGCAGCAGCACAACCCGTTGGATCATTGGTCCAATTACCGGAGGGGGCGATGAACTGGCGTTGGTGGCTAACCTTCATAACCTGGCAGTGGGCAATTGGATCCTTCGCCTATTTCAGTGGGCGACTGCTCAAGATGCTATAATGCAATACCGCTCCTACAGTGGCCAACTCAAGCCGTTCTTCGCCCTGCTTCCCCATGATTGCTGGACCTGCGGCGTCACCTTCTGGCTTGAATGGGGGTTCCGACGCCGCTTGAGTGCGCGTTCTGACTACAGGTGCCAGAAGTGCCACCCCATTACCCGCGAGGAGTTGGGCGCATGAGTGTCTACATGGGCTACCTCCTCCTGGCCATGATCGTGTGCCTTGAAGCGGAGGGGGAACCCTTCCAAGGCAAAGTGGGGGTGGCGTATGTGGCCGTGAACCGCTCCGAACAGTGGAGCCAACCTCTCACCCAGGTCATCATGGCGCCTCATCAATTTGGGGGATGGCGACATGTGGAGCGCCTTGAGCGGCTGGACCCTCGCACCTGGGTGTCCTGCAAGCGGGCCGCGCAGATCGTGCTGGGCCGCATGACCACAGACCCGACCTTCGGAGCCGTCCATGTCCTGAGCGACCGGGACCTCCGGCACCCACCCTCATGGGTCAAGCAGGTCAGGATCACCACGAAAATTGGGAGGCAGACGTTTTACAAATGACCCCACGGGAAGCCGATGGATGAACGCTGATGGATAGTTGGCTCGCAGAACTTCGATGGGCTGCAGGTCTGTTTGAGGGAGAAGGGTCTGTGGCCACCCAACGATGTTTAGTGGCTGTTGGGATGACCGATAAAGATTCCGTTGACCGTTTCCATGCCGCAGTCGGTTTTGGCCATAGTGGGGTTCAAGAAAAGCGACCACCATACAAACGGCTGTACCTTTGGCGGGCTGAGAGTTATGAACATACCCAAGCCCTTGCCGCATTGCTTTGGTGGGGACTTGGTATACGGCGGCGAGCACAATTCGCTCAAATCCTTAACAAAGCGAAACTTGCTCCGGTCAGGGCATCCCTTCGAACGGTCTGCCCCAACGGGCATAAGTATGACCGCACACTTCAGCGGCGTACCGGTCCTAAAGCGGGAGCGATAAACCGGTATTGTAGTCTCTGTGCCAATCAACATCGGAAAAAGTATGGGAGGTATGATGGACTCGTTTCCGATGATTAGTCGATGCTGGCTCGCCCAGTGGCGCGGCCATACCCCGGCAGAACAAGCCTGGATGATACGGGAATCCGATAGGGGGCATCCAACGTTTTTCTCATTGGGGCATGTCCAGCAGCCGATCTGGTATATAGAACACGCGGGGCTCACCCATCTTCTCATGTGTGTGAAGATCGACGCCTGGCCCGCCGAACACGAGGGGGAGAAGCCATGATGTTTCGCCAAGTGACCCTCATGCTCCCCAAAGAAGAGTATCAGTTATTTGAACAGTTGCAGGCGGCTGGGATCACGACCCTTTCTGCCACGAACCGTCCCGCGACGACCATGCCTGAGTTTATCGCCAACTGTGCCCGCGTGGGGTTCAAGGTGCTCGCGGAGCAGCTCAAACAGGCCAAGCAGGCTGAACGGCGGATCATCCTTCCATGAGTACCTTGGCGATCACTGGTGGAACCGGCTCATTGGGTCAAGCCTTGGTCAAGGGGGCGATGGCCAATCCCGCGATCACTCGGGTCGTGGTCGTGAGCCGTGATGAGGTCAAACAGGGAGACCTAGAGACGCGCTACCCTGGGGACACGAAGCTCCGGCTCTTCCTGGGAGACGTGCGTGACGCTGGGCGGTTGGTGCAAGCCTTTGGGCAGTGTGAGACCGTGATCCATACTGCGGCGCTGAAACGGATTTCCTCGTTCTACTCGCCGGGGGAAATTCTCAAGACCAACATCATCGGGACGGTGAATGTCATTGATGCTGCCGTGGCGGCGGGGGCGTCCCGAGTCTTGGTGATCTCGTCGGACAAAGCCGTGATGCCCACCAACTTCTATGGGGTCAGTAAAGCGGCGGCAGAGGGGTATGCTGTCCAAGCGAATACCTACACCGTGCCACGCGGGACCCGAGTCAGCGTCCTTCGGTATGGCAATGTCATGGGGAGTCGAGGGAGCGTGCTGGAACGGTGGGCCGCGATCCTAGCCGGAGAGCCACTCCCCCTCACAGACCCTCGTATGACACGATTTCTCGTCTCCCTCCGCCAGGCGGTGCAGTTGGTGCACACATGCCTGGCCGCCATGGAAGGAGGGGAAATCTTTGTGCCCATGCTCCCAGCTGCCTATATCCATGCGCTGGCCGAGGCCGCGTTTCCTGGCCGAGCCCTCACGACGCTGGGAATCCGTCCTGGCGGGGAGAAACTCCATGAAACCTTGCTCAGCCCTGAGGAGCGCACGCGCCTCGCGTTGGTCACGGAGGCGCTGTTTGCCGTTCTCCCATCCTTTCATCCATGGCGGAGCACCCCCTGGGGCGTTCCCCCCACGACGTTCGGACCCTATACCAGTGACCGATGTGCCACGATGACTCCCGCCCTGATCCGAGCGTGGTTGGATGCTGAAATCCCTCGATGGGGGGAAGGGGTATGGGACTAACCTCTCCTCTCATCCTCATCCAGGCTCGCCGGGGATCCACCCGGCTTCCGAACAAGGTCCTGGCAGACATCGGGGGACAGAGCATGATTCGGCGCGTCTATCGGCGGGCGGAGCGGATCTGGCCTGGAGCATGGGTTATCGTTGTGTGTCCAGCCAATGATGAACTCGCGTTCTCTCACACAATGCTGACGTGGCCCCATCCTGGACCTCCCGAAGATGTCCTGAGCCGGTATCTGCGGTGGGGGACTGCTCCCATTGTCCGCCTGACCGCCGATTGCCCCTTACTCGACCCTGGGGTCTCCCGCTTGGTGCTGACCGAGTTCTACGCCCAACCGGCCCCATGGTATGTCGGAGCCACCGAAGCCGAGGGGCTGGATGGACTCGATACTGAAGTGTTTTCTCCAGACGCCATCGCATGGGCTGCCCAGTATACCCAAGGAGCCGAACGTGAACATGTCACGCGTGCCATGCGACGAGACCCGCGGGCGCGACGGGTCACGTTGCCCGGGACCCCACGATTAGACTGGTCTATTGATACGCTCGACGATCTAAAGTGGGTCCGAGAAGTCTACCGGCAATGTGCCGCGTGTGCAGACGGAACCCCGCATCATATGAATGCCCGGGGGAGTATTGGTGGCCCCCGGTGGCAATTGTGCCTTGATCTCCATCACCGACCGGAAGGAGACCTCGTGGAATGTCAAGCGGCGGATCTCTTGATGCAAAAGACAGAGCCCCCAGCGTGTGGGGGCTATGATGGGTGGGCAACATGACGTGGCCATGGTATTCAGAGGCTTGCCGAGCCGCCGTCAATCAGCTCCTCCAAACCGGAGGAGGCTTGAGCGCCTATCGGAGCAGCCCACAGCATTCGGTGGGCCCACGGGAAGATTCATGGGTATACCGATTGGAGGCATTGGCTGAAACGCTGACGGGGATTCACCATGCCGTGGCGTGTAACTCCGGCACCATGGCCCTCATCGCTGGGCTCCGCGCTCTTGACCTCCCAAGAGGGAGCCGGATCGTCACGAGCCCCTACACGTTTTCTGCGACAGTCGCCGCGATCATTCATGCCGAGCTCCAACCCATGTTTGGGGACGTGGACCCTATCACCTATACCCTCGATCCCCGAGTGGCTCCAGTTGGCGATTGTTACATGCCCGTGGATCTCTTTGGTCTCCGGGCCAGCCGGGACTTCCCTGGGCGAGTGGTGGCCGACTCGTGCCAAGCGGCTGACCCAGGGTTCACGCTGAGTCCCGCGCTATGGGCCACCTGGTCATTCAACGGGCATAAGAACGTTCCCGCCGGAGAGGCCGGGATGCTCCTGACGAACCGTAATGATCTCGCAGATCGGGCTCGCCTCTTCATCTCACATGGGGAGAATTGGCGAGAGCCCCGTGTAGGTATGAATGGGCGGCTCAACGAGCTGACCGCCTGCGTTGCCTATTATGGCCTCAAGGAATTAGGGGCACGGAATGCGGAACGACGACGCATGGCATCCAATCTGGGACAAGAGCTGTTGAATCGGTATGATCCTCGCATCATCCCCCTTGCCGAAGAACACATCTCGAATCATGCCTTGTATGTGTATCCCTTCCGAGTCCGACACGATGTTGACCGAGCCGCCTATGTCGCCCGGCTCAATGGTGCCGGACTCACAGCCACGGAGGGCTACATTCGTCCCCCACTCCATAAATACCCGGCGTTTGAGCGGTTCCAGGTCGGTCCGCTTCCCATCGTCGAAGAACTCTCAACACAATCATTAGTGCTCCTTCCAGACCTCCAACCGGGGTATCCCGTGCCGATGTCCGCCGTGGCCCAACTCATGGTGGAGGCCTTGGATGGGACCCCCTCGATACAGGTGGCTCCAGGGGAGGATGTCACATGGGTCTAATCCGTGTCCTCGGCCAGCGAATCCTGGTACAACGAGAACCCGTGGATGAAGCGATTGGGCATATTATCATCCCGGCCAAGTATCGCTCCATGTCACAAATTGGGATTGTCAAGGCGATAGGGCCTGAGGTCGAGGACATAGCGCCAGGAGATAAAGTGTTGTTTGGGCGGTATGCAGGCACCGTTGTCCAAATGGATGGCGAGGAGTGCGTGCTCCTCTGGGCGCGGGACGTGATGGGGGTGGTGGAATGACTCGCCTCTCGCCAGCTGATTACATCCCTCGCCAGCAACGGTGGCAACTTCGGCAGCAAGCGATGGGACGATGCACGATCTGTGGATTGTTACGGGACGCGAACTCTATCAGTCTGTGTCCTCGGCATCTTCGGATTCATCGAGAGGTGTACCATGTGCCTTCTCGTGAGCCTGCTCTAGGCGCTTGAGCCGAGTCGCATAGTGATTGGTGAGGAGGCGATAGAGGAAAAGGAACACTCCGGTGGTGTAGACATACCCACCAACGACGAGGGATTCAAGGAGGCTCATTGGGCTGGACCTTCAGGGGAAGGGATGAATTGTCCCGTCGCTTGGCCACCCCCAATCCCTAAGAGGGACTCAGGAAGAGGCTTGAGGGTGAAGGGCTGGGGCCGGGTCCCACCAAGGGTGAGTGGTTCCATACCGACATGTTTCAGGAGCGACCGCGTAATAACAATGGACCGCTCCAAGATGCCAGGCACCATTTCTTTCATCCCGAGATCATGCCGTTCTCCGAGCTGACCCCCGCGAGACAAGGCGCCGTGCAGCACGGCAAAGACATCCTGCCCGAACCGGCGAGAGAGCGGTTCAGCATTCTTTTCCATAAAGGCCAGGGCGGCATTGGGATCGAGCGTGGGTCCCCCGACCCCAGGCTTGAAGGCTCGGCTCTCTTTCAGGAGTGCTGCGAGGCCAAGATTGACGCCATGAAGAATCCGGGTCTGTTCCCATGTCTGCCGCGCTGGAACGGGAATAGATTGGTACGCTTCGATGCGCGCCCGCTGATAGGTTTGTTCTGCGGCACCCCGAGTCGCCTTTTCGGTCATTAAGCGAGTTCCCCGGTAGGCTCCAGCACGGGCGATCTGGAGGAGTTCTTGAGCCTGGGTGATCGTGAACTTATCCCCAGTAGGGGTCAGTGCCGTCCGGATCTGTTGTTCCATGGGGGAACGCTTGGGGAGCCGAGCCCAAATGTCAAGTAGATGAGGCGACACCACGATAGGCCCTGGCGCTTGTTGTTCGGTCTGCTTTAGCCCCGCGTCAAATAGTTGACTGAACTTCGTTTGAAGCGTGTGTGGAAAGACGACATGTTGGTAGGCTTCACCTGGCTTGATCCCTTTGAAGGCAGGCGAGGCTTTCCCCATCTCATCGAGCACTTCACGTTCCATGCTACGCAGGACGGCTTGGCGACCCCAGGGCGTGGCCCGACCGAGATACCCAAGCGTACTCGGGGCAGCCCCGAGCACGGACCCCGCTGCGCCTTGCAGGGCACCAGGAAGCACCTCGCCCGTTTCGAGCTTCGACGCGACCCCTCCAGCTCCCGTGACTAATCCCCCCGCGATGGCACGTTGAGCGAGCGGCCCAACCGCTTTGGGCAATGACTGTGAGACCCCCCGAGCTGCCGGAAACGCCCCGGAGAGGGCGATTTGGGTCTTGGACGGCTCCGTGATCCCCACATTGAGAGGGTCGAAATACTGGGTGATGGCTTCACCCCCTGCAGCCCCCAAGGCGGCGCCACCCAACGTCCCGGGTCCTGGGGCGAGGAGGCTTCCGAGGGCTCCCCCCAGTGCTCCGCCAGCGATGGCCGGGAAACTCCCCCGAACAAGTTTCTGGCCAAATGTCTGAGCGGGAGTCCCAAATCCCGGCACTTTCGGTTGTTGGGTCGGGGGCGCGAGGGGTCCCGCTTGTGCGGTCGGGGATTCGATGGATTGACGAGCCGCGTCTGCCGTGGGGGCCTCGACCTCCTCTGTCGTCCCGTCGCGATAGGTGATCGTCCACTTGGGCATTAGTGTACCGCGTCCTCGCTCACGGAGGACCTCAGTAGTTGATGGTGATGGAGGGAACTGTTGTGGGTTGCTTCGACGTTTCGCATATTCTGTCGCGGCCTCAGGCGATGCGAAAATGCCGAGTAATTCTCCCTGTTGAGTATATAGTTCTTCGCCACGCTCAGTTCCATAACTTCTTGTCTTCTCGTGGCTCATTTATATTACTTCTCCTACCAGCATCAACGTGCCTTCGAGGGAGCGATGGATTGAATCTGCTTACTCCCCTTGGAACCCAGTGGCCCGAGCGGCAGCAAGCGTGGGGTGATATCGAATCCCTGGCGATAGGGACCGATCACATCCAGCACCGACTCTGACACCGGATACCCCCGATCTATGGCAATTTTGGTCATCTGGGCTTCTGCGGAGAGCTGCTCCGGCACGAGTTTGGTGAAGGAGGCCGTGGCCGCTTTGAGGAGGTTATTGATCTGTTTGGGTCCCATGACACCCCCAGCTCCCACATTGGACCGCATCCACTGCTGCGCTCGTTCTTGGAACGGTATCCCTCGGAAGGCTCGCCCCTCTTCCGCCTCTCGAACCACGGAATCGGGGTCATTGATCTTGACCCACTGGATCACGAGGTCAAACTGGGCGAATTGGTTCGTCGGGTCCTTGTGGATGACATCCAAGCTGCCTAGCATCTTGGTGAAGGCATCCCTGGCGATCACGAAGGATTTCGTGCGGGCGTCCGTCTGATAGTTCTGCCGCAGACGGTCAATGTCCCCCACCATCTTCTCCTGACGTACTTGTGCAGTCACTTGCTCAGCAGCCTTGGCAAAATAGGCTTGGGCCAGATCGGGGTCTAATTCGTGCAGCGGTCTCCGATCAATGTCATGCGCGAGTTTCGTTGCCAAGGTATGAATGGGGCTTCCCACCGTGGTCCCATAGGTCCCTGTGAAGGCCTGTTGCTGTTTGATGAACCGATCCGTGGCTTTCCCTTGGAACTCGGCATCGGTCTCGATCCCCTGTAATTGGAGGAACCGCTCAAAGGCGGGCTTATTCTGGGAGAACGCGATGGCTTCCTGGGCTTCCTGCAAGCGGATCCCATGGCGACGGGCCAATCCATCTGGGGTATATGCCGGTATCGTTTGATCGCCCATTCGCATGGTGGCTGCCACATCAGCATAGAGGGCTTTGCGCTTTTCGGGGGTATTCAGGGGAGACTTCCCCGTGACCTGCGCGACCACAGAGGGCGGGAGGGGGGTCCCAGAAATCTTCCCCTCCAAGTCGGCCCATTCAGCGCCAAAATGTTCAGCCAGTGGCCCCCCTTCTTTGACAATGGTGCGCACTGTGTCGGCCCGAGTCTTGAGCCGGTCGGCTTCCTCCTTGGCAAGTTTGGCTTGGAGTTCCCTCGTCTGCCGCTGCTCCGAGGCTGCCTGAAGACCCAGCTGGCCGAACTGAATCGCCCGTTGAACATCCGTATTTCGCTGCTCTTGGGCTTGCTCCCAGGGACCGGGGCGTCCTTGCGCCGTAGCCGCAAACTGGGTGATGGCGTGCCCGATGTTGGGGTCACGGATTAACGGTTGATCGTTGAGCTGACGGATGATGCTGAGGAGACTTCCAGCACCGGCGGGATTTCCCCCGCCAAGGGCACTCAGGAGGTCAGGAGCCTGGGGAAGTGTCTCAGCCATTAGAGAGGAACTTACTCAGGACGCTTCCCGCGCCCTGGAAGACCGGCCAGGCTTTGGAGAGGGTGTCAAGGAGCGTTGGCTTGGGGGCCTGTTGCGTCACGGCTGGCGGGAACGCCCGTGCGCCACCGTAACTCACATTCGCACCTTGCTGGGAGGCCCCCACTGAGTTCAGGAGGTTCTGAATCTGGTTCTGGTAGACCCCGAGGGCTTGGTCAGCCATTCGCCCCTGGAGTTGGCCGAGGAGCGGCCCGGCAATGGCTCCACTTGGCCCTTCAGTGAACACAGACTGCTGAAGGGGGGTCTTGCCGGGACCAAACCCACGTTTCTGGGCCTGCGTTCCTGCATACCCCAAGATATTCTCAATGGCGGGCTGATTGGCCTGCTGAACGAGGGCCATGAGGGCTGGGGGAATCTGCGGCTGTGCCAGGAGCGCATTCAAGAGACCCATCTGTTGCCCGGCGGTGCCCATCTGCTGCTGACCTGCTGCCATGGCAGCGAGGGATTGAGGGGATGGCTGAACGGTCTGCCGGGTCGTGGGGGGCCGCCCCAAGAGTTGCTGGAGTACTCCCCCAACCCCGAGGCCAAGACCGCCAATCCCGAGTGCCCGCCCCATCGTCTGTTGGCTGGGCATCCAGTCCATGAAATTGAAGGAGGGGGT
>ERZ1292642.934-Hain-H14-01um-R1-934-length-14810-cov-7_pt1 | contig 14810 bp, 30 predicted proteins | sample MGYA00564403_ERZ1292642 | MGnify/ENA primary metagenome ERZ1292642 (study PRJEB36523, sample SAMEA6512643) | groundwater metagenome | collected 2019-01-09 | study: AquaDiva: Metagenomics assemblies of 32 groundwater samples | reverse complement strand
CGCTCCGCGATCAGTCTGGCTAAGAGCACCCGACTGGAGCGCGGCTCGTGAAGAAGCACTCAGGACTGATTGCCGACCGACCCTACTCCCGCGCCGAGGCGCCCCCGGCGCCGACCGCGGCGGAGGTCGACCCGGAGGCCAGGGAGCTCGACCGCCTCCGCGCCGAGCTCGACCAGGCGGAGCGCGAGCGGGCCGACGCCCTGACCGAGGTCGACGACCTGAAGGACCAGCTCGAGGCCGTGCAGGCCAACGCCGACGCCCTCCGGGAGGTGGCCGCGATCGCCGCCCGGCTCGACCCCGGCGCCGTCGACTACGCCCTCCGGCGGGCGGGGCTCGACCGGCTGGCGAGCGAGGTGGGGGCGGGGGTGGCTGTCACGAGTGGCACACCTCGTCGAAGTGGCACAACTCGGTAGCACGCCGCGCTGTTGAATCCTGTTCGTCCCACAGTTCTCCCGGTCGCCCCACCCCCCTTCGGGGGTGGGGTGGGGCTCCGGCGACCGGCCGGGTCGAACCGCCGCGCAGGGACGAGCAGGGACGAACAGGATTCAGGTTTCGTCACATAGTTCATGGTTTCCGAGGACTTGCTGCTCGTCCCTTCCTGTTCGTCCCTGCTCGTCCCTGCTCGTCCCTTCCTGTTCGTCCCTGCTCGTCCCGACGAGGGACGAACAGGAGGTGAATCGACCCCCCAGGGACGAACAGGAACCGGTGGCACACTTGGCACACATGACTGGGGGTCAGGCTGGGTAGTACAGCGTCGAGTTCTTGGGTCCGGGTCTCCCCTGAACTAGACCTTCCGCCTCGAGTTCGTCAAGTGCCGTACGCACGGTGGTCGCCTTCCCGCCGACGCGACTCTCGATGCCCTTGCCGTTCATCCCTGGGTTCTCGCTCACGAACCGGAGCGTCGTGGCCTTGATGCGGTCGAAGGCGGAGACCTCCGGCTGTGCCTGCTCCTCGAGCACGTCGTAGCGCACGGGCGGTCCGTGGGTGTCGAAGAGCGGATCCGGCATCGACGGCTGGACGAGGTCGATGCGGATCGGGTCGGGTTTGCCGTCCGCGTTGTCGTGAGCGCGGATCTGCTTCAGCGTCCGGGGACGCTTGCCGCTCCCCTTCATCAGCCAGACCGATCCCGAACCGTCGAGGATCGCTCCCGAGCCCCTCCCCATCGTGCGGTCGTCGGTCTCGAGTCCCTGAGCGTCGGCGTTCGGACCGTCCTTCGGGCTGTGGTGCAGGACGAGGAAGGTACACCCGGTCGCGTCGCTGACCTCGGCGAGCAGGTGGAGGTACTGCGCGATCTCCGACTTGTTCTCGTCCTCGCCGGGCAGGGCGCGTCGGAGCGAGTCGATCACGCAGAGCTTCTTGCCGGTGCAGAGCTTCGTGTACGCCGCGCGCGCCTCCGGGGAGTTGAGCTTCACCTTGGGGTAGATGCCGACGGAGAGGTCCACGAGCTCGATCGGTTCACACAGCATGCCGTTGGCGATGCGCCGGAGTCGCTCGACGCACGCGCTCCGGCCCATCTCGTGGGACAGGTACACGGCCGGACCCGGGTCGACCTGGAACCGACCGAACAGCAGTCGGCCCGTCACCGTGGCGACGCAGAGCGCGATCGCGACGTAGGTCTTGCCGCACCCGCCGAACCCCCAGAGCCCGCACGGGCGACCCGGACCGATCTCCAGCTCCTTGCAGACCCAGCTCTCGTCCTCCTTCCGGTCGATCCAGAGCTGGTCGAACGTGAGCAGGCTGAACGGGTTCTCGGAGGCGTCGCTCGCCGCGACGACGGCGCGCTTGGCCTTCTCGAGGCGCTCCTTCTCGAAGTCGATGACGTCGGCCATGCGTGACCCCTCACAGCCCAGCGAGTCGTTCGAGCGTGATCCTCGCCTCGGAGAGAGCCAGTCCCATGCGGACGTCCAACGTCAGTCGCTCGAGGGACTTCAGGAGCCTCCGCTTCCGAGCGAGTTCCCGGATCCGAGCAGCGCGCGCCCGGATCCCCTCGGGCGAGGCGTACGGCTGCGCCCACCGGATCCGCTCGACCTCCCGTTCGAGGAGCGGTCCCCGGAACCCGCTCGCGTCGAGCGCGACGAGGACCATCTCGACCGTGGGCTCACGTCCGAGCTCGTCGAGCGCGTCGACCGCGACCCACACGTGCGCCAGGAGGTCCGAGTAGAACTCCGATCCAGGGAGGTCGAGCTCGGACGGCACCACGTCGCCGGCCATCGCGGCCGAGCAGAGCTCGGCCTCGGCGTCGAGGTCGCAGAGGGCGCGGTCGTTCGGTGCCGGCTCGTTCAGGAGTCCCGCGAGCCGGATCTCCCGGACGACCGTCTCCTCGATCCGGTCGAGGTAGGTCACGCGCGCGCCCCGTTCGCCGTCGACTCAGCGAGCTCGACCTCGACGTGGAGCGGGTCGCGCGGCCTCACCGACGTCCCGAGCCTCCGGTACAGGTGCGACTGGTCGTCGGGCTCGGGCGGGAGCAGCACCGCCGCGATCCGCTGCGCGAGGAACGCGGTCGGTGCGCGCACCTCGACCGGGTCGCCCGTCCGCCGGCGGTCCACGTGACCGCGGATCGGCCAGCACCGCCACGTCACGTCCTTCCCGGGCAGCGGCCCGGGCGTCGCGTCCTCCAGGATCGTCGTCTTCCTCTTCACCGTCGCCTCCTTCCGTCTCCCACACGTCCACGACCACTCGACCCTCACCGCCTCGCGACGGTCGCCACTCCTCGGCCCAGTCGACCCACTCCGCCGAGTCGTCCGTTATCAGGCAGACGCCGTCCGGTTTCAAGCTGTCGAGCCACGCCTTGGAGCTCGGGTTGTCCGGGTCGGGCCGCTTCGACGAGTAGCGGGTGGCTCGGATCGCCACGCGTCCACGGAGCGGAGCGCTGCGGCGTCCGATCTGACTGATGATCCGCCAGGTGACCTCGTGCTTCATGCGACTCTTCGCACCCCAGTGCATGCGCTCGCGCACGTTCAGGGTCGGACAAAGTCGTAAGGGCAAGACGAAGCGGAGGTGCTTCACGCCGTCCTCTTCGCGTGACTCCGGTCCCAGTGCGTGAGGAGCTTCCGCTCCGCCTTCGTGAGGCTCTCCGCTGCGTCCTGCGCCTCGGCGTGCTTCGCGAGCGCCTGGTTGTAGTTCATGAACGGGTAGCGCTCGACCATGTTACGCTGCACGCGGTCGCGCGCCTTCCGCGCCTGGTCGACGTAGACGCGGAGCGCGTCGCACTCGGAGCACTGGGGCTCGGGGTAGTCGTCAGCCATCGTCGTTCCGGAGACACGTGTGACAGAGGTGGGGAGGCTGAGAGAGATCGACGCGCCGGGCGTCGTACTCGTAGATCGTCCGGTCGTACGAGACGGACCCGAGCGGGAGACACGACACGACGCCGGGCGGAGCGACGCCCGGTCGGTAGTCGTGGTAGCGGCATCCGTGGAAGCGGCCACAGCGGCAACGGCCGGGGAAACACGGCCGGGGAGTGGTGGGCTTAGGCACCGTTCCCCTCGTCGAGCAGGAACCACCGGTTCCCGCGTCCCGGCCCCCACACGAGCCACGCGTACTCGGTCGCGTCCGTACCGTTGCCGGTGAAGCTCGGACGGCGTGGCAGGACGTAGACGTCCGAAGGGTGCTCGCGGTGGAGCGCGGAGCGCTTCTGCCCGGCGAGGAAGTTCAGACGGAGCAGGAGCGCGAGCTCACCTTGCGCCGAGAGCAGCGGCAACGCGGCACGCGCGTACGCTTCCGCCAGCTTGTACGGCGGGTTCGTGATGATGAGGTCGAAGCGGAACCCGCGGGCTGAGTAGTCGGGAGCGGACGTCACGAAGTCCAGGCACTTCGTGTGGACTCCGAGCTGTTCGTGTCTCACGACCATCGTCGGATCGACGTCAACGCCAGTCACGTGCTTCGCGTAAAAGCCGTCGTGCTCGAGGAGGATTCGCGTGATCGCTCCGGTCCCGCACGCGGGTTCGAGGACACGTGCGGACGTTTGAGCGTTCGCCTCCCAGATCCGCGTACTCAGTCGCGACAGGATCAGTCGCGTCGCCCACTCCGGGGTCTCGTACTGGTCGTGGACCGCCCTCTCGGTGGCAGGACCGCCTCGGAGCGTGCGTCCGGTGGCGCTCATGGCGATCAGGCCGCGACGGCGCTGGGCTGGAACGGCTTCCTGACGGGGCGGACGAAGAGCGCGCAGTCGATGCCGAGCTCGTCCTCGATCTTCACGGCGCCGGTGAGCGGGATCTCGGCGTCGCCCCAGAGCCAGCGGAAGACCTTCGTCTGCGGCTCTCCGAGCCGATCCGCGAGGTCCTTCTGCGTCCAGCGGCGCTTCCGGATCGCGATCCAGGCGAGTCGGTGTCCCTCCCGGAAGTGCCTGCCGAGTCTCGTGCGCGTGGTGGCCTTCATGTTCTCGTTCTCTACCTCCGACGCGGAATGCGGGTCAAGCAACTTTCCCTCTTGACTAAGAATGCGTGCGGAATTACGGTCCGCGACGTAGTAGGAAGTGAGGTGAGTGTGATGGTACCGAAGGCGAACGCGCGCCCGGGACGGTGCGGGTCGTGCGGCAGCGACGTGAAGGCGGGTGAGGGGTACTCGTACCTGAGTCCGGAGGCGGGGTGGAGCGTCTCGTGCTCGGACCCGGCGTGTCGCGCCATGCTCGGGACGGCACCGCCAGCCGAGCCGCTCCCGGCGGGCGCTCCGACGCTCCGAGCGGACGAGCGGACGAAGCTCGACCGCGACTCGCTCGAGGTCTTCGGGCTCGCGAGCGTCGCGGTCAGTCGCGGCAGTCACGACCTCGCGCTCGAGGTCTGCCGGAAGCTCTCCGCCCTCGGGACACACTACGCGCTCACGGCGAAGATCCGATGAGCGTCGAGGTCTCGATGGAGTACGCGGCGGTCGTGGCTCGCGGACGGAGAGGGTCGGTCCTTCCGCATCTACCACGTCCGCGGGGCCTACGTGGTCGAGGTGGCATCGGACCACGGCCGACGTTACGGGATCGCGTCGGACGTGGATGCTGTGAAGGCGATCGCTGTGGCGCTCCGTCAGTGGGAGACGAAGTGAGCTTCCGAACGGATCTCGGACTCCCGGACGCGCCTCCGCTCGGCACGATCCTCGTCCACTTCTTCAAGCCGAGCGGCAAGTGGTACACGAGCGAGGACGTTCCGTTCCTCTCGCGCTCGCTCGTGTCGGACTCGCTGCGAGACTCTCTCGCGGCTCACCTGAAGGGGAAGCGACTGCACGGCATGTTGGCCGCGTGCTTGGAGTTCCCGGGACACCTGAACGACCACCCGGTCCTCCACGTCCCTTCGGAACTGCGCTACGTCGACGGCGACTCCGATGCGGCTCGCGTGTCCGGCGATTCGGAGAAGCTCGACCTGCTCGCGCGCGGGTACTCGCTCCTCGCGTCAGTGGTCGCACGTTCCGACTCGGGATCGGTCGAGGTCAACGAGCTGCTCCGGATCGCGGAGGAGCTGGCGTGACGGTGAAGCTGCCAGTCGTGTCGAACTCCGAGACCGAGGCGTTCCTCCGGTGCCCTCGGCTCCGGTTCTACCGGTTCGTCCTGCGCCGTCGTCCACTGACCGCGGTCGACGTGCTCCTGCTAGGCACGCTGATCCACGTGGGACTCGAGTCGTGGTTCGGAGTCCTGATGCGCGGCGATCCCGACGTCCACCCCGTCGACGCGGCGCTCGGAGCGATCGAGCGCGTAGCGGAGAAGAAGCAGGCGGACGCGCTGATCCGGGTTCAGGCCGAGGAGCTCGTGCGCGGTTACCACTGTCGGTGGATCGACGAGCGGTTGGACGTGGTGGCGGTCGAGCTGGAGTTCCTCACCCAGGTCTCCGACCCGATCCTCGGCGAACCCATCGCGGAGGTCTCGGGGAAGATCGACGCGATCGTGAGGGTGAACGACTCCGAGATGGTGATCGAGCACAAATCGACCTCATCCGACCTCGAGCCCGGGTCCATGTTCTGGCAGCGAACACGCATGTCGTCCCAGCTCGGCATCTACTACGTTGGTGCGACGTCGATCGGTCACGTGCCCGCCGGTGCGGTGTACGACGTGATAGCGAAGCCGAAGGACGCTGAGCCGCTCCGGCACACCCCCCCCGAGAAGCGTCGCTACCGGAAGGACGGAGCACTCTACAAGGGTCAGAGTCTCGTCGACGAGGAACCGGAAGCGTACCGTGAGCGACTCTCGGCGATGATCTTCGCTTCGCCGGACTCGTTCTACGCGCGGCAGGTCGTGATCCGGCTCAAGCGCGAGGTCGACGAGGCGGTCTCGGACCTCGCCGGTACGGTGTCGATGATGCGGCACTGCGAAGAGACGGGGAACCATCCCCGAAACCCGAACGCGTGCTTCGAGTACAACCGCGCGTGCGAGTACCACGGCGTGTGTCTCGGACTCGAGGACGTGCGGGACGACTCGAAGTTCCGGACGGCGCGCGAGAACAACATCGGAAGAGGTGCGCAGTGACGAAGCCCATGATCGGGTTGAAGTACGCGCGCTGGAGCCTCCTCGGGAAGACGTTCGGAAGGCTGACGGTGCTACGCAGAGCGGGAACCAAGTGGAAGAAGCCGCTGTGGCTGTGTCGCTGCTCGTGCGGAGCGGAGAAGATCGTGGTCAGTCACAGTCTGCGTCAGGGAAGAACTAAGTCCTGCGGCTGCCTCCACGTCGAGGGACTGATCGAGCGTTCGACGAAGCACGGACACGGTAAGGTCGGTGCGGAGTCGCCCGAGTACCGTACGTGGAAGCGCATCCACACCCGCTGCACGAACCGGAAGATCCCGGACTGGCAGTACTACGGTGGTCGCGGGATTCGGGTGTGCGCTCGGTGGCGGTCGTTCACGGCGTTCTACGCTGACATGGGGCCGCGTCCGACCGCTGGGCACACGATCGATCGCAAGGACAACGACGGCAACTACGAGCCGTCCAACTGCCGCTGGGCTACCCGCAAGGAGCAGGCGGAGAATCGTCGTGCCTGGGGCACGAGCAAGGAGAAGTGATGAGCAAGTTCCTGGACGGAGTCACGGGCGGACTTCGGAACCGTCCACTGCGAGTGACGTTGTACGGAACACGTGGTGTGGGGAAAAGTACGTGGGCCAAGGACGCTCCGAGCCCGATCTTCATGGACGAGAACGGCGGCACCGACGAGCTCGACGTGAAGCGGTTCCCTAGGATCAATTCGTTTCCCGACGCTCTCATCGCACTCGATGAGCTCCGAACGGATAAGCACGACTACCAGACCTTCGTACTCGACACGGCGGACTGGCTGGAACCGCTGATCTGGAAGCACGTATGCGAGAAGGGGATCCTGGGGAAGAACGGGAAGAGGGAGCCAGCCGAGAATCTCGAGGCGTGGTCCTACGGGAAGGGGTACCTGGTCGCTCTCGACGAGTGGCGCGTCGTGATCTCGAAGCTCGAGTCACTCGAAGACGATCGGAACATGAACATCGTCATCCTCGCTCACTCACACGTGAAGTCGATCGATCCGCCCGACTCCGAGAAGTACGACGTCTATCAGATGAAACTGAACCGCATGTCTGCTGCCCTGATCGGCGAGTGGACGAAGGCGCTCCTGTTCGCGACGTTCGAGGTCTATACGGTTAAGGAAGACAAGACGGACAAGCGCTCACGTGCGAAGGCATACGGAGAGGGGGCGCGGATCGTGCACACGTCCCCTCGTCCCGCCTGGGAAGCGAAGTCAAGGTATCCGCTCCCTGCGAAGCTTCCTCTCTCGTGGGACGAATTCGAGCGGTACGCGCGTCGTCGGGTGGAGGGTCAGACGAAGGACGCTTCGGCGCAGATCGAGGAACTCCTCGGCAAGGTCGACGACGTGACGGTGACTCAGGGTCGCGCTGCCTTGTGTCGCTGCGGCGCCGACCCCGAGAAGCTCTCCAAGCTCCTCGAGTGGCTGCGCGGCAAGGTACTCACGGCGGCGTGATGCCCAAGCCCGTACGCGCCTGGATGGACGAGGAGGAGCGGATCCTCATCGAGCGCTACGTCGTCGAGGGTCCGGAGGCCGTGGCCGACGAGCTGGGTCGCAGCCGCTACGACGTCAGTCGCCGAGCCAGACTACTCGGCATCGGACCGAGTGTGCGACGCTGCGATCCGAGACGCGGCGAGTCGCACGACGGGTTCGCGGCCACGTACGACGAGGTGGCGCGCGAGCTCGGTCTGTGCCGCAAGAGCGTGAAGGAGCTCGAGACGAAGGCGCTCCGGAAGCTCGCCGCGGCGCTCGCGGAGGTCGGGATCGACGAGACGGACGCGGACCACTGGTCGCGTCACGCACGGTTGTAGGAAAGGAAGGTCAGCATGAACATCTCACCGGGTACGTACAGGGCGAAGGCAGTGAAGTGGGAGCACGGCGTCACGACGACGGGCACGGATCAGATCGCGATCCTCTTCGACATCTCCGACGGTCCGTTCGCGGGTCAGCGGATCACGGGCTACGTCTACTTCACCGAGAAGGCGGGCGACCGGGCGATCGAGTCCCTCGAGCACTGTGGCTGGGACGGCGACTCGCTCGCTGAGCTCAAAGGCATGGGCACGAAGGAGGTCGAGATCGTGTGCGCGGAGGAGGACTACAACGGCAAGAAGCAGATGAAGGTCCAGTGGATCAACTCCCCCGGCGGTCGAGGCATGGCGATGCACGAGACGATGAGCCCGGAGCAGAAGCTCGCGTTCAACGAGCGCTGGAAGGGCGAGATCCTGCGTCGCAAGCAGTCGAAGGGACAGAAGCCGGACGCCTCGTTCCCGTTCGGAGCGAACGCTCCGAAGAAGGACGGGCCGCCGGTGTGAGGGTCCGCTGCTCGGTCGACGAGGTCGAGCTCGAAGGCGACTACGGCCTCGTTGACGGAGTCTCGGTCTCGTGTACGCGCTGTGGACACGAGACCGAGTCGTTCGGAACGAGCGACGTGAGCGTTCGTCGTTGTCTGGCTCTGATGCGAGAGGAGTGCCCGAACCGTGAGAGCAACTACTACATCACCGACTCCGATGACTAGGAAGCTCGGACCCTACGAGGCGCGCTGGTACCCGTCCGACGGGAGGTCGCCGTGGCAGTGGCGCCTGTTCCTCAACGGCTCGTTCGTGTTCAGCGCGACGTCGTGGTCGGCGTGCGAGCGGTTCGCCGGCGTCTCTGCGTCCCCGCGGGCTGGTGCGTGATCGTGCCGCTCGGGTGGGTGCCGTGAACCGGTACCATCGTCATCAGTTCGACGTCGCTTGGGACCGCGACCGGGTCGAGATCCGGGTGGGCGACCGAGTCGAGAGTGACCGCGGCGAGGTGGGTACCGTGGTGCAGATCTACAACCGCACCGCGACGCGGGATCCGAACCACCTCGTGCGGGTGCAGATGAGCGAGCGAGAGAACAACTGGATCGAGAGCAGTGCCGGACTGTGGCGCAAGGTGATCCCGTGACCCCCTACTCCGTCGTCGCGCTCGTGTACGACGCCGCGGGCCGCGTGCTCGCGGTCAGCCGGAAGGGGAAACCCGACGACCTCGGCCTGCCGGGCGGCAAGGTGGAGGCGGGGGAGACGGAGTTCAGTGCGTTGGTGCGGGAGGCGTACGAGGAGGTGGGACTCTCGTGCCGATTCGTCACCGAGGTCTACCGCGGTCTCGACCGCGTGGCGCACCGCGAGCCGCGGCTCTGCGTGGCGTACCACTTCGATCCACTCAGTTCGCCTCACGCCCGTGAGTCCGGCGTCCGTGTCGCGTGGGTGCCGTGGGCGCGGCTGCTCGACGAGCGGTGCACGTACCGGGAGTTCAACCGTGACCTCCACGCCTACCTGGGCGTCGGGGTGGAGAGGGAGGTGACGTGAGGGACTGGGCTCCGTGGCTGTTCTTAGTGGGCTTCGCCGTCCTCTTCGGGTCAATGCTCTACGAGGCGGTCACGTCCTCGAACTACGAGCTCGGACGCTGTAACGACGTCTGCGCCGAGCGTCGGACCGACCACTGCGAGACCGAGTACGCCGTGTGCGCGGCGCCCGACGGCGGGTACGAGCTCCGGAGGGTGCCGTGACCGAGTCTGTCCTCGACTTGACGGCGCGCGTGCTGGGGATCGCTCGCACGGAGCGCGAGTACCGGTTCCTCGAGACCGCGATCGCGGTGACGGACCTCGAGGCCACGACGCGCGCCTACTTGGCGATCGCCGAGGACCTCGCCGCGCGCGGGCACTTCGAGGTCCTGCGTGACGTCACCGACCGGTTCGTGAGGCCGTCTCGGGACCGACTCCAGGCGAAGCTCGCCGAGCTCAAGGCGGGCGCGTGAGCATCCTCACCGGCCCCGCCATCGTCGCGGCCGTCCGGGACGGCACCATCGAGGTCGACCCGTGGGACGAGGCGCTCGTGAACCCGCTGGTGGGGGAGGGGGTGGAGCGTGCAGGCTAGGCGCTACGCGGAGGGCACGAGCGTCGCCGTCGATCGGTCGCGTGCCGAGATCGAGAAGCTCGTGCGCCGCCACGGCGCCGCGGCGTTCGCGTCGATGTGGGCGCGGGACCGGTACGTCGTCGGCTTCGAGATGCACGGGCTCCAGGTGCGGCTCGACGTGCCGGCGCCGGACGCGAAGCGGTTCCGCACCTCGCAGAAGTGGGAGGCCGAGCAGCGCCGACGGTGGCGCGTGCTGCTCCTGCTCCTCAAGGCGAAGCTCGAGATGGTCGCGAGCGGGGACGCCGACTTCCAGTCGGAGTTCCTCGCCTATCTGACCCTGCCGGGCGGCAAGACGGTCGGGCAGGTCGTGCTGCCGGACCTCGAGCGAGCGATCGCGGGGGAGGGGCTGCCGCCGCTCCTGCCCGCGGGAGGAGGTGCGAAGTGATCGAGACCGTGAACCACCCGCCGCACTACACGGCGCACCCGAGCGGCGTCGAGTGCGTGGACGTCGCCGAGCAGTTGGTCTTCAACCTCGGCAACTGCTTGAAGTACGCCTGGCGTGCCGGGATGAAAGGCGACCGCCGGACCGATCTCCTGAAGGCGCTCTGGTACGCGGAGCGCGAGGGCGAGCGTCGTCGTCTCATGCGGGCCGAGTTCGAGCAACGCATGGAGGGCGTCGTCCGTGCCGGTCCGAACCTCGTCGACCAGGCGATGGCGATCACGTTCATCGGCTGGGGCTCACCCGTCGAGCTGCTCGTCCGGCGCGTGATCGAGTCGGACGCGAACGGTTTCGTGTCCCGACTGCTCCGGGCGATGGTCTACGGTCGTGACTACGACGCGGTGATCGCGATCGTGAGGGAGGAGGTGGAGCGTGCGGTTTGAACTCCTCGACCACGGCTACCTCTCGCTCGTCGACTCGTGGGGCTCGGACGAGGCGATCATCTGCGCCGCAAGGATGTCGACCGCGAAGGGCTTCCTCGGGTGGGGACCGAAGGACGAGGGTCCGTGCGAGGTCTGCGGCAACTTCTCGCACAACTGCGCCGCCTGCGGCTACACGGGACGGAAGATCGTCCCCGGCGACGAGAAGCTGCTCCGCTACCTATGGGAGCACGACCATTGGACCCCGTTCGAGATGGCTGGTCTCACGGTTGAGGTGAAGGCTCCGATCATGACCTTTCGGGAGTGGCACCGGCACCGCGTGCCGTTCGGCTATAACGAGATGAGCGCGCGTTACGTGCCGCTCCCGGACGAGAACTACTCGCCGACCGTCGAGCGGATCGTCCAGGGCTCGAGGAAGACGGCGAACCGGCAGGCGGCATCGGTTGCCGGAGAGATCGCTCCGATCGATGCCGAGGCGTGGCTCGACGAACTCGCCAAGGCCTACGAACACGCCGAGCGCGTCTACCGACTCGGGCTCTCCCTGGGTGTCCCGAAGGAACTCGCCCGGCTGCCGGTTCCGGTCGGCCGCTACTCGCGGATGCGCGCGACCGGCAACCTCCGTGGTTGGCTAGGTTTCCTCCGGCTCCGCCACGCGCCGCAGGCGCAGCACGAGATCCGCGTCTACGCCGAGGCGATCGCCGGCATCATCGCCGAGAAGTTCCCGCGCACGCACGCGCTCTACGCGGAGGGGCGAGCGTGACCTGGCTCGACCTCAGCTCGGACGTCGCGGCCGAGTTCCACCAGGAGCACCCGCTCGCCGGCCTCCTCGAGCGCGCGTTCCGCGAGCAGGTCGAGGACGAGTGCCAGCGCGATCTGCACGCCGAACTCGACCTCGCGATCGCGGCGGCGGTCGCGGTGCGGTGCGCGTGCTGCTATCGTCCGGCGGTCGAGGCCGTGAACGGGGTCGGTTGCTGCGCGTCGCACGCGCGGATGCGGAGGGGGAGGTGAGCGGTCCCTGGAACGAGCACGCGCTCGCCTCCGACCTCCCGTGGGTCGAGGTCGGGCGGCGGTGCTCCGCCGGGCGACGGTCGATGTGGGCGCGTGTCCACCCGAAGCCGGAGGCGATCCGGGACGACGGATCGTGGTACGCCTCGGCGGAGGACGTCGAGTGCGTCGAGCTCTGCGCGGGGCGCGAGGGTGGGGACGCCTCGAACCCGCAGTTCGCGGAGGTCCTGCAACTGGTGCTGACGGCCATCTACGCAACGGAGACGTGAAACCAATGAAGTCCAAGCTCGGCAGGATCGTGCAGCTCATCGTCGTGCAGAAGACCCTGCACGCGCTCACCGACAGAGGCAGCGTCTACGCCTACCGCGAGGGCGCGCTCGAGGACGACGACGGGGAGCCCGTCGACGGGTGGGAGGCCCTGAGCGACCTCACGCCCGGTAACCTCGTCCCGGGCGAGGAGCCCGAGGACGAGGAGGAGGACGAGCCGGACGAGGGGTGACCTCGCGCCCGCGGGGCGCACTTGACGGCGGTGCCGGCGGCGTGCCACCTTGGCACCGATGCGGATCAAGCGGATCGCCCACGGGCAGGACGTGTACGAGGTCGGGCAGCCGTGGCCGCGGGAGTCGGAGGTCGTGACCGGCAAGCCGAGCGGCACCGGCAACGGCGGCCAGCCCCAGACGACGAGCCTCGTCGTCGGCATGATCAACTACACGGCCGCGTACGAGGTCGAGACCGAGACGGAGCCGAACGGATTCGACGACGAGGGGCAGCCGATCGGCGACCCGCTCAAGGAGCGGGAGGCGGCCCACTACGAGGCGGTGCGCGTCCCGTCGGAGCTCCTCGCCCTCTACGTGAAGATCGAGCCCGCCCTGCTCCGCGGCGAGTGGTCGGAGGAGATCAAGGTCGCCGTGTCGACCACGCTCGACCGGCTGGACGAGCGGCACCCGCAGGTCATCATCCGCCGGATCTGGCGCGACCGCGTGGCGGTGCAGGTCGAGGACCGGCAGGAGGCGACGCGGGGCTTCTTCCTGGGTCTCTTGAACAGCCTGCTCGACGCCGTGAAGGCGGCCAAGTCCGCCCAGCCCGAGGCCGCCGCGCCGTCGTGAGCACCCGGCTCTGGTTCCGGATCAGCGCGGCGACGGCGCGGAAGTTCCAGGAGATCGTCTCGGACCTCGGGGTCGCCCGGAACGCCGCGATCAGCGTCATCGTCGACCAGGCCCACCGCGCGCGCTTCGGCGCGCCGCGCCCGGGGCCGTCGGAGCGGCAGAGGCTGGCCGCCGAGGCGGCGCGTGGTTACCGGAGGCGCAATGGCTCGAAGGCGACGACGGCGTAACCCGAACGTGGTGAAGGCGCGCCGCGCGCTCGTCCGGTCGAAGTTGTCGACTGCCGAGCGGCTCGCCCACGCGGTGCTCTCGTACGCGGAGCGGAAACCCCGCGAGTTCGCCGAGCTCGTGCGCGCGACGGCGGACGGCCGACTGAAGCGGGCGGTCGTGGCCGAGCTGTCAGACCCGGACGTCCAGGCCGCCGTCGCGAGCCGGATCGCGGGGGCGCTGAGGAGGTCACTGTGAGCGACGAGCAGGTCCCGCCCGAGAAGCCGAAGCGGAAGAAGAACTACACGCCCGGGATCCGGAAGGGCGCCGGGCGGACGGTGCCGGGCCCGAAGTACCCGGCGGGCACGCCGCTCGACGAGGACGGGCTCCCGGTCGCGGGCGCGCCGGTCGAGCGCGACTGGGCGCGGGCGCACGGCTACGACTCGCAGGCGTCGCGCCTGCAGCAGCAGACGCGGAACGTGCGCGCGGCCAAGGCGCGGGGCGAGCCCGTGACGTACGACATCGAGGACCCGCTCCAGAAGTTCGAGACCGTGCGCGCTGACCACCCGAACGCGCGTATCGTGGTCCGGCAGGTGCAGCCGACGCGGAACGACCTCGTGCCGCCGACGTCGATGACGAGGTGTCGCGCGTTCGAGGACCTCGTTCGGCACTGCGCCGCGCACTGGCGCGGAGGCGAGGACGTCATGTACCAGTGCGACGTGTGCGTGTCCGGCAAGGGCACGGTCGCCGTGATCCACGTCGAGCTGTCGGGCGAGAAGCCGGTCGAGGAGCCGGCGGCTCCGGTGCCAGCGGCGGCGCCGCCCGCTCCGGTCGCGCAGCCGCAGTACGTCGCTCCCCCTCAGCCGCAGCAGCAGTACGTCTGGAACGGATCGGCGTTCGTGCCGGTCGCTTCCCAGGTCGTCTACCAGCAGGCGCCTCCACCCCCGCCCGCTCCACCGACCCCGGTCGTCGGCGACACGGCCGAGACCCTCGAGCTCAAGTACAAGCTCCTCCTGAAGGAGCACGAGATCCAGGTCCTCCGGTCGCAGCCGGCGCCGCAGCCCGTCCAGCAGCCGGTCTACCAGCCCCCGCCGACGCAGCAGGCTCCGCAGGAGACTCCGCTGCAGGTCTCGCTCCGCGACCCGACGTTCTTCAAGTGGTACTACACGGAGGGTCCCGGCGCGGCACAGCTCGGCATCGCGCCGAGGGCGACCGCTCCCGCCGCGGCGCCGGCTGCTCCCGCGACCGCCGACCCGCTCGCCCAGATCGAGCAGGGCTTCCAGCACCAC
>ERZ1292642.930-Hain-H14-01um-R1-930-length-14837-cov-7_pt1 | contig 14837 bp, 21 predicted proteins | sample MGYA00564403_ERZ1292642 | MGnify/ENA primary metagenome ERZ1292642 (study PRJEB36523, sample SAMEA6512643) | groundwater metagenome | collected 2019-01-09 | study: AquaDiva: Metagenomics assemblies of 32 groundwater samples | reverse complement strand
GTCACCCCAGAGGCCGGAGCAGTTACCGGAGAGGCCGGTGCAGTTACCGGAGAGGTTGGAGCAGTCACCCCAGAGGCCGGAGCAGTTACCGGAGAGGCCGGTGCAGTTACCGGAGAGGCCGGAGCAGTCACCCGAGAGGCCGGTGCAGTCACCCCGGAGGCCGGTGCAGTCACCCCGGAGGCCGGTGCAGTTACCGGAGAGGCCGGTGGAAGGCCCCTGAATAATCACCCCATCTTCATAATGAAATAACTCAACGCCGTCAACCTTTGATAGAACTTTTTTCATGGTTTTTCTCCGATCAGTTTGTTGTAAAGAGCTTAACAGTAATGTTTGTGGGTGTCAAGAAGTTTATTTTTTTCAGTCAAGGTCAAAAACTCCTTCAGGTGGAGCGCCCACTGGTTTGAAGTCCTTCATCCACTCATCGCCCAGCTCAATATTGAAGTCTTTGCGCCACTGCGTGTCTGCCGGGTCTTCGCCGATGTACTTCCATCTGTTGGGCGCTTCCGGTTCGGTTAAGAAAATATTCACTGCTGCGGCCGTGTCCAACAAGAGCCCCAACTGCTCATAATAGCTGAGTGGTCGAAACAGAAGATCCTTGGGCCGGTAGAGCAGGTTTGGTGCGCGCAAGCTGAACTGGTACTTACCCCATATCAATTTCTTTGCATTCAGGACCAGCATATACACACCATGAACAGCTCGGATGTCCGCCGGCACGCTGAAGTCGAAGTACCCCTGTTTCAGCAGACGCTTCTCCAAGGCGCCGTACCCATCCAAGGGAGCATCCACACCATCATAATAACGCTGGAGAGCCTGACTATATTTATGCCCCACTGCATATTTGTTCAGGCCGGTTCGTTGGGAGAAAGCCAAGCGCTCAGGGGCGTTCATGAGAAATATCTGTGCTCGGAGTGCGTCCGAGATGTTGGATTTGTGCGGAGCCGCCTTCATGATCAGTACTCCTCTTCTGCAACAACCCACCCCTCTTTGATCCGCATGGCTTCTAGTTTGAGGAACCTCAGGGGATCGTTGAGCAGGGCGCGTTGCATCTCAGTAGTCATGTGAAAGCTGCGCTTGGTCCTGGTGTGGTAGAGGATATTAGGAGACCGGAGAGACAGTGCATATTTACCTGATATCTGCCGGCGCACGGCGCGCACGTCTTCCAAGGTCTTGCCGATCCAGGCCAAGTCTTTCTTGCTAGCGAAGTCAATACAGCGATTCAGGTTGGCTTCCGCCTCGGCATCATCGAAGGAGTTCCCGGCAATAAGCTGAGATTCTATATGCTTCTTGTGGCGCTGCATAGCGGCGTTGACTGCTTGAAGTTGGCGGCCAGTGGCCTTGGCAAATGCAGCGCGCTCTTCCGCCGACATAAGCACCAAGTTGCGAAGCTGCTTTGGGGTGTATTTACCCCGAGAGGCGAAGTTTACACCCGCCTGTTTCAGGTAGTAACCAATGATCTGGTAGATGGCGCTGTCGGACCGAGATGGCTTTTCAGCGCGGAGAATGTGGCCAAACTCCTTAACCAAGGTCTGGCGAACAGGCTCGTCACCAACGACCCAACACTCTTTCAGTTCTTTTTCTCTTACTGCCAAGGCACGCACGAGGTTCTCATTTTCGGGCTTCATACGGTGTAATCTCCTTTTTGTTTAGTGGTGTGAGTATAATTTGGGTTGGCTGTAATGTCAAGAGTGTTTTTAAATATTATTTATTACTCTATTTAATAGTACAGTTTTTTGCGGGAAAAAGAGCACTAGACTATTTATAAATCCAAGAAAACAACAAGTTACAAGAACCATTAAGATTGGATAGTAAGCTTCGTGCTAGCTTTACATGTCCAAGTAAACACTCGAAAAACAAAAACAAAAACCATGGAAAAGCAAAAAAGTGCGTTATCAGTACAAAAGCGGGCTGAAAAATAGATGTACCATTATAGGCGCATTGATTTTAATTCTTCCTCTTCTTTCTTCTTTTTGGTTGATGTATTAATAATAAATATAATATGTGTGTAATGTATTATCTATTAAATTATTTACTTATATACTAATAGGTATGTAAAATTTTGGTGTTTGGAAAAAAGACGCTGTTTTTCACATGGTTACTTGGCCTAATAGAGCTAGTACGTTTTCTTGGTGGTGAGCCTAATAACTTTTGTAAGTGGTTGTTTTTGTGGTATAATAAAAAGTCTAGAGGCCAAAACTACGTGAAAAGACGTGATAGTGGTCTTTTTTGGCTCAAAAACAAACAGCCCTCGAAATTTTCAAACTGAATTTTTCAAAACATTTCAGACCAACTCGGGGTAGTGCTGGATCATTCAGTATTTTTCATTGGTCATTTATAAACGATAATAAGTATATAGATATATGAATTATTGAATGTGTGTCCGGTGATCGATCAAGGCCGGCCGGTCTGGGGTATGCGGCGCGGGAGCGGCACCTCGCCAGGAGAACCAAAGAAAAAAGCAACCAGGCAAAAGAAAGTTCTTGACACCTTATGATTATCCATTATAGTGGGATCATAGAAACACGGAAAACGCTTTGAAAGGGGTGAGACATGAATGCAGAGAATATGAGACAGCCCGTGGTGGCTACACTTACTTACAAGACGAAGGTTCGGGAGTTCGCGGACAATGGCGGGCGTTACATCGATTACAAAAAGACGTTCAGCCGTCATGACTGCAATTTGAAACCGTGTGATCACGACTATTACAATTGTGACATGTTCCCTGGTATGCTTAACCGGGCCGCTACTGCAGCACAAGGTAATAAAACGTGGTGCCGCCTGGAGGATCTGCCGGAATGTATCACCCTGGACGATTCCGGATTTTTGGCCGTAGTTACAATTCACATCACCATATAAAAAGGGAGGTAACACAATGAGCAGACAATATCCAATCGATGAGCACAAGCACAGCATTAATGGAGTATCAGGCAGGATGTTTGCAATCCAGGAGCCGCAAGAGGTCCGCGGCAACATGGTACACCAGGCGCAAAAATGGGTGAGTGAACGCCGGGGCATAACTGGCTATGGCCCCGGTGGCACGATATATGTAACTATCCGCTTTGATGATGAGTGCAAAAACGGTCATCAGTCATTTAGCATCACAGCGGATGTTTATACAGCGGAGTCCAGGCGGCAACGTGACATCGCGGCGGGCGGTTGTTTACATGAGGACATTGCGCAGGTATTCCCCGAGCTGGTACCGCTGATCAAATGGCATCTTACCAGTACCGACGGCCCGATGCACTATGTAGCAAATACGGTTTATCACGCCAGTAACCGCGACTGCCACGGATACCAGGCGGGCGAGCCCTGTTCATGGGGCTCAGTTATATTTTTTGGTAATAGCCCAGTATCGCATGATATAAGCGCAAAATTTGCCGCATTTCTAGAGTCCCGGCGCGGCACAGGAGATTTTAATATTGAGGAGCATGGCCACACTGACAGCAACGGACGTGTCTACGACCCGCATTTTACATTCGCAGGTTATACCGACAGCTGGGCCGTCTGCCCGTTCAAAAACCGTGCGACTGCCGAGCAATGGCAGGCCGCCTGCAACGCGGGTATCTTCCGCATTGATAAGATTGTTACGGGGTATAGCGCCGGCAAAGAGCGCAACCTTGACGCAGCACGAGAGGCGGCAGTGTGGTCGGAAGCAACGGATGGTCAACTGTGCCTACCCGCGGCAGAGTTGACCGCATTACTGGAGGCACGTCTGCCCGGCCTCATTGCAGAGTTCCGGGCCGCTATGGATGCCGCCGGTCTGCTCTGGGAACCGTAATATTTTTACAAGCCGACCATAATTATGGATAGTTGGCTGTATTACAAAATATTCAGGAGGGGTTTATCGTGAGACACACAAGGATTTCAAGGCAGTTTCAGGAGTTGGTCGGTACGGTGCAGTTGATTGAATTCAGGTCCGGCGCCGGCACATTCACCTGGTCTGTCCCCCTGAAGGTCGTTCAGGTGGGGGACTCGTGTGGCAAGGCGTATCTGGAGGTGGAGGGTATGGCGCCGGGTAGCGGTATGGGCTGGGTATCGGTGGATCGGTTGTTGAAAGGAGGTGAGTGACGACAAGTAAGCAAATGCTCAAAGCAAAACTACCAGTGGGAAAATGGTTTGTGAATAAGGCGCCTTTGGGGAGTAAACCAAACTGGAGTATCGAAGACAATTATGAGTATCAACCACCGTGCCAGTAATATTGAATTTTACTAACAGCCGGCACCCCGGCGAACAAGGAGGCTACACCATGAAAACCAATATTAATGAAGCGCGCATCCAGGCAAGAATCGCTCTAGAGTTGTTAAAAACACTGAAAGAAAATGTCGCTAAGGGACAGCCAATACTTACCCCCGCCGCTATATGCTGTGATATCCAGACCATTCAGATTTGGCTCGAAGCTGCGATTGATTTTATCGGGGCCGGAGGCACAAAATGACCACAACTTTAACGGATGTAAGGCAATACATGACTGTTATATCATCATCTGCGGACGGGATAGACGATAGTATAAAACACTTGCAAAAACATTTATCGGAAAATGGATTGATAACGGAAGACGCCCAATATTTTATAGACGGTATTAAAAAATATTCAGATCGAATCAAGGGACAAAACTAATCTAACAGCCGGTACCCGGCAATCTAATGCATCACAACCAAGCCCTCCAAACAGAGGGCTTTTCTTTTTGTTTGGGTCGTGGTATCCTTATGGCCAGAAAGGGACAGCCATGGGAGGAGATGCACTACACGATTTAGATGCTGTATTGGCCCCACAAGCGCCAAAGGTGAACCCACTAAGGGTGTACCCACCTGTTAGGGAAGGAAGCCCAAATAAGGCTGAGAATAACGCGCATACGATGGCAAAGCACGCAGCGTTTGCTTTATTGGTCGAGAATGGGGCGGATGTGCGCACCGCGGCGGAAACATTAGGATATTCTACTGCGTCGGCTTATCGTCTCAAACAGAAACTAGCTGTAACTCCTAATGCTTACGAGGCTTCGCGGGACGTATTGCTCAATGATAGCGTGAAGTTGCTGAAGAAGTTTGTACAAGGGAAGCCCGTCGGGGTACAGATTGATAAGGAGACCGGCAAAGCCATACCAGGTTCAGGGGTGAAGCCAAAGTGTTCAACCATGGTTAGGTGCGCTGAGATGATTCTGGATCGTGAGGTTCCGAAGGTGGCGTTATCGGCTTCAATCACCGCGGATTTAACCGAAATTGTGGACTTAAACGGCTACGAATAAGGCCCATTTTATAACCCATTAATATCGTTGCCTTTCACTTGTTAAGAAATACCATTAGTTAATAAGTGAGGGGGAGGGGGCCTAAGCCCGAGCACGTGTCGCTGGCCGCGCCGCTCCTTTGTTTCCGGCCGCCGGCCAGCTCCAGGGCCCTGATATATTTCTGTTGTGAGGTTTCGACCCCCGGTGTACGGACCGAATACATTAATACCCATTCGCGCGCGCGACCGACTTTCCGCAACGCGCGTAGAAATACAAACTCCCCACGTATTTTTTGCTTGCTTTTTACTGCCGCCCATATTACCTTCTTTCTCGGGGGGTACACCATGAACAAAACAATCAGCTTGCCAGAGCAGTATATCAAGCAGTTGGAACAGGAGAAGGCCCGGACTGGCTTCACCGCGTCAGACACCATTCGTCGCGCCCTGGACCTTTATTTTGCCAAGCGCGGCGCCGGAGGTGGTGTATGAGTGGCAACGAAGAGCTGAAGGAAAGAGCAAAAAAATATTTAAGCGGCGGGTATGGCAACCACCAAATGGCTTCTGATCTTCTCGTAGCCCTCGAAGCGGCAGAACAGGCAAACGAACTTGATCGCTGTTTGGTGGCGTCCTGTCTTACGAAAATGCGTCAAGCAATAGCCGCTCACGAATGGCTCAAGCTCGGTCGGGGCAGCTATGAGTATAATGATGACAGGTGGCGGGATGAATTTGGCATGGCGCTGGAGTCTATACAGAAAGCCCTAGAACCCCTAGGAGTTGTTGCACGAGATATTAAAAGCTGCCCAGAAACACAACGAGGCGCGGACACTGCCCGTCAGGTGCTTATCCGCGCCGAAACAGCAGAGCGGAAGATTACCACCCTACAAGCCGAAAACGCCGCCCTCAAAACCCGGCTCGCCGGTCGCACGTGCTGCCATGACAATGCAGCGGTGGAGGACGTATGAGGAATAAGACGTTGGAAGAGATGGCTTTAGATTATTGGGAAGAACGTAAATACTTTTCTGCCCAAACAAGACAACAAGACTGCTGCGATAATTTCCTTGCCGGTCTAGCCGCTGGGCGGCAACAAAACACCCCCCTACAGGCCGAGATTGCCCGCCTCCGCGTCGCACTAAAAGAGACCGGGAAGAGGCTGGAAGCGGCAGAAAACGAGTTATTCACTGCGAAGAGTGTGGTAATAGTTGGTATGATAGTGGTTTCACACCTGGATGTCCTACGTGCAAAACAATCAGGCCACTGAAAGCCATTACCGTCCGGTATAGGAAGGCACTGCAAGAAATAGAACATGCTACCGACCCCGCAGGTGATTTAATATTGGCTAACCCATGGAATATACACAAGATAGCACAAAACGCCCTTAAGGAGGTGCAGGGATGAGGGACCCTATAAATGTTGAACGCACAATAAGAAAACAGATTGGGCAAGCAATGCAGACCGAAAACGCCGCCCTGCAATCCGAACTCTCCCGCTACCGGGCAGGAGTGGAAATAGAGGGGGTGATATGTTTTGATGAGGATTATAAACACTGGTGTTTTTACCCCAGTGATAGCAATGCTTTAAAGGTTGATGAAGACCATAAGCGCGTCCGCGTGCTGGTAATGACCGATCAACAGGAGGAACAGAAATGAGCATATATGCAGAAGCTGGGAGAGTCCCACCAGAACAAATTGAGAATGCCCGCCTCCGCGCCCAAGTGGCTGAGATCACCAAGGAGCGGGACGCGCTGAAAGAAGAGTTGGCAGCGAATAAGAAGCTGCCCACATGGGTATCAACTGGGAGCCTTATATCTGAGGCTGTTGAGCAAGCCCGACAAGAGACGGCTAAGGAAATCATTGATATGTTGGTCAATCCTGAATGCCCCTTTCAATCGTTGAGAATGGTAATTGACGATATCAAAACCAAGTACCACCTGGAGGATGTATGAGCGGCAAGACGCCGGAGCAGATATTTAAGGAGTGGTGGGGAGAAAACTACCCTCGCCCGTTTGGCCTCGGGAATATGGATGGGGTGGTAAAATCTGTTTTCTTCGCCGGTCTAGCCGCCGGGGAGCCTAAGTGGCAACCGATAGAGACGGCACCGAAGGGCCAGCGGGTGTTTTTATTGTCAGAATTGGGTGAGATTTACGCGGGGCACTTGGGCAAAAGCCCTGAAACTGGGTACCAAGCGTGGATTATCGCGGAATGGGGCGATGATGGAGACCAACTATTGATCGAGCATCCCACGCATTGGGCGGCCCCGCCAACCATGGAAAAACAAAAATGATAACCATTCAACTTACGAGAGGTTTAACGGCTGTAGCCGATGATGATTGTTTTAATTTGTTATCAAAAAACAAATGGCAAGCGCAAGAACGTAGCGATGGCAAAGGTTGGTATGCTGTAGGCAGAGGCGGACAAAAAATGCATAGAGTTATTATGGGTGCTCCATTAGACATGATTGTAGACCATATTAATGGAGACGGACTTGATAATCGGAAAACTAATCTTCGGGTTGGCACACAGTCACAGAATTGCGTCAATAGAAAAAATACCCCAGGAAAGTTTTTACGAGGTGTGCGCCTCAAAAAAAGTAAATGGCAGGCTTACATAAAATACCGAGGCAAACAAAGAAGCCTTGGATATTTTGACACAGAAATTGGCGCCCATGAAGCCTATTTGATTGAGGCTAAAGCGATCCACAAAGACTGGATGCCGTTACCATCAGCGCCCACAAAGGAGTGAGGAAATGAAAAGAATTAATTTTGAAATGTCTGAAGAGGAGTGACAAAATATGGAAAAGCTAATATTAAAAATGACACATCGTTTATGGAATAGACAAATTTCCAGACTGCTTTGCTATGCCTACTGTTCTGGTGTGATTACAAGCTATCAACTCCATGAGTTATCATCTTATTTTGGCCCTACACAAAAGCACAAGGTTTATTAACCTCGCCCCATAGGGCCAAAGGGAGAGAAGGATGACGATAACATTGCACTGGTGGATGGCCCCGATCGGGCTATTCCTAGCTCCATTCATTTACAGGATGGTCTGCCCATACGAGAGCACTGGTGGTTATTTTGGTAGTATAGATGTAAATGGGTTTTTAATAGGGTTATTGTTTTGGGCGATGGCTCTTGGTTGTTTATTTGGGCATTTTTTATAACCAACACCACAAAAGGAGAAAAACAATGAACCACTCAAGTGAAGATGTAAATCTGAAGCTCGAATGCCTTGCGTTGGCAAACCAAACCATCACAGTAACCGCATCTCCCGGTAGCGATCCTCTAGTCGTAGCCAAGAACTTCTATGCCTGGGCCACAGGAGAGAGTTGGCTAACTGAACCGGCAGGAGATAAAGAATCCTTTAAGTCTGGGGATGAAGTGCTGAGTCTTGACTTTATTACCGCCGAGAACGCTCGACTCAAGACGCTGAACGAGAGCGCCGACATCCAGATCAAGGCCATGTTTGCCGAGATTGAGAATCTAAAAGGGGTGTTGCCACCTCATATACAAGACCAACAGCGCAAGCAAGCGCACGCCGATGGCCGCCGGGAAGGATACGAGGTTGGGGTGAATGCGAAATGGGTGCCCAAGCACACCACATCAAAATGCATAATTTGTTTGCAGCTCCCAGAAAATTGCAGTTGCCCAGAACCCCACATTGTAACCTTTGGTAAATCACAGCATTTTAGCATTTACCATAAAGGTTGGGATGCCGGGCGTGAGTCAGTGCTGAAAGATGGTTTACCCAAATGATCCCCAAAGGCCACAACCCTCATCATCCGAAGAAGGACGACATCATCGCCGCCGACCCTCTGGTGTCCTTCGAGCAGATCAAGACGCTCAAGGAGTATCTCGCCACCCACGCGACCGGCCCCGAGGGGGTGCGTAACCAAGCAGTCTTCAACTTCGGAATCAATACCGCTTTTCGAGCCAGTGACTTGCTCAAGTTGAAGGTGCGCGACGTGAAAGATCTGCAACCTGGGGATATTCTGAACACACGGGAGAAGAAAACACGAAAAACCCGCCCGGTGACTCTCAACAACACCGCCTACTCTGCTATCCAACCCCTTCTCCTGAACCGCCCCGATGACTCTTTTTTGTTCGAGAGCCAGAGGGGCGGACCTCTCTCGGTTGGGACACTGGGCAACTTGGTCAAGGAGTGGTGCCGCAAGTGTGGGTTCAAGGGTAAATACTCGTCGCATACGCTCAGGAAGACGTTCGGCCGGATGCAGGTGTGTGAGTTTGGGCTGCCGGTGTACGTGCTGACTGAGATCCTGAACCACTCGTCGGAGAAAATAACTTTGCGGTATGTGGGGCTCCAAGCAGAGGACGTAGCCGCGGCGTATCGGAATGAAATTTGAGAGGAGAAGAGCATGAGCGGAAAAGTACGAAGAGATGAGCCCGACAACACCCCATTAATACTAACCCTCATCATAGTCCTGATCATTGTAGGCATGTCAGTATCAACATGCCAGCGCCGGGAAGAGTGCCAGGCATTGAACAACTACCACATAACAACTCCCGAAGAACTTGGGAACATTATCGAAGCAGCCAACCAGGGTCTGAAGAAATATTATGAGGAAAGGAGCCGGCCATGAGCCAAGGAGAGGAGTGGGTAATTGAGGTAGTCGTGTGGCTGGCCCTGGCCGGCTCGGTTTTCCTTCTCTTGACAAAATAACTCGGTGGGGACTAAACTACGCCTATGGCGCTTCCCAGATTCATACCGCATGACGACGTAGCACCCAAGAAGAGCATCTACGATGCCGACTTGGAAGCGTTCAAAAGCTCACTCCCTCTGGGGGATCGAGGGCTCCAGGCGTCGTTGCTCGAACCGACCGACCCCAACTACATATCGCTGTCGAAGCACCCGGATTTCAAGTGGAAAACATGGTACGCTAGGGACTACGCGGCGATCTTCAAAGACCTGGCCGCGATGACGCCGGAGGAGCAGGAAGCCAAGATGCTCCCGACGATCAGGACGCTGATCAAGAAGGACCTGTTTTTTATCGTCTACTTCATTATGAACGTCCCACCGGTCAACCATCCGTTCGGGGTGCAGGTCTGCAACGAGTTGGAAGCATCAACGCCGGACGGCGGGCTCTCGCATACTGGGCACTTCCACAACTATGCCCGTGAGCACCTGAAGAGCACCCTGATAACTATGGGCCTCACTGTTAAGCGGATCGTGAACGACCCGGAGTGCACGACGGCAATATTTTCGTACAAGAAGCCGGCGGCGGACAAGTTCCTCTCCGGCATCCGGGAGACTCTTGAAAAAGAGATCATGATTACCTGCTTCCCGGACATCCTCTACGCCAAGCCCGACACCGAAAGTCCGTCATGGTCTCTTCAGAATGGCATCAAGGTTAAGCGCCAGGCGGCGTCCAGGAAAGAAGCGACGGTCGAGGCGTTCGGGCTGATTGAGGGCATGCCCACCGGCGGCCACTTCGACCACCGGATTTATGACGACGTGGAGACGTTCGACATCGCCAAGAGCCCTGACCAGCTCGCCCTCTGCTTCGACGCCTTCGAGATGTCCGACAACCTGGGGACCAGCAACGGCACCGAGATCATTGTGGGTACCTACTACTCACACATCGGAGCCTTGACGCGCATCCGGGACAAGAAAGACATCCACGACAACCTGATGTACAAGACAGTGGTCAAGCCGGCGACGGACGACGGCACCCGCAACGGTAAGCCGGTGTTTCTCTCCCAGGAGCGCCTCGATAAGCTGAAGACCTCCAAGCACTTCGACTCCCAACAGCTCTGCAACCCGACGCCGGCCGAGAACGTCAAGCTAGAGTCGCGGTTCTTGAAATCGATTGACCCCCACTTCCTCCCGGTGAACCGCTACAAGTTCCTCATCATTGACCAGGCTGGCGACAAGAACACGCCGACGCAGACCCGGAAGAAGACCGGTGATAAGTGGTCATTCGGGATCATATCCGTCAAGCCGGTGCTGGATGACCTGGGGGCGAGCGACTGCTACCTGGAAGAGTTCGAATCGGATGAGATGACCCACTCAGAGGCAATCTATGGGATTGTGCAGATGTACCTGCGCAACGGGCTGGTCCGGGCGCTTGGGGTGGAGAAGGTGGGGCTCTCCACGACGGAGATCCACATAGCTGATGCCCTGCGGGTGCATGGCCGGCGCATATCCATCGAGAACAAGACCCTCATCCAGCTTTTCCCAGGTAACCGGTCGGTGGAGTCTCGGGTGGAGGGAGCCTTACAATGGCCGCTGAACAATGGCAAGCTCTTTCTGAGCACCGACATCAAGGAAGAGCAGCGGATCAAACTCATCAACGAGATGGACAAGTTCCCTTTCTTTCACCCGGAGATACTCAACATGTGGGCCTACGCCTACGACGTAATTAAAAAATACCGGTTCCCGACCGGCCAGGAAGCGCGGCCGCGGAGTCTCTTGACAGTAATGTCGGCACCAATACGATCGGAAATGGGGTAAAAGATGCGAATTCCTAAGAGCATGGAAGCCTGTGTGAGTAGAATTCGTACTCAAGTGAGTAAAAAGAGTTGACACTCTTGAATATCTGACATAAAATCTTCTACAAAATGCTTGCCGCGCTAGGCGGGGAGCAGATAAAAGCCGGTGAGTCAGAATGGAGAACCACCGCACATGGCAACAGAAAAGCAAATCAAGGCATTTCTCGATCTGGCCAAGAAGCGGCTGTCGAGGGAAGTAAAGGCGGACAGCGATAACCGTACTGCGGCTATATCCTGCCTCAATTTTTTGTTGCCCGAGAACCAGTGGGACCAGAAAGAACGGTCCGACCGGGCCACCGAAGGGCGGCCGTGCCTCACCCTGCCCATGCTCCCCAAATTTGTTGCCCAGGTTGTTGGCGACATGCTTCACTCCCGCGCCCGAGTGTCCATTAAACCCGTCGATTCCAAGTCCGACCCCCATATCGCCAAGATTCGCCAAGGCATCATCTCAAATACCGAGTACATATCCAACGGTGAGGACATCTACCTCGAAGCTGGCAAGATGCAGGTCGCTTCCGGGTATGGTGCTTGGCGTATCAACACCCGCTATTGTGAGGACGACCCGTTCTTGCAGGAGATTTACCTCGAACTGATCCCCAACCCCTTCAACGTGTATCTTGACTCCCGCCGGAAGGATGCGGCCGGGGCCGATGCGAAGTTTGGCTTCATCATCACCAAAATGCCCAAGGATGAGTTCGAGGAGCAGTGGCCCAAGGCCAAGTTCCCTGCTCAGGGTGAGATGAAGACCGGCGTTGGGCAGAAGGATGAGCTTTGGTACGACAACGAAACGGTGACGGTCGCTGAATATTTTGTTGTGGAAGAAGTGCCACAGGTCATGTGCCAGCTCACCGACAACACGGTGATGTCTGAAGAGGATTTCAAGGAGTTGGTCGAGGCCTGGGAGACCGAGCGCAAGGAACAGGTAGACGCAATCCAGGGTATGGCTGCTGGCGGCGATGGCGGCCTGGGCAGCGCACTTCTCGGCGGGGGGAATCAAACGGCGCAGCCGGGCTCTCCCGCGGGCGCACCTCCTCAACAGGGAGCGATGCCCCTCGCCGGGCCTCAACAAGGAGCCCCACAGCAGCCCCAAGCTGGAGCACCTCCTCAACAGGGAGCACCCCAAAAGCCGCAGCCACAACTCCCGGTCAAAGCACCGGCTCCGCAGCAGCCAAAACCGGAGGTTAAGAGGAAGCGGACTACCAAAGTCAACCGGATCAAGCACTATACGATCACCAGCAATGAGATACTGAGCAAGAATGACATTGAGGGGGAAGACTTCCCCGGCAAATATATTCCAATTGTGCTGATCACCGGGCAAACGCTGAATGTCGAAGGCAAGATCCACGTCAAAGGTCTGGTTAAAGACGCCCGCGACGCGCAGCGCATGGTGAACTACTCGGAAACGGTGTTGGCTGAAGCAATTGGTAGTGCCCCGAAGGCTCCGTGGGTTGGTGTGGCTGAGCAGTTTGAGGGCCAAGAAGAGGCGTACCGCCAAGCTAATGTCAAGAATTTTCCCTACCTGACCTACAAGCCGGTCATCGCCGACAACGGGCAGCTCATCCCGCCGCCACAGCGACAACCCCCAGGTTCCGTGCCTGCTGCGCTCTTCACACAGGCATCACGCGCACAGAAAAACCTTGAATCAGTCATTGGTCTGTTTGGTCCCGATGTGGGTGAGGTTGGACCGGAGCGCACCGGCGCCGCAGTGGACGCCAAGCAGCGACCTGGAGACATATCAACATATGTATATTCATATAATTTGAATAGAGGCATTGAGCATTCCGGGAAAATCATCAACGAGATCATCCCCTGGGTATACGACTCCGAGCGTGACGCCCGGTTGCGCAATGTGGACGACACCGAGATGACCGTGCCGGTCAACACCACTGCGGGGGAAGCATACAAGAAGATCCGTGGCAACCCCCGGCAGTACAAAGGGCTCAACACGACGCGGCTGACCGAGATCATCCAAAGGCACGGCAAGGGTGCGCGGTTCAACGACATCACCGTTGGGAAGTATGACGTGGTGATTACCGTCGGGGCCAGCTACGCCACGCAACGGCAAGAGACGACCAAGACTCTTCAGTCCATGGTCCAGGCCATGCCACAGGCGATGTCAAAAGTGCTACCAATCCTCTTCGAAAATATGGATTTCAAAGATGCCGACCGCTGCGCGTCTCTCTTCCGTCGCACGGCGCCGGCTGGGCTCTACCCACTAAAGGAAGGGGAGACTCCGTTTCAATCCCCGACCCCGCCGGCGGTTCAGGTGCAGTTGCTCAAGGCCAAGACCGAGATGGCCAAGGAGATCACTCAGCAGCTCAAGTCCAAGGTCGAGATGGTGCGGCTCTACAAAGAGACCCAGGAGACCGAGAAAGATATCCGGGCGCAGATACTTAAGGCTCTGGCCGAACTTAATGCATCACAGCACCCGGCCGACCAGATGTTTATGAACCAAGATCAAGGGGTGCCGCAATGAAACTCATAGCGGTGAACAAAGAAATACCGTACGGGCAGGCACCCGAGACCCTGGGGTGGATTACATGGACGACTTTTAAGAACGCGCCGGGGTGGGGTTTGTTCGTCCACATACCCTTGTTTCTTCTGAGGTGGCAAAATGAGTATGTGCGCCCGACTGCGCGTTTTGGTTGGTACATTCCTGTGGTGGGGTTCCGGCATGATAAAAGTGATTGCTGGGCTCTTAAAATCGGATTTTTTCTTCAGTTCCATTCAGATTTTATGGGTGAACCGAAGTATAAGGAGTTGTGGTAAGGGCGCCTCCGGCCTTTAACGGGAGATAATTCAGGCGCCTCCGGCCGACGGGAGTGAGAAGGAGAAACACCATGTGGCTGATGAAGAAGTTGCTCTTTGACAATCGTGGCGAAGTGACTGTAGCAGAACCCACGAATCCTGAACCCGTTGTTGAAACTCCGGCGGAGCCTGTTGCTAAGACCCCCGCCGAACCGGCAACGCCTGCGGAACCCGTAGCAGAGCCGGAGCCAACTGTTGTCCCCCTGGCGGCACTCAAAGATGATAAGAGGAAGCGCCGGGAGGCTGTTGAATCACAGCAGAAGTTGGCAGAGGAAAACGCATATCTCCGAGGTAAGTTGGAGGCCG
>ERZ1292642.928-Hain-H14-01um-R1-928-length-14844-cov-14_pt1 | contig 14844 bp, 27 predicted proteins | sample MGYA00564403_ERZ1292642 | MGnify/ENA primary metagenome ERZ1292642 (study PRJEB36523, sample SAMEA6512643) | groundwater metagenome | collected 2019-01-09 | study: AquaDiva: Metagenomics assemblies of 32 groundwater samples | reverse complement strand
TTTACCATAATCCTACATCTCTTCGATTCTTCTTTACCATAATCCTACATCTCTTCGATTCTTCTTTACCATAATCCTACATCTCTTCGATTCTTCTTTACCATAATCCTACATCTCTTCGATTCTTCTTTACCATAATCCTACATCTCTTCGATTCTTCTTTACCATAATCCTACATCTCTTCGATTCTTCTTTACCATAATCCTACATCTCTTCGATTCTTCTTTACCATAATCCTACATCTCTTCGATTCTTCTTTACCATAATCCTACATCTCTTCGATTCTTCTTTACCATAATCCTACATCTCTTCGATTCTTCTTTACCATAATCCTACATCTCTTTGGTTCTTCTTCTCCATAATTCTCCATATCTTAGATCCTTAACCTCCTCGGTTCTTAATCTCCATTATCCCAGAGACCCCTCGACCCCATATACCTTCAAAACCCGATCCCTTTTGGTCGGGCATAACGGGCGGAATGGCGGCACATAAGAAAAGCCCGTCGGTGAGACGGGCTGATCTTAGAATGAATCGCAACTACACTCGTGGCTATCGCAATCCGAGCAGTAGGTGCAGTCCCCGCACTCTTGGCACCTTTCGCAACCGGAGCATTGGGACTCTTCTCTACTGTGGCCGCACCTCATCGTGTCGTTGTCTTTAGGATGCACGTTCTCCAGGTTTGGGGTATCGCTTATCCTCCAGTGCGACGGCATTCGCGGGCTCCCCAGGATCATTGCGAGAGGGGATTTCTCCACCTCTTTTCCCCACATATCACCCTCTTGTGTCGGTTTCTTCATGTCCCTCGGCGTTAGTGAAGATGCCCATGGCTTCTTGGGCGGCTTCCCGGCTTATAATTCGTGGTTCCGACCTGTCTTCTCCGATTGGATCCACGATGCGCAGCGCAAACGTATTGGCGGCCCCCTCCCCTACGGGCTCTATGTGGATGACCCGGTTCCGGAAGAGCTTGGGGGCCTTCAATATGATGGGGCGCGACCCATGGACCATTCTAAGGCTTATCCATTCGGCGCCCCCCATCTTGTAGTGGGCGTTCTCCACGGAAAGACAGCGTACCCTCACCGGCTTAATGGGAGCTTGGAGTTGTCGTTTGTTCTTTCTCTGGAGACAAGTAAGGATGAAGACGGCCGTTTTCTTCTTTCCCAATACCCGCACGATGCGCCATCCCCGGGTGCGGAGGGTGACGCGGAACAGTGTCTTTGTTCCGGTTATTTCTTCTACCGAGATTTCCCTCTCTTTGTGGGTGAAGAGTTTGGTGCTTGGCGCACGAGCAGGTGTCTTTTCCATACGAGTTTTTCGTAGTCCTTGCGGAACCTTAGCTTATAAATCCACACGGACCATCGACAGGCCGTGAGTTCGCTTGCGCCGAAGAGGTGGTGGGCCAGCTCATGGAACGCGGAGATGATGCTGATGTTTTTCCCGAGGACGAGCGTTTTTGTTCGTGGGTTGTAGTGGTCTACGTGTTCTTTGCATGTGCAGTGTTCGTAGTTCGGATTCTTTTTCCCATAGATCATGCAGATGGTATTCATGAGTATTCCAAGCGAGCCGATCTTATATTCAATGTCTCTTCTTTTCCATCCTTTGTAGAAGAATTCCTTCCATCTGCTCATCACTGCCAATAGTTCATTCGGTATGTCCGGTCTTGGCTCTTTTAGTATTTGTTCTTTGGTTGGGTATATTGCGTTCTTCATGGTGCGTTATCCGGTTAGGATACTTCCCCCGACTTCCTGTTCTTCTTTATCTTTTGCGTTTCTGACGATGCGGGCGACCGTGGAGAGTCTCTGGGCGAACTTGTCGAGCTCCCATTTTATCGTGTGGATGTGGAACGGAATTTGGAGCGGGAGCCCTTCTTCCACCGCAATGGCGCACACTTTTCTGAGATGGGTGACGAAACTGAGCTCCGCAGCGCTTCGTACCGTGTCGATGACATCTTCGGCGTTTCGATAGATTTCTTCAGCCTCCATCTCTGGTGCGGTGCTTGCGAGAGCTTCTATTTTAGCTCCAGCTTCATTTTCCATGTCTTCAGCCGGAGTTTTTATTTCTTTGAATTCTGCGTTTGTTATGCGCTCGTCGTCTCTCCCTTTGTTACCCGGGAATGCCTCGGAAACGTCTCTTTCGATTTGTTCGTCTGTTTCTTCGTCGCTTAGCGCCGCTCTTTCTTTCGGAGGCAATGATGCGACGATTGCGTCGTTGCCTTTGTCCGGGTTTGAAAGGCTCATTCTATACTGGTAGGCGAGCGTGAGGACGCACTCGCAGTAGGTGACGACCTTGATGAGGGGGAGGCACTCTCCCGCTATGTGAGACATCCTCCTTCTGATTACCTGTTGGCCTGCCTCCATGATCTCCGCCACTGTCGGGTCCATTCCCACCTTCGTGTCTACCGGCTCGAGAACCTCTTCGATCGTGTCGTACATGTCGAACCATTCGGCGATCTCGCTTATGTATTTGTTGAAGATGTCTTCCGCCTTCTCGGGGTACCCGGCGGTTATGTTCTTGTGGAAGTCGACGAGTTTGAATCCTTCCACTGCGGAATGCGTTGCTGAGGCGGAGTCATTGAATACTTTCCCCAATTGGCTTCTCATGGCGTAGTTGACAATATGTCCGAACGAGCGGAATTTAATATCTTCAGCGTCTGCCGCGTCCGCCTCTTTTCCTCCGCCGAGCGCCCCGCTGTCTTTTGGGAGGGATCTTCCTCCAGCTGCAAGCGCGCGGGAGTGGTGGAACCCCATTCCGTTGGGGTATGTCTTGTGCTCATGCTCTCTGTAGTCGTAGGGCGACTTGATTGGCGCCTGTTTGAGGGATATCACCTCTTTTTGAAGATCGAATCCGGCGAGTGTTTTTGGGTTTCCGGTATACCGCGCGGTGAAGACGGTTGCTTCGTCTTTTTTCACCTCTTCCCCGTATTTCTCTTCGGAAGCGAGACAGAAGCTTCTGGTGTCTTGGAATAGGCTTATTCCTCCATAGCCGTTTCCCCCCGCGTATACTTTCTGGACAAGATTGTCTTTGTCCGTGGAGATGGCTATGAAGGTGAATCCCCCCGTGCAGGCGAGTTCTTTGGTTATTCCCTCGAGGTATCGGGCGATTTCAATTGCGAATGACTCGGTATCGTTGAATTTTTCGCTTTCGTAATTTGAGTATTTTTCTTTGTACGTCGTGAGGTACACATATCCCAGATCTTCATGTTTTTTCTTCAGCTCAGAGGCGTTGGAAATCGTTCCATTATGCATGACGAGCCATTTGTATCGCAATTCCTCGTGTTCGACTTCAATTGGGTGGGTTTGGTCCAGCGTATTTTTGCTCGAGGTCGGGCTTCGGTGGTGCAGGAATAGGTGCCTGGTTTTTGAGGTGTACAGGTCGATCATCATTTTTACCGGCTCGGTTGCTCGTAGCACGCCCACGGAGCCGTCGTCCCTGATTTCTACGACCCCGAATCCGCTTATTCCTCTGCTTTTTTGATCTTCGAACTGGTCAACGACATACTGACGTGCGCGTGCGCTCGTCGTTCCTACGCCTCTTCCCAGGTGTCCGATTATTCCACACATATTTTGTTAAGTTAATTTGATTAATGTAATAATGCATCTAGGCGTTCCACACATGCGGCAACGCATCGTCCGGATTGATGTAGATGGTTTGGTTGACGCCGATTACTACTTGTTCTCTTACGCCGTCTGCGTTTAGGCGGAATACGAATCTTGTGTCTGCATGTTCGTCCAGCATTCTTATTACGTTGGCGCGCCATTCTGGATTTGAGATTCCGAATAGGTCCGTCAGTATCGCCGCGCCGGTTGTGCCGTTTCTTGATGTTCGTCCTGACGTTCTTAGGGCGTAAGAGTTTTCCTCAGTTGGTGAGGTTATTCTGAAGGCTTCATGGCTGAAGCCGTTCCTTCTTTGTTCGAGGCTTGCTCCTCCTTGTTCTCCTATTGCCGCGCAAAGAAGGTAGCACGTCGCTTGCATGCGGCCGACCATGATTTCGTTTGGCACGTCTGTACCCGGGGCTCGGCTTCTTAGTATCATCAGGATGTCTCTCAGCTGCATGAGGACTTGGCCGAGAACAGTTTCATTCGGGATGGCTGGCCATTCTGCTGTTCTTCTTCCTATGAGGCTGCGGATGCAGTCTGTTGCCGCCGCCTCGTTTGGCAGGTAGTTGCGCGAGAAGAGATTGTCTAATTCATTGAGCCTTATCCTGACTGCTTGCCAGCTGTCCTCGCTCATCCCCGCCCTTATCGTGAACGGGTCACGCTCGTTCAATTCTTCTAATGCTGCGTTGGCCATGTCTTGAGGAAGTTGCTGCGCTTTTTCTCCTCGCTGTATGGCTGAGCTGACCCCTCGTTCTATTTTTTCTTCTTCGAGAAGCGCCTCCTTTAGATGGCTGGCGCCCTCCGGGAGGCTGGAAGCGTCGAGAGCGCTGAAGGCTTTTGGGTTTTTTTCGAATTGCAGCACAAGTCGGATCAACGGCCTGATGTTGCCCCTTCGTCTCATTTCGTACGGCAGGCCGACCATGATGCGTTTGTTGTCCCGAGGATTCGCGAGATCGCCGGTTCTTGGGTTTATCACCCGTTCGTATACCGGCTCCGCTTTGGAGCTCAGTCGGTCGAATTTGTTTTTGATGACCTTGAGATCTTCTTTTGTTTTTGCAATCTCTGTGCCGGAGATGAAGTCTCCCTTTTCGTCGCGCATGATGATGGAGTCAAATCCCTTCTTTAGGCCGAAGAAGAAGTATTCATGCGTCGGCTTCCACCCGAGGGCGATGCATCTCTTACTCAGTCCAGTGGCGAATTGTTCGACATGAAGGTCTTCGTTCCATGCGAACTGACTTAGGTTTCTGATGATTTGTTCCGGAAGTTTTGAAGTTGCTTCCTCGATTGCTTCTTCGTTTAGGAATTTGTTGGTCGGTATGTGTTTGCTTGCGAGGGTGAATCCCCAGCCTTCGTTGATGCAGTAATGCATGCGTTTCTTTTCTTCGATCACTCGGCTTGGATTCATTACGAGCTCGAGCGCGTTTTTGTATTGGTGGTAGGCCGGATGGCTTCGTATGAACGGACGTATCTTATTCAGGTATGTGCGTTGCGCGTTCATGAAGTTATTCATCATTGGCGCCACGGATTCTTCAGCTTGTGTTTTGTTTCTGAACAGTGCTTCCGCAATCGGCTTTAGGTTTCCTTTCGTTATGTTGTCCCAGGCGATCGCTATATAGGCGAGTGTTCCCAGCGCAAGTTTCTCGCTGGTGACCCACTCTGCAGTTGGCCCTCGCACCTCGAGAGTTAGACCCGGGGCTCCAGTCGGGTGCTGGAATTTGCTGTCGACTCGAAAGTCCATGAGGTCCCCGTAATTTCCTCCCTGGAATCTTCGTCTCATTTCTCTTGACAAGTTGTTTTCTCCTATCATGATGAGGAGAATGAATGTGCCGAGGGCGCGCTCTATGGCGGCCCATTTGGCTCCTTTTCGTGATGCCTCATTGTTCAGCTCTTCGGGTATGCTGAGATGGATGTGTCCTCCGGTTGCCGCGGCCACGGTAAGTGTTGTGAGGTCTACGAACGGCATTCGTTTGTGGGCCTCGGCGAATATGAGCCTTAGGTTTGCGACGACTTCTTCGGGAGATCCGGGGTTTGGTCTCAGTTCGCCCGTGGCTGGGTGATTATCCCAGCCTAGATTTCCGCCAGGAACGATGAATCCATGGTCTCCTTTCTTCATCTCTCCGAAGAATGTCTTGAAGATATCCTCCGCGTGCATGGGGCGTGTTCCGCTTATCACTGTGAACTCGGGATCTGCGCCCACGCTAAACGGGAAGGAGTATCTGGGTTTCCCCGCGGTGGGTACCGCCTCTTTTTTGATCGTGTCGGTCATGACGGTTAGGCGTTATGGATAATGTATTGAACCTTTTTTCGTGGATGAGAAGGCTTCTGGTTTCTTCGTTGTCTTCCGGCCCCTGTTCATCCAATGAGTTTTCGCATGCGTAGATGATGTCTTTTCGCAGCGTATGTTCGCTGAGGTCACTTAGAAATTTTTCGCGATTCATACGTGAGTTCTTCATCTAGAAAGCGTTCCCATCCTCTGTCGGACCCCCCCACTCGACCGCTTGCCCAGTGTTTTAGGGGGTTTTTTCTGAACCACCTTTTGACTCCGCCGGTCTCGATGAATTTTTCGAACAGCGGAATTCTAATGTTGTTTAAGCTGTGTTGAGGATGCGCTCCTTCTATGATGAGAGGTTTTATTTTTTCGAAGTTTGCTTTTGCCAGGCCGAAGTCATTGTTGTTGATTGCGTTGCGTATATCTTCTTCTTTCACCGCCTTAAATAGTTTTGTAACGGCTTCTTTGCTGTTGGCGAATCCTATCCCGAGACGCATAAGGCCGAAGACGAAGCTCATGAGTTTGTAGTCTTTTAGCCAGAAGTTGCTTAATACGCGGTATTCAAGCCCATGGGGTGGTTTTCGGTATTCTCCGGCTCTGCCGTATGCTTTTCTTCTTTCTATGTTTCCTTCATCGCGGTCGATAAGTATGCACGTGTTTCCTACGATAATATCCAGCACTTTGACGACAGTTTTGAGATCTCCTTTCAGCAGGTCTCGTACCGGATCTTTTCCGTCTTTGTAGACAAATCCGATGTGAATGTGACCTCCGGCGCTTCGGTATGGGTAGGTGGTTGGGTCTGGCATTTCTATATGCTCGTCGTATGCATTGAGGCTTGGTGAGCATCCGAGGATGCGGTATTCGGGGCTGAGAGATCGGAGTTCGGATGGTGTTACGCGTACCGTCGGTTTCCAGTTTATCGTGATTCTTTTGCGCCTGTTGCTCTTCATGAGCTGGGATACGCGTAGAAGTGCGTGATGGATCAGTTTCGCATGATTTTGTCTGCAGGCTGAAGGCTTGGGGTTCAGTTCTGCCTGCACTCCGTCCACGATGATTGCTCCGGTGTTATTTCCGACTTGTACTCCTTCTTTTGGAATGATTTTTTCGGCACCGATGATTCTGCCGACCCTTCCTTTGAGTGTTTTCTTGGCAAAGAAAAACTCCGGGTCGCAACCGAAGTTCATAGTTAGGTATTCTATCTGTTTCATGAGTGGCCGTTATGGAGGTTGTTTGCGATCTTCCTTCTCATGAGGCGGTGAAGGGGGAGGACTTTTGTCTGGGCATTTTATTGCTCGGACCAGCGTTTGTTCCTTACGCTTGGTTGTACTCCCCCTGCGCCGCCCCACGAGTGCGGGACGACGATCGCGATTAAATGAGTAAGAGCACTAGTCTGCGCGCTCTTCTTCGATGAGCTTGTTGGCGAGGGTCTTCAGTTCTTCGGCGTCGACTTTCAGTTCTCCGCTGGAGAGCTTGTCGAGGTTCTCGTTTGCGTGATCGAGGCTCTCCTTGGCTTCTGCGATGCGTTTCAGTGCGTTCTCGAGCCCTTCTTTGTGCGTCTTGGCTGCGCTTTTTGCATTCTCAGCGCGCGACTTGTCGTTCTCAGCTCGTTCCTCGTCGAGGGCGTTTGCTGCGGCCCTGCGGTCTTCAACGCTTATGCCCGGCACGTCGTTAAGCGCCCCATCAAATTCAGTCCGGCGTTCGGAGCGCTTTTCGGCTTCTTCGGCGTCCTTTTTGTTGGTTTTGCTGAAGTCTACGACGAGGGATGCGTAGTGGCGGATCGCGCTCACGACGCTGTCCTTAGCTTTTTGCACGCGCTCCTGGATGCGGACGGCCATCTGGGTGCGCAGAATGTCACGGGCCTTCTCCTTAGCCGCTGTTGCGATTGATGCGTAGTCTGGGTTCATATAACAAATTGAATTTAAGTTTGTCCATCCGTTACGTTTTCAGATAGCTTGGATGGTAATGGCTATCTCTTCCTCATAGGACTTCCTTATCGTATTCCTATGATGAATGTTTGTCAATGACTGGTAATAAGCACCCTCGACCTTTCTTGGGTGCTTGGATGGAGTTAGGCGGATCATTCACATTCCGATATGCCTCTTCGAGGCCTACTTGTGAAAGGGATATTGCGGCATCGCTGCCTTGTAAAAGAGCATGTATCCCATCCTAACCCCACCCAAACACCCAAAGAACGAGTCGTAAGAACCGTACTACCAACCCTCTTTTTTCTCATACCAGCCGTTCTTTAGCGCGAGCGATTTAAGTCTGGGGTTGTTTACGGCCCAGATCCATACCCACAGGCGGTTGCCGGTGTTTTGGTTTAGCTTCGGTCTCATTTTGTAGACGAGGCCGAGCCTATGTTCTTTAATGTAATGTACTAAGTTTGGTCCGGAGATGATCTTTTCTCTCTTGTTTGCTCGCGCCTGGCTGAAAACGAGAAATGCTCTCGGTGTGTCGTCGAACCATTCTTGACATATCTCGCTTAGGATTGTTTCCGGCTTGTATCCGGTGATGTCATTAAGTGCTTTGATGCCGCAGCACACGAAGCCTTCTAGTGTCGCCATATTACTCCACACTAAGTTCTAGCAATTTATGTAGTCTTCCGCAGAACTCCAGATCGCGCAGGCTTGGTCTGCCCCAGTCTCCTGATTGCAGTTTGGTTAGGTGGATTTTGATCACTTTCTTTAGTTCCCTATTTGCTTCTGTTGGTGTCATTTTGTTCATATTTTTCTACCCAATGAGCTAATAATGGCGGGCGCGCTGGATTCATGAACCATACGGTTGCTCCGTTTTTGTCGTTATTTGGATCCGGATACATCGTCTTTGGTATATAACCAGCCATTTCTTCCATCATGTTTATTCTGTCGTACAGTTCGTCTTCGACCTCGTATATTTCTATGACGTGGTCACGCACCTTGTCTTTGTCGCCCTTCTCGTACAGCATGGGATAACCAAGGTATGGGTTCACATACATTGCCCCGCGTACCGTACTTGTGGCTATAGGTTCGCCCAGTCCGAATCTATTGTGGTTGTAGAAGCCCTTGCGCAGGCTTCCGTATGATGCGAAGCGTTTCATTTTGTTTCGTTTAGTAGTTTTTCACAGGACATTACGTTCGGGGGTATAAACCAGGCAATTGGGAATGCCATTGATGCGAGGTACAGGCCCCAATTGCTTCTGCCGTCCAGTGTTTCAGATAGCGGAGTTTTATTCGTTGTTTGGCAATTATTTTTTGCGTCTACAAGCAAAGCTCCCCCGGTAAGACCGATAACAAGTAGTTGGAAAACTATCCAACCTGCTAGAATTTCTTTCATAGGTATTAAGTTATTTTTTCACCAGATTTCGAATCCTTCCGAGTTCTCACAGAATGCGGCAAAGTCCCGCACATTTTTAACGGTTGCCGGGTATGCGGCGGTCCATTGGTAGCCCGCGTCGCCGACCTTCTTTCCTTTGTTTTCTTTTTCCGCTCTTTTTACTTCTTTCTGGTGCGCACGAACCATCTTTTCTACGGTGCCGTCGGCAAGTTTTTCTTTGAGTCGCACGGCGATTGCGAGCGCCTTTTCTTTTTCGATGGGGTGTCCGTTGTTGTAGCTTCCATTTTCTTTGTCTTTATCGTTTAGGATGTCTCCGCATAGGTCGCATACGAATGCCCAGAGCGGTCTCCACCACCATACGTTGTTTCGGAAGTATTCTCCTTTCTTGTTCTTGGTTGCTCTTCCCATTAGGTCGAATCCCATAGTTTTTGGTTATTTGTTTATAAGCTGGCTCGCGCGCTTTTTTGCTTCTTTTAAGGAAGAGAATCTTTCCACGCTATCCTCGTCGTTCCTGCCAGCCGGGTATAATTCGTACATCCCGCTGGTGATTTTGCACGGGGAGACGATGCTGAATTTTCCGCTTCTCCATTGTGTTTGTGGCACCAGTCTCATTTCTCCCATTTGGATTTTCATGAGTGGGTGTTTTGTTTTTTTCCATTTCATGGTTTACCAATGAACTGGCCCCGCGGTCATTTCTGATGCATTAACACAGCCGTCTAATGATGGGTCTCCTTTGCATCGCGCGGAGTTGAGTGATTCGAATATGACTGCCGAGAGAATGCCGATGATGGCGATAACGACGAGCAATTCAATGAGGGTGAAGCCTTTTTTCATGGTTTGAATTTACAGTCTATAAGTTGGCTCCCGTAATATCCTCCCAGTATCGGGACTCCTTCCTGGTTTATGCAGGCCGCTATTGCGGCTCGGCTTCCCTGCGCCTCCTCTTCCTTCCCCATCTTGTCGCCCATGACCATTCCGACGACTGCGGCTGCAACTATGACGCCAATGGCAATTGGTGTCAGCATGCTTGACCACGTCATGGTGTTCAGTTCTTAAGGTTAAGAAATGGCACTGTTCCTCCCGGAATCATTTGTGTCGGCAGTATGCCGTTCCACTTCTCCACCGTTTTAAGCTGCACATAGTCTGCGCCACCCTGGCTATTGATTGCCTGGACTTGGATGCGGATAGCTTCTGCTTCACCTCGTGCGGCCTCGATCCTTTGCTGGGCTTCGAACTTGACTTGCTCAAGCGTATTCTTTGCTGCCTCAGCTTTTTGTACCGCGGTTACCTTCGCCTCAATGGCTTCTGAGAATGCTTTGGAGAACTCGAAGTTCGTGATGTTTACTCGTTCTACGACAACGAACTTTGGCTCCAGGCGTTCTGTGAGGAACTTTGTTACATCGTCGTTGAATGCCGCGCGTTTGGTGACGAGCTCCTCAGCCGTGTATTGCGATGACACCGCTTTAACCGTGTCTCGTACTACTGGGCGGATGATGTTTGCTTCGTACACCTCTGTTCTTCCGTATTGTTTGAAGATGATATCTACTTTTGTCGGATCAAGGTGGTAGTTAACTACCGTGGCTATCTCGACGTTCTGCAGATCTTTTGATGCTGAGAACAATGGTTCCTCTCGTTCATACAAGACGGTTTGCGTCTTGATGTTCATGATGTTCATCTTCTCTATGATGGGAAGCTTGAAGTAAAGCCCTGGGTTTGATACTCCGACGACTGCGCTGAAGCGTGTTCGCACCCCGCGCTCTCCGGCTCCGATGGTTCCCCATGAGCCCCAGAATAGGACAATTGCGATAAGCCCAAGAATGACGTGTCCGATGATTTTTCCGACTCTCGGTTCACCTGATGAATCTGTATAATTAAACATGGTAAGTAATTGATTAATTGGTTAAGTGAATCTGAATCCTACACGCAATTTTTCATTGCGTCTTTTGATGTATTTCTGAAGAAAAAGCAGGTCTGCGTAAACATGCCCTTTCGGTTTGTTCAACTCTTCCCAATGCTTTTGTTCGTGGGGCATCAGATAGTTGACAACATTGGTGAGGCGTCTGAGTTCGTTGTCGTTCATACGTGGGAGAATTTTTCGTATTTAAGTTTTTTGGCTGCTCTGGCCCTTCTTCGGTTCTCTTGTTTTTTCTGTCCGACCGTGCGCCACGCCGAGCCTTTGCCACCCTTACGCCCGCGCCGTTTCCAGGCCCTCCTATGCTCGTTCATTTTCTCCTTATGTCGTCTTGAGTGGTTCATACCATCCAGAAGGCGCCCTTCTTCATCGCCTTGCCTATGTTGGTAAGAGAATCTTCCATGATCTCATCCGTCGTGAGCTCTTGGTCCGTATCGTCTATGTGGTTGTGCACGTAGAATACGCCGCCCGATCTGCGGATGGTTTTCCTGCTCGTGAGCTCGTATTTTAGTTGGATGAGGAAATGGTGCGGTTTGCGGTCTTCGGTTGCTCGTATCAGTTCCGCGAGCGTTTTGATTTGGATAGGTTTCATAGCAGTTCTTTGGCTCGTTTGAGTAATATTCTGGCTTGTCGGTTTAGAGAGAGAGCTAATTTGAGCCAATCTCCGAGCCCGGGAGACAATACTGCGCTTGATCTGTCTTCGTCTTCCCATGCTTTGATGTCCGCGATGAGCTTTTCGTTTTCATCTAGATCACTGTAGTGGCTCCCGGAGAATGTCGTGTCGTTGTTCATAAACTGGGTCCTGCGGCGTCTTGGGAAGCCTCTCTTTTTGCTTTGTCTACGCCTACGTTATATGCTCTTTGTAATTTTATATCGATGAATGCTCGGATTTTTGCCAAGTCTTTCTTATTGTCTTTAAGTATGGCTATATCACCGTCCGTGAGTAGAAGTTGCGTTCGGTTTTTGATCATCTCGTCAAATTCTTCGAGAGTTTCCTCTATGTAGTCTCTGAGGGGATAATAGGATAACGGAACGCGGCTCATAGGTCCAGGCTGCAGCGCTGCAATAGGGTGCGGGCCTCGTCGACCATGGCTTTGAGGGAAACTTCGTTGTATTTTGGCCCCCCTTCGTCATCGTAATCTGTTTTGTCGGCTCGTATCTGCCACTCAGCGATGTCTTTTTTGAGCAGGGATTTCTTGTCTTTTGCTTTCTCCCAGTCTGCTCTTGATTGTCGGAAGTGCTTGGTCATACCATGTACATGATTAAGGTGGCGAACGAGAAGGCAAATAAGAAGGTGAATATTATAGCCCACACGATATGTTCTCTTATCGGGAGTTGCTGGGCCTCTTTGAATGTGATGTATGTCATGAGTGCCAGAATTGCGGTTACTATTGACTCAATGATGATGATGCGGATCATACGCTCATCGTCAGCTTGACCGGCCCATGGCACATGCGTTCAGCCCACGAACGTACTTCATTCCGTTCGAGGTCATCAAGTGCGCCCTCGACCCTGGCGCAATTGTATGCGAGCCCGCTTATTGGTTTGTCGATACTGATGCTCACCATGACTACCCTTCGCGTTGCGTTGCTCATGTCGTCGGCGTTGATGCTTACCGCATAACGACGGGTTTCTTTGAACTCCACGCTGTCCGTTCGTAGGATTTTGATCATAAAAACAGTGAAGAACGAATAATCGAACACCAACCGAGTCGTAGGACACACCAAAAACCCCGCGTTGCCGCGGGGCTTTCTTATGCGACCTCCGTATGCTCGCCGTTTTCGAGAAACCACAGGTATTCGTCCGGGAGGCAGGATTTCCTTGCCGCCTCGATGATGAGTTCCAGGTATTCTTTTGACGGCTTGAGCCCTTCGACTTTGTTCACTACTTCGTAGGCGGTCGCTTTGCCGTAAGGCCAGATGACGACGTCCGTTCTTCGGTATGCCGTCGGGTGGCCTTCGAACTGGTCGAGAGTGAGTAGTCCTCCCTCGGAGATTTCGTATGCGATTCCATAGACGCACCAGGATTTCTTCGGGACGATGTCTGCGACCGCGCCGCGCTTCTTCGAGTGCCGCGTGAAGGCGAGCATGTAGTCCAAGAGCGCCGCCATGCCGAGAGCGTTTGCGCCCGGGCATCGCCGATACATTTGTTTCTGGTCCATGTTTGAGCCGTACGCAAAGTAAATCACGATTATCTCCTTCTGGAGGAAAAAACGGAAAGAACTATCCATACACCGAGTCGTATAACACACCAAAAAACCCAAGCATTACTGCTTGGGCTTTGGCGGCTAGAGATTAACTCTGCGCTTATGCTTGTGCAGCTCTTATGCTGCGAATGCCGATGCGGAGAAGCCGAGGTTGGCAGTATCGACTGCGCCCAGGGCTTTTGCTTCTGCTGCCTTCATGATGAAGGTAGTCCGCGCCCGCGTGCCAGCAGCGACGTCGCCCCTCTTGTAGCACGAGAAGAGCATAGTGCCGTCGATGTTGAACGCGCGAACCGGCTGGCCGCTTGCGTCGCGCATGACGGCAAACGGGATTGCGGGGTTCGTGCCTCGCAATGCGTTGAAGGCGTTCCAGTTTACGCTCACGTGGGCGTATTCCCCCTCAACCTTGATAATCTTCAAACCGGCAAGTAGTGTAGCTTTGTCCATAGCATTACATGCGTTATCGAACCGAATAATGAGAGATCCGTAATTATCTCTCGTACATAGAGTCGTATATCTCTTGTATTCTTCCCGAGCCCCGAGGCTCTGCGAGGGGCGAGGGGCGAAGGGACGAGACCATACTCTCCACACACATAGAGTCGTAAGTACTCCGGAAAGCCGGTTGGGGGAGTGGTCGGTTCACCTCCTCTGGAGTTTGCACCTCCTCTGATGGTACCGTACCCACGCCCACCTTTTCAATTTTTTTCGTCACTTGACGAATATAAGCCATTATTCTAAGATACATAGGCCGTATCAGGCCCCCTCTGACCACCCATAGACCCCCAAAAAATTTTTTTTCGCAATTTTCATGAAAAAAACTACGCATCATAAATCTAAGAAAGTCAAGAAACCCATCCTCCTCAACATAGGCTGCGGCGTCACGTTATTCCCGGGTTTTATTAATGTGGATAAGTACTTCACCGAGGACCAGTTACGGAAGGGGGCTCAGACCCGCCAAGGCCTTTGCGCCAATGCTAAATTCCCTCCCACTGCCAAGTTTGTTCGAGGAGACATCCTCCATCTCCCGTTCAAAGATAAGTACGCCGACTATGTTGAGTGCCTCGAGATGCTCGAGCATTTGCCTTTCCGGGACGTAGAAAAGGCCATCGTAGAGCTTCATCGGGTGCTCAAACCCGGAGGCGAGCTGGTCCTGATGGTCCCCGACCTTGACGACATGTGTCGCGTGTGGCTTGATCGCGTCACGGACAAGGTCTTCAATCACAACACTTTCTTTGGTTTTGTCCAGCATTTCTACGGGAACCAGCTCCATAAGGGAGAGCACCACCAATCCGCCTTTACACAAACCTATCTTCGTGGCGTACTGAATGCGTGCGGCTTCCCGATGGAGAAGATCGAAATCACTCCCTATCCCCACGGCGAACATCCTCCGAAGTTTCGCGGAGCGCAGTGGGACCTGAGAGATATTTTCGTCATCGGGATGATTCACGCGCGCGCAACAAAATGAATATAAGATTACTAAGGCGTCCGAGGTCGCATAGAACCTACGGGGTCTATATGTTCCGCCAGGGACGTACAAAATATTCTCAGCCGGTCG
>ERZ1292642.926-Hain-H14-01um-R1-926-length-14862-cov-4_pt1 | contig 14862 bp, 33 predicted proteins | sample MGYA00564403_ERZ1292642 | MGnify/ENA primary metagenome ERZ1292642 (study PRJEB36523, sample SAMEA6512643) | groundwater metagenome | collected 2019-01-09 | study: AquaDiva: Metagenomics assemblies of 32 groundwater samples | reverse complement strand
GTTGATGATGAACAGCACAATGTTGCTATCGTTCTCAATGTCGCCGGCTTCGCGTAGGTCGGACAGGGTAGGGATAGCACTCTCGCGCTTTTCAATGTCCCGGTTCAGTTGCGCCAGCATAAACAGGTCGGCGCCGGTTTCCATCGCGAGTGCTTTTAATCCGCGCGTTGTTTCGCCTAACTCCTGCTGGCGCGTCTGGCCCTTTTTGCCCGATGGTCGCACGAGGCCAATATAGTCTACGACCACGAAGGCGAGTGGGCCGTGTGCGGTGATATGCTGCAGCGTCATTGTGCGGATGTCTGCCAATGAGAAGCCACCAGAGCGCGTATACAGCGGCCAATCCAGCATCATACCGGCGGCTTCGGTCATCCGCCGAAAGATGTCGTCGGTCAAGTTGCGGCTCTGGATCGTCTTGCCGTCAACTTCGCTATACATCGCCAGCGCCCGTTGACTCAGTTCTGGCTTGCTCATCTCCATCGAAAAGAACAGCCCTGGCTTGCCCTGCCGCGCCAGATTCAGCGCGATGGTGAGCGCCAGCGCCGTCTTGCCGTGTCCCGGTAGCCCGGCGATCGTAATCAGCCGCCCCTCACACGTGAGGCCATAGATCAGCTCGTCGAGGTCGTACAGGCCCGTGCTTGTGGCCGGCGGGTGATCCTTGCCGCACTCTTCTAGCTCTTCATTTAGCATCTCGCCTAGCGGTGTTGCGCCCGCATCGTCGCGCCGGATAACAGCCTCAGTCATCAGCGCCAGCACCCCCGCCCGCACATCCTCATCCGCCTGCCGCTCGTCGTAGGCCAGCGCCGCCGCTCGGCTGCTGCTGGCGATCAGTTGCCGCCGAAATGCGGTGCTTTCAATCTGCCGCGCGTAGTAGGCAATATGCGCGCTGGTCGGTACGTGGTCGATCAGGTCGCTCATGCCGATGATGCCGCCCACGCTGTCGAGCTGGCCGCGCCGCTTCAGCTCGTCGGACACGGTACGGGTATCGGGCGGCGTGCGCTGTCCGAATAAGTGCAGCATCACGGCGTAGATGTCGGCATGCTTGTGCGAATAGAACATGTTAGGCGTCAGCCAGGGCGCGACCTCTACGATGGCGTCTCTGTTAAGCAGAATGCTACCTAAGGTGTCGCGCTCGGCGTCTAGGTTGTGCGGTAGTTCGGCGGACGTCATGTCACTTACCTGCTGATCGTTCGTCTAAGATTGCTTTATAGCGATCTGCGGCGGCCCGCCGCTCTTCTGGCGTTGGCTTGGCGGTTGCGGTCACAAGTGGTAGATCGGCCGGCGGGCGTTGCCCATTGGAATAGCCGTTCGGTTGCGGCCTACCGCTTCGCGCCATCCGCGCCGCCATTTTCTCAGGGTGATCGTACCAATCGAGCATATCCTTGACGCCGCCGACGTTGTAGCCGCAACTTGCCCAGCTTTCGATTACAAGCCGCCACTTATCTAGGTCTGAAACGCTGTTGACGATTAGTGTGATGAGTGTCGGCGGTAAGTGTTTCTTGCCTGAAAGTTCTTTGTAAATGATAACCGCTTCGTTGAAGCTGTCGATGTTGGTTTGTTTCGAGGGGGATGGTGTTCGCGCAACGTGCGTTACATCCCTTTCTTTCCTTTCTTTAAGATCTTTCTTTTGTGTTATCCCTAGGGGATATGGTGAAACGTTTAACCGTGTCCCTAGGGGATATGGTTCCGTGTCCCTAGGGGATATGGTGTCAGTAGGGATATGGCCAACAACCGTGTCCCTAGGGGATATGGTTCGCAGGGTATAGCAGTAGCGCTGCTTACCTGCCAACTCGCGGGCGATTAACCCCTTTTCGAGTAGAGCGGTGATTGCACTTTGTGTGTTCCGGCTGGTAAGCCCGGTCATGTCTGCGAGCTGCGAGACGCTTATCACGTCACATTCTTTCTGCCACCCGTAGGTTTTGCGGGCGATTGCCAAGAGCACGCGAAGTTCAGCATTGCCAAGTTCGGGCATTGCTTCAATGATGTCGTTCGGGATACGAGTAAACGCCGGAAGATCGGCCATTAGCAACCTTGTATTCCAGGGCAGGCGGAGCGCTCCGCCTGCCCTTCAGGTCGGGTCTACCAGTTAATCCACTCGTCTATTGCGTCCTATTCAATTTATTTAGCTAGTTCCTGGTTCGAGGTAGGATACTCAGCACGAAGCCGCTGGGCAACCTTGATGCGCATCTGCTTGATCGCCTCGTCAACTGCCTTCTGTTCCTCGGCCCATATTTCGGCGGCGCGATCAAGCTCGGCAAGCGACCGATCCCAACTAGCGCGGAGATCAGCCATTGATTTGATGTACTCGGGATCTTCGTCGGCGGTCGCGGTGCATTCGTTGCGCTCACGCTCCATCAGATAGCGGTTCTTGCAGAAGGCTGTCGGCCAGTCGTGCGCCTCGCGTGCCTGGGCCTGCATGAGTTCGCGCCGTTCGCGATGGCGTCGCTCTGCGGCCCGCTCGCGCTCTTCCTGCTGGCGCTCCTGTTCGTAGCGGTAACTTTCAACCTCATCGCGGTAACTTTCAACCTCATCACGGAGCCGGCGGTTCTCGTGTGCAGTCTGCTCATCGGTCTGGTAGCGGTTGCCCCAAGTCATGATGTTGCTCCTTTGTCGTATGGTTAGTCTTACTAATCAGTGCCTAGTATAACATACAAGAGCAGAGATTGCAATACTAGACTAGCTATTGAATAGTGTGGTATACTATATTTGACTCTAGTTACGATATGCTGTACAAAAGGAGGTATGAAAGTCGTGAAAAGTAATCTTTCTATCTTGCTCGCAGAGCGCCAGCGGCGCGACGGGCGGCGTACCAGCCTGCGATCGATTGCGCGTGATACCGGGCTGAATGAGTACACGGTGCGCGGTTTCGCCAATGACACGCTATCTGAATATCCACGAAGAGCTATTACGGAGCTTTGCCGCTATCTGAACTGCACCCCCGGCGATCTTCTCGTTTTGTCCGAAGTCTCAGAATAACCAGCGGCCGGCTAGACCTCCCAATCGCCCCGGCCGCCAGTCCCCTACGCTGCTACCATTTCATCGGCTATCACCCCCTTTTGCTCTAATGCTATCCGTGTCCGAACCAGCTGACCGACTGCGCGAATGAGTTCGATCCGCGCGTGCTGGCGTTGTGCTGGCGATAGGCTGCCAGCAAGGATGAGTTGCCAGTGATAGACGGCCTTGTCGGCGTGGGCATAGGCGAGTTGAGCATGGTTCACAATAAGCTCTCTTCGACCACCGCCCAGCGCCGGCGCTGCGCTGACGGGGCGTTGTCGATTTCATCCCACTCGCTCGTATCGGGCTTAGTCTTTATCGTGTACCACTTGCCACCGTGCTTATCCTTCTCAGGACAGTAGTAGGATTGCTTATCCTTGCCGAGCCGGCCGGTAGCGCCGCACACATCGCAGACGGGCGCGTGGCTGCTGCCGTTCGTGGCTATAGGCGCGGGCGCCTGGGTGCGGGGGGTGAAGATCGCTGGCTCACTTCGCCGCTGGGCTTCCTGCATCTCATCACGGCTCGCCACACTCTTGGAACTGCCGTAGCCCAGGAAGCCAAGCGCCCGGCCGATAGCGCTGGTTTCACAGTCCTCTAGCGGGTTCGTGGCCTGGGCGCTGCGGTTCTGGAGGTCAAGGCGAAAGCTGGCCGTCGCGGTGGCGCTCCGACCATCCTTCAGTGCGACGGTAGCGCGGATATACCCCATCACGTCGGTCAATAGGATGGGCGGCTCAGTAACGACCGTCACGATCTGATCGTGGGCTTGGGTGAGCCGTTCGGCCACCGTCACATATCCATCAAGGTTATATGCCATCTCGATTACTCCTATGCCGCTATCGCCTCAAAACGGAAGATCGTCGGTCGCCCCATCAGCCGCGCACAGGAGCGCATATGCCTTGGCCTGCTCCACGTCCTTGAAGTGGCGCGATGCTGGCAGCGTCTCTTCGGCCTCCGTGTCATGCACGCGCACGCTGTAGTTACCGCTCTCTAGCTGTGTGATAGTCACTTCGATGTCGCCGCGGTGGTTTAGGTATGATGCGACGTGGCGCATGTGTTAGCCTCCCCACAATCGAATAGTCCACAACGTCGGGTCGGGATAGAGGTAGCAGGGTGCGCCGCAATTCACTGATTTCAGATCCGCTATCCGTTCCCGCCCGGCCGCCTTGGCATCCTCGGCAGTGCTGGCGTAGTATTTTCCCGATTGCGGCCTGTCTTCGTACATCACCTGCCAGCCGACGTAATCACCGCCGATGACCACGCCGCGTACATCGTCTTGCCGTTCCTGTGCAATGTGCATGGACTACTCCTCCCCAAACGTATGATAGTCCGTGCCATCCGTCGGCAGCGGGCGTGCGCGCTTTGCCTTCTCCGCCGCTGCCTTGATCTCCGCATCCGTCATGCCCACCCAGCGCATCAGGTCAAGCACATGTCTGCCCTTGATCGGCTTCTTGCCGCCGTTGAAGTTCGTTGATCGCTTACTCATATCCCTCTCACAATCGCCATTGCCTGGCGCCTCAGCGCCTCGGCCTCGGCACGGTCGCCCGCCTTGACGGCGGCGGCGTAGCAGTCGATGAGCGCAAGTAGGATGTCTTTCATCGCGATACCTTACGGGTTGTCACACGCTCCATCGATGCCCACCCTGCGTCCGCGTCGTCCCACGCGACCTTGACATTGCGCCGGCCGACTTCAACGACCGTTCCCCAGGCCGGAGTTGTTACGCCGGCCAATTGCTGCATGTAGTCGGTCAGTCGGACGCGCGTGCCTTTTTTGTATTTCATGCCGCCTCCTGCATCAGCAGCTCGGCCGCCGTCTCGTGGGTGTGGGTATCGGTTAAATACTGAAACACGTAGGCATTGCAGCGCTCCTCAGCCTCGTGATGGTTCGGCGCGCTGCCGATGTACTCGCGCTGGTTGTCAATTGTGATGAAAAGGTCGTAGTCGCGTGTCTGTCGTGAATACACGATTTCCTTCTCGATGGCGGCGATGATGGTGGTTCGCATGGTGGATTGCCTTTCAGGTAAGAAGTATTTATTAGGTATGCCGTAAGTATAAGGCATAACCTCGAATTTGTCAATACCCCAAAAATACTTCTTGACAACTTGAAAAACACCCCTTATAATAAAGAGCATCAGATAGTGAACGGAGACAGGCATGAAGAAACGAGGCCGGCCGGTAGTGGAGAACAAGCCAGAGAAGGTAATCCGCTCTGTGGCGTTCCCTACCGATTTGAACGATGATTTACGGAAGATCGCCAGCCGCGAAGAGCGTGACGTGACAAGCCAGATCGTGAAGGCATTGCGCGATTTCGTGGCGCGGTACAAGCAGGAGTATGGAGAGGACTTGGGGCCGATGGAGCTGGCGGACATGGCCGCGTAAGGTAGCATGTCCGCCAGCGTGCCAGGGCGCGAACGAATGAGAGCCGGCCGCGCCCACCGATAGTATAATGCAAAGAAAGGATTTTGATCATGCTTCCTGAAACCGAACGCGAGTACATCGTCTTGAATGGCCGTAACGTTTACCTGGAAGATGGCTTGCGCGCCAGCCTGGCCGGCTGGAAGATTGAAGGCCATTGCGGTGTCCACAGCGCGCGGCCGGGCTTCTGGCACTGCCGGTGGGAGACGGCGCGCGCTGTGCTGACCCGCCCGGATCGGCGCTTCCTGCCGGGCGAGGTCTGGTGTAGCAATCCGGGCGGGTGGTTCGGGCTGCCGTTGACCAGGGCGGAATATGAGACTGAGCAGGATTATCAGGCAGCGGTTACGCGCGGCGAAGCTGAGTAGCCGACCACCGAAGAAGCACGTCTCTTGTTTCATCTCGCCCATTCCGGCACCTCCACCACGAACGGCACGAGCGCAATGTAACCCCGCGCCCCATTCGCGCCTGCCCACTCCTGCTCGATATAGCCGAGCTGGCAAAGCGCCCCCAGCGCCCGCTGGACTTCCTCGCGGTTGTAGTCCGTGCTGACAATTTCGCTGGCAAGCGCGTGCGGGTACTTCGTAACCCACGCCCAAACGTACCTTTCGCAGCGGGTAGCTTTGCTGGTTATCATGTCTCTTGTATTCCGCTCCCTAATGCGGTATAATACGTATGTACAAAGGCACAATTCTGGCTCGGGCCAGTGGACCCGGTTACGATGTACATTTCCAAATTGGGTATTGGCGGTTCGGGCGAATAATCCATCGCCCGGTAAAATATCCATGGGTGTCTGCCTTGGAAAGCAGATGTAATCGCTGTACGGCTTGCCGTACAGGGCGCCAGTCAATGCGCCATACGTCTCGGCAACAGTCATGTATCATGTGCCACTGGTTGTTGAGCCAGAGACAAGCTACGGGTCTTAGACCCTGTAGTCGTTGACCAGCAAAGCCACCCGTCGCCCCCAGCACACCTTACACCAGTGCCAGCAGATTGTGCCGACCGCGATCTTGATCGTGGCGGGTCGTCCGCATTTGTCGCACTTGCTCACTTGCTCGCTACGATGTACAAGTGCCATTGTGGCTCGCTTGGGTTGAATTGCGGGTCGGTGCGGATGTGCAAATACGCGTCACAATGGCGGCAGGTGCAGTAGACGGCGCGCCGTCCGTTGAATGTCGTGAAGCGCGCCCGGCTGGTGATGTACGGCTCGCCCGTGGTCGGACACACGGCCTGGATGCCGCGCTCGCTCTCGTATGCGAGATGGATGTCAAGCTGTTCCATACTGGCGTACCCTCCTCCGAATAATCAAGGCGAAGTCGGACACGAGCCGCGTGTACCGCGGGTCGTCTGCGGCCATCGCTCTGTACATCCGCCAGCTCTGGATGAGCAGGCGCGTCTCGTCAAGCGGTGTCATCGTGACCACGCCTTAGCGAGTGCGGCGCGGATAAGCCGTAACGTCGTACTGTTCGCCTCATCGCGGCCTTTGATGCGGTTCTGCTCAACGTGGTGCGCCTCAACGGCCTTGAGCGTCGACACGAGCGCGTCATGGGCATTGCAGGCACGCACGATAAAGAGCATATCGGCAGCGCTCATGTCATTCGCATTCGATACAACCGTCTCCCCTACAGGACTGCCATCAGCATCGCACTGCTGTATCCACCAATCGCCGCTTTCGGCAAACTCCGACCATGGCGTGGGGGTGTGCGGTTCGGGCATGTCCCCTGCCTCGCTACTTTGTGGTGTCAGGTCAATCATTTTACGTCCCATCCGCCTTCTCCTTCGCTTCCCGTAGCAGCCTCCCCGCCAGCGTGTGCGCCGCGCGTGCCTGGTGGTCGGTCGGCGCGGTTAGCGCGGCCCAGCGCGCGACGTTGGCCGAAGCCAACAGACGTTCAATCTGTTCACAGCAACTGTGAAATTTGCTCGTGTTCATCTCGTTCAGCCTTCACTTGTTGCTCTGCTTCCTGGTGGGTCAGCCGCGCACGCTGCTGGATGCCGATCAAAATATCGGCCAGCTCCCCCAGCACTTTCTTGGTGGCCTTATCTCGCCCGTACACGTAGTTTAGGCGCCGGAGCAACACGAGTGCTCGATCCATGCCAAAGTCGTCATCTAATGCCGCATCGCGTACTAGCTCGGTGCGCGTCGGCTTGTTGCTCATGGGGTAATCCCCTCGAACATTGGCCCGTAGCCGAGCCGGTCGACGCACGTCTGATTGAGCCAGATCACTTCTGTTCTGGTGTTGCCCTTCTCAGTTTGCGCTTGCTTCTCGCGGGTATGCCAGTGCCGCAAACGGTCATCATAAAGCGCGCAGTGATAGCCGCTCAATACAACAGGCCCGGCATGTAAATCCAGTGTATCCAGTAGCGTTAGGTGATCCGCGTCGGTCATCTCGTGTCGGTAGAGTTTGCGACCCTTGCGCGTTGAAAGCACATAAGGCGGATCGGCATAGATCAGCGTGTCGGCACTGTTATAGCGTTCGATTAGGGCAAGCGCGGGCGTGCATTCGATCTCGGCATCTTTCAGGCGTGTCATTGTGGCCTTGATGCGCGCTGGCACATCATTCCAGAGCGTTGTTATCGGTTGCAAGCTCTTGACGCCGTTGTTTCGCCATCCTGTCCGATACGACGGCTTGAAGCCGTGCGCCATCCACGAACGAACGAGGAAGCGGCGCGCATCCTCTAGCGGGTCGTCTGCCTGTTCATAGCTCAGATAGTATTCGGCGCGGGCGTAGGGGGTCGCTTCCACCAGCGCGGCCAACTCCCCACCCCGCTCTCGTACCATCCTGTAGCAGTTCACGAGGCGCTGATCGAGGTCATTTACAACCTCGTGCGGCGCTTTATCCTTCTCAAAAAACGGCGCGAGTGTGCCGGCGTAGGGTTCCAGATAATGCACATGTTTTGTGAAGAAAGAAACGACCCACGCCGCCATTGTGGACTTTGATCCGGGCCATTTCAAAAAAGGTTTTATCGTCGCCGTGCTGCTCATTTTCCCCCCAGCGCCTTGTTGATCTTCTGCTCTAGCTCATCCTCCTCTGGCATCGTCAGCGGGGGGCGATACGTTATCCACGTCGCAAAGCCCATTCCGCCGATGATGAGCCAGGCCATCCCATAGAGCAAGACCGCCTGCTCAATCGGCACGGCCGCGAAGAGCGGGGGCGCGAACGCGATGAGCCAGGTAGCAGCGCCCGCGCCGTAGCGCTCCAAGAACCCCCAGGCGTGTCGAGCGGCATAGCCGTGCTCGGCGGCACAGGCAAAGCCCGCGGCGGTGGCGCTGACAACGCCGATCAGGATGACAAGCTCCATATGTGTTGATCCAAAATCGCTAAAATGCTTTATGCTTGATCTGCGGCGCTGGGGGCGCAAGCCCCTGGCAGCCGTCCGAACGTTAAGAAGTGGGGGCAGCGCTGGCACCGAAGCCCGCAATCACTTTCAATCCCCATCGAATGTATCGCGCGCTGCCACGATGGGACTAGAACACCGACAGCACGCCGCCAACGACCTCGCGCCGCTGGGCGTCCGTGCGGATGCGCGCCCGCAACTCTAGCGCGATCCCCCAGCGGTCGCGCTCGCCCGTCTCCACACACGCGCGGCATAGGCTGTCAGCGTCGGTCGGGTCGCCGCAGCTGTCGCATAGGTAGCGCGTGGGGGCGAAGAGCAGGGCACGGATGGATGGGCATTGCTGTACGTGGTGCGCGTGGGCGTTCCGGCAGCACCACTCAGGTGGTTCTGGGCCGCCGGGCGGCTGTGGCTGCGGCTCGTCTGGCACGTCCACGGGTGGGGTGTCGGCGTGGGGGGTGGTCATGATCGGGCCTTTCTTTTACTTTGCGCCTTCGCCTTCCGATGGCGGGACTATTTCGATAGCGGAAGATCGACCGTTAAAAAAAGGACAATTGATGCTATGCTCGAACACATCTCGAACAAGCTGATTGATCGAAATGCCGTGCTGCGCGACGAATTTATCCGCGTAATCCTTGTGCCGTGGGAGTACCAGTATCTTACTTTCGGCAAGTGGGACATACTTCTGTCGGGGCTTCATAGTGGCTCCTTACGAACTTATCACTGATGAAAGGATACCACACGTGGAATTAAAAGTCAACGCCTAATTGGCGCTATTTTATGGTATGATTACCGCAAGTGGAAGACTCTTACGATTATACGCAAGAGGGGGACGAAACGCAATGAGCAAATTACGCACGTTCTTAAAGCAAGAGCGCGCAGACCGAGAATGGTCATTGACTGATTTGGCAGAGAAGTCAGGCGTCCCATTGGGTACACTGTCGCGCTATGAGAGCGCACAATTTAAGGGCAGGCCCAGCCACGGGAATGTGTTGAAATTGTCACGGGTACTCAACAAGGACGCAAGCGAAATTCTCCGCTACATTGGGTATCCGCGCCGTGAGCATCCTGCAAGTGAGCGGGACGCGGAGTGGGCGCGTCTGCGCGGGTTGCTGGAAGGCGACCCGCGCGCACGGCATATACTTGAACTGTACGATGGTGCGGATGACGAAGGCAAGGACACGGGGGTTGAATTGCTTGAAGTCCACTTCAAGAAGCGCTCCCGCCGTCCTCGTCGTCGTGAGTGATGTAGATCAGAACTGCTTCTACGAAGTCTGTTGGTTCTGGTGACGGGGCGGGGGCTGGGTCGTCGTCGGTGATGAGTGAGTGCTGCGACATAGAACTTTTCCGTTGACTCTGTGTCGGCTCTCGTATTCCGGCACTGCGATCCACCGTCTGTTAGGACGCCCGCGAGAAGGGCAGGGCGCGCGAAAGCGGGGCGCGTCTAACAGTGGAAAATGAGATTATATACCTATTAACGCATTATGACTAGATTGTGATACATAAAGAATTGTTCATTCTCCTCCGCGAATGTTACCCTTACTAGTTCTGACTGCGCCTAACTATCCTGCACAATAGTAGATTGCCCCATACTTCCATCGGTGGAAAACTTTCACCAGTGGTTGACATTTCATAACGCAAAGGGTACACTACTGGCGCGGGCGCGCGGCGATTACCCATCCCCGGCTGTTCCTTCCACATCCGTGCTGTCCCGCGCGCTCGCTATGCTGCTGACTGTAAACCAAAGTCGAAAGTCTCCTAATCACGCTAGCCGTAGCGGGCATCCGATCCGCGTGGTCATTCTCCACGCGACCGTCGGAACATTGAAGAGCAGCCTTGATTGGCTGTGCAGCCCAGCCGCGCGTGTTTCTTCCCACTATGTGATCTCCAAAACGGGCGTTATCTATCAGCTCGTTGCGGAGACAGAAGCCGCATGGCACGCTGGGGATGCGAACTGGCACGGCGAGACGGCGGTCAATGAGATCAGCATCGGCGTGGAACTCGCCAACAGTACTGGTATGAAGGGGTTCAAAGGGCAAGACCCATACCCTGCCGTGCAGGTGCAGGCGCTTACCGATCTTGCCCGCAACCTGATGCGCCGCTTTCCTGGCATTGCATTCGCTCGTCACCTTGACGTGGCACTCCCCAAGGGACGTAAGACCGACCCTGCTGGTTTTCCCTGGCGCGAATGGCGCGCACAGCTTGCCCCAGCGCCGCCCGTACCACATCCCCCAGCCAACCCCGCACGCTACAGGGTTCGCCCCGTCCTTATCTCACAGCGGAGCGAGGGCGGCGCTCCGTATGCGGGCGAATTGCAGCCGGGAGAAGTGGTCGAGATAGACATCGTGTACGCGAATAATATGTGCCATTTGAAGGACGAACGCGGCTTCGTGCCCATTGCTGCGCTCATGCCGTGGGGTGATGGCGCGATCGTGGGTGAGGCGTTGTGATCGACGAGCGCACCACCACGATCACCACGCCGCACTCTTGGACGTGCTGGAATTGCGGGCGGGCGGTGCCAACGGGGACGTGGCATACTTGCAACATGCTCCCACCGCCCATTCCCACCGGCTGGCAGTGCCCCCAGTGCAAGCGAATATACGCACCATCGATCAAAGGCTGCGCGGCGTGCAATCGGCCGATCTACGTGGAGAATGGGCTATGAACTACCCCACCCTGACACGCGTCGGCGGGCAACTCATCATCACGCACGGGGACACCTACCTCTCGCTCCCCTATGCGCAAGCGACAACGCACGGCTTGTGTCATATACGGTGGACTGCTCTATTCATGCACAGCATCGGCGCGCGCCGTGTCCAATCGGACATGCCCCGCCGCATGCTCCGAGACGCGCTCTACGGCCCGACGATTGCACGCAAGAAGGTGCGAAAGGCAGCGTTAGGATGATTACCTTTGACAGCTTCAGGTCTAATTGGCTTACCTTCACGACATGTCCTAAGCACGAGGTCGTAAGACTTTGCGCGTGTGGTTTGAACTCGGTTTGTTTCATGTGCGGCGATGGGAGCGGGTGCAGTCCGTGCAACTGCCCACGTCCCCCGCGCGCTCTTGGCTTAGGGCTGGGAAGCATCCAAATGTTTGAGGATTTCGATCCGCCGCTGATGCTTGTCAACGATCCTGACTTCTCTTGACATGACGCGCCCGGTGGCCGGTCGCCTCGAAGCTGCCGCGCTCATCCTGCTCTTCCTGCGGTGCGTGGGGGAGGCGCGGATCGATCGGATCTGCCGCTTCATGGAGTCGGAGCCGCTCCGCTTCGCGCCGGGGACGACGCGCAACACGGTAAGCGTGCTGGCCAGGGCGGGGAGGATCGAGCGATCGGGCCGAGGTCGGTACCGTAATACGGATAACAACCCATTATGACACATGCTATCCCGCCGGAAGGCGACGACTATAACGCCCGCCGGCAGGAAGAGTTGCACGCTGCTGTGGCGAATAAGGCGACGATGACCCGGCGGTTTCATGAGATGGTGCGTGACAACGCGCCCGCCGAACATATCGTCCAGGTGATCGAAGTTATCGCCCAACTCGATCGCGAGATCCCGCACATCTCGAAAGATTTAGCCGTCTCGGTTCAGGGGCGCAACCTGACGATTTTCCTTGATCGGATGGAGGTCTCGCTTTCGGACAATGCGAAGGCGATCGAGCGGGCGGTTGAAATGGCGACCATCCGCACGTTGACGGACGTAGCGGTGAGTCTTGATCGGCTTACCGCACTGGTGCAGGAGGGCATTGCGACCGGCAAACAAGCCCTCACGGTTGGCCGTGAAGCGCTCGCCATTGCAAAGGCGGGCGAAATGCGTATGACGACGATCGAACACCAGTACGAGGAAATTGCACAAAAACTCATGCAGGGCGAGCACGAGCGCGCAGCGATTGACGAGAAGCTTGACCTGTATATCGCCGGCTCTAAGCGTGGTGATGTTGAAGCGCTCCAAACAGAAATACGCGAGATGCGCGGGCCGGACATGCCGCCTGAGCAGCGGGCGCGCTATATCAATATCCTGATGCGAATAATCGCGGAGTGGGAAGCTGCCCACCCTGACGATGCGGTCTAGTAAGAAGGTTTGAGATGGGAGACGTAGACCCGATCGGCGCGCTGACACAGAAGCTCGACGCGCTGATCGCCAAGGTGATTAGCATTGAATCGCTTGATCGCAAGTTCGCGGAGTTTGAGCAGAAGATCAGCGAGATGACCGTCACGATCAACCAGACTCATGCGCTTGTCAACTCGCGCATGTCTTCGCTTATTTCGACCATGCAGCAACTCTCTGAAGCTCAGGAGCAAGTGGAGAGCGACAAGGCCGAGAAGCGCGGGATTGCGATCGGGCGCAAGCAATCGAGCGACGAACCACCAGTACCGTGACAGGCACATTTTGCAAGACGAGGAAATCCAATACTTGCGTCGCCTGCGGCAAGAGACGCAGAAGCGCTATCAGGAACAGAGTGTCCAGGCGGCGCGCTACGGGCCCAGCCGTGTGCCGGCCGAGATAGCGATCGAACTGCGCGAGGCGGAAGAAAGCCTACGCCGGCTTGATGCGAAGCTCGTGCAAATCACTGTTCCACAGGTCATCCAAGACGCGACCGGGCCTGAGGCGAGCGTGGACGTACTCAGGCAGGAAGTGAAGCACCTTGGCGATCAGCTGGGGACGATGTGGCGGTACCTCGAGACGATGATACTCGAAGGGCGTTCCGAAACGCGCGAGCGGTGGGCCTCGCAGGATCGGGCCCGTCAGCTCGGCACACGCGAGCGGCGCGGGATTGAGATACTGCTGGCGATCGGGGTTATCGTGGCGATCTATCTAGCGATGCGGTGACGAATAAGGAGTAAACCAATGGATCTTTCATTCGGTACACAGTTCCTTCAGGCGGCGTTGTTTGGCTTGGTCGTATCCGGCGTGTTTCACCTGATCATCGGCCCGGTGCAGCCGTGGCCGTGGCGCGCGTGGCTCGCTAGCGCGTGGGTGCTGGCGTGTCTGTGCTGGATCATACTCTTTGGGCTGATTAAGGCGCCTTGATGACACCGCTTCAAGCGAACATTGTTATCGCGCTTCTGGTCGTCAACGCCGTCATTCTCGGCGCGGCTGCGCTGGCGCTGTGGGATGCGCTGCACACGCTGATCTTGCAGGGCAACCAGCGGCGCGAGTGGAATAGGGAGAAGATGAAGTCGTGACCCTGCACTGTGCCAACTGCGCTCACTGCATTTAGTGTTACTTTAACGCATTGTAATGCAGTAAACTGTACTTTAATGGTATAATACAGAGACAAAATGAAGCTCTCGCGTTGCTGAAACAACCGAGAGCATGGCCGCTAGTTAGGAGCGACAATGATTACTATACCACAGTTTTATGTGTACGTGTTGGCACGTCCGAATGGCAAGCCATTTTATGTAGGCAAGGGACACGGTCGGCGCATCCATGATCACGAAATGGAAGCCCGATCGGGCCATAGGTGTCATAAGTGCAACGCAATACGCAAGATATGGAAGCAGGGTGGAGAGGTTCAGCGCTACATCGTTTTTACCACCGATAACGAACAGGAAGCATATGATTATGAAGAACAAATGATAGCGCTACATGGTCGTGCTAATCTTTGTAATCATACTGATGGTGGCAAAAGCGGCGGCGATTTGTCTGTTGAGGCGAAAGCGAAGTTAAGTAAGGCGCTTAAGACTCGTTATGCTATTCCCGAAGTCCGAGCATGGCACTTGGAGCAGTTAAAGATTGCTCGTGCTGCCCGTAAACAAAAGGCACTCGATAAAAGGACGAATGGCGATTTTTGTACCGTTGAAGGGTGTGATCATAAACTGGATGCGGCGGGGCTATGTCGTGGTCACTTGGGCCAACGTACAGTGGCACGTAAGCGCGGCGTCGAATGGAAACCAAAGACGCTCAAAGATCAAAAAACTAATACCGTTGATATATGCATAGTTGCAGAGTGTGGTCGGAAGGTGGATACGCGCAATCTTTGCCGCAGCCACTATGAGTATTACTTGAAGGCGAAAAGGGAAGGCGTAGCGTGGGAACCGAAACCAATACTAGTACGCAGGCCGATGCAACGCCGCCCGCGCTCAGGTGCATGAATTGTTCTCATTGGTGCGTGTCTCCGTCATCCT
>ERZ1292642.925-Hain-H14-01um-R1-925-length-14874-cov-20_pt1 | contig 14874 bp, 29 predicted proteins | sample MGYA00564403_ERZ1292642 | MGnify/ENA primary metagenome ERZ1292642 (study PRJEB36523, sample SAMEA6512643) | groundwater metagenome | collected 2019-01-09 | study: AquaDiva: Metagenomics assemblies of 32 groundwater samples | reverse complement strand
AGATTAAGTCGCACATTCTGTTGTCGCAAATTGAGCATGAAGTGACGTGGTCTCGTGTGATCCGTCCTCCAGTGACGGCGATTCGGAACTGCATGAATCGAGTGAACACGGCACCGCTTACGTTGGTGACTGGCGTTGTGCCGATTGAGTGTATGCAGTTGTCTGGCGCGCAACTCCAGACGCAAGTTCTGACTGACGGAACATACGCGATGGAGTTGGTCTATCGTTTTTCCGAGCAGCAAGTGTATGCGATGGATCAAACGGCTGTCGGTGGGTGGAATCACTTCTTCTACCAGGGCGGATCGGATCGCATCACGATTGGCGGCAGCGGATCGAACTCAGGCGATTACTGTCGATACACGCCGGCAGGCTTTTACCGGCTAGAGCGTCAGTTCGTGCGTCCGCAAGCACACGAGGACTGTGATGTTTTCGAGGCTGGTGGAGAAAAGATCGACTTGATTACAGGTTATCAAGCGCTAACTGCGATCTATCCCAAGGCAGACTTCTCGGCATTGTTCCGACCGGAGCCATAGGTATGAGCATTACCTCGATGTGCAGTCGCGATACAGTGACTGTAAAAAACCAAACGAACACGAAGACGGCTGGCGGCGCGGCAGCGAAAGTGTGGACTACTGGCACGCGAACGGTCAGTTGCCGTATTCAGTCGTTGTCTGCGGAAGAGATTGTTGCGTTTGGAGTGCGGGCTGGCGTCAGGGCGTGGAAGTTGTATTCGGCGACAAATCCGACGATCACTGAGACAACCCACGTCTTTTTTACTGACGGCAGTGAATCCATCGAAGCAGCGGTAATTCGCCCGTCACGGCAATACGACAATCAGGACAGGCTGTGGATAACGGTGGTTGAGTATTTTGGTCCGTATCAGGCGTCGTGATATGTGGATGGTTGTTGCGTGGATTGCGTCGATGTATTGGTCGATTGGGATGTGTAAGATTATAGAAAAGACGAGCGGACTGAGACGTGGGCTTTCTGATTGGTTATTGATGTGTGTTGTTGCGTGGTTTTGGGTGTTCTTCGATAAGAGGCAATGAAATGGCTAATATAGGCGCTGCCATCGTCACTCGTTGGTCGGGCGGCAATCTCGATACAGACATCGCCGAACTCTACCTCGGTTCTGGCTACATCGGTGAGAAAGACTTCTCGTCAGCGTTGGCGAGGTTCACGGCAGGGACACCAGAGAGCGGTAACGTCGGATTCCCGCGTGCCGAGTTCGCCGTGCTGAAAGAGCGAGTGATAAAGCGAACGCCTGAGTCAGTGATGTGCGAACAGGACTTTTTTCTTTACGTCTGGACCGACGATGAAAACGATCTCACCAGCGACGACGGTTTCATCGAGAAGATCAGCGAGGCGTACAACAACGGACACCAGGCGACGACAGGACGATTCGCGATGACGAACGGAACGGTGTCGCGCTGCGCGGTGGAAGGTTCTGAGTATTTTCCGGTGAGTCATAACGACTTGGTTGCATTCGTTGGCGAGATTCACGTTTCGGTGACGTTCTGCAAGAGCAACACACAGCCAGACAACGTCGGTAGCAGTTAGCTGTTGCTTTCTTCCTCGATAATCTCGTCGATCTGGCTCTTGCACGACTCCTCGCTAGGTCCAGTCCCGCAGCGAACGTCGCCACTGTCAGGTGCGCCGTCAAAGTCTTTGTGCATGAATGCCCAGTCGCATGATCGAATGGGGATTGGTGGCGGGTTGTGTTCGATGATGAAGTCGCGGTAGAGCATGATTGTCTTTCTTTTTTAGAGACTGGCGAAGTCGTTCTCAGTATAAGCCATTGAGTGTCCGAGTTGTTTTCTCTGGTCGTTCTCTGCTTGCATTCCGAGTGCTGCGACCATCTTGTTGACAGATCGCTCAAAAGAACGCATCGACTCGTCTAAGTTGCCATCGCGTCCAAACTTGTCGAGCGACGTTGAGAGTGAATATGCGGCTCGCTCGAAAGACTCGGAGAGAAGTGTGTGGTATTCCATGATTGACTTTCTTTTCTAAGCCATCTCGCGTGCATAGATCGAAGGTCGTTCTTCTAAGAACTCATCCAGCCCTTCGATCTCGAAAAACTCTTCTTTCGCGCCGTAGTTCTTTGTGAGCCGATTCACGATCAACGTCTTCGTGAGTCCAGCACCGAGCTTCGCATTCAGCCGATGATCTATCGTCGGCCAGAACTCTTCCCAAGCGTCCATCGTCAGTTTTCGCAGCATGTGGAATTCGAGGATCGCGCCGTAGCGAGTTGGTGCCGCTTTTTTACCGTTGAGACGTATGTCGCGGATGATACCGATGAGTATTGAAGAACCGCTCGACCCCATCTTGTAGCCAGCAGACGCTTGAAGGCTGCCTGTTCTTTTTCTCGCATACTCACCAGTGCGTGAAGACGGTGGATACTTGATTCCGATTTTGTGCTTCAAAAACTCGGCGAACTTGACGGCGACTCGTTTGAGGAATCGCTTGATTTCCCGCTGTAGGGCGATGGCTGATGTTTGAGTTGGCATACGACGGTATCAACGTAGGTCCAAGACAGATGCCGCAACTCGAATGCGTAGGTCTCGGCGTACCACATCAGCACGTCGAGCGGCAGCAGCAGGTCTGTGTCTTCAATGATAACCAGCGGCGAGTTTCGGTAACAGACGATCATCTTTTTTCGGTCCACGATTCACTCCTAGCGAGTTGCCTTGATCGGTATTGGTCTCTGAAGTCGGCAGAATTCGCAATGATTAGTGCCAGAGAACTGATGAAAACCTGACGGAGACAACCCGCATGGATCATCGTCAGCAAGTCCGGTATGAACGCGAGCGACTTCGTGAAATTGCGAATACAGTTTCCACTCCGATTCAGGGACATGCTCTGCGTGGTGCAGTGCTCCACTTGTTTTCGCGCGACAGAAACTACGGAACTCGGTCACGATTTCCTCCTAATACTTATTCCAGCCAGCGGGCAGTTTTTTGCGACTGGCGATTACGTTGAGTTTCGGTCTGATTTCTTCGATCAACTTTGGAAACGCCAGATAGAACGCCTCGCCACACGTCATGCCGTCAGGCGAATCGTAGAGCCAGTGACCGTGCCACAGCATCCATCGAGTCGAGATATCGAACTCCCATAGGGCGATTTTTTCTTCAACCCACGGATAAAAAACAAGCCGTCGCAGCGTTTCAAGATCAGGGTAAAACAGAAACCATGAAACCTCGATTGTGACTTTTTCTTCCGCGATTTCATCTTCGTTGAAGCGGTCTTTGGTGAATCTTCCCCAGCGAATGATGCGTTTTCCTTTTTCCCTTCCGAAGTCGATGAAGTCAGGATCGGTTGGAGTTATTCGGCGTTGCAGGATGACGCGGGAAAATCCGTCGTTCGTCGTGGCGAAATTCCAGCGTCCGTCGTTGTAGTGCCATGACTGCAACCATGCGTAGGCGAACCACGCACCGAATACGATAGGGACTACGAGCCATTCTTTTTCAATCACGGCACACCTCTACTTCCGAAATCTCGTCCTCGAAAAACGAGAACAGTTTGTACGCGATTTCGTCGCTCACTTTTTCGCCGTCAACACGAGCGGCAACGACGGTTCTTTTTTCAACGAATTCAGGTGGGCGGCACTTCTGATAGGACTCGGAAGACCAGACTCCAGGATCGGAGTGTCCGCTGGCTTCAAAGTCGATCTCCACGTCGATCACGAAGTCTCGCTTCTCGTGGAAAAAGAACTTCAGCCAATCGGGTTGGCTTTTTCTGATGGCGACACGCTTTTCAAAGGTGCCGCGAACTCCGTCCCATGTTTTCGGCATGGCAACCATCCTTTTTTCTTGAGGATTTCCCAGCGTCCGTTGCGCCATCGGCAGGGATGGGAAGTCTGCGGTTTTTTTACTGTGATGATATTTGTGAAGGCTGGCGTTTTTTCGGGGTAGACGTAAGAGAATCCACTGCCACGCCAAGAGTCATGCACTAGCCAGAATCCAGATTTTACAGGCGTTGCGGACAGTCCGATCTCTGTGACATGCTTCGCATGGACTCGATACCACATCTTCGCGATTGATCCGTTATCCAGTTCGTCAATGACGACGAGAAAAACGGAATCAGTTTCGCGAGCGTCTCGATCAATCCATGCGATCATCTTTTGGTCTCGGTGGAATGCAGTTCGGCGGAGGCTTTCGCGTCCATCGAACACGCGGTTTTTTGTAGGACTTCCGTTTTCTCTTTCGAGGTCGTTTGATGCCAGCGATTTTTTCTTTCACACCTGCCGCCAACTCTCGCGCCTTCTCCAATCTCCGAGCGTCGTAATAGATCACTCGTGGTGTCACTCCAAGAATCTCTGAGAGCCGATCAACGTCAATCGCTTTTCCCGCAGGATAGAGCCGATCAATGAGCAGTGCTCGGATGATGGAGTCGATATTAGCGAGTGGGTCGCGTGGCGGCAGATTCAGCGTCACTCAGGATTCCTTCTTTGATGTACCTGCGGATTGCTTCAATCAGTTCATTTTCGTTGTCGCCGCGTAATGCCGGAAGTCCGTGCTGTTCGATCATTTCACGAACGGCTAGGCGGCAGTCTGTAACGCAGGCTTCAATCTCAGTTTCGGTTGGTTGCACGATGTTCCTTTCTTTTTTCCAGTAGTCCAGGGATGAAGCACAGATAGAACGCGAGAAAAAAGCACTGGCCGAGCGTCATAGTTAATCATCCTCGGAATCGCGGTTGCGGTCTTTTTTCAATCCAAGAATCTCATCAACCTCATCATCGAGGTCTCGATACCATCCGTCAGTATCACGCTGAGCGGCTTCGATCACTTCGCGAGGCAGGGATAGCGTTGATTGTGTCATGGCGGAGTCCTTCCGTAAAAAAAGAGGGTTACACTGGCGAGTCTTCGCGTTCGATCAATTCGTCGATCATCACGTTGATTTCTTCGGGTGTCGGGCCTGAAATCACGCGAGCGGCAGTTTCGTAGCCGTGTGCGTACTCGATTTCGTTTTCGATCATCCGCTTGAGTCGCTCGTCCGTAAGACGGAATCCGTCTGCCAGCCAAGTGTCTTCGACTTCGATTTCGCAAACCCATTTCGCTTTCATGGTTCACTTTACTTTCTTAATCGTGGCGACGGTCTTTTTTGGATACGTCTCTTGAGCACGCTGCGCCGCATGATTCGCGTCTCGGCATTGCCAGACGGCGTAGTGCCCGCAGGCGAACGTGATTGCCCAAGGTTCGGTAGCTGTCGTGTCTTTCATGGCTTTTCTTTCTGTGAAAAACGAGGTTAAAGCGGGCTTCCGGTGAACGCAGATTCCATGTCGTCGGTCGCAGTGACGATTCTCGCACTGGATGGAGAGCCAACGTAGGCGTCGATGACTTGCTGGGCTTCGTCTTCAGTCTCATACGGACCCCAGAGTTCACACTCGTCGGGTTCGTCGTTGGTGATCTTGATTGCGTACATGGCGGCGTCTTTCTTTTTTACAGAGGATCAGATTCATGGGCGACAAAGTAGCGGTTCTCGAACTCGGCGTTCCACTTTTTGACGAAAGCCCACGCCTCTTCGTTGGTTTGTCCCGTGCAGTAACGAGAGACTCCGTTATCGACGTTCTCGCGGATTTCCCAGCACGGCAACAATCGCAGCTTGCTTTCTTCCAGCAGTGCTGCCGCAACGTCGTCTTTGCCTTCTTTTTTTGCCTTGCCCATAGCGTTGAGCAGGTATGGCGTTGGCATGTCACGAATCTCGATCTCGGTTCCGTCTGATTTGCGGTATTTCATTGCTTGATACCTTTCATTTCTTGGAGGAGTTCATTGAGCACGATAATCCCGCCGTAGGCACGTTGAAACTCTTCTGACGCTGGCGGGTGATTGTGGCAGGTTTGTGTGAGTTCGCGATGTTTGCGGTTGAGAAAAACTAGAAGCTCTTTCACGGCAGTACCTTTCTTTTTTGAGTGAACCAACAGGACGGAACAAGAAACTCAATGCGAACCATTCGCGACTGGATTCCTCGTTTTTCTTGTGAACCTAACGGGCTTACTAGGCTCGAATCCCCGCCTCCGCCTGAAGTGGATTGGTTACGGTAAAACCTCCATGCCGAGTTCTTTTTCGTCAGTGCAAAGCCCCGTCCAGATCACGGCACCACGGGAGCGAGCGTGCTCCGCCAGTTCCAAGCGAGTGGACGGGTTGAACTCGCCCCAAATCTTTTGATCCAAGCCGATGAGTCCCTTTCTTCCGGCAGGGATGTTGTCGAGCGAGATGTCGATGGCGACTTTAGCTCTCGCCCCAGCCGAACGGCGTGCGAAAGGTTCTTTTTCCATACGATCCGTGTCCATCACCAACCGCCCACGGTGAACTTTCAATGGGCATTTCGCAGAAGCAACGGCACGAGATAGGATGTCGTCGGTTCCATCGGCGGCGTCGCGCAGGCGTTTTGCCTTCGCCTTGAGCGTTTTAGCCTTCTCAGCGTGCCCTGAAACCTCGCTAGTGAGTTCCTTCGCCTTTCGGATCAAAGCCCCGTTCTCGACGGCTTGGCGGGCTTCTAGGACGCTCTGAGACGCTTTGGCGAGGTCTGCGGGATCGACACGAGGCGGAATCGAGGCGGCAAGCTGTTCACGCCACGCTTTCATGCTCTCTTCGTGCTGGCGAGCGGCTCTGCCATTGGACACGGCAAGATCGACGGCGTTGCGTGCGGCACCAGCGGCTTTTTGTGCCTCGGAGAGTTGCGACTGCAACTGAGAAACCTTGTCGTCGGCTGACTGTTGCTCGGCGACGGCGAGTTTGTGATCGGCGAGAGCCTGCTCAAGCGTCTTGCCGGTGTAGGTTGCGGCAACGGCTTCCAGTTGCTTTTTCGCGTTCTCGGCCAACCCCGCCGCACGAACAGCGTCAGCGTCTTTCGCTTTCAGGTCGGACTCGGATTGAATTGTTTTTTCCAAGAGCAGTTGTAGCACCTTGCCGTCTGACTCTGCCGTCAAATCGAGTTCCGTAGTCGAGCCTCGCTTGGCGATTGCCTTGCCCTCTTCTTGCTCGGATTCTTTTTCGCTGACCCTCGCACGTTCTTGAAAAACGCGGGCAACTCGCGCCCCCATCTTCACCAGCGAGACTTCTTCACATAGGTCTGCCGGCATGATCTCCTCGAATTCTTCTTTCGATTCACAAAGATCAACGAACAAATCGCAGTCAGCCTTCACGCCAGCCAACTCAATCAGAGCCTCAACACGCGAGGCGTCAGCAGCGGATTCGTCTTTGATTCCAGGATCAATCAGGCGGTTGAGAAAAACGGGATCGACGGCGAAGTATTCGCATTGTCCGGTGACACGCACGTTGCGCCCCACTTTCAGGGTGCCGCCAGCGAACGAGAGTTCTCCGCTTTCTTCGCCATCCGTCACGGCTACGTCGTAGTCTTTGATTCCGGTTGCGAGTCGGATGATGGCGTTGGTCAATCTGGATTTCCCAACTTCGGATTTTCCAGTCAGGACCACTGCGCCGCCTTCTTCCGGGACGTTGCCGCTCCATTCGTGGATCGGGGCGATATTCTCTGCGATAACTTTGGACATGGGACGTTTCTTTCTTTTTCTAGTGGAGATGAAAAAACAAACTCTAACGGTGATCTTTCAGCGAAACTGACATGACTGCGGCAGCAACAGCGAGAGCCATTCTATCGCGTGCCTCTTCGTGCATCGCCGCGCCAACGGTTCGGTAGATCGAACAAATCCGATCAATCTCTTTCCGTGCGGCAATTTGCTGAGCGGACTTTTCCATGATGATGCTGCTTTCTTTTTTCTTTCAGGGACTCTATCGAAGTGAAAAACAAAATGTCAACCAACAGGCTATCGACAGCCGAAAACTTCCGCGAACCGCTCAAGGTCTGCGAGTAGTTCCGTTTTCGTGAAATACTGAGGGCCGACATTGCTTCCGGTTGAGATATCCACGAACTGCCAGCGAGCGAAGCCGTCTTTTGCATTGAATCGGCAATATCCGAGTTCCGGGAAGCGTGTTGGGCGGATTGATTCTGATATGTCTGTCACGACTTGTCTTTCTCTTCAAAGTGTCCGAAGTAAAAACCACGAGCGGTTTGCAGCACGATCAGGCTGAGAGATTGCCCGTCGCTGTTGGTGATGGCGAAAGTGTCGTCGTCGTTTGGCGTGACGATCTTTTCACTGCAATAGAAAGAGGCAATGTGTTTTTTGATGCCGTCAAACGTCGGAGAACTTGCATACTTGACGAAGTTGCGCGGCGGGTTCTTTTTCACGATTTGCCCCTCCATCTCTTGCGTGCTGCCCAAACCGCCTGCGTTGAACAGCCAACAACAGCCGCGATCTCGGCGTCTTTTTTCCCAGCGTTGAACATATCCAAAACCGTTTGATTCGGTGGACGGTCATAACCGGAGCGGGATAGGTCTGCGAGCGATTGCCAGTCGTCGTCGGTGATAGGTTCGCCGGAGTTGCGCTTGGCTACGATCTCTCTCGCGACTTGGACGAGGGCGAGACGTTTGGCGTAGGTGACGTTTTTTGTGGTCATTACTTTCTCCCGTGGAACATATCCAACAGCATTGGGTATCCGGTGTTTTCGAGGTAGACGGCGTTTCGACAGTATGGTCCGCCCTCCGGCCAGCCGATTCCAGCAAACCATGCCTCTTTGTCAACGAAATTCAGACAGACGAGCCAATGGCGGAACGCCTCGAAAGATGTGAACGGGGCGAGCCGCAGGTTTACAAGGCGGGCGATAGGGTCCATTTCACGGCAACCGTTGTAGTGCCGCGTCCACATTAGCGGGAGGTTTGACTTTGGCGGTTTCAGCGTCATGGCGTTGGCTCGCTTTCTTTTTCTAGCCTCGCGCCAGATACGTCACATCTCCGAATGACAGAGACGTGTAATCTTGCTCCGACTCTTTCGCCGCCTGTTCCCAATCAATACAGGTGAACGGCCAAGATACGTCTTTCGGGATGTAGCCAAGATCGTCGGCGAGTTGCTGAGCGTATTCCTCGAAATAGCTTTCACGAATGAGCGTCTCGCCGTGTCGCCAGTCGGACAAGCCTTCGCCCTCTTCGGCGAGTTCGCGGAGCAGCTTGAGTTCCTCGCGTTCGTCGTCGTCGAAATCGTCTTCGGCGTCGTCAACGGCTTCGCGTGCGGCAGCGAGTTCGGCGGATTCCGTGTCGTGCTGTTCGCGGAGTTCTTCGATAGCATCGCCCTTCACGTCGTCGATTGCTTCATCGGTGGACGCTTCAAGTTCTGCGATCTTGTCAACGAGTTCGCTTTTCCGCTCGGCTTCGGTTTCTTCGGCTTCCGCCAGTGCCTCGCGTGCCTCAGTGATGGCGGTTTCTTTTTCTTCCAGCCATTCGATTCGCTGAATAACTGAGCGCGAATCAATCACGTCTTGGCTGTTGGTGATTTCGTCGGGTTCGGTACGGTATGCCATTGGATTTGCCTTTCAAGAAAAAAGAAGTGGTTACGGAATCTCGGTTTGAAGATGCTTTTTCGCTTCTGCCGTTTCTTTTTCTGTTGCCTTTCTGAGTCGCGGATATCCGCCTTTTTTTCCACGACAAGAAGCGTTGTAGCAGTGTGAAATCATCGGGCTATCTTGACCCCATGACGACTCGCCGCAGTTATCGCACACGAAAAGCGTCTCGGCTGGCGTTGGATGCCCACGGATTCGCCATGTTGGAAAAATGATCTTTGTCATCGCGATCTCCGATCAAGTCTGTCGATTGCCTTGCTGAATTCTTCGCACGTTGCCGCCTGTAGCGTTATCTCAACAATCATCCCGTGCCGTAGAATCGCTCTGCTGATCTTTTGATATAGCGAGCGTGATACGCCGTCCGGGAACGCATCAAGCCATCGTGAGAGGCGAAAAGAAATCATGGTTGTCGCTTTCTTTTTCAATGGTGCCGAAACAATCGTCAACGTAGACGATCTAGCGGCAGTGTGATGGATTGAGTATGTCGCGGCGGGCTTGCTCGGCAATGAGTTTTTGAAACGTATGGTTGAGGCTGGGCAGGTTTTTCCAATCAGTTTCGGCGGCAATCATCTTTTCGAGCATGTTCAAGCGTCGCTCGATTTGCTCATCGGTTAGCGTGATTTGTTTGAGTTCGGAGCGGCGTTGCTCGGCAAGTGTTCGCTTCATTGGTTCGCTTCTTTCGCTCTGCGTAGTTGCTTGAGTTTCCGGCGTCCGGCGTCATTCAGAACGAACGGGCCAGATTTTGAACCGCAGCACTTGCAGACAGTTCGCGTTCTGAGATATGCCAGCCCTCGCAGCGTGTCTGTCGTGCCGTTGACGCACAGACTCACAACCCAGCGACTTTCGCCGTTCAACCCGTCGTTTTTGCAGACGCGGTTGTCCTGTAGCTGTGCGGTGAATTCCATTCCCTTGGCAATCTTGTTAGGTCGCGATTCCGCCGCTCGCTTCGCTTCTTTTATTTTTCTTTGTTTTTCTTGTGTGGTCATGGCTAGTTAATCTCCCGCAATGCCGCCAACTCGCCAGCGTTGAAAAAGGAATTGATCTTTTTCGCGAACTTCCGACAGCGCTTGAACGTGGCGAGCGACTTCCGAGAGTCGGTATCGTAGCCAAGATCGGCGCACCAGTCAGAGAACGTGTCGGAGCAGTAGGAATCGGACGAGATACAGGCGAGAACGTCATAGGCGGATGGTTTCGACTTGTGAAACGCCTTTTCGTTTTTCTCGCGGTCGGCGATGCTCCCCCAGAAATCAAACGACAGAACCGGATACCGTGGCTTTCCTTCGCCGCTGATTGTGATTCGGTATCGCGTTCCGTGCGCGAACTTGGAGTATCGCGGCTTCACGTCATCCGCCCAACTCGGAGCGGATTGCATTTCGTCCGGGTATGGCGTGACCTTGATTTTGAGTTGTGCCGATTCCAAAAACGTCTTGGCTTGCAGGTCGTAGCTTGAAAGTTCTTTGAGCATGATTCTGAGTGCCTTTCTTTTTCTATGGGAACGATATCAACCTGAACAACAGAGTCAAGCGATATACTAAAAACGAATTGAGTGACTAGGCGGACTGTTTTTCGATGGCTGTTGCGCAGTTCATGTAGGCGTGGTATGCGGCATTCGACAGTCCTTTGCCGACGATACTGGCGGAATTCGCGTTGATCGAGCGGACGCGCTTCCGCAGCATCCCCACGGTTCTCGGATGAAGTTCAATGCCGAGCATTCCGCACAACTCGGCAAGATCATCTCCCGGAATAGATTCGTTGGCGGCAACTTTCGCGGATAGCGTTGCTTTGCGAGCGTCGATCTTACGTTGTGTTTCAAGTCGCTTCGCAGTGTCGGCGGCATTGCGTTCGTTTTTCTGTTGTGCCTCAATTCTGGCGACTGTTTCCGCTCCACAATACGCACGGACAACGGCATCGGTTTCGCGATTCGTGCTCGGCAAGGCTATGCCAGTGATGCCGAAAAACAGACTGCGCGTCGCTGTGTTGTGTGTGTCGAATCCGCTCCGCTGGTGGCGAAGAAAACAGAGCGACTTGTCCTCAATTTCATCCGCGAGCGAATACGCCTTGATGCGTTCGCCTTTCTTGTATCCGTCCAATTCTGTCGCGGGAAGTGCCGCCAGTGCTTCTGGACGATGTTCCTGATGGTGGGCTAGTTCGTTGTCGATCATCTTTTGCGCGAAGCGCAAAACGGCATCGGTACGGGTCACGATTGTTGCCTTTCAAAGTGCGAGGTTGTTTTTCAAATCAAGCAAAGAACGTCGGCGACACGCGGTTGAGTGCGAAACCGTCCGCATTCCGACACGAGAATTAACGCGGGAATAAATCCTGCTGCCAGATATTCGCCAACGCAAATAAACGCCATATCCCTGCCGATAAGTCGAAACCGTTTGCCGATCATTTTGTTTTTCCTTAATCATGCTGAGAGATTGAAAGAACGGAAAAGGCTAGGCTAGTTCGATGGCGAATCGTTTTTCGAGTTCGCCACGGTCAAAAACGGTTTCAGGGTATGAGTCGAGATTATCCCAGCCGTGATAGTCGCCGATCATCCGATATCCGCTCGCCAGCCGAATCGGATCGTCGGAGCACAAATCCCGAATGAGTTCAAGCCGGTCGATTCCCATACAATCGGCAACCGATTGTAGTTCGCCATCGCCATTGTCAAACCATGCCGGTTGATTCTGGTGGTATTTGTTATCGGACAAGACGTTTTCTGCCTTGTCATAGTAGCAGTAGTCGAGCACGATTCGGCGCACTTCCCAGCCATCAGAATCGTCATCGGAATTCGGTTCGATCCGTACCATTTCAGGCGGATAGTCTCCAGTTTCGTCGCGGTAGACGAATAGTCCGCCGTAGTCTAGCGGCGATGCGTCGCCCAGGTTGGCGAGAAATTTCCATTGTGGTTGTGACATTGTTTAGCCTTTCTTTTTCAATGTGTGCAGAAACTCCGATCCCAGAAACCAAAAGACAGTAAAGAACATCCCAGCAAGTGCGCAGTAGTGGCGCATGATTTCGGTATCGGTTAGCGTGTTATCCATGACAATTCGAGCCTTTCCTATTTGGTAGTTTCAACGGTCGGATCATCCCAAAACAATTCGCCGGAGATTGCTTTTTCAACCGCCCTTTCGATGTTGAAGTGCGCGCCGTCGGAATGCGTTTCATACGATCCGTCGCAATCGGAGAAATAGAATGCGCGCCACTGGCCGGAATCCCAACAATCAATTTCAGCCAGCCGATCATACAATCGCTGCGAAATTGTGGGCGGAGTAATTCCAGCCAGCCGATAGGTCATTCCGCCATCGGGCATAAAATCATCCAATTCGCGAGCGATGCGCAGTTCTTTTTCAATGTCCGATTCCGCGCCGTCGGCATTGTCAGCCAGTGATTCGAGCGCGGAGAGTAGGCTACGCTCAAAATCCTGCCGAGCGTAATTATCCCACGATTCCATTGCATCGTCATGTTCTCGTTGCGATAGGTCTTCATCGTTCAAAACCGGATAAGATTCGAGCGACGATTCTAGGTCGTCAATTTCGCTGGCTCGCGACGGATGTACGATGATAATTTCGTACCATCCCGGACCCCAATGCCCGAAACGATGTACTTCGCACGATTCCGATTCTCCGCCGAGCAATTCGAGCGCACTGGCGAAGTTGGATTCGTCTAGTGGTCCGCTGTCCCGATTTCGCGAGACCGGCGCGACTAGCCAATTCTCGCGAGACTCTGATTTCTCCAATTCAATGGCGGCATTGTTGGCAATGTCGTATTCGTGCTCCAACCGCTCGACAATCGGGGAATCTCGGTCGCGAGCATCTTCCAGCCGATTCCAAATATGATCGGCGTCGGCGCGGAGTTTTTCTAATTCGGCGGACGGTTCCCAGTCGATTTGTAGGTGATTGTCAAAAACTGTTGGGCGATGTTCGGCATACATTGAAGACATAGAACTAGACTCCGATTGTGGGTGATTGTTTTTTATTGTGAGCTACTCCGCCGCAAACTCTAGTGGGGATGGAAAAACCAGAAACGATTCGGCGTTACCGTTGGCGGCATTGTCGAGCAAATCGGCCAACAGTCTAAAATGCGCTCCGGCAGAGTACGCCTCTTGCTGCCACGTCTCGCCATTGCCGACGATATCGCCGGAGAGAATCGTCATCCCAGTTAGTGCGGCATTGAGCGCGGATTGCATTGCGGCGAAAGTAGTTTTTGGCGGCATCGGAATAGCCTTTCAGAATTGTGGGATATGTTCGTTTTTCAGACAGTAGCCTAGTTCGCGAACTATTGCTTTTTCGCAATCCAGCGAGTCTCGCCGTCAACGTCAATCGGCTCGGACAACAGTTCGCCGGTCGCAACGGAAAAAATCGGATAGGGTGCCGATTTGTGCTCGTCGTCATAGAACCAGTCATGCCCGAAACAGTAGGCTCGAATCAATCCGCTATGATCGGCCATCGTTGCGGCATTGTTTTTGGCGAGTTTTCGCCATCGTTCAATGTCCAAATCGGTATCATCGTGCGACATTGTTGACGTCAAATATCCCGCCCCTGGAGCGCACGGGGAACAGTAGCGGCATCGTGTGAAATAGGGCGATTTCAGGACGAAAATATCACGGTCGTCGCCGGATTGTGTTGCTTTGTATTCGCCATCGTCGAGAACATGACCGAGCGGTTCATCGCCGAACACATCTTCGCCATCGAACAAAATGCGGCAAGAATCGCACGCATAATCCCCGCAACAATGGCGAGGCTGATCATAGCCCAGTTCGTCGCGGTCTGTTTCTTGCAGTTCGGATTCGGTTTCGCCGTCCGCCAGTTCGTCTAGCGGAATCTCGGAATCTCCCGCAACGGCCTCATTCCCGCACCGTGGGCAATGCGGTTCGCCATATTCCGGTTCGGCAGAGTCGCACCATGCCTGAAGTAGTTCGTTTTGCGGGATGACACCGAACCGAATCCCGGTTTCCGTGTCGATGTTCGTTTTTCCCAAACCGTAATCAATACCTGAAGACATGATGACTCGCTTTCGTTTTTAGAGTAGATGCCGCAAAAGAGCAGTAAATGTAGAAGGCTAGACTTCGTTTTTCAATCGGCAATGACGAATTTGTGCCGCCCAGCAATTTGAATCTCCGACAAAGCATCGGAATTGAACTCCCCGTTGAATTGAAGGCATTGATACCGAATGAGCGCGGAGATGTCTTCAATCGTCACGGATACCGGCTGAAACGATGGTAAACCAAAACCGTCAAAGCGGGCGAGCCGTTGGTGATTGAACTCGCTTTGTGGAGTTCGCGCTAGTTGCTGCGCTTTGCTGAATTGTCGGAGTGTCACGGCATTACCTTTCAGGAAAGAGGGTAGTTTTTCCAAGCTAGAACCGTCCGCCAGAATCGAACTGGCACAACTTTGACAATCACCCTGGTCGCGACAATGTAGGGTGATTGACGTTGCCGCCCACGCGGTAACGGTATGAGGTAGACTTCGTTTTTCAA
>ERZ1292642.766-Hain-H14-01um-R1-766-length-16865-cov-4_pt1 | contig 14895 bp, 15 predicted proteins | sample MGYA00564403_ERZ1292642 | MGnify/ENA primary metagenome ERZ1292642 (study PRJEB36523, sample SAMEA6512643) | groundwater metagenome | collected 2019-01-09 | study: AquaDiva: Metagenomics assemblies of 32 groundwater samples | reverse complement strand
CCCCTACCTGCAGAAGAAGCGGCAGGGGAAGCCCAACGGTCCGAGTGGGTATGGTGCTATGAAAGCCCCGTGGGACAACCATCTAGCGTTCAAGTCTGACGACGGGCATGGGGCGGCAGTAGAATCTTTTGGGCAGGAAGCAGACCTGTTCCATAAGAGATTCTCCAAGCGTAACGACTTCAAAGATTTGCATGCACAGGCGGAGAAATTCCGCAGTGAGCGTGATGCCATGGGCATACTTTCTCAATGTCTCAAGCATGTTGATGAGTATGTGTCATATTCCAAGCAAGTATTCGCCTTTAGTCTAGGGCAGATGCGGCAGTCCATTAGTCGCGCAATTCGTAGTTTCGCCAATACTGACGGTGATCCAGACCTGGATGCCTATAAATCCTTGATGGCAATGAGAATTGATCTGCTGGGTGACGCCAGTGCAAAATTCCTTGCGCAGGTCGATCTTTCACCTCAATTGGCATTGTTCATGAGTGATGATGCCACGGAAGATGATGATGAGGATGATATGGATGGAGACGACGCAATGCATAGCAGTAAGAGCGAGGAGGAAGAGGATATGAAGGAAGAGGACGTAAAGGCTGCGGTGGACATAGCGCTGCAAATGCAAGAGGCTGGTCTCATCCAGACTCAGGCAGAATTTGTGGACGTAATGACAGCACTGGCGAAAATGACGAGTGAAGATCGTGCGCAGTGGGTGAAGATGACGTCAAACCTGAGTGGATCACCTGCCAAGGTACTCACTAACAAAGGAGCCGCGGCAGCGGAGGGTAACCTGGTCGCTGTCGGAACCCGTATGACGGTGGGACGTGTGCAAAAGCAAACTGCTGGCCGTATGCTTCCTCTGTTCATGTCCGGGGCACAAGCACCAATTTTCGATGGTAATTTCTAAAAGAAAGGAAATAGAATGCTATGGGTCTTCCAGCCGGAGTTTCAGTTGGTCAGGTCGCCGGGAGCACAAATGAATTCGGCGTCAAGAATGGCGTCTTGCAAAAGAGCTATTCCAAGGGGGTGAAGGTGACTGCGGATCGGGGATCTGCGCTCATACATACGGCCGTTCAAGGGGAACTGGATCTGGCCGCAGCGACTTCCACGCTTCTGGCTGGCATCCTTGGGCACGACGTGTACGATCCGGCCGCTGTGCCTGCGAAGGTACGTGATAGGATCTATGGTGGTGGCTTGCTTGGGGTTACTGAGATTGGGCAACCAGCTTCTGTGTGGAAGGTGGGAGAGTTCTCCCTTACCAACGTCAATGGGGCGGTGGCCTATGGGGATTTCATAAGCCCTGATACAAGCGGCAAATGGAAGAGTTCAACGACTACCAACAATCTGAAAAATGGGTCCATCGTCTGCATGGAAGGAAATTCTGTGGCCGCTGGTCCTATTGTGGTAATGGTAAATCTTGCCTAGAGCATGGTGTAGAATAGGAGGAGACTGAGATGCTACCAACTGTGAGTGTTGGCGGTCATACCGCCGGAATGAGCGCCATGCTTGATCGTATGGGTGCTGAAAATGCCTCGCAAGTGTCTAGAAATAGTAAGCTGATGGAGGCGCTTTCGACATTCATGGGTTCATCCAGGGAGGGCGCTCCCACAAGGCTCAAGCAAATCGAAAAGCTGACAGCTAAGCTGACCTGTATCCCTGGGTATATCAAGCAATACGGAGAGATGGTTGGATGGGGTCCAGAGGAGCAGAGAAACGTATGGTGCGCCATGGTGGAGGCCATAGGCGGAAGCAGCGGGTCCCTGGTTCAGGCCAGCAACTCGACAATGGATTTTGCCCTCTCCGGTCCCAGCTTTTCCCCGTCTACTACTCAGGACGAATACAACGCCAAGTACGAGCAGATGGCGTATATCACATCCAACCTGATGAATCCGTCCTCGGCGTTTGCACAGGAAATGCTGATGTCGGCCATACTCCCCATTGCACGGGAGATGATTCCCAACACTGTAGCAACAAAGGCATTCATCACGGATACGGCTGTGGGAGAGGTAAGCAAACCGTATCACCTGAAGCGTCGGTTCAAGGCCTACCAGCAGGGTCTTTCTGAGGAATCGGCAACGCTGACCCCTGCCGAGATTGTGGAATATGATCCTATCCTGGTGACCCCACGAGAATGGAGGCGGCCTATTCGCACGGACATGAAGTACATTGAAACCATGAATTTCGATGTACCGGCGGATATGCTGTCTGATGGTGGCCGTGAACTGCAGGTCACGATGGATAAGACGCTGTTCGCTGGCATGTCCAATCTACTCCCACCAGACGCCGGTGGACATCCAGCGGCCGGGTCTACAGTCAACGGCTTCCAAGTATTCAACAACCAGACGGTCATGATGCTGGAAGCTGGTAGAAACCCACAAGTAGAAGACCTGAACGTGGCAAACCAACTCCTTCGTAATCGTGGGTATAACCCGGATCTGATGATTGCCAGCCCGTTCGAGCTAGGTACTCTGATGAACCAGCAGGCAATTCTAATGGCATACGCCTACGGCACTCGTGAGGTACAGGAAACGGGTCTGGTTGGTACCCTGGTAGGGAACGCAGTTGCGTGGACTCCGCATCTCTACAAGGGGGCCAATCCTTCCTCCCTGGTAATCTGGGTTGTGGACTCTGATGAGTTGGCTCGTGTGGTTCTTGGGTACCCGATCAGCCTCTACCCCGATTTCCACATGCGCCGGTTGGACTATTTGCTCTACGCTCGACTGTCGTTCTTCTTTAGGAACATGAACGCGGCGGTCGCTATCTACTGCGACAACGCTGACGCCGGTGTAGTTTAGTCTAGGATAGGTTGAACCTTGTTGGGAAGGGTGTGTTGGTAGGGTAGCACGCCCTTCCCGGCAAGACTATTAGAAGGACGGGTGGTTCCTATGGGAGACATGTGGATGAATCCCAGCAGGTCTGCGGTGATCTACGACCGTAAGAATAACGTACATATCCAGCCTGGCCAGAGGGTTACGAGGCAACCGGATAATCAATTGGTACAGACCGGTAAGTTGCTTCACATCCATGGACAAGAAGCACTCGAAGCTTATCCGGAGCAGTATGATGATCCTATTATCCTGGTTTCCACATTGGAGCTTGCGGATGATGTTCCGCAGGCACCCGAGGACGCAGAAGAGACTCCATCTCCTCGTCGACGGAAGCGGGCATAGCCATGGCTATCTTGGACATGGGCGATCTACGCCGCATGTCTGAGGTATTTCTTTCTGAGTGGTCGTCCCCCACTGTACGAGATGAGCCTTTGATACCTATGGGTATCGAGGGTATTTATTTCATATCTTTTTGGGATGGATGGCTACTGCCACCAGAGCTTAATGGCATTACTCCGATAATAACACAGAACGGGTACGCACTGGACCCTGATACGGGCTATACCATTGAAACGGCCGGTGATATGGTTCGTGGGAAGATAAAATTAGTAAATGCTGCGGGACCGGATGCGATTCTTCTTGCTACATTTAGACGTGCAGTGTTCAGAAATTCTTTCTGGCAATCAAATTTGTATCAATCCATTGGGGAGGTAAACCAACGTTTGATGCTTGGCTCAAACGTAAATCAAGATTTATCTTTAGATGACTCGAAAGATCCCTGGCATATAATCATCAAAATGGCAGGGAAGAACGCGTTGGTTAACCTGCAGACCATGCTTGGTGGTTTTGGTAAGACAGTGCTTGGTTCTGTCACTGTGGACTTATCCAGGGCCTACCAGTCGATACCTGATACCATAGCTGCGTTGAAGGCAGACATAGACATAGATGTTACTGCCTGGAGATGGAGTAAATCGCCATTGCCGCGCCAGGCTGTTACTCCATTAAGAGGGCCATGGACTGACGGCGTGTGGATGACAGGCAGGTTATACTAACATGCTGCAGAGCAGACACTTATCATGTGGCCCAAATACTCAGGTAGTATCGTCAGAACTTTATACGTCTATAATAATAGTCATGCGTAAGCAAGTCAAGCCACTAACTGAGGAGTTTGACGGAGATTTCGGGTCAAACCAGATTGAGTATGTGTCGGTAGCACGAGGATGGCCCGCGTCTATAATCTCCAATAAGACCGAAGTAGAGTTCATACCGCCTGGGCAGACCGAGCGCGGGGATTATCTTCTGGTGTGCCCATGGAAACAAATGCAGGACGGCAAACTTCTGATTCGTGAACGTGACATCATTATAGAGATGGGTAGTGGACTGAGACACCTCGTACTGTGGTCTTACGATCCATTGAACATCCACCAACAGATTGTAGCCGCAATACAATTTGGTGTGGTAAATGAGAATCTAGAGGTGCAAGGCTAGTGGCAAAGAGAATTCGTATAGCACTTGGCGGAGCAACGTTGTTTGCTGATTTGCAACACATGGATCGTTTGTTTGAGATGCGGGTGAATTCATTTACCGAAGAGATGCATGGGGTTGTGGATGTCGTAGGTGATCTGTTAAGGCGCAGCAGAAAGAAAATCTGGTATGAGCTTTTCACTGGAAAGTATTTGCCCACGGATCATACACTTGAGGAACTCAGGCAAATGGATCATCCATACGCCAGGAGACATGGGACTATTCAGGCCATTCACGATCCGGTAGAGGCAATTCACATGCAGAGCAGTGGCAGGTCCGGGAAAACTGGAGGTGGGATCAGTATTTTCAAACAAATCGCGATGGCTGATTGGAGCTACAAGAATAGAAAAGTATACGCCATCGTATTCACTACTGAAGAAGCTAGGCGTATTTGGAAATTCCTGCGTGCAGGCACTACTCGAATGTTGCCTAGAGATTTGTTCGGAAGAATAGTACAGGATCATAGGCAGGGCATTACCACAGAAGTAAAACGTGCTGTGGAGAGATATGTTCGTAAGATGAGTAGGAACAAATGAATACCTACTATGGTGATTTTCAAACCAAGGTGATGAATCACTATGTTCGTCTTCTTCAGACTGATTCTTATTTAATGACCAAGGTTGCGGGAAGGGTATATCCGCAGCATGTTTCTCTTATCGAGAACCCAAAGTTTCCTTCAATTTCTTTTACGCGGCAGGGTCTTGGCGGAGATCCCAGCTTCCCGGAAATTGATTACCCGTTTCTCATCATAGACGTGTGGTCAAAGGTGGGTCCACAGGAACTCTGGTCAATATATGCCAGTAGAGATCCGAAGACTAACAGACCAGTAGGGATTCGAGCGTTGGTAGCGAACAAAGGATTTGACCTGCCGGAGGCCGTCGTCGAACTTGGCAGAGAAGTTTGGGTAAGCGATGATTTATACGAGGCATGGTCGAAGACTTTTCACCTATCGTCTAAATATATATTGACGATAGCCGCAAAAAGATTAGTAGTGACCTAGAGTTTAGCAAAGGAGGAACACTGAGTTGTCAATCGTAAAGGATGTCCGTAATTTGTCATTGGGGAATGGTGATGTATTTCTCAGACCAACTGTAGGTGAACTTCCAAGCAGGGCCACTTACAAGACTGCCCTTGCAAATGGTACCCTTGGCAATTTGGCAGGTAATGTTGGTGGAGTAAAGGGAACTGTTAACATCAACATTGTCCGTGAAATTCTTGGAATGGAAATAGGGATACCACAGGAAGTGGTGGACCAGACGGTGATCAGGGAGGGTATCACTTTCAAATGCTCCTTGGCAGAAATGGATTTGGTGACGATTCGTTACCAACTCGGTATACCCGATGCCGACTATACTACCGAAGCAGCAGGAGCCACTCTGGTCAACAACGAGGCGATCACCTTCACGGATTCTGCTGAAGGTGAACCCAGAGCATTTCCAATCCTTAAGGCGCCTGTTCTGTTGACCAACTCTACCCCGGCAGCGACTGCAAATCCGAAGCTGACAAAGACCGGTGGGGGTGTTGCAGGGGCCACGGTGCCCTTCACAGCCTCGGCTACCGGTACTGGTACGCTGACCCCCAACAGCGGGACCTTCTCCCCCACACTTACCACATTGACCGTGGGAGGAACGGCTGCCGGCGGCCAGGTGTATACTGTGGTGTTTGGCAATGGTTTGTATACCGTAAGCTATACAGCGCAGGGTGCTGAAACTAATACCAACATTGCTACCGGGCTTGCCGCAGCTATTAACGGTACGGTAGGAACCGGGAGAGTAATCAGTCAGTTTGTAAAGGTGGCGTTTACCGGTGCGGCGGCGACAAACACGGTGGACGTTACACAGATAGCCTACTTACAGAACTACGATTTTGCCATAGAGACAGTGACGAATACCATTACTAGGCTACAATCTGGGTCTATTGCGGATGGCACGTCTACTGGCGAGCTTGACTATTACTACAACCAGGCATCGACCGAGATTATCACTGGGGGCGGTCGTGCGTCTATTGTTACTAGTGCCGTGGCGTTCTTTCATCCCTATAAGGATGGGAGAGCGTCGATGTTCCAGCTTCTCAAAGCCAATCCAACGGGCGGGGTCACACTTCCATTTGAAGAAGTCGCATATTCGACTTACGAATTTGAGATGCGGGCCATATCCGACTCTACAAAGGCTGCCGGGCAGCACCTGTACCGCATTGAGCGAGAGTTGCCCACCTAAGTAAGTAGCCTCTATACGGGCGGAATGCGGAGTGTCTTTTGCCTAAACCTGAGACGCTCCGCGTTCGTTTTTATGGTACACGAGGGAACTTCGTATTGCTTGGCGAACGAAGGCCATAGGCGCTTCCTATCTTGAAGCAGCGATTCGTCTTGTGCCTGACCAAGTGAGGCACCACTGCTTACTCCTAGCGTCATCAGGAGAGTACGGATCGTGCAGTTACAACAGATTCTTATACCAGACATCACATTGGTCTTAGCAGATGGCAATAAGTACACCTTTTCCCGCTTACATCTGAACGCGCAGGCGGCAATCATGGGGCAGTATGGGGTATCCCTATCTGGGTCTGGGGACGAGTCAGAAGACGGCTCACTAGACCTTGGTACCTTCCTTACCTTTAGTTTGAGGAAACCAGACGTATTGCGTTTTGTGGCCTGGCAGTTATTGCGGCGCTACCACAACGATATAACGGAAGAAGAAGTTGGGTATCTGATTACTCTGGAGAAACAAACTGAGGTATTCAAAACAGTTACGTTGAGTATATTCAATTCGTTACCTATTCCGGAAGACAAAAAAAAAGAGATAGCCGACGAAGCAGAAGTAGAGATAAAGAGGGTTATGTCGGAAATCGAGAAGACTATTGGATCACGGCATTCGGATTCTTCGCGAAAGAGTGCGGGTGGCGCCCGGACGAAGTAGGCTGGAACTGTACTATGCGTGATGTTGATATTGTGATGGAGGGCATTTTCCTATTGTCTGAAATCAGTGAGCATGGTGAACATAGGCGAGAACCTAGTAGCCCATCAGACGAAGAAATAGATAGGCAGTTTGATCAATTACAAATGGCCGGAATGCAGAGTGGGGCACCCTTCAATATTCATGCAAGCAGGGTACCAGTCGGTAAGAGTTAGTATTGTGGTGGAGGTTTTCATATAATGGCTGGTGAGCCTGGAGGAAATCCGGAAGCAATCCTTATTGATCTTGGATTGGACGTTACCGCGCTTCAAACCGGGTTGGCTCAGGTCAAGGGGGCAATGAAGGGGGTTGCTACCGTAATATCAGAGCATATGATCGGATTGTCCACCGTAGTAGCTAACTCCATGGCACAGATGAATGCTTCCATTCTGAATATGGCCAACGTGTCCGGAAAAGCCATGGCGGATGGGCTAAACGTAGATAAGCCAAAGAAGAAACTAAGGAGTTTACTAAATGAGTTAAAACAATTTGAAAGGTTGGCTAAGGTAGAGGGTATAAGTGCAGCAGATATAATTAAGACGGAAGGTTTTACGAAGTTCTTGGCTGAGGCTATGATATCTGGTGTAAAACTCGGGGCGTCTGGAATCAAAACTTTGTCGGGTATTTTCAATCCACTTAAAGATGATTTGATTTTAGCTCTACAAAGCGCGGCGCAAACGGCAACACCAGTGTTAAAAAGAAAGCTAGAGGTGTTGGCCCACAGTTTGAAAGGATTTCAGGTAGACAAAAAGTATGTAAAACCAGCGGACCTTACTAATTTACAGAACCTGAAGAATATTGCGGACGGGTTAAACGAAGCAGATCGTGAGAGGGTGTCCATATTAAAAGAACAAAAGCGTGCGCAGCAGGAATTGGCTAGACAGGAGCGTCGGGCTTCCGCCAATCAGATTAGGGCTAATAAAGAATCAGCTAGGCTGCTAAAGCAAGCAACTACCGAGGAAACCAAGAATCGAAAAGAATCAGCTAGGCTGCTAAAGCAAGAAGAGGCTGACGAATTCAAGTTTTTCAAACTTGAGGAGCAAAAGGCTGTACTGATCCGCCAACAATTGGAGCTTAGACGTAAACAAATTTCATTAGACACACGTAGTCCTTCTTCTCTAGGGGGTACTGTGCCATCAGGAACAGAGCAAGGGGCGGCGCTTGCTATACAAAAAAGAATTGGTGGATTATCTACACGATCAGAGCTAGAGGGTGAGCGCCAATCCATTGCTAGTGCCACCAGGATATTTAACGTCAGAAAGGATCTACTAGCTCAACACAGTAAGAATATCACCATAGCTACCAATAAAGAAATGGCAGATATACTTGCCGCTAATCAAATGATAGACTCTTCGATTCGTTACGGCAACCAGCGTCAACTTGCGGGTGTTCAAGCTATGGTTGCGGAGCAGACGAGGGCTACCAAAGAACGTGTTGAGGCGGATACTGCGGAGGCATCCAGGATCGCTTCCAATAATAGATTGAGACAAGCAGCTATAAAAGCCATTGTAGCCGATTATAAGAACAGACTCAACTTGATTATTGCAACAGTTGATGCTGAGGAAATTTTGGCATCTAGAACAAAATCCGCGGCGGCACAATCAAGGGCTGCATGGATTACGGTTGTGAATGCTCAGCAAAGGTCCGCCAATGTGCTGGAGGCTATTTGGTGGCGTGTTGGGCAATTGTCTGGTCAAATGAGAATGTTTAGTGTAATTTCTCTTGGTGCGTTGACCGGGTTGGTGGCGGCATCTACAAATCTTGCTGAGCAGATGCACGAATTATCAGAACAGACTGGCATGAGTCTCGTTGAATCTCAGAGATTCATTGGGGTGTTGAGGCATTTTGGTGCTTCATCAGAAGAGGCCCAGAGGTCTATTCGCAAACTGGCGATGGAGGTTGAGACAGCTAAAGAAAAAGCTGGCCCATCGCGGGATAGATTTATCCAACTCGGCATTACTCTTGAAGAATTACAAGCCACGGGTGGAAACATGCTCAACGTGTTTCATCTGGTTGGCGATGGGCTCATGAAAGTTGGGGATGCCTCAAAGCGAACTGCACTTGCCGGTGATTTAATGGGCCGTAGTAGTTCGGCTTCCATTACTACTCTGTTGGCCGGTAGTAAAAAATATAAGGAAGTAAGTGAGGATATTGCTGTAGTAACAGCAGAACAAGGGGAGGCTGTTGTTAAACTTGGACGATACATAGAAAATCTAAAGACCAGGTTCCTGGCATTGGCTGCCGATCTCACCATTGCTATGCTTCCTACTATTCAGCTTGTGTCCGGGGCTTTTGAAAAGTTTGCCAAGTTTTTACAGGCATTACCAGACTCTGTTAAGAATACAATTGGTGTATTCACTTTAATATCCGGTCTGATACTTGGCATAGGTAGTATCGCATTACCAACAACAATTGCAATCATGACAGTGGTAAAGGCAGTAGGTACCGTAGTGGCCGCAGTAAAAGCAGCAGCCCTGGCGTCAACACTGGCTACCGCTACAGCCGGTGTCGCTATGGTGGCCACATCGACAACTACTACTAATGCCATAAGCACTAATGCGGCACGGGCTGGTCTTGCTGTGGCTGCTGCCGCTACAGGCTCATCTATGGCGTTCAATGCCATGATGCTTGGTACTGGTACAGTGGCGGTAAAACAAATGGGATTTTGGGCTTCCCTGGGTGTTATGATTAGTGATGTGGCGACTGGTCTAAAGAAGTTTGTACCTATTTTAACCACAGTATCAGGTACTACAGCGACGTTAGCAGGAGTTATGTCTGGTATCAAAAGTACAGCCTCTTTTTTGTGGGGTATAATTACGAAGATTTTTGGAACCCTACTTAAGATTGGAAGGTTCTTTGTTGCTAGTCTGCTTATAGCCACGTTTGCCGCAGCCGCAGTTGGGCTAAAAGTTTATGCGGACCAGGTTGAAGATACTCGTAAGAAAGAGGAGGACTTAGCAGAGGCCCAAGAGGATCTTTATCGGGGATTTCTTAGAAATAAGGATATGATAGGCAAGATCAATATGGAACTGGCAGCCATGGGAAAGACTGCTAAAGATGTCACGGATCTCATACTCGGGTTGCACGAAGAGCGGAGAAGAATAAGGGCATTACCTGCAAGTGCGGAAAACCTGGATCTTCTTGATAAGATCGATAGGGAAGTCAGGGGACTACGAACAATACGCAGCGGCTTATCCGAAGCCGTCGTTAATAAGAAGACCAGTGACGAAGTAAACAAGATTATCGGAGACCAAATTAAAACTTTGGAGTTGAGAGCTAAGAGGGGGGAGGAAATATCAGAGGATGAGATAGAGGCGGCGCATAAAGCAGCATTATCTGCAATTAGTGAATCTGAGTACGCAAAGGAAGAACAGATTCGTATAGAGCGTGAGTTGGCCTTAAAGATAGAAACATTACGTTCTATGACACAAGGCAGTTCCAGAGCACGCATGCTTGCTGATTTGGCAGAAGCTAGAACTGCGTTCTCAGAACGTGTAAAGATGGGAAAAATTGCTAATGTTGAGGAAATTAAAGAGTTTGCGAAAACACAACGCGATATGATCGCAAGCAGGAACAGCGGTATCGTAGCACAGCAATTAGCCTTAGCAAATTTTAATAGTTGGGTGGTGGCTCAGACCAGGTTAGTTAATAAACAACAGCTTGACGCGGAATTGAAGTTCAATAAAGAACGGTTGATTCTGGATCTCGCTACTGGTAGAGTCAGACCAGGACAACAAATAGAAGCTTACAAACATACTCAAGAGGTTTTAATCAGGAACCAAAATATTACAGATATACAAAAGTTGGCTGCTGTAGCACATCTTAATAATGAGATTGCCACAATAACTGAGAGGGCCAACAGGGGATTGATTCAGGGTAATCTTGACACAGCCAAACGTCTTGTGGAAATTAGAAAACAGGCCATGGAAGATATAAAAGTTAAGAAGGATACTGACGTAGAAGTAGCCAGGTCTAAAACGTTGTTGGCAATTGCTGAACAAGAAGCTATACTTGCGACTGATTTGGAGGCCAAGAAGTTATCGTTTGGTGAGGCTGAGCGTAAGTTGTTCGAATTGAAACAGCAAAAGAATGCTGCTGAAATGTCATTTATTAAACAAACTGCGGAGGCTGAGGCCCAAAAATATGTTGATTTAACTAAGTTGGAAATAATTAACGTAGCAGAGTTTACTAAGCGATCTGCCGCATCTGCAGAATCCTACGCTAGGATCAATCGGGATTCTAGGAGTACGTTAGAATCACGGAGGCAGGCATATGATGCGATGATTGCGGACAATACTGAGTTGCTGGAATCTAAGAGAAGACTTTCTCAGTATACAATCGAGGCAGACAAGGCCGAGGTAGAGAGTAAAGTAAAAGCCTCTGCTATGAGGATACAAATGGACAAGGAGGTATTGGAGCAAAGAAGAAATTCATTGAATGCTTTTAATAGGGAGATGTTAAGCTTCAGTAAATTTGACAGAGCACTAAACCAGGATGTAATAGACAAAGCCACAGAGTCTGCAGAGATACAGATAGAGCAGTTTGGGATGATTGGTAAAGCTGCGATGGAGAAGGCTGAGGTAATACAAGACGTAGCTAAAAAAGAGGAGGCCGTCCACAGAGTAATGACACAGACCCTGAAGGCTGAAGCCGACCTTCGACAGGACATATTACGAACTATGCGTGATGCTTATCAGGCAGAGTTCGGTCAAATATTTGATTTCATGAAAGAAATGGGCGAGCTTTCCAGTGAGACCCTGGGAACCTTGCGAGATGCCATTGAGCAGGATATAGTGGCTTTGTTGCAACAAAAAGGTGCGGCTGCTATTACGGATAAGGAATTCCAGGGTTTGCTTGCAACCTATAAAAAAGTACAGGGAGAGTTGTCTGGTGGTGGTAAAGGTGAGGCCAAGGGCGATGCACTTGAGTTTGGCAGAATCACAGACGACAAGGGTAATGTAATTCGTGCTGGTGGGTTTATGGGAGGTATAGAACAACCCGCTGCGGAGAAATCTGCTGGGCTTTTAGATAGACTTAAGGGTAAGTTTGACTTGTCCAAGATTCAAACTGAGATGGAAAATACAGTAAAGGAATTTACCGGAGTTAATGGATTGGTGATGTCATCGGATCGTTTGAAATTAACATTTGAACGAATGCGTGAAATTATGGATCGTCTGAATATGTCTCTTGAGCGAGCAGTCAGCGGGATACGTGGGTTGGATGGTACCCCTGCACAACAACGCGAAGGTTCACGACTACATGGGGCCACAGAACAACCTAACATACGAATGGTGCGAGGTCAGTTCGATAATCTAAACGACGCAGCCAATAAGCTTTCGCATGCCGCATCTGCAATGCTGGAGAACCCCAGAGTAAGAATTGATACACGTATTAACGTAGGCGGAAAAGACGGCGGCGTAGCCGGTCCAAATCTAAGTGCTAAAGCTATGGAAATACACCGTGCATTAGTGCTAGACGGTATGGCGTTGAACATCGGAAGGTCTCTTGACCTGTTACCGTTCAGACCGTTGGGCTAGTAAGGGGCTAACATGGCAGATTGGGATTACTTACAGAGTAGCTCGGCGGAGAAGGGGCTATCTGAGTTTACCCAGATGTTGGATTCTGGTAGTGCTTATGGTGCGCGGGTATACTTCGACCAGTCCCCCCCAAAAGAGACTGCCTCATTAAATAGTCGCAATGTAACCTATACTGAGGCGATGATATTGCGGGATTCCATGGATACTCCGATGAGCGTCCAGACCATTGATACTATCGACGGCAGGCGGTTACTTGGGATCGTGACTGGCCACAGCATGCGAAGGCAGGAAGGCACATCTCTGTATGAGGTGACCGTCAACCTGACACTGACCTCCAGGATTGGGGTTACCCCTCCGTGATTGCCATCCCGGAGCAATACAGAAATCAGAAAATCAGTGCATATATTGCCAGCCCATTTGGCAACCTGCAACCGGAAGAAATAACCTTTTCGAATCAACTTAACCGTGGTATTCAATGGAGTGCGAAGCTTTACGGAAACTACAATATGACCTGGACTGAGGAGGCTGTGTGGACAATACACCTGATAGCAACTGGTGCCGAGTGGGCTTCTTGGGGATCATGCAGTCTGGCGGCCACGCATTCACAGGTTACTCAAATTGGTACTACATATATCAGTGTGGTATCTGGTACTGACCTTGCTTCCTTCAGATTAGGGGCGTCTAATTTATCTAACCCAACCCTAAAGGATCAGTCTGTGACGAATATTCTGGACAGAATAGGTGTACTTGGTAGAATAGTAGTAATAAACGGAGGGCATAGTTCCAACGTACAAGAATACGATATTAAAGAAGGAACGTTGGCTTCCCATGTAGCCCGGGTGGCTGCAGATTATGGCGGGGTAATGCGTGCCGATCAGGAGGCAAATAGAATCTGGGTTGAGCCACATCAGGCAAATACTCAATTTGCTGATTATGGATTGGGTGGTTTATACCCCCACACTGTTGAATATGGCTACAACAGCAGTGACACCATAAGGCAGGTCCTGCTAAAGAAGGTCAACAAGGCACAGGGTGAATTTGTCTTCACGTTTAACAGCACTGGAGTCAAGCAAGGTGATTTGGGTAGTGCTGGGTTGATCGCCTCCAGCGTTCAAATTTATGAGGAGTCGATTAACGGTGCTATTTCATACGTGTCTTTTTACGCTGGTGCTGGTGGTACTGGCGCACAACAGGCGTTGTTTTACCTTAATCCGCAATATACCGGATCGCATGGTGCCGAAGTTCCGTTTGTTGCTGTAGATTCCATATCTAAGTCACTTGTATGTGCAGTAGAGCCGCCACAAAATCCGGATATTACTGGCACGGTGATTCAAGCGCAGCTACGGGTAACTGGCATACCTCCAGGTGGAGTCCCTTATGATATTACCTTTGAAACATTTTATCCGGTGTTTGGTCCGAGTGGTCCTTTTGCGCCTGATCGCCAGCGCTTGGAGGTTATTGAATCTCCGTTGTGGGGGACGTTAGTCAATGCCGATGCGGTTAAGGCTAATGTTTTTTGGGAACGTAGTAAAAATGACGTGGTGTTCTCTGCACCGATTCTGATGAACCCGTGGATACGTCCCGGGCTTTATATTCCAGCTACATTGTTTGGAACCGGACAGCCAAAACTAAAAATAGAATCTACGAATTGGACAGTATCACAATCGTCTATTTCAGAGACTATCTCAGGATGTGGCGCCAAATGGTAATACCACCGTTTGTTCAACATAGTCCAACTTATAAATCTTCTGTGGGTGTTGTTACCCAATTGGACCCGAATAAAGTGAAGGTGAAATTTAGGGAAGGCATAGACCCATTTGATTCTATGGCCAGCCCTGGTGGTGGGTATCTCGCACAAGGGTCTAGGGTAATTACAGTTCAAGTGAATCAAGATTCTCAGTATCGTGTAGTGGTTGGTGTGGGTGGCCTTATCTCCGGTATTGGTGGGGTGGTGCTCCCGTAATGATGCCACCACCAAAAGGAAAAATACGTGTTGTAGAAGTTACAAGCCTCAATGGGGACGGCACTTGTAAGATAAGAGTTCCCGGGGCATTGGATGTTCAC
>ERZ1292642.924-Hain-H14-01um-R1-924-length-14916-cov-5_pt1 | contig 14916 bp, 17 predicted proteins | sample MGYA00564403_ERZ1292642 | MGnify/ENA primary metagenome ERZ1292642 (study PRJEB36523, sample SAMEA6512643) | groundwater metagenome | collected 2019-01-09 | study: AquaDiva: Metagenomics assemblies of 32 groundwater samples | reverse complement strand
CGTAAAGAAGCCAAGGAAACCAGCTTATTGTGTACACAATACAAGGCTGTTGTTTGATGTTGTAGCCGGAATAGGTGAGAGTCAAAGCTCCGAAGAGAGCTATGTATCCTGTAGTATACATAGATATCAAATAGAACCATCCTATACTCATAAATAAAAAGTGGACTAAAATTGTCCGAGTTAGTAATACAAAGGCTTCGTCAAGGTCAAGGAATGAGCCGATCCACGCCGTAAGAACGTGAGGGGGGTAGTAGGAAGAGAGAACGGGGTGGGCATGGAAGTTGAGCCAGAAACAAGGTTCAGTCTTCCATGATTGACACTTACGTGCTTGGCGGCCTATGTACAGCCAACTCGGGTAAAAGGTTGAAAGAAGCTCTGAGCGGGAGATTGTGAAGGGGTTTAGCCAGATTTTCCAGAAGAAGATTAGATTAAACAGAATCAGTAGTAGGATGTCCATTTTTCTTTTGGAATGAGAAGAAAAGATCGGGATAAGTTTTCCATACATTACAGTCCTTACAAAGACCTTTGTATTCGCCTTTTAGGTGTTCTTCTCTAATTGATTTGAGCCTATCATTGCACCAAACATTACTAAGGCTATCGCCAGAGGAATACGAACCAATAGACTCACGTCCTGTAGGGTCATTACAACAAATGGTAATATCACCATTCCACCGAACAGCAGGAGCGAGAAACAAATGGTAACAAGGGTATCTAGGAATTTTTTCATCGTCTTTTATCCCCCACTTAGATATATCAATAGCTCCTGCATAATTGTGCAGGTGCTTTATTTCGACCCTCGGGAACGTCTTCCACTTTTCAAATTCCTCTTTCGGCGTTTCTTCGACGAGGAGCCTAACCATTCCGATTTTTCTAAGGACTCTGATAGTGTTATCATTAAAGTTGTTTTTCCTCCAGCTCCAGATAATTCTGTCCACTCCAAGTTCCAAGAGGGAATCTGCGAATTTGTTAAGTAGGAGCCCATTCGTTGTAAAAAGGATTGTATTTCCTTTTTGTGCTTCTTTAATATACTTGATTGCGTCCAAGATGTTGGGATACAAGAGCGGTTCGCCAAAAAGATGGAGACTGAAGGAACGTGGCCCGTATTGCTTACACTCATCCACGATTCTTTTGAAGAGTTCGAAGTCAATGTGTTCGGAGCGTTTTTCCCTAGGGCAGTAGGCACAGGATAATTGGCAGGAAGCCGTTGTTTCGATGAAGATATGGCGTGGGAACTCATAATCAATATATCTCTGTGCTAATACTTTATATAATGGAGACGGCAGACTCCGGACGAGCGGAGTTAGCAGTGTTGGTCGCATTTCTCAGCCCCCAAGAGTCTTTTAGCTTCTTTTCAGGAATTAGGGTCATTGATAGTAGAGATAATCCCGCCGAAGCATACCTCTTAAACTGTCCTAGATTACGGACTTCTTTAATGCGGTCAAATATAAATTTAGGCTGAAGATAGAACTGTCCATAGAACCATCTCATTTGCTTCTCTAGCTCTTCTCTTGTATAGATACCTCCAGGCTGAGTCCAAAGGGGGGGTCTGAAGTCGTCATTAATAGTATTGGCATAGTTCTTCCACACATCTACTGAGATCACATTGTTCTGCATAGCTTCAAGGTAGTATTTTGTGGCAGGAAAAGGGGAAAGAATGGTCATCTGCATAAAATCTGGTTTAATCTTCTGTGAGAGTCTTAGAGTGTCTTTCACGTCTTCAAATGTCTCAGTTGGATTCCCGAGCATAAAGTAAGCCAGAGTCTTAATCTTATACTTCTTACAAAGTCTAAAAGCATCTTCTACTTGCTGAATAGAAGTACCCTTATTCATCTCTTTAACTACCCTAGGATTACCTGATTCCACTCCGAAGTGAATTCTGTCACAGCCTGCTCTAGCCATCTTTTCCAAGAGAGCTTCAGTAACTACATTGACCCTTGTCCTAATATCCCACTTCATGTGGATATTACGTCTTATGATCTCATCACAAATCTCATCCACACGTTTCATAGAGACTGAGAAGGTATCGTCATAGTAGAACATTTCTTTAATACCCTTCTTCTGACAGTCCTCAAGTTCATCTACCACTCTTCTTGCATTCATGGCTCGAAACCCTTTACCAAGAGCAGGACGATCACAGTATGCACAATTGTGAACTACATAACCATTTGCAACATAAGTACTTATGGAAGTTTCAAGATTATATACAGTAGATTTTCCTAATGGTTTGACTGATAATACTTTAGATTGACCATATACTTGCGGGTGCCGATTCCAATAAGCTAGTTTTCTAAGAACTTTTGGTTGATAATAGAAAGCAAATCTTAATCCTTCTCGTATTCCACCAAGTATGACAAGAGAAAATTGCTTATTATCTTCTCTTTGGTAAATTTTTGTGATAAAGTTTTTCTCAGAAAGAATAGAAGCCAATTTATTTAATGGTTCTATATCCTTACAATGTATTTTAGGTAATGAAGTCCAACTACCATCACCGTCAAAATAACCTGCTATAAATCCACGTTTGAATTCTTCTGAATGTTCTTCATCAAACCATCTTTCTATTTGCTCGAAATGTGCTCTCTTATTAGTTTTTACTATAGAATGACAATTATAGAATCTTTTTGAACTAAAATTTGCTCTATGGAAAGGAACTCCTAAATCATTGGAATAGGCCATAGCAACATCCATCATCTCAAAATCACCTAATAAAGCACACCAATATCTATAATGTTTTCCACGAGGATATTTCTTAAAACATCCATCACTTTTTAAAGTTCCACAAAGATACCCTTTTTTGTAATCATAATTTTCTTCAACGTATTCTTGTGGCTCTGCTAAAAATCTTACATTTTTTCCTAGGAGTTTTGAGACAGGAACCCATCTTTTATGAGTAGTAAGAAATGGGTGATCTGCTGTGGCCTTAATAGTTCCATGTTCAGTTTTTATCTCATAGACTTCTTCTTCATGAACTGGAAAAATGTGAGTGACCTTTCCGTTGTAATATTTAGTCCTTTTCGATGTCACTTCTTTGATTCCAACTATTCCATCCCCTTTTCTTAAACTATCAATGCGTTTCCACTTAAGAGTTTCTGTGAGAACTAGTGTATCGCCAGTAAAACACGAGAAAGGACATCCCCGACTTGAAAAAGCCGTACTTGTCGGAGTATCATAAGCCAAAACAGAATAGTAGTTATCAATGTGGGTTAGCTCCCTTGCTGGAAAAGGCAGAAGATTTAGGTCTTGAATGAAATCTTTCTGACGGTAGGTTCTTTCATTAATTGAAGAGTAGCGTTTGATTCGCCCTTGTTCAATATCATCAAGGAGCCTTTGGAAGGTTAATTCGCCTTCACCAACTACAACAAAATCAGCTGCTAATCCGTCCTTGTTAAAACATTCACTAGGATAGATTGCGGTGTGAGGCCCCCCCACAACAATAAGCGGATCAAAGCGCTTACGGATCTCTTGAATAGTCAGTTTACAGTCAACCAGTGTGAAGGTCATGGCTGTAAGACCTACCACATCCGGCTTTAGTTCAAAGAGCTGTTGGGCTAGTTGGGCGTGGGTGAGTTCATCCGCCTGAGAGTCGATGACATGGACTTCATGGTTTCCAGCGTCTCTCAGACAAGCGGCAATATAGAGGATTCCAAGCGGAGGATAAACGCCTTGCTGATCTTTGATGATAACCGGATCATTTCCGATAAGCTCGTAAGAATTAGGGGGATTTATTAGGCATATTTTCATATTGCTAACAAGCTCCATGTTATGGTACAGTGTCTAGAGAGGAGATGTCGATGTTTAAATGCAAAGTTTGTAGTAAGCCACTCAGAGATATACCTTGTTACAGAAAGAGAAAAAAGACATGCTCCAGAAAGTGTCATGGAGTATGGATTTCTACGAACGCCAAGAAAAAGTCTTTTGTAGACCATGGATATATTCGTGTTCTGATCCCTCTTGCAGAACAGGTTGGTAATAACAAGTATGCTATGCAGCACAGAATGGTAATGGAAAAGCATATTGGAAGAAAACTTAGAGAAAACGAGGTTGTGCATCACAAAAACCATAACCGTTCTGACAACAGACTTTGCAATCTTCAGTTGATGACCTACTCCGAGCACAGCACTCATCACATTCCGAAAAAGAACGGAAGATGGTCTATTAGGTTTTCTCATTGTGTTAGATGTGGAAAAAATGACACTGGGCATAAAGGAAAAGGAGTGTGTGGGAGATGTTATAGAAAAGAGAGGTGGATTAAACACAGACGTTAATGTTTTAATTGTCCGATAGGGATTCATTTTAGTCTTTGGCTCCCTGGATATTTTTGTATCAAATTCTTCAATAAATGTAAAGCTTTGTTCGGTTTACTGTACCACAAACCACAGAAAAGATTTGGAGGATCTTTTTTTGATCCAGTAATATCGAAAGGATGCAGATAGAAGATTGTATCTTTTGTAGGTTTCGCACCGAACCACATCATCTTGAGTAAACCTATGTGGTTCTGTGGATCTGAGTACGGGCGGCAGAAACTCCATGTGAACTTATTAAACTTTGGAGCGCGGTATTGAGGTTCCGCGACGCCCAGGTTTTCTAGGATACTCGTCGAAAGTCTACGATCATGCGTGTAGCGGTTGATAGAGGGGTACCGTGTATGGAAGTGGCCATGAGAGCCAATCGCATGTCCCTCTGACATAACAAGCTTTAAAAGCTTCACTGTTCCTGTCTCAAGTTCAGTGAAATTCTCCAACAACTCCGTTGAGAAGAAAAAGAGGGCTTTGATGTTCCTCTCACGAAAGAGCTCAAGGATAATGGGTAAGCCATGCCTCACCCCGTCGGTGCTTTCGGTTCTGCCACCCCAGTCACTTTCGCAATCTACTGTCCAACGGAACGGCGTAGCCATGCCCTCATCTTTCTTGTTCTTAGAGCCAACCCAACCCAGATAATATAATAAAGCGTTACGATTCCATCCTTCACGACCCGAACGTGAGATTTCCCGAAAGCTCTTGGCTGAACATCGATAGGAAAATAAGTCATCTTGTGGCCGTCCGTAACCATAGCCATCGTAAGGCTTGTGGTGAAGCTAAAAGTATCACAAAGTATAGGGCTGTAGCCCAAGGCTTCACTTCTGGTAAATAGCCTCATGCCAGAGTTCAGGTCTGAAAGATAATGTCCTGAGATACAGGAAGCCAAGAAGTTCAAGACCTTCCTTCCGAACCATCGGTGCCAAGTTTCTTTTAAGTTCCAGCGCTGGCCCACTATAAGTTTTAGAGTGGGGTCGAGCTTGTAGAGAGAGTAGAGCTTTAAAACGTCCTGGACCTTGTGCTGGCCGTCCCCATCCATTGTACAAACGATGGATTGAGTTGAGCGCTTGATCCCTTCTTTGATGGCGTACCCGTAACCCATCTGCGGTTGGTAAGAGTAAAAATTTAGATCATCCGGTAGATCCATGGTGTCCCCATCGTCCACGATAATCACTTCCGCGCCAAGTAAGGCGAGTTCACAATACGTCTGGGTCACAAGCGCCACGTCCTCTTTGTAACAGGGAATGACGACACTTAAGCCCTTTAAAGAACTGAAGCTCTGAGCGCGAAATATAGGTTCATCCATGTATGGTACTTCTCCAGTCGAAATTGCTTACTGACCTCTGAAAGAATCTTTTTGTGACTATGGCGTCTATGTCTGTCTCCTATGGAAGTGAAATAGGCTTCTCCTAGCCACGAGTCCATCGGGGATGCGACGTACAGTTTTCCACCCGGATTTAAGAGTCTTTTAATAGTTGCTAGTGTAAATCCAAGTTCCGTAAACTCTAAGACGCTGCAACAAACAATCGCATCAAATCGCCATCTGGGGTCCAACACGTCCCCATGATTAAAGTTCTTAACGAAGAGGGCGTGTTTCTTAAGAGCGGGGGTGAAAATCCCAGGTCCGGCCCCGTAGTCCAAGATGTTGTGGTAAATCTTGTCCTTCTCCATCAAGCTTAAGATCATTCGTAGCTTGTGTCTGTAAAAGAACCGATAGGGGAATCTGTAGTATTTCCCGATTGCGTAGTTGCCGCCTCCCTCGTAAGACTTCAGGCTGGAATAGGGTGGCAACCTAAGAGCTTTAAAGCCGTATAGCATATTGCTCCCGTGACTATGATTGAGGATAAAAAATTTAAGATTGAATGAAGGACGTACAGGTAGGAAGCTTTCTTGATGATGTCTCCGGTGCAGAGGTTGTGTTTCTCAAGGATCTCTATAAGCTCCCTGGAGTCATCGATAAGCGGCTTCAAGGTGTACTCTATAAATGCCCCTATGGGCTTTACGTCAATTATTGTTTTCATAGGTATGTCCCCAATATGTCGTGCTCCCTTATTAATTGGAGGTCTTTTCCATTGTGTTTAAACCGCTGACCAGAGTGCTTTCCAAACCTTACCTTGGAACCCACCTCAAGCTGATAGCGCGTAGTGTTACCTCTTGAAACAATCACACCCGTTTCCGGCAGGTTCTCGTAGAACGCCTTAAACTCGTCAGGGATTGTAAGCATACCCTCGTACTTTGCCGGGGGGTCTGTCTCTACGAGGTAGAGGTCATTTAAAACCTTCAAAGTGAATGAGGATGATTTTTCCGTCTTCGTCGATTTCGTAGACCGCGCCGCACCAGTGGCACGTGTAGCGGATTTCCCCTGATACCTTTTCAAGCTCCGTGTGGTCATTCGGACAGAACCTCCCTGATTTAGTTAGATCATTCGCCAGTTTTTCATCTTCAGATAAGTCCATATAAAAGCCCAGTAAAGGTGGCGTCTAAGACTAGGTTTTACCCACCGACTCTGGAAAACTGTAAAGTTTTTCCATCGATGTGAAGTTGATAACCTTGCTCCGTAGATTCCTCGGCAGCTCGGTCTATGAAAGAGCAAAGCGTTTTTAGTGAACGAAAGTGTACCCGCCCGTCCGAGGCGGATTGCCAAATCAACTTCGCACCACTCGGCAGTACGAATGTAAGCGCTATCGAATCCTCCGGCATCTATGGCTTCCTTTCTTTTGACTGACATATTGCAACATTCGAGATAATCGACTTCCCCTTCATAGGAACATCCTTCAAAATTGCTTCCCATAGAAGGTGCTCCGCAAACCGAAAGTTTTCCAGGCGTAGATGGCACTCCAAAGAGCCATTCTTGAAGTTGACGGATTCGTTTGTATCTAAGACAATCTCTATTCTTTTGAAGCTCTTCAGTGATAATGGTTGGCCCAGTGACACCTACAACTCCTTCCCGGAAACCTTTAACGACACCTTCCAGCCAAGTTGGCGGGCAATAAACGTCATCGTCAATAAATGAAACAATGCTTGCTCTTGCGCTTCTGAGACCGGCATCCCTGAGTCTGGATAAATCTCCCTTTTCCGTAATGAGAATGACTTCAAAATCTTTAAAAGTCTGTGCTGTGAGAGAGGTAAGTGTTTCATTCAGGCTTTCAGGGCGGCCATAGGTGCAGATAACGATTGAAACAGTCGGGATAAGCAAAGATGGATAATTAGCAGTCCGTAAGTAAATACCGTCATGGCGCACGCCAGCCAATGTATGAACCACGCCACGTCTCGGACTTTCAAATAGCCTCGTATCGAAAGGTACAGCGGTTGGATAACTGTCAAGGTCACGAAAATAAACCATATTAACCTCACTATGTCTTTGCGTCGCCTGAAGTCCACTAAGTGCCAGCGGCGGTTCTTATTGAAGGCGTGTTGAAGTCCGTAGCGGTAGCGTTTACGGAAGAACGAGAAGATGTTGCCGCCTGTTTTGTGCCAGATTCTATAACCACCAACTGCTACAGTATTTGTACTTGCTTCTAAAGCATTATCTATGTGGTAATAATTATCTAAGTCTGTTTTCTCTATTAAGTCCTTATAGATGAAGAAACCGTTATCACCAATAGTCCCAAGTTCGTTTGTTTTTGGGTAGCCCAAATAAGAGCTTTTATCATTCTTTCCCATATAAAATGAAAGTGGGTCATTCCCTCCAATCAATGCAAAATACCTATTCAGAATGTCATCTTTTTTTGTGTAATGGTAATGAGCTGGATAAGCTGCATCGTGACAGTTTAGCCACTCATAAATTTCAGTTAAAAATCTATTTCCTATAAGTTCATTATCACTCGCCAATATCCCAATCACTTCACCTTTGGCTTTCCGTATACCGATAGCCTTGGCAGACTCACTGGTACCCTCCGTGACAACCAATACCTCCAGCTCTTCTTTTGGAAAGTCCTGTAAGTAAATTGATCTAAGGAGTTCCGCAAGCTTCGGGTCATTCCTGTCTTTAGCTGGAATGATGATTGACAACTTTACTGGGGACATGCTATTGTACTTCTATGCCTGGAAACACTCTTGTTATTAGAGGAAATAAGAGATATAAGAATAGCAAAAATATAAAATACATACGCTATTGTAATAAATGTAAAAAAGAATATTTTGGATGGGGTAAATATTTTTGCAGTATTGAATGTTCTAAAAGACAACAACCAAAACTTAATAAGAGCCATTCGTGGAAAGGACATAATATCACTATACGTTCTGGTAGAAGCAGAGCATACAATATTTTTATATCTCAACCTTGTGAAATATGCGGAAATAGCAAGATAGATCGATGTCATCTTTCTGGTGACACTAGAGATAACTCTGTAAAAAATGTTCTCTTTCTTTGCCGTAAACATCATTTTGCTATTGATATACCGGTCCATTTAAGGATTTATAATCGGCCTCATACATCATCTGAACGAGTTCTTGAAAGGAAACTCTTGTACGCCAGCCTAAAACAGAAGCGGCAAGAGAGGGGTCTGCCCTTAGGTAATCTACCTCGGCTTGTCTTTCAAAAGAAGGGTCTTGAATAAAAACATCCCAAAAATCAACACCAGCCACCTTGCAGGTTTCTTCTAGCCACTCTTTTACGGTATGAGTTTGGCCACTCCCTAAAACTAAATCTACAGGCTTATCTTGTTGAAGCATTAAATGGGCCGCTTCCATCATTTCTCTAGCGTAGGACCAGTCTCTGGAGGCGTTGAGATTTCCGAGAATGATCTTGTCTTGAAGGCCCATTTTAAATCGCGCAACTCCCAGAGTAATTTTTCGAGTGACAAATTCAGGTCCACGCCTGGCACTTTCGTGATTAAACATGACTCCGCAAGAGATATGCAGTCCGTAAGCTTCCCGATAATTAACTGCCGTGTAGTGCGCGAAAGCTTTAGCGCATCCGTAGGGTGATCGGGGGTAGAATCGGGTTCGTTCATTTTGGGGGGTCTCCTGTATTTTGCCGAACATTTCCGAGGTGGAAGCTTGGAATACTTTGGCGTCTTTCTTGTGGTGTCTAACCGCTTCAAATAATTTGAGAGCTCCGATTCCAGTTGCGTCAACTGTGGCAAGGGGAGCTTGGAAAGAGTATTGAACAAAGGACTGCGCTCCAAGGTTGTAGACTTCATCGGGTTGGATGGTTCTGATTGCGTGGTCAAGACTGGATTGATCGGTTAGGTCCCCTTCGATTAGTTTGATACGGTTTTTAATGTGTTCTATACGCCAGAGATTGGGGGAAGCAGATCGGCGCATAAGGCCGTAAACCTCATAGCCTTTTTCCAATAGGAGGTCAGCCATATAGCTTCCGTCCTGTCCGGTGATCCCCGTGACAAATGCTTTCATTCTTTACTCCTTGTAAGTATCTGTATCTGTCATTCTGTAGGGTCTCGTTAAGAAGGTTAAAAAAGCCCCTTGTGGGCTAAGGCACTTTAGAGTGTGTTTGTCTAAGGGTTCCACCACAAAGAAGTCTTGTGACTTCACGACGTACCGTTTCCCGCTTATGTCCACCTCGAAGGAGCCTTTAATGATAAGGAAGTATTCGTAAGTTTCTTTATGGTAGTGATTGCCCAAGAGCTCACCCTTAAAGGTAGCGTAGATATTGATCTGCTTCAGATCAGCGGTAACAAGCTGAGAGAGGCTTCTACGCGAATCTTTGTGGACAAGCTCCGGGGCGAGTAATTTCATGCAGGTGACGGTTGAGGTTGTCCGGCGTTAAGGATTGCACCAAGACGCTGGTTGACCTGGTTTAGTTTATTTTGAGCGATCTCGATCTGTGTAATGAGCTCACCCTTCTGGGCAAACAGATTCTGTATCTCTTGTCCAGGTGTTAGTTTCTGAGGTTGAACGGGTGTTGTTTCTGACATATTAGACTCCTTTGGTTAGACTCTTAAGTAAAGAGTCTTCGGTTAATTGTCTGGCTTGGTAGACTAATGGAAGGTTGGCGTTCTTAGTTTTTTGGATTATATTCAAGGCGTTATTAGCGTCATTGATAGAAGGGATAATCTCATTTCTGCGTTTCTCGTCTTTAGTATTTGAAAGTTCCATTGATAGCTTCTGGCGTAATTCAATTAGCCTATTCTCCTCATTTAATATGATCTTCATTGGGTTCTCAATCCATGACTTTAGATCATCCAACTCCTTCTTCCAGTCATTCTTAAAGTGGCAGATTTTACAGTTCACACACTTTTCAAGATAGGGGAGAGACTGTCTTAAAAGATCAAGCCCAACAGGGAAATTTCCTCTCTGGATATGAAACATGGCGTTTGATTTGTGATGAGAGTAGATGTTGTAATAAGGAACATCGTATTCTGGATTCACTCGTATAGATTCATGCCAACGATCAAGTGAAGAACCAACCTCACCAATGCGGATATGAGTAACACCAAGGTTTCCAAGAGCTACTTCTGAGTCACGGAAGTTCCAGGTGTTAGAGAGATAGAACCGCATCTCATCATCATAAGTTGGGAGGTGTAGCCAAGTGCGTACAAGAGCCATACCAAAAATCAATAGGTATAGTTCTAGGTGATCTTTTAACAAGAACGATACTATAATGCATGTTCCTATTGTCGGGATCATAAGATAGCGTTCTGTAACGAACTGCTGAATAGTTATCCAGTTGAGGAAGATAAAAATAAAGGAGACAAACCAGATAACTCCAAGTTTGATTACAAAGTGTGGGGTGAGTAGAAACCAGGCAGTTAGAGCTGCTACAGCAATGAGTCCTAGCACAAAATATCTATCTTCACGTTCCACTTCTACCTCATAGTTATATCCCCATTTATGGTACAGACCCATCTTGTCAGGCCACAGGGTATGCTTTAGGTAATATAGAAATGTCTTTGTAGCGACTATAATCTTGCGAGGCTTCAGGTAAGTCGAAGCCCCCATAGATTGTTTCTTAAATTCATCTTTGCGGAGGTTAATAGTGTCACGAACAATCTTTAAACCTTCCGCAATAGAGATTAGAAAAGCGACTAGAGCAAACGGATAGTGACCTAAGAAAAGAAGTATCACCCATGAGGCCAAGGCTACGAACAAAGCATTTATAGCCAATACCTGAATTAAGGCGAAAAGGATTAATATTAATATAGTAATCAGTAAGCTTGGTTCAGAAAGAGTGTAGTACCAAAGAGAAAGATTCAGACTCAACGTAATCCAAAAAAGGCTTAATGGATACCCAAGACCCGATGACCAAGCAACACCTTGAGTAACTACTGGATGAACGACGAATAAAGCGCAAGCTAGAAAAGCAAGTTCTTCTCCGATTAATTTAGACAGAATAAAATAAGTAGAAAGAACCGCTAGATTAAATACGATTACAGAAAGAGTATGGTGACGAGTCGAGACTTTACCACATGGTATGAAGTCTCCTCCGACAATCTTTCCATCAGGCCCCTGCTGGTCATGGAAACGGTGTTTGGAAGGGAAGTTCCCGCCGCAGATATGGAAGCGTACCCAGCGGCTTATCATGCCGTATTCACTGTCTAGGAGACGTTTTAAGAGATGACGTTTGTTTAATTCTTCTAGGCGTTTCTTTTTGTCTTCTGAGGATAGTTTCTCATCAGACTTTACTGATTCGGAGGATTTAGTTTGCAAGATTCCATCATAATCGCAAATACCACTGAGATCGTCACTCACGTGACCGCCATAGCGAACAATGTAGCAGTAGGTAATCCAGACTATCGCGGTAAGGATTATTTGATAGGCGAAAGGATAGGCAAACATTAGCAAAGATTTTATACTATTAAAATAAGTTGTCAACTCAAATGTTAATAAAAAGTAAGATGATATACAAAACGTACTTGATATCTGGAAGGTTTATATCTAAAGTATAGGAAAGAAGAATAGAAAAGGAGTGGAAACAATGGTTCTGTTTGGAAGTACGCTGTACGGTCAAGAAGATGGCCTAGAATGGGGGTTTAAATGGTGAAATTAATCTCATTAATGGTGCTTGGATTAGTTTGTTTTACTGAAATTGCTTTTGCGGAATTTGGATATGCAACTACAGATGGAGAAAAAGTCTACTCTAACAATGCAGATGGTTCACAAACTATATATACAACTGATTGGAATAGTCTGTCCTGGAATACTTATCAACAGCCGACATATATCAGAAGGCAAAATTTTGCGTACACTCCTACGCGTCAGAGAAGAACAGGATTTAATGTATTTAATGGATGGAATCAAGCAACGCAATATAGACCATCTCTAGGTAGAAGGAATAGAAATTAAAGGAGGCGAAGATGTATTGGATTCTAGTGGTTGCCATACCAATAGTAGGCTATTTATTACTTCCAAAGAAATGGCTTTAGTGCCGCTGCCGCTGCACTTCCACCAGCTGCAAGTGCTGCACCTGTAGCTGCGGTCTTCCCGTATTTAGAAACAGATTTTCCAATAGTCTTAGAAATACCATATCTCTTCTGAACACCTCTAAAACCTTGAAAAGCACTACGTTGGGCTTTAGATAATTCAGAGAACATTTTAGCAATAGGAATTTCTGTAGGTTTTACATTACCTTCTTTTACTGCTATTCTTACACCATCCTTTATAGAATTTACAAAATCCTGAGATTCCTGGAGAGTTAAATTAGAAAGATTTTCTGATATAGTTCCTTCGGAAGTCAATTTGGTACCACCATACTTTTCTATTACACCAGATTTTTCTAAAACTTTAGCTGCCTTTGAATTATTCATGGAATTTCTAATTATCCCTAAAAAATCAACTCTTTGTTTAGGAGATGCTTCTTGTAGTTTTGTAATTCCTTGTCCGAAAGCTTTGGAGGGATTTTTTAAATTACTTATTGCTCCCTTTAATCCTTTAGCCGCACCACCAGCACCAATGTATGTAGTAGGATCACTGGCAACTGAGAAAGCCATCTGACCGAGAGGATTGTCTGGAGCGACTTCTTCAGCCAATACACCTTTTCCTCTTTCTGCCATTTGATAACTGGCCATTCCTGGAGCACCTTGAAATCCAGTTGTAGAAGCTATAGCCGATTGAAATGGATGTTGTGGGTCAAACTTAGGTTGGGAGAACATCGCTCCGGCTGTTTTAGTTCCTACTCGCATTGCGTTTTTAAGAAAAGACTCTGTTCTTGGGACAGCCCCAAAGTCTTGTTGGCGCATTTCATCAACCATAGAATTTTGCTCTGACTCAGGGAGGGAAAGAAAGTCAGGGTCATTCAACATTTGCTCAAACTTAGAATTATTATTTGCCATAGTATCTCTGTTTCAATCTTTGTTTGATTGCCTCGAAATCAGCTACATCCTGAGAAGCCGCTGTAGGCTGTCCAGAAGAGGGTGGAAAGCTCTGCCCACCTTGTTGCTGGTTGGTCATAGGACTATCTGTGCCCGTCTCATCGAGGGCATTAATCTGTCCACTTTGTACCCTTCCCAAGATATTACCAAACTCTAGCTTAAATTTATTTAGTTGTTCAAGATCAATCTCGTTGTCCCTCCAAAACTTTGGAAGTAGGTTTGATAAGCGCCTATATTCACCTTCATTTATCTGAGCACCAGAACGCAATCTCAATAATCTGTCACCTAGATCACCAACAATAAGCTGAAACCTCTGACCTTCTTTGTCAAGACCGCCAAATGGGAGAGCGCCTTTGAACTTAGCCCCAGATTTAATAAGACCTGATAAATCATCAATCTGTCTATTCATTGTTTCGGCGCTTGCCGAAGCTTGAATCTTGGCAAGAGGTTGTGATGTACGCTTAAATACTCTGGCACCTATAGGTACAGAACCTGCCTCTTCAATTTCACCAGTAGCATCACTGAAAGCATAGACTTGTCGCTGGGAAGCTCCAGGCTCCTGAAGATTTTTTAATTTTTGTTCATTTAGCATCCTGATTGACTTGTCCTTTGGGGACTCATAGCCACTCTTGACACGTTCAAGCTCCAACTGCCTATTGAATTTCCTTTCCTCTTCATAGGGGTCCGTCACCTTACCCGCTATATCTGACGCGGCCTTAAAACCTCTAAACGGATCAAAGTTAGCCATTGTTAAAGGTCCCCATGATATCTCCAACCTGTCCGGCGATATTTCCTACCTGTGATAAGGTATTGCTCATCCCGCTTTCTTGGGAAGTGCCATAGCCAAACATTTGTTTCAGTTGCATGGCTTCTTGGGCGTCAAGGCCCGTATTGAAGGAAATGGTATCAATATCAAGCTGTGCGAGTTGCTGGAGTCTTTCAGCTTCCATTTGATTAACGCCGAGGTTTGTCTGGATCATCTCCATCCGGTACTTGGACATTGCGTCTGCTCTGCGCATTGCCTGGGAATCTTTCAGAGCTTTGTAGTCACGGGCGAATACGGAGTCGTTCTCAATGTCCGCTCCAGGTCTGACATTTTTCCAGCGGTTACGGAAGTCATGGTCCTCTTGGGCGTCTATACGGTCAAAATCACGATTGATCGCTTCCTGAAGAGCGGGATCTAGTTGACTCATATTTCCACGGAAGTCAAAGTTTTTGAAAGCCTGGACACTTGGAAGCTCCGATAAATCTGGTAAGCGAGAGCCAAGTTGACCACCTTGCGCCATCCCAACAAAACAAGCTACATTAACCATCTCCATCACCTGCCAACCTAGACCACGACCGTTGTATAG
>ERZ1292642.633-Hain-H14-01um-R1-633-length-19259-cov-5_pt2 | contig 14917 bp, 22 predicted proteins | sample MGYA00564403_ERZ1292642 | MGnify/ENA primary metagenome ERZ1292642 (study PRJEB36523, sample SAMEA6512643) | groundwater metagenome | collected 2019-01-09 | study: AquaDiva: Metagenomics assemblies of 32 groundwater samples | reverse complement strand
GACCTTCTTAATGTAATCAATTTTTACCTCTCTAGCAGTCAAAGCTCCAATAAGTTCAATTCTTTGATTTTGAAAAATCCAATATTGCAATGCTTCCGTTGCAAGATTATCTATCGCGTGCGGCAGAAATTCACGTTGAGTCATCGGTACGAACGGCTCATTACTACCAGCAAGCCGTTCGTAGAGTCCTTGAATTTCTACTAAATCAGATGGATAATTAGGTGCCGAGCTAGCTCCGATACCGTCAACTGGTCCAATAACAATAGTACCAATTGGAACGGTGATTACAGCCGAAGTCTCATTTGTGACTGGGATATTATTAAGCTCGAATGCTTCCTGCAATTCATCAAACGCCATGTTAAGATATGGTAATTGAGCGGTATAAGTATATGTCACCCTTGCAGTATCATTCATCAACGACGCAGACCTATCCATTACTTGCCTTGCCGTCAGTGAAGTAGTACCCATTTATTTATCTATCTTCTCAAACATTGGATTTGGAAGAACTGGAATTACTTTCTCATCTTTTATCTCATTAAATGAATTGCTTTCCAAAACCAAGTTGATTTGCGGGGCACCGCTACCATAATCTATAAACATCCTTATGTATTTTGTATCATCTGGTAGTGCATTACTTACAACCTTAACGTGAATCTCTCCCTTCTTACACATCTCTACGAATATAATTGGCGACGCTTTCAATATCATGTATTTCATTGTGCGAATGTTAATCCTAGTTCTTTCGCCTTGGCTGGGTCATCGATAGCTTTGCAATTTGGACAAATAGGAAACTGCGGATTTTTGAGAGTTCCGCAAGCTTTGCAACGAACAAGCTCTGAAATTTCCAAATCTTTCAACCACTCTTTACTAACAAGATTTAACTGCTGGGCAGCAAGACGCATATCATCACTGATAGCTAGAGGATTTCCGTTAGTTCTCGCCCACGAAGCATCAGCAACTTTAACAAGGAATTGGAACCAATTTCTTTGTTTCCTATTAGCATCATCCAACTCGACACGAGCTTCCTTTAATACTTTTTCTGCAGTCCACTCACCAGGTAAATAGAATAATCCAGGCATATTCTCGCCCATATCGCAACCATAAATACCATTAGCCCAATCTCTAACGATAGAATCGGCAATTACAACAGATGATTGTGGAATTTCTAGTAATGGTTGATTTTCATCTAATTCTCTCCACCAAGAACTTGGTCCAATTACTAATACACCTGGTTTATCATAAGTACCAGGTTGAATTTCAAATACACCAGGTTGGAGAGTTGGTTTGATTTCCTTAATATATCTTGGAAATATAGAAATTACAGTAGACTTGTCCATCTGATTGACGGGTGCTCTTACCGTCCGCCTTTTGATATCTGACATCAATGGAAAACCGCCTATGACACCCATCTCAATGCACCTTTCGTTTGTTAATCTTATCTATTTCCCCTGCGAGCTTGCTTCAGCTGAGCATCAGCTACTTCAGGAGATTTATAATTTCTGGGAACGATAACTGCTTCTTTATGAGCTAATGCATCTCCGACATAAGATTCATTGCCAAATAATTCTTCTTGTAGATTATCAATCTCTTGTGCCTTCTGTGCAACTAAGTCTTCAGAATTTAACCCGGATAATGGGTCTTTATACTTAGCCAAATTACTTTTGTCCATAGCCGCATAAACCGAATCAGCTATCAATTTACATGCTTCAACTTTAGGTGGCAAATATGCACCAGAAGTAGTTTGGAATACCCACAACGGCTCGTATGACATTTTTTGTGTTGGCAACTCGTCCTTATTTATCTCTGGAACAAGAACTAATTGTTCTAGTACATATCTTTCTTTTATCCATTGTTTATATTTGGGAACCTCTCTTACTTCAGTAACAGTTCTCAAATACAAACCAGCTTTTGTGTAATCATCATAAGTACCTAACCTCTTCTCAAATTGGTCTTCACTCCAGACAACACGCCAGATTGAAAGACCTGTAATCGTGTCAACCCCAAACAAATCTTTCAACTGCTTGTTGATTGACTCTACTGTCTCCATTAGCTCCATATTTTCTTTCTATAGACGACATCACAATTGACCAATGATAATAGTTAAAGCTCTCAGTTCATTCTGAAGACTCCAATAATTAGAATTAATTGGGACGTTAGATTCAACCCCATGATAATCTTTTAGAATAGAAACAATCTCATCTTCAAGTTCTTCCTTCTTTCTGAGAGCCTCTTCCTTTCGCTTCTTCTTGTCAGCTTCGTATTTTTTATCTCTCTCTTCTCTCCGTTTTGCAGAGGCAGCCCTTTCTTTTTCTTCTTCCTCTGCCTTCTTCTTGGCTTCCTCTGCTACCTTCTTGGCATCAGCCTCAGCTTGTTTCTTGACTTCCTCATTCTTCTTTTTTGCTTCCTCGTCAGCCTTCTTTGTTTCCTCGTCAGATTTCTTCTTATCTTCTTCAGCCTTCTTCTTTGCCTCTTCGGTTTTCTTTTCGGCTTCTAGTTCCTCTTTTGTCTTCTCAGGCATACGTCACCTCACTTAACTGCTTCTTGCGGAACGGTTTGTGGAATCATTATTTTCCCACCAGAATGGGTATATTCAGTAACCCAACGACCATCAGTAAATGCAGGCCATACAGTAACTGAAGCCATATGACCAGCTCTAACATCTAAATCACAAAATAACTTAAATCCTGCTTCTCTAGCTCTATTAAAGAATCCAATATCGTCACACCATCCATCTTTAATAATCTCACCAAGCCTAACCCAAGGTTTCTCCATCCCCTTAAATACTCTTGTGTTAATCAGTACAATTCCAAATCCGCAATTAACAATTGGCACTAAAGCCTGTTTATCAGAGGTTAAAAACATGTACTTGCATTGTCCATCAGGAAATGGCTCATCAAAGATGACTGGAAAATGAGGAAATCCTCTCATGAGGTATAAACCGCAAACAATATCTTTATCATGAGAAAGAAGTTTTATGATAGCATCCTGTGGAACAATTACATCATCATCCATAAGAAATACATGAGTGCAATCATTATCAAGAGCTTGTTGAATAATAATATTACGGGACTCAGCCGGAGACTGACCATGAACTGTAATTAGCATGGAACCATCAGGTTTATCAAGAGCCATGAAGTGTGGAAGAAATTCGGCTCTTCTGATATGTTCCATCGTCGGAAGACCTATTAAGACTTTTGTGCCCACCAGATTGTCTCCGTAAGATTGAACTTGCCAATTAACTCATCTACTGCTTTAACTACCCCAGGCCACGATTCACAATAGTCATGACCTGCAATAATTCCGCTAGGCTTCAAATGTCTTAATGCTTTATCTATATCATGTCTAGCCGATTCGTACGTATGGTCCCCATCAATAAATATAAAATCATAATCACTAGCAAAATAGTCTCTCCAGGTGCCACGGTGCATGATAACTTTGCCAGATTTAATATGATTATACAAATTGCAATAAAATGCATTATAAGTTGTCATTCCAGATTCAATCACTCCATAAATTTGATAATTCCAAGTATCTATAGCGTATACTTTACCATCAGTATTATCTGCCAATGCTCTTGTACTTCTGCCTTGATAAGAGCCAATCTCAAGAATAATTTTTGACTTACTAGCCACATCTGCAAGAAAAGACAGTTCTGCCTTAGACATCCAGCCTGTTATGTCCAGAGCCTTTGACAGAACTGCTTTTCTTTCTTCCACGTTACGCCACAGTTCTGGTGTACTTTCCAGTTAATGGATTGTAAATAAATAGGCTTGGTTGAGTTGTACTAGCCGTTGTCAACCCAACAATGTTTCCGGCTGTAGTAAATGCAGCTGTGGTAGTACCAGCCTGAATAGCTAACATATGACATCCAGTCACAGGTGGTGTGATGGTAGCTACTTCAGTGGTTGTGCTTAGGATAGTTAGAAACGTAGTTGGTGCAATAGTTGCGGCTGCTGCCATCGTAACAGGCTTTGGCTGCAAACCGCTTTGCACCGTTGAAATATCTTGAAAGTTCAGGTCAGCCATCTATCCTCCCGTTACGTGTCATTGGCAACCAACCATTTTCCTAACAACTTGCTAAACACAAGAACAGCCATTCTCTTGTCTAGAACTGTGATTGTTCCAGTTCCATAAATATTTCCAGTAGTGACAGCAGTCATTGATGCACCACTATCATTTACCAGAAATAATACGGTACTGAAACCACCACCAGATGGGATAATAGTTGCTACCACTGTGGTAGTAGCTGTTGACGTCACCCTAACAATATCACTCTTTACAGTAATACTAGTTGCCAGAGATATGTTTTGCTCTGACAACTTACTAACGGTTCCAGGAATCAACCTCCACCACCCTTTCTGATTCCCTTATTGTTATGAAATCGTTATGATATTGTGAGTCTATAGTTACCGCCAGAGATTGAGAAGCTGGCGGATGTTACGCTACCCAAATCAAATTCTCTAGAATTATTGTCAACCACTACCGTTAGAATCTTACGTCCTAAATCAAAATTCACACTGTTAATGTTATCAAGTATTAATGCCGTTGCCTGTTTTGCAGGCCCGGCTCTTGCAGTAATTGTTGAACGGTGCACCGCCATATCATTTTCCTTTATTAATAACCAGATGGAACTGATAGCGTATCGATATATGAGCAACCAGCAGGATTGTTAACGAATGTCTGAGTTCCAACAACCATGTAGAAAATCTCAGCAGTCGCCACGCCACCGCTAGCTCCTCTAATTTCGAAGATGTTTCTTCCATCAGTAGTGTAGAATCCAAGTGGGAGAATTTCACCACGACCCCAGACAGAATCTGTCACGAAGTCGATACGTGTTTTATCCCAATTGTATGTGCATTTGACTGGGGCACCAGCCATTTGCATACCATCAAAATACATGTTGAGCGATTCCTCAGAAGCCTTCTTTTGAATGATTGAGACCAACTGCCAAATCTCTTCATAAGCAGCCTTCTGAGCAGGATGCATCCATGCATTCGGAGCGAAGTCATTGTCAATACCAATCCGATTCCCAATCTTGTTGATGGCAAGACGTGGCAATGGTAATGTCAATGCTGCTGAGTTGGCATTCACTCTATTTGCACGAATTTCCGGTGTGGTAGTACGACTGAAACCTAACCAAGTTCCAGTTGAAGCGTTGCTGTGGTGATAGGGAACACCAAATAACGCAGGCAGTGAGGTAGGAGCACTGATACCATTGGTAACAATCCTATCAGTAGCAATCACACCAGCAATCTGTGGTGTAATACTGATAGTTTTGTTCTCAACGTCCCAGTTTGTGATTGCACCACTACCACGATTTGTCGTGAGAGCAGCATTGAAGACTTGAACTGTCTGACCGAAACGCATCAGACGAGCACCAAATCCATCAGTAGTTAGGGTAATTACGTTAGAACCACCAGCCGGTGTATCTGTCGTGACGGTTCCAATTGCACCATCACCAGACTGCATCATTTGAGCATCCAGTTGGCGACGTAGCTCGTCTAACGCTGTGGCTGTTAGACGACGAACACCATTTACGATGCTCTTACGGTCATCATCTGTTGCCCACTGAGCCAGCTTGGTATATTCAATATTCTCCGAGACGAATACAGATGATAGAACAGCTTTGTCGAAAGTTGGTCCACCACCACGTCCCAAATCTCCGCCATCAGGATTGAAATACTGGAAAGAACCACCAGGCCGCAGCTCAAGTGGGACTCTCATCTGGCGATTGCTGATTTTCTCAACATCTCGCTTGTGGATATGTGCAAAGAATTTGTCGTCACGCTCAAACAAGACACGAATCTTTGGAATCACACGTTCTAATTCCAAAGCCGTAACTTGAGATTCTACAAGTGCCATGTTAGCTCCTCACCAAAGCTAACTCCGGAAGCTAATCTTGATTAAGAAAGTCCAGAGTTGTTGTTCCTCTCGGGATTGCTTTAGCTCTGTCCCTATCTGTCTTTCCGCTGTTTGGTGAGGAAGCGGCACTCCTAGCACGACCGACAGCTATAGGGCCTTTTCTATTTCCTTGTTTATCATTATCTTCATTATCACTTTCTTCTTTGGTCCTCTTACCAAGACCTTTTAATGCTTCATTTCTAGCTTTCCTAATCAATGCTGGTAGCAACGTCTGGGCCTTGGACAGATAGGCCTTACGGATTGCGTCCATTGACGTGCTATCAAAGTCATTGCTAAATGCTCTTTCCCAGAGTCTATCTAATACTGTTTTGAACCTTGTATCCTTGTCAATAACATCCTTAATATTATCTAAAACTTCACGCGAAGCGTGGACTTTAACATATCCAGTCATTGAATCATTGGGGTCAATATATTTGTCAATAGTAGACTTCAAGATGTTATCAATTTTAGTATTAATTTCACCTTCAGCCGTATTAAACTGTCTCTCTACAAATTGTTTCTCACGTTCATCGACTGCATTAATTTTGTCTTTATCTTCCTGAGTCTCAGCCGCTAATTTTTGAGGCGGAGTAAATGTACTAGTGCCAAAAATGTATTGGTTTACAACATTTGCGGCTGATAGAAGTTCATCGCTTCCGGCTTCTTTGCTATCACGAACCATTGACATAATCGTATTCTTGATTATATTTCCAACAGTATGATAATAAGCACCCTCATCAACTTTATAGAGAATTGGCAAATAATTATCTACAACTCTATTAAATGCTTCCTTATCACCATCTTTTACTGCACTCAATAAAGATTCAGTTGAGCCACCCATAATTTCTTGTTCATAAGTATCAAGGGTCTTAGCCTTCTCAACGGCTTCTTTTGCATCTTTAATTGTAGGCAATAAATTAGCATATGCTTGCTCTCGATAATAAGCATTTTCAAGAGCGGGAAATTCTTTGAATATATTAGGATATTTAGCTAATATTTCTTTACGTCTAACTGGAGCAACTAATTCTAGCTTTTTCTCGTCAGGTTCTTTTAATTCTTCTTCTAGTTCGTCTTCGAGAGATAGTTCTTCTTTCTCTTCTTCTTTCTCCTCTCCTTTTTTCTCTCCCTTATCATCTTTTTCCTTTCCATCTTTTTCAGCATCCCCGGATGTTTTTCTTCCTTTATCTTTGTCTAAATCAAGAGCTTCAGAAGTCTCCGTCTCTTCTCCAAGAATGTCAATTATGGCTTCTTTGGAAAGTTTTCCATCCTCAATCGTTACCACGCTGCTTGTTTCGCTAAGATTCGACGGAGGCATTATCGTTCTCCATTAAAGGTGAATTTGAACCTTTCTTCTTACCAGGAGTTTGTTGTACAGCCTGTTGCTCCTGAACCATTTGCTGTTGCTGCATTGCTTGTTTAATAATCTCCATGTGAGCTTTCATATGAAGTAGGACATTCTTATAACCTACAGGATTCTCAGTTCGTAGAAGCCTTCCAGCATCGGACACTAAATAAATGCGACAAATCTCAGCTTCAATATCATGATTATCCAAATCTGGGTCAATCTCTATCGAAGAAACCTCAATGTCTTCAGGAGGTGGCATTCCACTAAGTTGTGCCTCTATCATTTGCATTTCGTCTGGAGGCTGTAATATAGGTTCAGAATTAATTAGCAACTTAATTTCTTCATACTGTTTCTGCCTGTCAGCTTCACCAGGAACAATGAAATCATCAAGTCCAATTGCTTCTGCAAGACTCTTAATATTCTCAGGTGAAGCTAATGCCTCAAGAATGTGTGGATTCTGACTGTCAAGTAATTGCATGTATACGTCTTTACGTTGAGACCATGTAATTGGAAGGTTCTCATTGGCCTCTAATTCGATACGTCCAATTTTACCTTCTAACTCGGCTTTTCGAATGAATACATTGATAAAGTTACCTTGTTGGTCTCTTTCAACTGACTTCTCATCTTCTCTTATTTCTTTAATGTACATCGGAATAACTTTAGCAAAAACCGTCTTCCACCAGAATGTGAACATCTTCCAAGTATTCTGGAGCCGTTGTAATGCTTGCGCGCGGCTCATACTATATTCGGAAGCAGTCCTAGAACCAGCTAGATTACCGCCAAATAAAGCAGGTTGTGCTCCTGAAACAGTTTGACCCAGCGACTGAATTTGTTGAAAGAACGGCATTACTTCTTGACTTAACGTAGCCGTTCTAGTCTCAAAGAATCCATCTGATAATTGCTTTCCTGTTTTAGCGACAGCAGGATAAACACCACCTGGCATTGCTTCTGCTTGTCTATACTTCTCAAAATTTAGAACACTAGGGTCAGCAAATGTTTGTTGGATACCATGTTCAATAGTCTGCAGAATAAGACTAATCATATCACTCGTAATATCTTGTACACTAACTAACAGGCTTCCTAATGGATAATAATGAATATAATCCGCCATTGGATTTTTTAATAATGTCCAGCAATCATCTAAATTTTCATTCTCATCTTCTGCCCATTCATCATTAACAAGAACTAATTTAGCGCCATCTGGATATTCTTCTTTTAACGTTTTCACATCATCTTCATTACCTAATACATTAAATGAGCTTGGTCTTAGCCACCAATTGTTAACGGTGACATTGTTTATTGGATATTCACTTCTGTACTGTGGTGACAATCTAGCCCACTGTTCGTACGGGTCATACATTCCACCACCAGCTGCACCGACTTTAGTGTTACCTGTAAGCTTGTCTCTCAGATGTTCGTATCTATCTAATGCATTAGAATAATGTGTTTCGTAGCTAAATCTGAGATATGGCATATCCTCCTGTTTCATTGCATAATTTGGAACTTTTACATACAATCCACCATATGCCTCTAAACAAATTCTAGCTTTTGGCAATACTTTACTGCCAACTAACCTACTAACTATTAATGTTGACTTTTGTATATCTGGATTAAGATAAGAGCCACATTCTGGACATGCTACTCTGCTCTCATTTTCAATAATATTATTAAGTTCAACATCGCTATCGTCCGGCTGAAATTCATCAGTGTTTAAACTATTGAATACTTCATCTGGAACTTTTGCATTACAAACAGGACACACATATGCTTCTTCGGTTTCTTCTTTATACTCATCTTCCTTATAAGTTCCATATTTCTCGTCTTCTTTTGGATAAGAATAACAAGCTGTCATTCCTTCAGTACAGAAGATATAGAGAGCATGAAGCCACAAAAGAGCTACATCGTTGGGCCTATAAATAAGCCTGCTAATTTTATCCCCAGCCTTAGCAGTAGATAAATCGAGAGGATTATCAGCATCGTCTGGATAACACTTAATATTAGGAATTGTAATGGAGAGAGCTGCGATAATACTTTCAAGATACGCTCGGAAAACATTGATTGGCTTATCGTAGGATGCCTGGTCGTTGTCTGCATTGTTAATCTCTTCGTCCCAAATACGCCAATCATGAGCTACTTCACTATACCATACTCTTTGAAATCCCTCCCATAATAATTTTAATCTTCTCCAATTTCTTAATTGACGTTCACGCGCAGACCTATCTTCTTGGTCGAAATGATTCGCAACAGTCTTTAATAGATTGCGAATTTTTTCTTTTTCCTGTTTAGTTCTTTTTTTGGCCACTATCTCTTTCTTGCAAACTGCTTTCTTTTCTCCTTAGATGTCTTTTCAATAAATTCTTTAGCTACTTCTGGTGATGGCCCAGCACCTTTGCTCTTCTTCTTTTTAGGATTATGAGCCATCATTTGCATGTAATTATACTGGGCTTTACTACGCGCAGGCATTAGTATTCTTTATTCTTCTTTGTAAATAACCTTGGTTTTTCATGTTTAATCTTTGGTCCACCAGCTGGTGCAACTCCCATTGCTGTCTTTTGCTTCTTCTTGAAATTAGCCGGATCAAATAATCTTTTCATTGCTCCATGTGACGGTCCAGCACCAGCCATTAGCTAACCCCTTCCTTAGTATCATCTATTCCAAGTTCTTTTTCTAGTTGTTCAATACTTTCAGTCGAAGATTTATCTCCAATAATGGCAGTTAACCCACCAGATTCACCACGTTGTATATTAACAGCTGTTTTATCATCCGTATGTACTTGATTAGCCATCGTTCTAGCTCTCTCTTGAAGAACCTGAGCCAATCTTCTATCTTCAGCTTCGAGCATTTGTTTTTGAACTCTCCAAGGAATCGTTCTTGGCCTAAGTTCTTCTGGCTTCGCCGACTCTGGCACCGCTTGCAATTCAGGTTTCCTGTTTAATTCAATAATTAAATCTAAAAGTTTCCTTCTATCAGCTTCTGAAACACTCAATTGATGTTGCAAAGTCTCACATGACCTACAAAATTTGCTTTCATCAACCTCAGCCTTGCATTCAGGGCAGTGAGGCTCTAAAATCCTGTGAAGCCACTTAAACATTACTTTCCAACTCCACTCTCAAACAATTTATATGCATTTTCATAATCATTGCTGATACTTCCTAAAGTTGAATAAATCCTTACAAAACAAAACAAGGCAATCTTTCTTGGCATCTTCCAGGCTATGAACCAAGGTAAGCTCTCAGCAAAGAAATACCTTATTTGGTAATACCTAAGCATAAACTGGAAACTAATCCAATTAGATTGGTTTGCAGACAACTGTTGTGTCCCCTGTCGTACATCTCGCATAAATAGCAGATGTCTCAGCCCCAGTGGTTGTACTGTTTGCTAATACAGCCCAGGTGCTGTTATCGATTGACACCTCGACTGCGGCTAGAGCTTGAACGCGTGATATTCTAGCTGGCAATGCATACACAACATTCTGTGTAATCACTGTTGCTACGCCCACCTGTAAGAGTTGTGTAGGCATTAGTGACTGTTTCCTTTCTTATCATCCTCTTTCAAATCTTCTTTTCTCACTTGTCTCGGTCTTTCACTGCTACCACTAGCAGCAAGCGCTGTTAATGTAGCCGCCATGATTGCAATGGTCTTGTTTGCGGCTGATAATTCTTCTTGCATTTTAGACATATTACCATCTGTTTGCTTTGCTATTTCTGCATTTTTAACCTGAATCTCATTAATTTTGGTATCAGTAGTGCTGATTTTGCCTTCTATAATGTTTGACTTTGTTTCAGTAAGCTCAGTATTCTCTTTTATTCTGTTCCTTGTACTGGCAAAGAAATAAGTGTTAATAACCAACGCAATCAAAAAGCCAAGACCAGTGAACAACCGTAATATATTGTCCGTTGTTCTATCATCTAGAATAGGTGCAGTCTGCTGTAAAGTAAAAAGAAGATTCAAGCTAACCTATCTTCCTGCGCTGTTAGAATTACGACGGTGATACAGACTGACTGGATTACTGTATATATCACCTATCTCAGTCATTTTCATGTTACGGTAGAATGCCGTCCAATCGTTAGTAGCCGCTAACTTACGAATTAATTCCTCTTGTTTCTGGATTTTCTTAAATTCAGCAGAAGCAACTTCAAAATATTGTTCCGCAGCATCGACAATATATCGTAAGCCATCAATAGGGTCATCACCTTCAAATTCTGCAATATCCTCAACTTTTTTCTTATCATATGAACATGCCTTGATTGCATCGATAAGAATCTTGCAGTCTTTAAAAATTTGAAGTTTTGGAAGATTATCTTCCGGTTCTGGCGGAGTAAACACGCCTAAATAAGCCTTGTAATCTTCCATACCTTTATTGCGAAGAATCCACATTGCAGTCTCTTCGCTGTAGACCAGCTCCGCTACTTTGGTAGGGATAGGTTTAGGTGTCCAACGCATGTATTCATGGATTAATTGTTTGCCAGCAATTCGGCTACCTGGATTGTTATTAGTCAATTCAACTTGTCTTCCAAGAGCATCAGATATCTGCTCTTGAATAGTATGTTCCTGACCTCTCTCTTGACCAGCCGACTTACAAAATTTAACTAATTTGGGTTGCTCTCTATCAATAAATTCTTTTGCAGTTGGAGCCCACTCTTCAATCTTAGTTTTAATCCAATGCAATTCTCTATAACAGTATAATCTTTTATTTGGAGATATTGCAGCAAATCCAATCCATGTCATTGCTGCATAACCCCAATCGCCAATAACTATTCTTGGCCACCAATGTGGAATATCAAACTCCTCAATTACATGCAGTGCATTTTCAGGCTCATCTGGATAGTGTCTATCTCTAAATTCGTCAAATACTTGTCCGACATATGCGTCCCAATCTCCATGAAGCTTTGCTCTCCTCTCTGCTTCATTTGGGATTGCTTCAAGCGATGCTTTGTAAGCTGGGTCAATGTGAGGGTTATCAGCCAGTGTCGAATGAATGTATATCCTCTTAACTCTACCTCTCCCGATGATAATCTTTCCATCGTTTGGAGGAGGTGATGGGTCAACAAATCTTTTCTTGACAAATCTGTGACCAATTCCACCTGGCATTCCGCCTGCTCTAATAATTGCCGGTAAATCTGGGTCAGAGGTTCTAACACGAGTGAATCCAATATAGATGTATATAAACTCTGTGAGGCTTGGGAGTTCGTCAGGAGTATACAGGTTAATCTCCATCGAGTCATATTTATGGACATCGTCTTCATCCTCACATTGTCCAAGGAATACCATTGCTCCAGCATTGGTCATTCCACGTCCACCAAATTGGTCAGGAGCCGGAAACGTCCACGCCATGTCTCCTTTATTTAGTGTAGCACCAAACTTAGGATATAATTGCCTACTACGAGGTATGACTTCGTTTCTAAGTTCTGGAAAGGTGCGGCGCATGAATACTTGCTTAAATCCAGGATTCTCATGCCATCTGTGTGCAATGCCATACACTAATAGAACGTCTGTCTTAGCAGAACCGGCTCCGCCGCCTAAAAGAGCTTCCTTAATAAAGAATGGGGGCTTCCACGGTAAAGCTAAGAAAATCTCTTGTTTCTTAGTAGGTCTCCACTCACCTTTAGTAAAAGCCATTATTTTATTTTGTTAGTGGTGTTATTACTTCACCAGTTTCTTGTTCAATAGTAACCAATTCATTACTTCCAGTGTCAACGGCTGTGTACCATTTATTATCTTTTTTATTGTAACTTGGCCAAAACGTAGCTATGCCAATATGACCACAAACCACATCCAAGTCACAGTAAATATCGAACCCTGCTTCAGTAATCCTTCTACAAAATCCTAAATCTTCATTCCTTTTGTCTTGTTTAATTTCTCCATGTCTTATGTATGGCTCTTCTAAATGCTTGAAGACGTGAGTCTTAGCTAGAAAAAATCCAAAGCCGCAAGCGTCAACCTTTGTTAGCCCAGTCTCATTATGCTTTAGATAACGTCTTCTATATCCATCTCCATTATTTATCCTGGAGGTAAATAATAGAGGTGGGTGAGGATGAGTTCTATTGAAATATAGTCCAGATACTAAATCTAAATTATGTTTAAGCAATCTCACCAATGCATTCGGAGGAAACGCCATATCATCGTCGATAAACAGAATGTGAGTACAACCCATTGCCAAGGCGTCATCAATAATGAGATTTCTATTGTATGCTCCGGCATTTGTATGAAATGAGGCTCCTACTGTACCAGTAGGCTTCTGTAACATGTTGACATAGTCATAGAATACAGCGAAACGTGCATGTTCAGCCGTTGGTATACCTATGTAAACCTTAACCTCCGGCATTTCTCACTCCGCGTAAGCGATTAAACATAGCTTGCCGTTTTGATATATCTGGCATCTTATACAATTCAATATCTTTACGGCCTGTCATTGGGTCTGGAATGTTACGTAGATTCATTCTAGCCGTTCTATCTTTCTCGGCTTGGAATGCTTCAAGTTCTCTAGGTCTTTGATAATATTCCTCTTCACCTCCGGCGAAACCAGGTAATAGTGACTTACCTACATTAAGAAAGCGTTGAAGATATGGAGTATTTTTGATTTGGCGAGAGTGAGTCAATTCATGAGTGAAGATGTTCTCAGCTTCTGCTGGAGACATCTTACTCATCATATTTGGATTATACGTAATATTTCCAGTCCAAGGAGATGCACTGGCATTTGCTCCAGATGACAGAAACTTGGATAAGAATCCAGATGGTTCTATCGATACGTCGGCTACGTCTGGATTCTCTTGTTTTACTTTTCTAATTGCTTTAGTGTAATCTGGCATATTTTCCTGGTTGTAATGTTAATGGAATTCTTATATTTTCTGAACTTGCTGAATAAAATGCATCATCCATATCAAAGAGAGCTCTCGCATATGGAAGTATTCTCTCAAGTTCAGCTTGAACAATCTGTAACTCTGTTAGTCTTCCAGAAGGAATAAATATAGTTTTCTCACCTGGAATCCATAATAACTTTTCGTAATCTATGGTTAGAGCTAATGGAGTTTGTAATAGATATTTTAGTAAATCTCTCCTATCCATGTTATCCATCTCCTACGTCAATTATGTCAAAATGTTCCTCTCTTAATACCTGTGGTGCATAAATAATAATCTGCGGTGTTCTCACGTTATCATTATCATTCTTAGATGTAGCATTATTAACTACTTTACTCATACTTTCAGCGATTGAGGCTAGTTTTTCCGGTCTTTGAACCTCTGGCATCCTCTTATGTAGTTCATCCATAGCCGCATTCATTATGCCTATAGCCTTGGTCTTGATGCCGCCCTCGGCGATTTTACTTTCTAAGTTGTCTATGATTTCGGCTGATTTTGGCGGGAGACTTGGAATCGAAGCATGTGGATTTGTTATGCTTCGCAAACGGTTTAATAAATTTAATGGCGATTCTATCCTAAGTTTTAATTCTTTCTCATCTAGTAACATACAGACTCCTAGATAGACACCGCCCGGTCCCTTCGAGTATAGGCGCCTTCGGTGAGGATGTCAACAACTTTTTTGATTATAAATGCACCCATTATCGGCGTTAGCCGTTGAAGTTTTCATTTTATGAAGTTTTCAGTATTTGGTGCCGTTTACATGGAACCACTTTAGAAACTAACTTGTATTTTATTAATTTAAATTTTTGTTTT
>ERZ1292642.921-Hain-H14-01um-R1-921-length-14946-cov-3_pt1 | contig 14946 bp, 13 predicted proteins | sample MGYA00564403_ERZ1292642 | MGnify/ENA primary metagenome ERZ1292642 (study PRJEB36523, sample SAMEA6512643) | groundwater metagenome | collected 2019-01-09 | study: AquaDiva: Metagenomics assemblies of 32 groundwater samples | reverse complement strand
GGAGCACGTTGACGTGCCGGGCAGCGGGGTCCGCGGGGATCGTGATGGGGAACTCGGTGAACCGTGCGACGTCGGCGGCGTCCCATCCGACGTAGGCCCGGGCACGGTCCCGGAGGGTGGCCATGGCGAACGCGGCGACGGCGTCCGACGGGACCAGGTGCCGGGTGCTGGCCGTGCCCTCGAACTGGTAGGCGGTAGCACCGGTCAGCTGGGCGAACGCCTGCACGTCGCTGGGGTCGATCTCGGTATCCGAGGCCCCGTACCACAGCCCGATCTTGTGCGCGAACGGGCGGATCAGGTCCAGGTTCGCCATCGGGTCGATGGTGGGCAGCGCGGCGGTCCAGGCGGCGCCGGAACCCCACGCGGCGTTGATCGGGGTCTGTAGCGCCACGTTGTCGGTGTAGAACGCGTCAGCGTCCACGATGGGACCGACCAGGACCACCGCAGCGATCTTGCCCGGGTTGCGCCACGCCCAGTTGAGGGCGTTCAGCGACCCCATGCCGACGCCGTACACCACCACCTTGTCCTCCCGGGTGGCGATCCACGGTTGGTCGTGCGCCCACTCGATCGCGTCGTCTACGGCGCCCCCGGCGTCGACCACCGCAGGGTTCGCCCACTGGCTGTTGCTGACCAGCCGCGGCGTGATGACCGGGTACCCGGTCGACGCGATCGACCCGAACACGGCCTCGTAGGCGCCATCCAGGGTGGTCAGCCCGTCGGCCAGGTAGTCGTGGAAGTAGACGACGGGGAGGCGGCCGAAATGGCGTTGCAGCCGGCCCACGTGCAGGGCCACGTGCTGGGCCGCGGCGTAGCTGTCCTCCGTGTACCGGGTCCAGCTGCTGTACCCCAGCGGCGGGACGGCACTCACGCAGCTACCGCCCGTAGGGACGCCAGGTTGAGGACCGATGCGGACACGCGCGCCGTCAGGTTCCCGCCCGATCCCTGGCCGGCGATGACGTAGTCCCCGGCGCTGTGTGGGGCCAGGCGGGCGAACGGGTCGACGGTGCGGGTCGTGACGGTGTCCATGTCGGGCACGGGGACGCCGTCGAGCTGGGCAAAGATGCCGGTGTTCGCCTGCGGGTAGATCCCGAACGACGCCTCGGCCGGCCCGCCAGGTGGCTGGATGGCGGGTATGTGCCCGATCAGGTAGACGGGTCGCGCCAGGTCGGGGACGGTGACGATGAGGCCGGCGACCGCGGCGGAGAACAGGCCACCGCCGGTGCCGGTCACCGTGACGGTGCTGCTGATGAACGCGGCGTCCAGCTCGATGCCGCCACCGTGAAGGGTGACGTCAGCAGCGTGCATGGCCAGGGCCGAGGGGGTGATGCTGCCCAAGGGATCGTCCTCCACGGAAGATGCGGTGTAGGGGCCACCGGTCACGGGGACCTGGATGAACGAGACGTACGACTGGCAGCCAGGGAAGAACCGTTCCACCCGGTAGGTGGTCCCCGACGGCAGGATGTCGCTGTCCGGCACCAGCTCCGCCGGCCACACCCCCGCGTTGTAGAAGCCGGTGCCCGTCGACAGCACCAGCTCCCCCACGATGGTGGTGTTCAGGGTGACGCTGCGGCCCAGCACGGGACGCCCCTGGGCGCCGGCCAGCCGGATGCGGACCTGCGCCGGCCACGGCGTGGCGGTGTTCGGCAGGTCCAGGTCTTCGTAGATGGTCGTCACCGGCGGCGCTCCTAGTCAGGCTGCTGGATGCGGGCAAGGTAACTCACGCCGTCGAACACGACGGTGTTCCCGGACGCGGCGGTTACCACGCCGGTGGACATTTCGATGCCCACGCTGATGTGGGACCCCAGGGCACCCTGGGCGGGTAGCAGCAGGTCGTTGCCCGGCCAGTACGGCTCAGGCAGCGTGAAGATGGCAGCGGCGCCGGTCGACCGTTCGCACTGGCCGCGCAGCTCCACCCGCCCGCTACGCATCGTGAACATGACCATGCCGGGGCCGTTCTGGCCCGGGAACGTGGTGCCGGCGACGTTGCCCCACGCGTTCAGGAACGGCGGCTCCCCGTCGCCGTTGCCCACGACGTGCCAGTCGTCCCAGTCCCCGGACCGGCGCCCGATCACCAGGCACCCCGGCTTGGTCCCCGTGTAGAGCAGCAGGACACGGTCCCCCGGGCGCAGGGTGACCGGGGCGACCACCGCCGCCCCGTGGGCGCCGTCCATCCCCTCCACCTCGCTCACCGGGCCGTCAGGCACCACCATGGCGATGGTGTTCGTCGGGTCGACCGACACCACCACGCCCGGGCGCGTGTCTATCGCCAGCTGGGTGGCGGCGTCACGGCCCGCCTGGGTGGCGGCGTTCACGGCCTCCAACACGATGGCGCCCGGGTCGGTCATGCGTCCTCCTCGATGATGTCGGCCAGGTCGTTGGCCCACACCCGCCGGAACTCGTGGCGCATCGGCGACCGGTCGTTCAGCGTGAACGCCCACATCTGCTCACGCCACTTGTCATCCCGCCACAGGGACACGTCGAACGTGTCGTGCCGGGGGTCGATCGCCGTCGAGAAGTTGGCCCACCGGTAGGCGGCGAAGTCCGCCTGTCCGTACGCCTTCGCTGATCGGGCGGCCTGCGTGTTCGACGTCACGCCCTGCTGGTTGATCTCCTTCACGACCCAGAACCCGCGGTTCGCGTAGCTGTGGGGCGCCTCCGGCGGCACCTGCCACTCACCCCAGATGGGACGCTCCGTGAACCCGCTGTTCACCACCACGTACGTGTTGTAGGCGTCGAGCTGGTCGTCCGACTCGCTGATGCCGTTCATCAGCACGTTGCCACCAGCCTGGTAGACGAACGTCGGCTCGACCGCGTCCAGGGTGGGCACCTGCCGTACAACGCCCTCCCCGGCGTTGTCGAAGTACAGGCTGTACATGCCGGCCATGGACGCCAGCTCGTTGATGACCTGCAACCGGTTCGTGTTCGGCTTCCACACCACCCAGTCGCCTATGACAGCGTCGGTGGCGTCGATCCGGTACGTCTGGACATTGGCGGCGTTCAGCTGCTGCACCAGGGCGTCGTAGATCAGGTGCCCGGGGCCATAGAAGTTGATGCCGCGGCTGCCCTGGTTGATGGTGGCCAGCTGGTCGGCCATGGTGCCGTCCGTCCACCACGCCTCCCCGGTCCCAGACGTCAGCTGCACGCTGCCCGACAGCACCAGCTCCCGGGTGGCGTCGGCGAACAGGAAGATGCCCAGCGGGTACTCGCTGCCGTCCTGCATCACCATCCACGGCCGCACCCGCTGGGTCAGGGTGTTGACCTGATCCGTCTCGTACGGCGGCAGGTGGAACCCGGACATGGTGCGTTTCACCGTCCGGTTGATGTTGTTGGTGATGGTGGGCGGCCGCGACATGTCGACGGTCAGGGGCCGGATGTAGCTGTTCTGCTTGTCCAGCAGGTCGAACCGGAATGACGCCGCGCGCTGACCCAGGTTGTTGCCCAGGGTCAGCAGGTCCGTCATGCCGACACCGGGCCGGTGACCTGCGCCACCGACGTGTCCACCACCGACGGGGAGTCAGACACGTCGGTGATCTGCACCTCCGCCATCCACAACTCGGTCCCCGCGGCGTCGGCCCGGCGGTTGACGCCGTCGGGTACCACCAGGCTGGCGTACCACCGGTTCCCCTCCCCGTCGCGCACGCACACGTAGGGGATCGGCGCCCACGCCAGGTCCCGCAGGGGGTTGAACGTCGCCATGGTGGGCAGCGCCACAGAGCAGCCGGCGGACAGGAGCAGCTGCCGGGTGAACGCGTCCCCGGCCCGTTCCAGGGGCCGGAACGCGGCGGGCCGGTTGCGGCCGAAGAACCGCCGGAACTCGACGTCCGCCGCCTCCTCGAACGACCAGTCCCGCACCACCTCCGACCCCGACCACACCTCGGGATACACGCAGCCCATGCCGACGGCGAAGTTCGAGGAGAACGCCAGGGCGTTCTGGCCGGTGGGGATGGACACCGCGATGGGGTCCGACCAGTCACCGGTGACGCCGTCGTCACGGATGACACGGATGCGGTACTGCGACCGCACCCCGATCCGTGGTTCGTGGTCCTCCCACACCTCTGTGGTGCCGCCGTCGACAGCGGCGACGCGCTCCCAGTCGGGCGACAGGTCGTCCATGCGGTCCACCTGGTAGCCGGCGGGCGCCGGTGACCCCGTCGGCGCGGCGCTCCACGTCAGCTGCACGAACGGCATCGTGTCGTCCGCGCAGCCCTGGCAGCTCGACGTCCGTTCGCACAGTTCCAGGTGGTGGGCGGTGATGCTCCCGACGCTGGCGCCGGTGCCGGTGACGGGCGGCGGCACCGCGACCAGCTGGGCCAGCAGGTCACTGGACCGGCTGGCGTCCGACAGCTCGACCAGCGACGTGCCCGACACGAACACGCCCTCGGCCTGGTCGGTCGCCCCGCCGAACGTCTGATCGGTGGTGTGCACGGCGCCGATCAGGGCGGCGACACGCCAGGGCCGCGCCTGGGCGCTGTCGGGCGACGACATCCGCAGCTCGTACTGGCCGGCGGCCGGGGCGCTGCTGTTCGGGAACCGCAGCTTGACCAGCTTGTACACGGCGCCCTGGTCGTCGGTGTTGCTGACGGGAGCGGCGACAGGCAGCCGGTTGACGTCGTCGGCCGTGATCTCGACCGCGTCCAGTATCCGCACCCCGGCGGCGTTCCACAGCTCCGCCCGCAGCGGCGCCGCCGGTCGGCCGACGGTCGGTACCCAGCCGGCCACCACGAACGCCTGCCCGTAGATCGTGGCGCCACCGGTCAGGGTCAGGAACTGGCTGGCGGTCTGGGCGCCGTGCACCAGGGCGCCGCGCGACAGGTCGTAGGGCATCGAGTCGGCGATCACGGTGCCGCCGTCCAGCATCCGCACGGACGGGATACCGTCGATCTGGGGGCCGGCGGCAGGCATCAGGCTGGTGCCGTTCGCGCTGGTCTGCACGGTCGGGTTGAACGCCTGCTCGTGCCGGCGCCAGTTGCCATCCGGTGACGTGCCCCGCATGTACCGCCAGGGCAGCACGGCGCCGGCCACGCTGTCGACGTTGTAGTCAGTGATCCGGCGCAGCATCAGCGTGTAGTCGTCCCCGTTGGTGATCGACGGGGTACCGGTGGCCGGCGGGGTCACCATGTCGAAGTTCACCCAGCCGCTGGCGGGGATACCGATGCCGACCCCGAGGCGGCGTTCCGGGATGCTGAACACCCGGAGATACAGGCGGTCCATCGCCCAGGAACCCGGGCCACCGCGGCACGTCACCCGGGCCTTGCGGGTGCCGCCGCTGGCGAACTGGCGGACCATGGCCGGCGTCCAGTGCGTCCAGGCGGTGGTGCCCGCCTCCACGATCGCCTCACCCCACCGGGCGCTGCCGGTGGCCCACGGGGACGCCCAGAACGGGAACTCCTTGACCCACAGCTGGCCGCCCGGATCGAACCGGCCGATGCGTGTCGTGATGTTGCCCCGGAACACCAGCTCGACAGCCAGCACCTGCCGGTCCAGGGCGAACGCCCCGGTGCTGAACTGGGCGTCGAAGAACGCGTTCATGGTGCTGCTGACCACGTAGAGGTTGTCATTGAACGCGTTCAACCGGCTCGGCGTGATCGGCAGCGTCAGATTCTCGTTGTACATGCCGGTCCCGCCGGTGACGGCCGTCACGCTGAAGTCGTTGTAGGTGAGGGTGCCCCACGCCTCGCTGCCCTGCGCGACCAGGTCCATGATCATCGGCCGGCCCAGCCCGGCGTAGATGGTGCCCAGGACCGACGTGGCGCCAGCGCTGAACACCTGGACGTCGTCCAGGTCCCCGGTGCGGCTGGCGGTCCATTGCAGCTCCCCGACGTCGGCCGGGGCGTCCACGGTGTAGTGCGCGTAACCGACGTCCAGGTGCTCGACACCCTTCGTGCCCTGGGCGTTTGGGTTCCAGTTGGGCAGGCCCATCAGGTCATCCTTGCCTCGGCACGCACCCGGCGGGTGCCCTTCACGTCCTCGATGCCCTGCCCGATCGCCTGCCCGACGGCCCGGCCCTCCGCAGGCGTCATGTTCCCGGTGAGCGTCAGGTAGACGTTCGTCGTGTCCCCGCCGCCCATCACGGCCGGCGACCCCAGCGACGTGCCCAACGAGGGCGCCTGGGCGGAGCGGGTGGCCAGGTCCAGCAGCCCGGTCTGGCCCATCAGCTCCATGGCCCGCTGGGGGCTGTTCAGCGGGATCACCACCTCAGGCGCGTGCAGCTGGGCCACCTGGTCCTTGGTGATCACGCCACCGTGGGCGAACGCACCGCCGATGCCGCCGATGATGTCGCCCACGATGCCGCCGCCCGGGATGGACTCGATGCGGTCGATCAGGTCGTTCACCCAGTCGATGGCGGACTGAAGCCAGCCGACCACGGTTTCGAGGGCGCCGGACACGGCATCCACAGCGCCCTGGAACAGGCCCATGGCGCTGGCGGCGGTGCCGATGGCCACCGACAGGGCTGATTCCAGCAGCGACTTGACTGGGTTCAGCGCCGTGTTGATCAGCCCCGTCACGGCGCCCGCCACGGTGCCGATGACCCCGGAGAACAGGTCCCACGCCCCCTTGGCGATGTTGATGGCGCCAGCGAACACCCCCGACAGGAACCCGCCCAGGGGGACCAGCACGGACTGCCACAGGAACGAGGCCACGGTCGTCACGGTGCTGATGGCCGCGGCGAACAGGCCCGACAGCAGACCGCCCAGGAACGTGAACACCGGCGTCAGCACGCCGGCCAGGAACCCGGCGAACGGGACCAGCACGAAGTTCCACAGGGCGTTGGCGGCGATCGACAGGGCCGTGACCGCCAGGATCAGCGGAGCGAACGCCACGACGGCCAACGCGATCAGGACCGGCTGCAACACCGAGATCAGGAACTCGCTGACGGGCACGAGGACCGACTGCCACAGCCAGGTGGCGGCGTCGACCAGGGCCATGACGGCGGGCACCACGGTCCCGGTGAAGAAGTCGCTGACGGCCTGCAACGCGGTCAGGAACGTGGCGCCCAGGAACTCGCCGAACGGCACCAGCACGTCGTTCCACAGGAACAGCAGCGCGGGGCCGGCGTTGTCGGCCAGGAACCCGGCCAGCTCCGCCACGGCGGTCACCACCTCCGCCACAGCGATGGCCAGGATCGCGAACGCCTGCGCGATGGCCACCAGCACGGGGGCACCCAGCTCCGTGATCAGCAGCGTCACCAGCTGCACCAGCGGGACCAGCAGCGGCACGATCGCCACCAGGATCTCGGCCATGGCCAGGGCGATGGCGGCGAACGCCTCCGTCAGCTCCGGGATGACCGGCGCCAGCTCGTCCAGCACCTGTAGCAGCGCGTCGCCCAGGGCGGACACCAGCTCCCCGATGACGGGCAGCAGCGGGGCCAGGGCCTCGGCCAGCGTGACGACCAGCTCCGCGAACAGGCCCAGCGCGTCCGCGATCACCTCACCGATGATGCCGGCCAGCGTGGTCAGGATCGGGGCCAGGGCAGACACCAGGGTGCTGACCAGCTCCAACAGCGGCGGCAGCAGGATGACCAGCGCCTGCGCGATCGCGTTGAACGCCTCCGACAGGGCCGGCAGGATCGGCACGATCACGCTCGTCAGGATCTCGGCGAACGTGCCCGCCAGCAGCTCGACTAGCTGCGCGACAACCGGCAGCACGGCGGCGATCGCGGACAGCAGGGCACCGCCGATGTCCTCGATGACCGGTCCCAGCGCGTCGGCCAGGGTCGTGAACGTGTCGCGCAGCAGCTCGAACACCCCGCTGTCCAGCAGGGACGTGAACACGCCGGCCAGCAGGTCACCCACAGCGGCCAGCTGGTCGGCCACGATGGCCAGCACCGGCCCGAACGCCGTGGACATGATCTGCACGATCTCGCCCAGGAACTGGAACAGCGGCGTCAGCGCGGTGGCCACGGCGGTGATGGCCGTGATCAGCGGCGGGATCACCGCGGCGCCCAGCTGGGCCAGGGTCGACAGGATGGGCTGCAACAGCAGCGCCACCTGGGGCAGCAGGTCCACCATCGGGGCGAACGCCACGCTGGCCTGTTCCGCCACGAACGCCAGCGTGGGACCCAGGATGGCGATGCCCTCCCCGAGTCCGGACAGGATGGCGGCCAGCCCGGGGGCCAGGCCACCGAAGATCCCCAGCACGCCGTCCAGCACCGAGCCAGCGACCGAGGACAGGGCCGGCGCCAGGGTGCCCAGCGCGTCCGACACCACCGGGATGGCAGCGGTCAGCGTCTCCTTGATCTGGGGCACCAGCGGCTGGAACGCGTCCGTTAGCGCGATCTGGACCGTGTCCTTGAACGTCGACAGCACGCCGGTCAGGGTCTGCGCCTGCTGGGCCATGGCACCCGCGGCGCCCGGGAAGTCGCGCATACCGCCGATCAGGGCGTCGATGCCCTCCTGCGCCGGGATCAGCCCAGCCGAGATCTGCTCCTGTAGCTCCGCCGTGGTCAGGCCCAGCCCGTCGGCCATGGCCTGGAACGGGGAGAACCCCGGCAGCGCCTCGGCCAGCTGCAACATCTCCTCGGTGCTGACCTTGCCCCGGCTGGCGATCTGACCCAGCGCCCGCACCACGCGATCCATGGCCTCGGGCGGCGCACCCAGGACGGCCGTCAGGTCCCCGAACACCCCGATGGTCGGGATGATCTCGTCACGGGTGATGCCGGCGGCGTCACCGATGGCCAGCAGCCGGCGGGCGTTCTCCGCCAGCCCCTGGAACTCGAACGGCGTCTCAGCAGCGAACTGCTGCATCTCCTGGATGAACGCCTGCGCCTCCGACGCTGACCCCAGCAGCTGCGTGAACCCGATCGTGGTCGTTTCCAGCGCCGCCGCGCCCTTCAGCCCGCACCCGACCACGGCGCCACCGGCGGCCAGGGCAGCCAGGCCCAGGGCACCGAACCCTGTCGACACCAGGGACAGGCTGCTGCCGGCGGTACCGATGCGGCCCAGCGCCCGCACGCTGTCGTTCGAGCTGTCGCGGAACGACCGCTCGACCGCCTCGGCTGCCACCTCCGCGGAGGCCACCACAGGCCCGAACGTGTCGGCGCCGCCGATGTCGCGCAGCTCCGACTGCGACACCTGCGCGGCCACCGTGAACGCGGTGGCCACCTCCCGGGCCGCGGCCGAGCTGGACACCACCACGCCGTTGAACGTGTCAGCCGGGATGAACCGGCCGGTGCTGTCGCGCAGCCGCCCGGCCGAGTCCCGGAACGCCACCTCGACCGCCCGGCCCGCCGCCTGCGCCTGTAGGACCAGGTCCACGAACGCGTCCGCGCCGCCGATCTCGTCCAGGGCCTCGTCCGACAGGCGGCCGGCGGCCTCCATGGCCCGGCTGATGCGCAGCGCCTGCCGCTCCGCATCACGGCCCAGCTCGTCCAGCCCGCTGTTCCGAACCAGCTGGTCGAACTCCTCCCGGCTCTCCTTGGCGGCGGCGGCGAACGAGCGCTCGATGGCCTCGCCCACCGCCTTCGCCAGCCGTTCGACGTCGTCCAGCTCGTCGTGCAGCCCGTCCAGGCTGCGCTCGGCCTCCGCAGGGTCCGCCCCGATGCTGACGAACGCCTCTTCCAGCGGCCCCACGGTGGCCATCAGCTACACCCCTCCCCGGCCCACACTGGGCACGTTGCGCACGAACGGCTTCGCAGCCGGCTCGCCCAGCTCCGCCCCGGCGGACACGGTCGACCGCCACGCGGCCCGATCACCCTTCCACCACGACGGCGGCCGGATGCCGTGCGTCGCGGTACCCGGGATCGCGGCACGGCCCCGGATGCGGGGCCGGCGGTCACGGCGCCCGGACGGGGACGCCGTCACGAACGAACCGGGGGCTGGCCCGAGGAGCGCCGGCCACGGCTCGGCGGCGAACGCCTCCGCAGCCCGGGCCAGCAGGTCGTCCACGCCCTGCCGCGCGTCCTCAGTGCCACCATCAACGATCCGGTGGTACATCAGGTGCAGCAGGCGGCGGGGCGACAGGTCCATGGGGTCTATCCCGCGGCCTGCGCACCAGCCGTCGAAGTCGGCCCAGTTGCGCCGTCCCCATCCGGCGAGCTGGACGACGCTTCCGTAGGGTGGCCGCTGTAGTGCTCCTGCAACGACTTGTAGACGCCCAGCACCTGCGGGAGGATGATCTTCTCCCGGTCGTACGCAGCCCGCGTCTCCGCATCCCACTCGGGGTCCGGCGGGGCCATGTTCCGGGCGAACCGCTCCACGTGCCCCGGCAGCAGCACCGTCTGCACGAACCGGATCGCACGCTCGGTCTGCGACATGCCGTTGACGCCCAGCCGCACCGCCAGGATGGGGTCCGCTCCCACCGCGGCCCGCAGGGACTTCTCGTCGGTGATGTCGACACCGTCCAGAGCGGTGGCCAGCGCCTGGGCGTCCGACACCTGCCCGACCGAATCGAGGAGCGCGTCGGCCGGCGGCTCGGCCATCGCCATGTAGATGACCCCGTTCAGGGGCACCTCGACGTCCTCACCGCCCCGGCGTAGGTCGCTGTAGTCCCTCAGCTGGACCATGGTCTTCCTCCCGTTCAGCCCCGCCCGGCGGCGAGTGCGTTGGTGAGGAATCTACGGGGTGGGATCACATGCCCACGTGCATGTGCTTGACGCCACGACCGGGGCGCGTAGATGCTCCCGCTGCCCTCGTGCACCGCCAGGCTGTAGACGATGTTCGACCCCACCTGAACCATCAGGCCCTGGGCGACCGGCCGGGGGTCCGTGTACGTCTGGCCCGACCGCAGCCGGCCCTTGTCGACCGGGCACAGCACCTTGCTCCGGTTGGTCACCCGGATGGCCCGGGCAGTCAGGTCGCGGCCCACCGGCCCCCGCGGGTTGCGGAGCAGGAAGTTCCGCAGCGTGCGGTTGGTGCGGGCCACGTCAGGAAGCCTCGCACGGCAGGCAGTTGGGCAGCGCCACCAGCACGTGCAGCTCACTGCCCGAGCACATACCCTCCCCGCCCACCGGTAGGTGCTCCCCGACCAGCATCAGGTCCAGCTTCCGCGGGTCCGTCGGCGGGAAACAGCAGCGGACGCCGCGCTGTAGGCACCACCGGTCCACGTGCTCGACGTACGCGGCGTCCGACAGCTGGGCGCCCGTCGGCGGGTCGCCGTCGTCCTCGCTGGTCGGCACACAGCGCAGCACCGTGATCACGAACTCGACCACCTGGAACTTGCTGGAACAGCCCCGGAACGGCCCAGCGGTCTTGATGGCCGGGAACTGGTCCACCGGGTAGCTGGTCCCGATGTGCACCGTCAGCTGCCCACACTCGCAGTGATCCCACGCCACCTGGGCGCCGTGGGTCACGTACGCCTCGGCCACATCCCCGGCCGGCGAGTGCGCGACCAGCTGCTCGTGACAGCACGCCAGCAGCCGCTGGGCGGCCTCCCACGTGTCGTCCCGGCGGGTCGTGCTGCCGTCGGCCACTACCACGCACCGCCCGGTTGCCGGGGCTGCCGGTTGTAGTCATCGGGGTTCCAGATGCGCGGCTTCAGCATCTTGGCGCCCTGGACCAGCGACTGGATGAACTCGTTCACGATCGGGAGGCTGTGCAGCCCCTCCTTCGCCAGGTCCACCGCAGACGGGAAGTTCTGGGTGACGCCCTGCCGCGACTTCGACGTGGTGAACGCCGGCAGCCGGCACGGCCCACCGTTGCACCCCTTCGCGATCTCGGCCGCCAGCTCCCCGACAGCCAGGCTCCCGATCATCGGCACCGGCTGCCCGGAGACGACGGTGATCGACCAGGCGCCCGGCCCGCCGGTCACGGTCCAGTCCTGGCACATCGGCCAGCGCAGCCCGTCGGTGCGGACCAGCTGGCGGCCGCCGTACAGCAGCCAGTGGGTGCCCTCCGTCAGCTCCACGCCGTCCACCACCACGCTGGTGATCGACTGCACCAGGTCGGGCAGCGTCAGCGTGTCAGCGTCGTTGCAGGAGCACCCGCGCCGGCAGCCGCAGATGGCGTTCCACCACAGGGACGAGCCAGGGGTCAGGATCGGCCACACGTTGCCGTCCCACCACCACGGCCCGCCGTCGGCCGCCCAGGCGGGGGCGCAGGACTGCCGGCACGGACGGATCGTGGCCTCGCACGAACCGAACCGGTACCCGGTCCGCATCCACAGCACCTCCGACGCCGCGGTCAGGGCGTAGCCGCTGACCGCGGGCGACGTCGTCAGGTCCGGGCAGCCTGAGGGCGGAAGGGGCCATGGCGTACACAGCGGGACGTACATGGCCCCTTCCTAGCTGCCCTATGCGGCAGGCAGCGCCACCGCGCCGCAGCCGGTGACATCCGGCAGGGGCAGGCGGGTGACGTTGAAACCCCGGTGGGCGTCGTCGGGCACCTGGCTGATGAACTTGATCGCGCCTGGTCCCGCACCCCACAGGGTGTTGGCCTTCTCCGACCGTGCCGTGATCCGCCACTCGATGACGTCGTCCTGCACGGTGAAGTCGTTGAGGCGGCCGGCGGCCAGGTGCGGCCACGCCCAGTAGGCGGTCCGGGGGTCGTCGTCGGTGCAGGTGTCGCTGTCCGCCTGCCACACCTCGAACCCCCACCGGGCCTCGATGTCACCCTCCTTGACCCAGAACCCGGTGCCGGTGGCCGGCGCCCCGGTCACGATCAGTTCCTGACCGGTGGTGAGGGCCACCACGTCGGGGTCGATCGCACAGAACCGGATGTTCAGCTCATCCCGGCTGAACTGGTCGTTGCCGCGGCGGTTGACGCAGAACGCGCCGTTGGCCTTCCGCAGCTGGTAGCTGGTGCCGTCCTCGTACTGCGGGGACACCTGCACCTCTACGAACCCGTCGAACACCACCAGTGAGCCGGTGCCCGTCACAGGGGCGCCGCACTCGTCCAGGCGGATGATCCGGGCGCGGGTGCCCTGGATGGGGGAAATGCACTCGGCGCTCATGCCTGCTCGGCCTCCACGGCTCGGATGATGTCGTCACGGGACATGTCCCCCGTCACGGTGATGTTGCGGGCCTCGGCGGCGACCACCCAGGCGTCACGGGACGCACCCGCTCCGCTCTTGGGCGGCAGCTCACCGACCCCCAGCGGCACGGGAGGGTGACCGCCGTCGGACGTGAGGGTGGCCACCTGGACGCCGTCGGGCGCCGCCTGGACCACCTCGTTCCCCTGGTCGTCGGTGTACGCGATGGGGTCCCGAACCAGCCAGACCAGCGCCGCGCGCTGCTCGTCGTCCAGCTGGTCCAGGCTGTCCACCCGCACCTCGTTGGCGCCCACCGGCTGCCCGGGCACCTGGGCCTCGCCCAGGATGCCCAGACCCACCAGCAGGTCCGTGTGGCCCTTGAACCGCAGCAGCTGGGTCACGCTGCAACACCTCCCGCGGCGCCGACGGCGCCCGACGCGGCCCCACCGAACTGCACCTCGGCGGCGACCAGGCAGCAGTCCCACGTCAGCAGGTAGTTCTGCGCGATCACGAACACCGTCGTGTTGTCGGCCTTGCCGATGAACTCCCCGGGCACGAGGCCCAGCTCCTTGGGCGGCGAGCTGTAGACCTGGGCCATGCCCGTGCCGTAGATCCACCGCACCCCAGCGGCCGGCGTCGTGCCGTCGGGCGCGTTGCCGACGCCCTCCCCGCTGTAGGCGGCGATCCGGTTGCCCGACAGAGTGCGCAGCTGGTCGCCCTCGCGGCGGGCCAGATAGGCGTTGTCCAGGGCAGCCAGCGCCCGACGGGGGACGTGGATGATGCCCTCGCCCCCGTAGCACTCGGCCAGCTGCTCCTCGACCAGCCCCACGGCCTCCGTGATGTCCACGGCCGCGGTCGTCACCTCGTCCGCCGCGCGCTGCCGCACGGTGTGCGGACCGGTGGCGCCCATCGGGCCACCGGTCACCATGACGTCGGACGCCAGGTGCGGGTAGATGGTGCTGCCGGCGATCGACGTCTCACCCGTCCAGAACACCGGCTCGACCGCCCGGGGCGCCCCGTCGGTCAGGGCCTGCCGGGTCCGGCTACGCAGCCGTTCCAGGTCGTTGCCCATCCCCACGGGGGAGCACGGCAGCCAGGCGTAGACCTGGAACGCGTCCGACTCGGGAAACACGATGCCCTCGGCATCGGTCGGGACCAGGCCCCCCTCGGGGTACGGGGACCCCGTGCAGGGCAGCAGCGGGTAGCTGTCGGGCACCCCGCAGAACCGCTCGTCCCGCACGATGCCGTGCAACCACTTGCTGTCAGCCGGCGTCGGCCGCTCGGCCACCGCCAGGATGCCGTAGCGCAGGGGGGTGAACGACGGCCCGGCGGCGTCGATCAGTACGAAGCTTTCAGCCATCGTTCACCCCTCCCTGCTCGTAGTTGCTCCGCACCCGGCCCTACGCCGAGGCGGCGGTCTGGGCGGTCTGGGCGCCGCTGACGCCGTTGGGCCACATGTCGGTGAAGTTGATCAGCAGCGCCTGCGGGCCGCGGGCGCCGATCATCGTGGCCTCTTCCGACCAGGCGGCCGTGTGGTCGTTGGCCTCGTTCAGCAGGCTGTCCCGGAGGGCGCCCACGTTCAGGTTCAGGCCGTTGCCCCGGAAGAAGGGCCCGGGGAAGTACATGAGGCCCTGGAACGAGGTGGGCCAGCTGGTCGGGGCCGTCGCGGCGCCGATCGTGCCGGCGGGGCCGGCGCTGCCCGGCAGGGCCTGCCAGTCCTCGACCCACTGCACCCGGACGTTGCGCTCGTCCAGCTGCGCTGACAGCCAGGCGTCGGCGACCGACAGGTCGTCCCAGGCGTTCCGGCGGGCGATGTCGTTGCGGAGCACGCCGCGCACCCAGGCCGGCAGCACCAGTTCCAGCACCGCCGTCAGCGGGGCGCCGTACTTGTACCGCAGGTGCGTCGACAGCAGCTCGGCCGCACCCAGGAAGTGGGTGATGGCCGAGGTGGCCGCGCCCTTCACCGGGGTGGTGGCGGTCACGGTCGGGTCGGCGACGCCCATGAGGATGGCGACGTGGGTGTCGTGTCCGCACGCGTGCATG
>ERZ1292642.918-Hain-H14-01um-R1-918-length-14958-cov-6_pt1 | contig 14958 bp, 27 predicted proteins | sample MGYA00564403_ERZ1292642 | MGnify/ENA primary metagenome ERZ1292642 (study PRJEB36523, sample SAMEA6512643) | groundwater metagenome | collected 2019-01-09 | study: AquaDiva: Metagenomics assemblies of 32 groundwater samples | reverse complement strand
TTGACCCCTGCGTCAAAACAAACGAAACGCCGTTTTACCGGGAGAAACTCGTGTGACATGCGAGGACGTTATCGAATGGATTTACCGAGTTGAGGAACGAATCGGGATGATGTGTGAGGATCGAGTCCTGACGCCGGCCATCAAAGAACTCGCGGAACGTGAGGCAACGGACTTTTTTCCGCTCAAGACTTTGTTGTAGCACTGGCCTTTGTCGCCGCGTATAGTGTCCATGTGATTTGTAACCCTTCCAGACCGGACTTGCAGGGAATCGCTTCCGTGCCCGGTTCAGACCCACGCAGCCCGGCTTTAAGCGCCTGCTACGACGGGGCGGCTTTTGCGTCTGCGCAACAAATGAGGCGCGAGCGAAGTAAGCGCCGGGCTACACAAGGATTGCCGGCCTTGATCCCGCTGGGCGGCCCTTATGACAATGGCGATTACGGATGCGGGAAACGAGGAGAGAGCGCCGCTTTCTTAGCTTTGTGCAAGAGCTATTGGGATTCCGAAGACGCCTGGTGGTATGGCTGGAACGCTGCCGCCTGGGGACTCGACTGGGGCGTCCCACCTTTACCCGGATCATACGAAGGCGATTACAACTTAAGTCGGCGGCAGTTCATAACCGATGACGAAGCGGAAAGAACTGGGCGACCGTTTACGTTGCTCAAAAGCCCAGACGGCATCAGTCCATTTAGCCCATCGCGCCTTGCTCAAGTGGCGCTAGAGGACAATTTCTCCGCGCTTCGGGCACAGGAAGAAGAAGCCGTCAGGTTGCTGGCGCAAACTTTGACACCTAGCCAGGTGGCGGCAATTTCGTCGAGCCAATCAACAACCGATCCCATAGGGCGGCTGTTGCTCGGTGTGCTCGCGCAAAACGCCGCGCACACGGCGGAATTGTCCGGCGTCGCCTTGTCTGGTCCAACGATAGGCGCGCCCGCCGTTTCTCTAATCGGGCCGACGAATCTGCGCCCCGCCTTGTCTGCTTCAACGATACTACCGGCGCCACCAATGGGCGCCAGTTCAGGGACGGACGCGGCAAAGCTCGGTGTTGTTCCGGCTATGACGCCGCCAGCCAACCTGGCTGGCATTGTCGAGAACGCTGGCGGCGGCAGTCCGGTTTTGTTTTGGGCGCTTGCAATCGGCGGACTTATTTTTTCGCTTGCGACCGGTAAAAGGAAAGTGGAAGTGTTTTGACTGAAAATGACATCGGTTTGATGTGGCAACAGGCGCGTGAAGTGGCCTATGAAAACCCGTTACTCTATCGCATCCAGGAACAAGAGGAAGCTGCGGACCTGGCGTTGGCAAATAACGTGGCGTATTGGAAAACCGTCTATCCCGACGTGAAGCTGAAGGCGGAGGATAACCCCGGAGTTGATTTTCGGTTGCTTACTCAGCCGTGGCAAGTGGCCTGGGGCAATCCCCCTCTCGTGTTTCTCGCCGTGACGCCGCGCAAGAAAGAATTGCCAAAGCTCGGCGGTTGGTCCTCCACACTTGGGATGCTCGCTCCGGTGCTCGCTATTATTCCGGTGGTCGGCACGGTGCTTGCCATTGTGGCTAGTGTGGTGGCGGCGTCTGACCAACAGAGCAAGATCAAGCGGTTCATTGCGGCGGCATCGAGTATCACGGCCACCGCGTTTGAGCCGCAATTCTACCCGGAAACTTTTCCGGTGTTGTTGCCCCTCGACGAAGCGCAACGCGCCATGGCGGAACCCTGGTTTGTGCCGATGTTGCACAAGGAGTTTACCCGGCGGATCAAGGAAGCACAGCGCCGCCTCGCTCAAGAAGTGGCCGGCGAACCATCGCAATTGACCATCGCGCCGAATTTGTCCGCTGAAGTGGTGGACGTCCGCGCTCCGGGCAGCGCGGCGGCGCCGCAAAGTTGGGTTGAGCAGTTGCTTTCCGGTGCGGGCCGGTTGGTGACGCCAACGGAAGGCTACCAGAATTTGCAGACTCGATACGGTTCGCAGTTGCCGACCTATGGCAACGTAACCGCGCCTGAGTCGGCTGGATTTTTCCGCAATGGTGCGAACAAGGCGCACGGAGTAGCGGCGCCAAGTCCGCTTTCAACGGCCGGAATCGGCGGAACCGGGGCAATTTGGCTCGTGGCCGGCGCGCTGGCGTTGTTTATTCTCACGAGGCAAAAATGAATGGCTGTCTCCATTGTGCGGACGCCGTTGACGGGCTTGGTCAGTATATCGGAACAGGGGGGCTTTCGACCATTGCTTCAAGCGGTGTTGGCAGTGGCGTCGCCGGTGGATTTTGGAGCGGAGTGGGAAACTTTTTTTCGGCCGGCATCGGCTCGGAATTGCTGAAGGCGGGAATTTCTTTTGGCGTTGGTTACGGTCTGCATGAACTCAGTAGCGGCCGCGGAGGACAGAATCAATCCAATTTGACCGGAGGCAACACGGTGAACCCGGCCGGCTCGCCATTTATCCCGCAGGCTCAAAACCCGATTGTATCGCCGGGACTGTCAATGCAGTCCACAGCGCCAGCCTGGGTGTTGCCTACGGCCGTGGTGGGCGGCCTCGTTGCGGTGCTGCTCGCGCTCAGGAAATAGGAAACGTTGATGAACGACAACAGCCTAGTAGCGATGTTAAAGGCGCGGAATCTTTACGAGGTTCAGACAATGGAAAAGGTCGCAGACAAGTGGAAAGAAAACCCCGGAAGCTACGCATCCGTGATTTTAGTAATGCACGAGAATTTCGAGGCGGGATTCGAGGCGGGATTTTTAGCTGGCCAAGCATCCGCCAAAGGTGAGCAAGTTACAATCGCAAAAGTAGCCTGAACATGCCTGGCACAGAGTTCAGCGCGGAATTGCGCAGGTTGCTTGAACGGCTCGGGGCGGTCCGCGTTCGGGTCGGAACAAACGGCATTGCATCGCACTGGCGAACGGAGATTGAGGCGTGCGTTGCTCGAGAGAAATTCAAGGAAGCCGGTGCCCGGCACGTCGATAAATTCCCCGACAACGGTTTGTTTGCGGTGTTCGCCAAGTTTTAGCCGGAGAAAATGCAGTTGACCGGACGGCGGAACGGTGCTCTTGGTAGCTTATGCGCTACTCGCTATTGCCTGACCCGGAGCGGATCAATTACGGCTTTCTAAAACGTGACCGCGTGAACGGCCTTGGCGCGGCCGCCGGAGATGCTCCGGCTACTCCGTTGGCCAACGGCGCGGCGCCAACGTTTTTGGGTTCGCTTGGATCAACCTTCCTGGATTTGTCGCGCGCCTACGCGCCAAGTCTCATCAATTGGGGAATCACCGGGAACCAACCGCAATCAGTCGTTGCGACGACGCCGACCGGGCAACAAGTCATCACTACCATTCCAGGCGGGACACAAACACTGTCCAAGGCTACGGGGCAAATGCCGACTTGGCTTGTTCCGGCCCTGATTGGCGGGGCTGCTCTCCTGTTTCTGGTGGCGCGCAAGAAATGACGTTCACCCTAAACACCTTGTTGCCTTTGTTGGTTGGCGTCGCTTTGGGTTTGGCGCTCGGTCTATTGCTTCGCTTAGGTGGCAAACGCAAGAAATGACTTCTATTTTTCCAACTGAGCCGGTGTCTGGTTTCGGAAACGGAAATGGGAACGGCATGGTTCCGCCGTTGTCGGCTGGCGGGTTTGCTGGCTTCGATCCGTTTCGTATCGACATGATAACGTCGCCCGGGCCCGGGCCTGGCAGTGGAATGCCAACGGGGACGGTGGAAGATTTCTATCCGGCCGGACGCGGTCTATTCGATGGACCTTGTCCGCCAGGACAAAGACCCGAGCCGTTGGCAAGACAACCGCAGTGTATCGCCGCTCCTTGTCCGGTTCTTTGCGAAGCAGACCCCGACGCGCGCGAAACCGTTATCCCGACATCGGTCATCCAGGGCGCAGTTTCGTCCAACGTTCTGACCCTCGGTGCTTTGATCGGTGCCGCCTGGCTGCTCTTGAAATATGCACAACACAACCGTCGTAGATGACATTCCGCCGGGTGCAAAGCCGGTTAACGGTCTCGGTCAAGACCCGGCTGCCGGCGCGCCTGGCACCACTGTTTCATTGCGGCCGGTTCGATTCTCGCTTGAAAGCATTTGGGAAAGCCCGTGCTTTTGGATGATTGTCGGAAGCGCGGTGACGTTATTTGTAATTCATACGCTGCGTAAAAAGTTATGACCCTGCCGATTTTGGTCTATCCGTGGGAGCCGTTTCCTGGCGCATACCTGGCGCCCGTGCCCGTTGAAGCAGCACCTTCGGCCATGAACATTGCGGCTCAAATTCCTGAGACAGTGATGGGATTTGGAAACGGAATCTTTCCGACGGCAGCAGGATCAACTCCCGGATATGATCCAGATCGGGGCGGCGCCATTGCTCAAGTCCCAGAGGATGTCCTGGCGCTGATTCCGGTGGCTGACCATCCCGCTTACGCGGAACTCTGGCCGAACCTGAGCGCGGCTCAACGTCAGATCGTGCGTGAACAATTGGCGGCGACGAAAGCGTATGCCGATCAGGCGTCGGATGTCCCTTCCGCACCCATCCAGGCGGGACTGGGCACGGGCGCACTTGTGTTGCTCGCGGTCGCCGCGTTCTTCCTACTGAGGAAGTGATGATGCTTGAGCAACATCCGGTGGCACTGAATGCTGTGCGTGATTCGCGAGTCCGCGGAGTAGGCGGATTGCTGTTTGATCTCATGTTTCCGTTGCAATCCACGGCGGTTTCCATGTTTGACTCCGGGTTTGATTACGGCGCCGAGTTACCTCAGGCCACCGCGACGCCGGCCGTTCCAAAACCGACTTTTGCCAGCGCCTTCGGCGGTGCCTTGGGGCAGACAACGGGGAAATTTCTCGTTTACGCCGTCCTGATTGGCGGCGCGCTTTGGTATTTGAACAAACACCGGCCAAAGTTTATTCGATGACCTCCATTGATTTGGCAGAATCAGAGTTGAGAATCAGAGGTTACTCGCCCGAAACGTTTTGGCTGCTCAATCCGCAGGCGCGTCGGTGGGTTGCCTCAAACATCCTACGCAATCGGTTTGATGAAAATTCCCAGTTCGCCGCGGAGATGATGGAACGTGCCAACCCGAATTTTAACGACTTCGTTGTGTTGTCTGGTGTATAGGCCAAGAAAATAATTGTTGACGATTTCCACAAAAGGGCAGACAAGTCAATTTGTGATGCTACTCGATCAGGTCCGCACCTGGCCGCCCCTCAAATGAGCAAGTGGATTTATATGCTGAATCCGACTCGTCGCCGCAGCCGCGGCCGTGCAGCACAACCCAAAGCCCGCCGACATCACCGACGGCGCTTATCCAATCCCGTGAAAACAAAACGCCGACGCCGCCAAACATCTACTCCCACCGTCAAACATCGCAGGCGAACACGGCGACGCAATCCCGTTGCCGGCCTCCGCCGCGGCCGCCGCCGCGGCCGCGGAGGCATGGGCGATCCGCTCGCAACCGTCAAGCAACTCGTCAGCAAAGATACGCTTATGGTTGCCGGCGGTGCGGTCCTTGGCGGACTGGCCACAAGTTTCGTTATGAGCAGGTTTGGCCCGGTCAAGATGAACGCGGCCGGCCAAGTCGTTCAGAAAGCAGCCGGCGAGTTCAAATTGCCTGGGAGCGATTCGAAGTATGGTCCGTTGCTTTACAGCTTGCTGATTCCCGTGGCCGGCGCCTGGGCGTTGCACAAGCAACAGCCGAAGCTGGCGCAAGGTCTCATCATTGGCGGGGCTGTTCTTCTCATCCAGAACGTTGTGAACCTCGCTCAAGGTGCTTTTGCGCCCCGTGTTGCGGGCACCGGGGCGTATCTGAACGCCGGCGGCACCTTGCGCTCACTGCCGACGCCTGGCTATTCAGGGATCAAGGCTTTCAGCGGCTCGCTAGACAGCGCGGGTGCCTTTCGTCAAAACACCTGGGCATTGGCCAAATAAAATCCCGAGACCCTAAATCCGAGACGCAAGACCCCTAAATTTATGGAATCCATTTTGACCCCTCGCGGAGTGGTAAATTACACCAATTCCGAGGAAGCCATTCAGGCCATTGCCTTGCTTTACGGTTCGACCAACTATAAAAGCTGGTCCGACATCCGCCGGCCGTGGTATTCAAAAGTCTCTTACCCCGACGCCGGACAAACACAGTTGACGTTCTTCGCGTCGGTGGCTGGACAAGGAACTGTCACACTCGACGATACGAACATGCCCAAGGCAAATTCCTTCGGGCAACAGCACGTTGTTATCAAATCCATTCAACTCGGTCTCTGGATTAAGGTCTGGGATTTGTATGCGTGGGTTGGCACGAATGCGACAACTTTGGTTTCCGACATCATCGCCGGGTGCGTCCAGGGCGGAGTGTTGAATCTGGTAGTTAACAATCGTTCGCATCTGCAGTTGCCGAAGCCGTTTCTTTACGCGCCCATCGGGGGCGGTGTCCCACAGGTTTACACCGCAGGCCCGAGCACCTTGACCCTCACGGAAGGAACGCCCAACGTCATTGCCACGAGTATCAGCGCGGCGCCTTACGCGCAAATCGCCGGCTTCAAAAATATGTTTGTCCTAGATCCACAACTGATGATCGAGGCAGAACAGAACTTTTCATTGACCCTCGACTATCCGAGTGGACTGATTCCGGTGCTCGGGTCGACGGTCACTTCAACGAACCTCCTGAAAGCCGTTGCAATTATCGACTCGGTAACGATCCGGCCAGCGACCACTTAACCTAACCCAGACAACCAACAAAAAACTTATGTTGAGTGTAAATGCAATCGCGGCGCTTCAGGGAAAATACGGAAGTGCCATCTGGACAGCCTGGTCAAACCTGCGCTGGCCGCAGTATGATTACGCGCGCTACACCCCGGCCGGCATCACATCACTTTCACTGTTTGCCGTGCCACAGGGCGGCGTTGACCCGGTCAGCACTTTGACCAAGACCGCGGAACAAACATCAATGACCACCAGCGGCAATTTCGGCCAGGTGGGTCAGCTTATCACCCAGATTCGGACGCACGCATTTATTTTGCCACTGGCGCGCCAGCCATCGGGGATCGTGGATGACGCGGACGTTCTCTGGACGACGTTCTCGAACATGATGAGCAAATACCTTGAGCTATTGCGCCGGGGCGTCTTGCAAATCTTCATCAACAGCAAGGAATTTTTCACCATTTCGGAACCGTTCCAGCGTTGTCCTCCTGGGTTTGGTGTTCGGATTCAGCAACACGGCGCCTCTTACCTCTCGGGGTTTACCAAGTTCAGCATTTGGTCGCAGCAAAGCCCGCGGTCAGAGGACGTGTTCGACCTGAACCCGCCGCAGTTCATCGAGCCAAACAACACCTTTCAGGTGCAACTGAACTATTACGACGGGACCGGCCCGGTTTTCACCAACCTGGTTTCGAGCGCGTCGCCGGCAATTGACATCGGCGTGATTTTTGACGGCTACCTTATCCGGCCGTCGAGTTGAGCACTCGAAAAGGCTAAATTCTAAATGCTAAAGGCTAAAAAAAGGACCGTGAGGCAGAGGTGCTTTAGCCTTCAGCCTTCAGCCTTTAGCCTTTCCTGAACACATGGATTACCGCAGCAAAAACATTCTGCCGTTCACCTACGTTTTCCCGACGTTCACGTTAACGAGCGGACAGAGCTTGGTGCAAACGCTCCAAATGCAGCAATCTGCCCAGTTCGAGCTTCACGAAATTTTTGGCTCATGCACAGCCGATGCTGATACGGACTACATGCCCAATAATTTCAGCGTGCTTTTCACCGATCAGTCAACGGCAATGCAGATGAGTAATCTTCGTGTTCCGCAACGGATACTTTGCGCCCCGGCAAACCAAGCCTTCCGCCAAATTCGGCCGATAGTCTTTTCTCCGGGGGCAATCATCCAGGCGGACGTGCTCGACCTGTCAGCCGGAAACAACGTAGTCACCATTGCCTGGGCCGGATACTTAATCCTCGGCAATATTCAACAACCTTTGTAGGTGAATGGATCAGGTTGCCAACCGTCGGCTGTTTATCGCCCCGAGCGAACCCAAGGAGTGGTTTTACAATCCGCAGGTTGTTCGAAGTGATTCCTTTGTTGCCTTCAACACCGGCGCGGCCCTTGGGACAAAATTCGTCCCTGCCCAGATAGGGGATTTTATCAAATGGCGGCAATCTCAGTTGCTTCTTGGGATCAGTCTGACGGCCGAACTCTACAGCACTGTAACCTTAAAAGGCGACCTTGGTTTATGGCTGGCGAGGTGTGATGCGTCGCAAATCCAACTTGCCGGAGTTTCCCCACTAATCGACGGAGGAGCTTCCGGCCTGCTCATTGGCTTTTTCCTCGCGACTCAGGAACCGAATGGGACGTTAATCAACACCGCAACGAAAACCGTTGGTATCGGTTACGGACGAATCCCAGTGCTCATCCGCGGCGGCGAGTGCCTTTCTTTTTACGCCAGCAAAGGAATTGACGGCGGCTTTAACGCCACTGCCATTTTCTACACAATCCCGGCTCAGGTTTGAATGCTGTTTCCCGGACAATTGCGCCTCGGTGAAGATTTTTCCGTAGTCGAACTTGACGACGATGCCGACGCGGCGGCAACGGGAATCCCTCAAGTGTTCTGGTTGCTCAAAGAGGACGCCGACGCGCTTTTGCAGGAAACCGGCGACTTTATTTTACTCGAATCAGCACCGTGAACAATCAGGTAAGAGGTATGAGGCATGAGGTAGGAGAAGGCGCGCCATACCTCATCCCTCTTACCTGTTACCTTCCCCCCTCATGGCCGCAGCAAAAATAAGCGCATTACCGGCGGCAACCTCGGTTGCCGCGGCGGATCTTTTCGCCGTCGTGCAAGGCGGAGTTACCAAAAAAGTTGCCGCGTCTGTTGTCCTGCCAGTGTTGACAGGAAGCGCCAACCCCAACGGCAGCGTTACCGGCAGCATTGGGCAAATTTACACGCAGGTGAGCGGTGGCGTCGCAACGCTTTGGATTAACACAACCGGAGGAACTGTATGGGTCTGATTACGAGTTACAAGTTACGAGTTAGCAGTTACGCGGCCGCATTGTTCCTCGCCGCCTCTAGCGCTCTCGGTCAAGTCGTCAGCGGACCGTCGAGCAGCGTGACGAACGGCATTCCGACCTTTGGCGATGCGACAGGCAAACGGATTGCCAGCAACAGCACGAACTTGCTCTTTAACCCTTCTACGATGTCATTGCGGTTGTCCGGCGCAATACCGAACCTGGAATTGTGGAACATCAGCGGCGCGGCCGACGCCAAGCGGTTTGACATTACCAGTTCACTCGGAGAATTACGATTTGAATGGACTGCGGACAACGGCGGCAGTGCGCTTTTGCTTGGAGCCGCTACTCCGGCTGGACAGTGGAAGCTGGTTTCTCTCAGCCTGTCCGGCACGACAAACATTTTGACGGTGTCAGGCGGCCAACTACTTCTTGACGGCGAGGCAATCAGCAGTAGCGCCGCGGCGGCAATTCTTAATTTCTACGCCTCGAACTTTTTCTCAATAAATGGGAAGTTCAGCAAGGGCACGTTCACAAACGAGTTGGTCGCCATTCAAATCGGCAACAGCAAACTTGTTGCAACGGCCAGCAATGGCGCCCTGACTAACGCTGACGGCGTGTTCACCACACGCGGCTCGGTTCTCTACAAAGGCGCATCAGGATGGACGCCTCTAGTCCCGAACACATCCGGCTATATCCTCACTGACGGAGGCGTTGGAGCCGATCCGGCCTGGGCGGCAGCGCCGGCGGGCGGCCTTGCGACCAGCGGCAGCGCATACGGAATAGTCGTTGGCGGCTCGGCAATCGCCACGAACAATTGGGTTGCGCTCTCAAACGCCTACGTGGTGGCTAAAGCAGCAACACCCCATGGCTCCGCGCTGTCCTCAGGCAATCGTTATACGATTATCCTGCTGCCCGGAGTGTATGACCTGGGCGCCGCCACGTTCACGTTGGACACACGCTACATCGACATTATCGGCTGGTCGGACAACTCCGGGCCTATGACATATACCGCGGTATCCACGATGATGGGAGACACGGTTATTACCTCGACGGGCGTAGCCCTGAATATCAACACTACGGCAGACCACGACATAACCCTGGCTAACTTTTGTCTCGAAACAAAGTCTGACGGAGTTAATGCAATCAGCACCACACAAGCCGGATTCGGCGCTCAACTCGTGGTCCGCAATGTTCTGCTCACTTACAATTCCGGCGGCAACCCGACGAAGCGACCTATGCCCTATGACAAAAATTACGACGGACAATGGATTGATGTCCGGTGTTGGTTCGACAACAGTTTTGGTTATTCGGTGCAGAGCGGTGGAACGGTCACTCTGAACGGGACTTTTATCCGATGCAAAGGCGGATCGAGTTCATTCGGTGCCACGCTGAACTCAGATCGAACCGTTGTGCTCTCTGGCACGTTTATTGATTGTGAAGCATCAGGAACCAGCTTCGGAGCGGGTGCTGTTTCAACGCTGTCAGGAACATTCTTGCGCTGTCGCTACAGCCTGGGTGCTTTTGGAGGAGCTTCCGGGCCGATGTTTGGCGGGACTGCCGGGACGTTGAGCGGCTTTTTCCAGGACTGCATTTCGGCTGACAGTGAAAACTCTTGGGGTGGCAGCATGACCGGCACGATGATAGGGTGTTTGAAAGGCACCGTGACATGGACAACGTCAACAGGAACAATTACCGGCTGTTACCTCAGTTCCTACAAACCGAATGTCGCCATTGCGGCAACGGGTTGGACTAACCTTTTCGGTTCGACGGCCGTTGTCTATTTTGATGGAACGGCCGTAACAGCAATTGTGAAGGACGCCACTCTTGCAACCATTTATACGAATGCAGTCGCGCAAACAGGCGTGTCTAGTATCGTCCTGCCGCCAAAAGCGGCCGTAGTCCTTTCCGGGACCGGAGTTGCCGGGCGCGCAACCGTCGTGAACTGATGAGCAAGAAACCGATTGCGTTTTGTTGCTTCCTGGCGGCTTTAACGGTCTTCTCTGCCACGCTCTACCGAAACGGACAATTAGACATTCCTGGAACCGATTACGGAGTTTTACCGACAAACGCCCCGATTGTTGGCGACGTGCTGACCGCGGGGCCTTCGGGCGCCGCATGGGCCGGCCTGACAAACATCCTGAACGGCATCGGGTCGGTTTCGACAAATCCCGCTCCTGTTAACATCGCCTCGACAGGATGGACAAATACATTTGGAAAAACGGCGATTGTCTATTTTGACGGTGCTGCCATAACTTACAGGGTGAAGAACACGGCCGGAACCTTCATCTATACAAACGGGACAACCCTTTTAGGCGGGACGGTGATACTGCAACCGCAGGGCGCCGTGATAATCAACGGCAACAGCGTCAAGGGGCGAGCCACTCCGTTATGAAATACGATTTGGCAAAGGTGCCGCAAAAGGCTGACCCGTTATATCTCATGGGCGTTGTTGGGGTCGCAATGATCGGGTTGGCCGTCGCTGGCCTCTGGGAAATTTGGTTGGCGCGTAACGTTGACCGATTGACGCCGGCTGACGTGGCCGCGGAAATCGAGCGATGGCGAACCAACGCGGTTCCGAACCCGGTGCCCACGGAAGCCGGGTCGTCGCGGGGTCGGCTGCCATGACGCTTGCTGACACTGGCCGGTTTTTCAAGCGCGCGACTGAGAGCACAACCGCTTTCCTGCGTCGGGTGAAACCGCCAATCGGCAGCAACAACGTTTTGGTGGGCGGTTTCATCGGTTCCGCGGCAACTGCAACCGAGATTATCGAGCGAGGGATTAACGGCCAACCGTTATCCATCTGGCACGGGGTAAAGTTTATGTTTTTTTTTACGATGGCCTGTTGCCACTCACACAGTTTATGGAAGACCGACCCGAAAATAGGCACAGGACTGGCTCGGTCTGAAAGCGAGTTCTTCAAGCAGCACGCAAAATGAACCCTAGGTCGCCGTTTGACAAATCCACGATAACAGCGAAAACCATGTGCCTCTGTTTTCTTCTGTGCGGTTGCCGGTTGTTTGACGCGCGAGAAGTGGTTTCGAGTCAGTCAACCGTGGACGCGGCTGGCCGCACAAACATCGTTTACACCACGAACATCGTTTACACCGTTAACGCGGAGAAAACCCTCGACGGTGCGCGAGAGATTGCCAAGGACGTTGGCGGTCCGTGGGGTGCCATGACCGGCGGCGCACTCGCCATCGTTTCGGCCATCCTGGCTGCCATTGCAAAGCGCAAGAGTCAACAAGCTGCTTTGCTCGTGGCGGCCATCGAGACCGCGCCGCAAAATGAGCCAGTCAAGCGTGAGGTTGAGAAAATGGCCCGGGCAACCGGCCTGGAAAACGGCATCAACGCGACCGTTCGGAAAGTTACGAGCCGGCTGAACGTCCAACGTCCAACGTCCAACCCGAATCGAGGAAAGACTGATTGACCGGCACGCCGTTAACGCTAACATGGGCTGTCATTGCATAAAAATGAAACGCCGCAAAAATCCGGTCGGAATGAAAGACCTGAAGCCGGGCGCCGAGTTCATTTTTCACGGCTACGACAACAAGGATTACCGGGCGCAAATCATCAGCGCGCCACAGCGCGGCATGGTGAAGATACGGTATGCCGGCTTTCAGGAGTTGAATGTCCCGGCCAAATCCTTTCGGGAACGGTTGTTCAGGAAGAATCCCGTCAACGGCGCGCACGCCCGGCGGTTGCCGTCATCGGGCAAGACTCGCGTTTACTCCGGCAAGCGCGTGACGGCCTACGGCACGACCCGCAAGCGCGGTGCTCGACAGATTCGTTTGTTGCGCGGCCTGGCGCACGGTTGGAAGCCCCGCCCCGGAGTCCCGGCGCGGGACGTTCGCCAGGCGGCCGCCAGGTTGGGCAACGAAACAATGGCTTATCGTAAAAACGGCAAATGGTCCGTCATCCGTGGCAGCACAAAGGCCGGAAGGTTCCAGGTGATTGTCAAAGGACTGACGGACTCGCAACTCCGCAAGTGGTATCTATCGCACGGCTACAAAGCGAAGGCGTTATGAACTTCAGCGACAAGGCCACAAAAGAAAACACAGGGTTCCCCCGGCTCACGTGTCTCACTATCTGCGCGTGTGCCGGGGCTAATTTCCGCGCCGCCATCGCCTGACGGCCCGCGGAGGGAAGCGCGCAGGAGACTTCCGCCTTCGCCTGTCGCGCTTCCATTTTGGATTCTGACATGAAGTTTATTTCGGCAAACTTTCTTCGCCTGGTTCCAGCGCGCCGAAAGACGCATCGCGGGTTGACGGCTCGCCAGGCTCAACTCGCAGCCGTGTCGATCAAGTCAGAACTCCGGCGGCGTGTTGTGGCGCCACTAAAAGCCCCTCGGCTCTACACTGAAACTGATTTGCTCGATCCCACCGCGGGTGAAGCGCCGTTATTGGCCCGGCGGCTGCCAGCGGCCGCGGCGGCCGCGGCGGCCGCGCCGGTCCCACCGAAGGCGAAGAAACGCTTTTATCTTCGGCCACGATACGACGGCGTGCCGGACATCCTCGACGCCATTCAAGAGCTTGGTGGGATAGCTTCGCCGGCGCAGTCGCGGCACGCTGACAAAGGCGACTTTGACGGCTTTGCCGAAGCCATGACTGGCCCGGCCCGGCTACTCATCCGCCGAAGCGGCGGGCTGATGCCTGACCTGCTCGTCCACGCCTTGACCGACGCGAAGACATCCACCGGGCAAACCTTCCGCCTTGAGTCAACCAGCGACCTTTACGACGCCATTGCAGCGGCCGTTCAAGGACGGCAGGCGGACAAAAAACAAGCGGCGCGAGACCTGGTGGATCAGGAATTTTACGAAGCCGCGTTGACCGACAAACCGCGCCGGGCTGGCTGCGCTACGCCTGTGCCCGTCGGTCAACTCAAGGTTGGGGACCGATTCAAGGTCAAGCGCGATGAGTGCACGGTGCGCGACCTTGATCCCGACACGGCTCAACTTGACGTTCGGTGTTCGCCGCGTTTCGGTCGGCAGACAATACTGGATGGCTCGGCGTTGTTCCCGGATAATTGCCGCGTGGAATCGTCCAACCCGAGACGTCGGAAAAACTCCGGCGGGTTGTTCGACAAACCGGAATCAGTCGAGGAACAAAAGCAACGCCTCGCGGATGAACAAGCGCACCGGCTCAAGACCGAGCAACGCGAGGAACTGCGACGGCGCGCGGCCGCGCCGATCACCGGCCGCGGCGTGGAAACAACCGGAGACCTGTTTAACATCGGCGCCGCCTCCGCGCCGTTGTTCGCCACGAGACGGAAAAACCCCGTCAACGCAATGGCAGAATGGAAACGTTACAACGATCTATTCAACGCCGGCGCGTCTCGGGCGGAGTTGCTTAAAGCGGCAAGGGGCATGGCCGACCCGCAGAACCGGAAAACAGCCTTGCTCAATCTGGGGAAGATGACGACTGCAGACCGCAAACGCATTGCCCACCGTTGGGCGAGTATTGAGGCGGTTACTGAGAAAGAGGCGGCCGCCCATTGTCAGTTTGCCGGATTGCCTCGGCTCAAAAACCCGGCTCGCAAACCATCAATGATTGCGCAACGGCTCGGATCAAAAATTGTTCTGCGCCGCGGCGGCCTGAAGTTTCGGGAGTTTGCCAGCACCCGACAATTCCGCGAGTGGGCACGTCTGCACGGCTACCGCATTGCCTAGCCGCATGGACATACCTCCAATTGAGAAAACCGCCGCCGGCTTCCCGGCGCGCGTGCCATGTTGGGCGCCATCGACAGACCCGAACGTCCTCGCGTTTCTATGGTGCGGCAATGGGCATGGCGCCGCGTTGGTTAAAGACCGTCATGCGATTGCCGCCGACGGCACGGTAACGCCATCGTGCGTGTGTCCGGTGGACGGTTGCGGCTGGCATGAACACGAACGGCTGCTTGAATGGCAGAAATGAAAATCGTCAAAATTCTGTCCGTCGAAGATACGCGAGAATGGGAGGAAGGGACGGATGAGAAATGAGGCCAATTCCCGGCAGCGGTTCGCATAACG
>ERZ1292642.916-Hain-H14-01um-R1-916-length-14967-cov-6_pt1 | contig 14967 bp, 24 predicted proteins | sample MGYA00564403_ERZ1292642 | MGnify/ENA primary metagenome ERZ1292642 (study PRJEB36523, sample SAMEA6512643) | groundwater metagenome | collected 2019-01-09 | study: AquaDiva: Metagenomics assemblies of 32 groundwater samples | reverse complement strand
GGCGCTCGCCGACACGCTCGCCCTCACGCGGTCCTGTTTAGTCGACGGCGGCCACCTGTGCGTTGTGGTCGGTGGCTTCCGGCAGAAGTCGAAGTACTTCATGTTCCACGCGGATCTCGCGCGAGAAATGGAAGCTCGGGGCCTTACCCTTAAAGGCCTCAAGATCTTGTACCAGCGGTATAAGCGGGTATTTCCGTACGGTTTCCCCTACTCGTACGTGCCGAACCTCCACCACCAGTACATTGTTATCCTCGCAAAATGATCGAGGAGGAGAACACCGTCCACCGATGTCGTGTTGGCCTACCGACCGACCTCGAAATCGAAACCAAGAAGCGGCGAGCCCGATCAACAGTAGACTGATGTAGACGATGTGCGTAATATTGGGGAATTATATACTTGACTCCCTTGGTGTTTTGACATACAATTCTCATATCGGCTGGCAATGACGCTGACCGAGAACAGAGTGCTCTTTCGCGGCCCTGACCTTTGACCGGAGCGGGACCGACCGGCACTTGAGCTACCAACCCCTAGAGGCCTGAATTGCTTGCGATTCGGGCCTCTTCTGTCTCTGGCCTAAACACCTCGCGTCCCTTGGCGGTAAGGCGGTAAATCGTGGTCGATTTGCCATGGGCAAAACCCCTTGGTAGGCGCTTCGGTATTGTTGCCACGCTCCTGGATTGTCGCATGACGGCTCGCTTTCGCGACTGGTTACATTATGGTGACTTGAGCACTACCCGAGCCGCAGTGCGGGCAATCGTCTTCCCCATTCGTGGTACTATCTAACCGAGTGGACGGATGAGTCAGGGCGTCCGCTGCTGTGAGTGCGAGCACCGTCGCGACCCGTATCGGCCGGTGTTTCGACGGTGTGACGGCAAGGCTGACTTCTGCTGCAAACGGTGTTGGATGGACCTCGAGTACGAAGGCATCATGTACGCCGAGATGTCGGATCAGGACGAAGAGGCACTACGTCGTAATATACGCAGATGACCGCGTTTCGTATGCTGCCAGGCGCGCAGATCCTTCAGATGCACGAGACGCGCTGCCACTGCGGCGCCGATGCGACGCACCTGATACTGCGGCCGCAGGCGGCCACTGTCAAGGGCGATCTGGCCCTGCAGGTGCGGGGCTACTGCGATACGTGCTCACCGGCGGTGGTGCGCGAGGCGTGTATAGCTGAGCCGGCGCGGCCCGCACAGGAGACGTGGCTGGAGCGATGGTTCGGTCGATGGCTGATGGAGCGGCCGCCACAGAGCGCGGCTGACGCGGAGGTACGAGGCTATGAGCCCTGAGAATACCGCAGTGCCTCTCGGACAGCGGGGCTACGCGGACACGCGGCTTGACGTCGGCGCGGACAGCCGCCGCGGCAAACGGAGAGGGCGCAATCCGGCGCCGATCCCAGAGAATGACGCCTGGCCGACGTGGCCCGTGAAGGACACCGAGACTGCGCTTTGGTTCACCTCGGTGACCTGTCGGTCGTGTGGCCGCGCGGCCACACATTTCCGCATGGTCGCCGTGTCGCCGGCCGAGTGGATGGGGCGGCGCGAGATGAGCGTCATGGCGATGCCCTATTGCACGCTCTGCTCGCCGGCTGTGGCGTACTGGCTGCTCTCGAAGCGCGAGAAGAAGATGCTAGAAGAGGACCGTGGGCGCGAGTGGAGGACTCAAGACCTGCGGGTGACGCGCTGGGCGACGGCGCTTGCCTCGGCGCTCGGCCTGGGCGCGGCCATCGGATACTGGCTGGCATGACATGGCGAAGGGCAGAAAAACCGGCGGGCGGGTACGGGGCACCCCGAACAAAATAACGGCGGAGATCCGCCTCGCGGCACAGCGCCTCTTTGATGCGGCATATTTTACCGCCGTCAAGACGCGACTCGACATCGGCACGCTCGCGCCGGCGGTCGAATGCAAACTGCTGGCGTACGCCTACGGCGAGCCGCGGCAATCGCTCACAGTTGACGGGCAGCTCCAGATGGTCGCGCGCGTGGTGCACGAGCACCAGGCTGCGGTCATCCCGGTCGGCGCACTCACGCCCGGATGCGGCACACCGTGCTAATCCACCTTGAGGATATCGACGGCTAGACCACGCTGGCTGCGACCGTGCGCCCATGATACGGCACGATCGAATCCGTGCATACACGTGTCGGTGCGGCAAGGCATCGGTGTCCGATTTCCACGTAGCGCAGCCGATGGAAGATGTCCCGAATGTCTGGAGAGATGCAGTGCTGCAGGCACACGCGACGGAGGCACAGTACTGGTCGCTCGTCTATCGAGACTTTGTGGCGCTCGTGAGCGCGGCGGCAAGAACTGCGATAGGGAAGGTGAGCCACAGTGAACCGCGACGAGGTCCGCATAGTGTGGCGCGGCAAGCAATCGACTGCGCTGCTCGACACGACCCGGTACCTTGATATAGAAGGCGCGATCCGCAGCTCCAAGACGACGATCGGGCTGTGGAAGGTGCTCAACGCCTGCCTTGAGCGCCCTGGGATGCGCTGGCTGGTGGCGCGTTGGATCGACGACGATGTTCATGCGCTGCTCGTCCCGCTGCTCCGGCTGATCTTCGAGAATGTCGGCCTCGACGTGCAATGGTTCGCCGACGAGCACCGGTTCGAGTTGCCGAACGGCTCATGGATCTACGTGCGCGGCTTGAGGCCGAGCGAAAATACGTCGAGATTCAGCAAATTCAGAGGCATGACGCTCGGCGGTGTCTTCGTGGACCAAGCCGATGAGATCCCCGAAGATTTCTACCTTGAGCTCAAAGGCCGCCTCTCCCAAGTCGGCTATCCGTGCCAGATGATCCTCGCACCGAACCCCCCTGGGGAGGACCACTGGATCGCGCGCGAGTTCCCAGACACGGAATCCGGGCTGCCGGCCAAGCCGCAGCACTCGTACATCCGGCTCTCGCTCTACGACAACGCGCACAACCTGCCGCCAGAGTACGTCGCGCAGCTCGAACGCGATTATCCGGTTGGCCATCCGATGCGGCGCCGCCTCATCGAGGGCAAGCGCGGCCTCAACGTGAGGGGGAAGCCGGTGTATGCCGGGTATTTCGACCGCGCGCGCCACGTGGCAGACGTCGGCCTCGTCGCAGATGTGCCGCTCATCGAGTCGATCGATTTCGGCCATCATCACCCGTGCGTCGTGTGGCTGCAATTCCTGCCGTGGGGGGAGTGCCGCTGGCTCGGGGCGCTGATGGGCGAGGACTGCTACATCGAGGACTTCGCTCCGCTGATCGTCCAATATCGCGCGCACTGGTTCGGCGGCTATTCGGAGGTCTGGAGCTGCTGTGATCCGGCCGGGAGCCACGAAAACAGCCAGGGGACGAAGAAAAACGGCGTGTCGGTGCTCCGCGAGCACGACATCGCGGCGCGGTCGGTGCCCAACAGTAATATGCCAGATGTGCGCGATTTTGCGATTCAGACCATCGCCGGCTACATGCGCCGTCGCACGATGCAAGGCGAGGCGTTCGCGGTGTCACGGAAGCGCCGCTGGATGATCGTCAGCAGCCGCGAGGCGCGGGATTCGACGGTCGTCACCGATGCCCTTGAAGCTGGCTACGTCTACGACGACCGGCAGCGGCAGACGAGCGGAGGTCGGACGTTGATCGTGCCGCTCAAGGACGGGTTTTACGAGCACAGCATGAACTGCGCGGAATACGCGGTGCTGAATTACGGGCCTGGTCGCCAGAGCGTGAAGGACGAGCGGCGGGCAGTGGCGCAGATGCAGGCGGCGCTGACGAAATCAGACCGTGATCCGATGGATCGGTATTACAATCGGCACCAGCCGAATATCGGCCGGGGTGGGAGTTACGGGACGAGGGCGCGATGAACACCGTAGCGATGTTCGGGAAAGCCTCTGACGAGTGGACGACGCCGCAGGACTTCTATGACGCGCTGGATCTGGAGTTCAATTTTCAGTGGGATGCGGCGGCCACACGCGCGAACGCCAAATGCGGATGGTACTCGTACTTTGGCCCAGATCACACGACAATCATGTATAGGGACGCGCTGGCCGTACCATTCTGGTACAATAGCCAACGGCAGCGCTTCTGGATCAATCCGCCGTACTCGCAATGCCGAGCGTTTTTGACTAAGGCAGCGGTCGAAGCGAAGCGTGGGGCAACAATCGTCTGCTTGGTGCCGAGCCGGACAGATACGCGCTGGTGGCATGAGACCGTCTGGGACGATGTGAGGCACTGCGCTCGGCCGGGCGTGGAGATTCGTTTTCACAGAGGGCGCCTCAAATTCGGCGGCAGTGCCAAGCCGCAGAATAGTGCCCCGTTCCCTTCGGTGCTGGTGATATTTCGGCCAGCATGATGGGAACGCGATGACCTATCCGATTGGAACCGTTGCCGGGATGGTGTTGATGGTGGCGGGGCTCGCTGGGGCAATCCTGTCTGTCCCGTCGCTTCGCATTGCGGCCGTCGCAGCGGCCGTCGCAATATTCTCAGTCGGCTGGCTGCTCGCTGCATTCAGTGACGACGGCTCTGAAGGGCCACGCAATGAGTGATTTCAGCAAGAACCTTGCGGTGCGTATCACCGGCCTCCAAGCGGAAGTCCTCCGCGTCGAGCAGAAGGCGCTCGCCGATGTCGCGGAGATCAAGGGCCAGATTGCCGCGCTGCGGAAAGCGCAGGCGGCGCTGACGCCGGAGAACGAGGCTTTACTGATGCAAATTAAAGCGATGGGCCTCCTATGAGCCCACGAGCGACCATCCGTCGCGCACCGGCGAGCAAGCCCGTGTACGCGGCGTTCCTCTTCATTCCTGGCCGGGAGTTCGTCCTCTTTGGCGACGACCACGAATCTGTCGCCGCGGCCGAGGCGCACCTTGAAGGTCTGGTGCGCGAGAAGTACCGGGAGGCGACGCAGATGTGGGTCTGCGAGGTGAAATCGCTCGCGACATGGGAGGTCATGGCGAAGTGGCGGTGAGGCCGGAATGGCGCCGGCTCGTCGTCTGCGCGCACCTCCGCCGTCTTGCGGCCTCCAGTTCGCCGATTCTGGTGGGTCCGTGGCGCTCGGAAGTCGGCTTCGAGGCGCTGTACTGGCTGCCGTTCTTGCGGTGGGCCGTCCAATACGCCAAGCTAAACCCGAAGCGCCTTGTCGTGGTCAGCCGCGGCGGAGCCGGCGCGCTCTACGGGGCGCCGGCCGTGGATCTGTACCAGCTTCGATCCGTCGAGGCAGTACGCAGGGAAAATGTGTACGACTGGACGCGCGCGAAAGTGCAAAAGCAGATGCGGTGCACACCGTGGGACCGCGACGTGCTCAGGGAAGCGGCGGCGCAGGCGCTCGGCCGCCGCGAGCGGTATCATGTCCTGCACCCGAGTTGGATGTACTGGGCATTGGAGCCGTTCTGGGAGGAGCACCGCGGGCTCCGGCATGTGTCATCGATGACGGATTTTGCGCCATTGGCGACCCCGCCGGTCACGGATGTTGAACTACCGCCCAAGTACGTCGCCATGAAGTGGTACGATCGGGCCACCTTCTCGCGCGCAGACGCAAAGGTGCAAGAGGCCGTGGCGCAGATCACCGGCATTGTCGGGGCACAGACCCATATCGTGATGCTGTCGAGCGGGTTGGCGACCGACGAACATGCCGATTTCGAGGTCCAGCACCCGCGCATTGTGCGCCTGCCAGTGCGACAGCCGGATCAGAACCTCTGGCTACAAATACAGGTCTTGGGGCGGGCGGCCGCGTTCGTCGGCACCTACGGCGGCATGGCACAGATGGCGCTACGGCTCCGGGTACCCAGCGCGAGCTTCTATGAGTCGTTCGGCGGAACCGCTCACGCGCACCTGTCGCTGAGCCATATGGTCGGGATCAAGACGCACGTCCCGTTCTTGACAGGGAACTTTGAGGATGCGAACCTCTGGAGGCAAATTGTGAGCGTGCCGGTCGCTGGCGATGCGCAGAACGCATGAAGACAGGCATTGAGCGGCAGGTCATCAGCATCCACCAGTTTTGTAACCTGCTGGAGCTCGACCCGGCGCGCTTCATTGGCTTGCAAGTGATGCGACAATCGCACGTCATTTGGATATTCATGGAGCCGATCAATGAGCCAAACGAGCGGAACACTGCCGGCGCTGACCACGCGCCGGACGCCACGCCGGGGCGGTAAGAAGCGATGAGCGACGAGTTCGTGGTGCCGCCGCCGGCATCGGCGACGGTGTATCACGATCACCGGGTCGTGCTCTTCACGCCAGACGGCACCGCGCTCATTCGACGGGCTGGCTTTGCACCAGCCATGAACAACCACGACAAGAGGTGGACACTGATGCCATGCGGTAAGCCTCACGGAGGCAAAAAGGGCGGCGGGCGGAAGAAGTGACGCCGAGCGAACTCACGGGCCTGTTGGCGCAGACGATTCCAGCCGGGGCCCCGATTCTGGTCGTGGGCGCGCCAGGGATTGGGAAATCCCAGATCATCGAGCAGGCCACGAAGGCGGCTGGCGCGAACCTGATCGTCTCGCATCCGGCCGTGTCAGACCCCACCGACGCCAAGGGGTTGCCATGGATCAGCGCCGACCAGGCCTCGGCGAGGTTTCTGCCGTTCGGCGACCTGTCTGCCGCGATCTCTGCCACCACACGAACGGTATGGTTTCTGGATGACCTCGGCCAGGCGCCGGCGAGCGTGCAGGCGTCCTACATGCAACTGCTGCTCGCGCGGCGCGTCAACGAACACAGGGTGCCTGAGTGTGTGACCTTCATCGCGGCGACGAACCGGCGCACGGACCGGGCGAACGTGAGCGGCATTCTTGAGCCAGTCAAATCGCGCTTTACCGCGATTGTGGAGCTGGAGACGACCCTCGACGACTGGTGCGGCTGGGCGATGCGCTACGAGATCGAGCCGCAAATCGTGGCGTTTCTGCGGTTTCGACCGGCGCTCCTCAGCGCGTTTGCGCCGACCGCCGATCTGACCAACTCACCGACGCCGCGGACGTGGGCGCATGCCTCGCGCCTGATGACGATGGGATTGCCGGCGCCGGTGTTGCGGCACGCCGTGAGCGGTGCGGTCGGTGAAGGGGCGGCAGCGGAGCTGTTCGGTTTCCTTGAGGTGTATACCGAGCTGCCGGATCTCGACGACATCATCGGACAGCCGAGCGGCTGGGGACTCATCCCGAAGAAGGCCGCAGCGCTCTATGCCGTGGTGACCGGCCTGGCGATGAAGGCGACAGCGACCACGATTGCGCCGATTGTGACGTATGGGGAACGGCTCGCGGAGAAAGGCCACGGGGAATTTGCGGCGCTGCTGCTGCGGGACATCGTCCGCCGCGACCCGGCAATGATGGTAACGCCAGCGGTCATGGGGGCGCTTCGCGGGCCGCTTGGGGCGCTGATTGAAGGCCATGGGAAGCACTAGCGGTAGTGTTTATCGGTCGACCATGACGTCAAACACTACCGCATGGTCGACCACGACGTCATGGTCCCACCACGTGTGTGAGTCTGTGCAGCTCTCGACGTCGGTGGGGGCGGTGTGCGAATGCGGCAAGATCAGGATTCCTGCCGCATCGCTGTCGCTGAAGTCGTTGCCCATGGCCGAGGTGCGCCAAGTGGTTGTGAGCGCCTTTAAGTTGGCGCACGGCCGGAGCCTGCGCACGCTGGAACTTAGCGATCGGCCATTCGGCCAGAGTGGCTCGCGTGGTGTCTAAGGCACCACCACGTGACGCGGCGGCGCGGCTCACCGCAGCGCGCACCACGCTAGTGCTGGAGCAGCCCTTTTTTGGCATGCTCGCCTGGGCGCTGCCATGGGAGCCGTCTGATCACCTCGCCACGGCCGGGACCAATGGCTCGCGCGTGCTGTATTCGCCGGCCTTCGTGGCTGGGCTGTCCCAGGCCGAACTCGTCGGGCTGATGGTGCACGAGCTGCTGCACTGCGCCAATGGCCACATGTGGCGGCGTGACCAGCGCGACGCTAGGCGATGGAATGTCGCGGCGGACCTGGCGATCAATCCGATCATTCGTGACGCGGGGCTGATGTTGCCGAAGGATGGCCTCGTGACGCCACCAGAAATGCGCGGACAATCCGCCGAATGGATCTATGATCGCCTTCCAGCCACGCGCACGATGGCGGTGGATACCGGCCCAAGCGCCGGCGGCTGTGACGTGCTCGATGCGCCTGCGGGCGGCGATGGGAGCGCCGGCGATGCGCCTGCGACCGAGGCGGACTGGGCGCTGCGCGTCAGGCAAGCCGCCACTGCAGCCAAGGCCGCCGGACACTTGCCGTTGCATTGCGAGCGCTGGTGCGAGACGGTGCTCCGCCCGCTGGTGGACTGGCGTTCCGTGCTCCGCCAGTTCGTGCAGGTGCTTGCACGCGAGGATTATGTCTGGTCGCGCCCGAATCGCCGCACGGTGCCCACTGGCCTGTACCTGCCAAGCCTGCACAGCGAGGCCACAGGGCCAATCGCCGTGGTCGTGGACACCAGCGGCTCGATTGATGGGCCGATACTGAACCAGTTTGCGTCTGAGCTGCGGGCCATCGCCGAGGACGCGCACCCGGCGCGCATCCATGTCTTGTACGCCGATGCGGCCGTGCAGGGGATCGAGGTTTTCGATGATGGCGATCCGATCACGCTGACGGCGCGCGGCGGCGGGGGTACGAATTTTAGGCCGGCGCTGGACGCGATTGAGGCCTTCGAGGAACCCGTCGGCTGTATCGTGTACCTGACGGATCTGCAAGGGTCGCACCGCAGGCGCGCGCCAGAGGTGCCGCTATTATGGGTGACGCCTACGCACGGTGCGAGGGCACCCTATGGTGAAGTTGTCACGATGGGCACCGAACGATGACACCATGTTGTGGGCGGGAAAGCGACAGGTTCTTGTGGTAGACGCTGACCCGCACGAGCTGCTCGAACGCGCGCGCATCGAGTGGCGGCGCGATTGGGACGCTGTCGCGCTCGGCTTTGTGCTCGGCGTCTTGGCGACCGTGGTATGGCTCTGGCTGTAACGCGCGAACGGCTAGCGTTCCTGTGCCCAGGAGACGGCGCGATTGACGTGGGGGCGAATGTCGGGCTGTGGACACGCGAGATGGCCGCAGCGGTCGGCCCACGCGGTGAGGTCATGGCCATCGAACCGCACCCGGTCGCGTACCGGGCCGTACTCGCATTCGCGCGCCAGTACTCGCAGGTCAGGGCGATACACGCCGGCATCGGCGCGCTGGCGCTGGATGCGGCCGAGCTCTACGAGGATCGGCACACAGAGCGGTCAAGCCTGTGGGCGGCGAACGTCCTGAGCTCTACCGGGCAGACCCACCACGTGCCCATACTGACGCTTGACGCGATATTCACGCTGCTGCGCGTGCCGTTGCGTTTCGTGAAGGTCGACGCCCAGGGGGCCGAGGCGGCGATTCTGCAGGGCGCCAGTCGTACGCTTAATGCCTTCCCGCGCTGGTATATTGAAGTGTGGGCGACAGGCCTTCGGCACGCTGGCGCGACCGTTGCGGATGTGCTCGCGCCATTTCAGGCGCGCGGCTATACTGTGCGGATGGGCGACCGGACGATCGACTACGGCCGGGCGCGCGAGGCTGGGGAGGGCCAGAAGGGGCACTCGGCTGTTGATTTCTGGATGGTGCCGCCGGATGCCGACCGTTGACGCGACCGAGGATCACCGAGCGCTGTTTGGGGACATCCTGCGCGCCTGCGCCGAGAGTCCGATTCCGACGAATGAGGTCGTTGGGCTGTTGGTGCTGATCATCGCTCAGATCGAGTCGTATCGGTGCCCAGGCCTCGCGCCAGACGAGATAGCCGACAAAGTGCGCGGACTTGTGGGCCGCTGTCTGCAGAAGCGGGTACATTGATGGACCCGCGCGGCTATTTCGGCGTCTGCGTCGAGCGCCCGAAGTATGGGGAGAATGTGGGGACGCTCTGGCGCACGGCGCACGCCATGGGCGCATCGCTGATCTGTACCATCGGCGCACGGTACCAGCAGCAAGCGAGCGATACGACCAAGGCCTGGTGCCATCTTCCGTTCCTCTTCTATGAGACACTGGATCAGATGGTCGTCGGGATGGCTCGGGGGTGCGCCCTCATTGGCGTGGAACTGGATGCGGCGGCGGTGCCCTTGCGACGGTTCAGCCATCCTGAGCGCGCGATCTATCTCCTCGGCGCGGAGGACGTTGGGTTATCATCGGCTGCGCGCAGCCGATGCGATGTGCTGGTCCAGATCCCCGGCCGCTACTGTCTCAATGTCGCGGCGGCTGGCAGTATCGTCATCGCGCATCGCGTGATGCAACGCGAGCGGGTCCACTCGGTACTGGCAAGAAACGACCAGGAGCGTGCCACGACGACCTAAGACGAGCGCCTATGACCTCACCGATGCGCAACTCAAGGCCGGCCGCTTCGCCGATGTCGTGGACAGCCACGACACCTTGGCGCAATGGCTCGTCCAGGAACTTGAGGCGGCGCTGTCCGCGCGCGGCGCTATCGCTGAGCGCATCCGGTACTACTGGACCTATTATGAGCAGGGCCGCACGCGCGGCTCACGAGGCCCCTGGCCGGATGCCGCCGACCTGACCTCCCCCTACGGCACCGAGTTCGTGGACGCCGTCCTCGGGCGCGTGATGGACACCATCATGGTCGAACCGCTCTGGATCGTCGAGGGCTGGGGAGACTCTACGTCCCGCGCGCCATTTATCGAGGAATTCCACCAGCGGACACAGGAACAGGAGCGGCTTCAGTCGGTGCTCCGTGGCGTGCTCCTGCGGGCGCTCGTCGAACCGGCTGGTATTCTGGAGCTCAGCGAGGCCACTGAAACGCGGCGCGTGCGCAAGCGCATCCGGGCGACGCTCGAACTGGACCCGATGACCGGAACGGCCATCATCGATGAGGACGCAGCGCCAGTCTTGGCCAAAGACGAGCAGGGTGGCTATATCGAAGCCACTGACCCAAACACGCCATCAGCCGAAGTGGATATCGATGTCTGGGAGCCTGTTCGCCTCGGGCCAGCCTACGACATCATTCCCTATCTCGACTACCTGCGGTTTCCGTTTCACGCGCGGTCCAGATCCGAGATTTGGGGCTACGGCAAGCGGTTCTATCGGCGCTTGCCGGAACTGAAGGCGCGGGCCGCCGCTGGCGCATACGACCCACAGGCCGTCGAGCGCCTGGGCGACGACAACGAATACACCACGACCTCGCAGGACGCACCGCGTGGGGTGACGGTGCCAGACCAGCGCGGTCCGACCGCCCAAAAGGAATTGTGGGAAATGCCGATTCTGGCCGATCTCGACGGTGAAGGCGAGCGGTGGTGGCTCGCCACCGTCCATCCACAGAGCACGACACTCCTCCGGCTCAAGGTGGACGATCGGACTGCTCGGTTCTTGGAGTTCGTCCCATTCCCGAAGCCAGGATCGCGCGACGGCTACTCGCTCATCGAAAAGATGATGACCGCGCTGGAGGAGGACACCGCCGTCAGGAATATGCGGGCGGACAAATGCGCGCTATCCATCTCAGCGCCGATCCTCCGGGTCCAAGGCGCGCTATGGAATCCCTACGAACAGCCCTTCGCTCCAGGTAGCGTGGTGGATGTCCGCGACACGAACGAACTCAAACAGTTCGAGTTGTCCGACGTGCCGGCGTCCGTCAATGTGTGGAAGCAGGATGTTCGGCCGGACGTGGAACGGCTCATCGGCCTCAACGACGTCTCGGTGGGCACCCAGACACAAGAGCGTCGAACGCTGGGCGAGGTGCAGCTCGCCGCCGGGTATTCGGAGGTGCGTGTTAAGGCCATCATCGCGGCCATCCAGGAGTCGCTGGAAGAACTCGGGTCGGCGCGGCACGAGATCTGGAAGCGCACGCTCGCGGCGCAACAGCAGGGAATGCCGATTCCCTCGACGCTGATGGCCGGACTGGACGCGCGCGGGATTGATACCGGCTCGATTGCGGACGGCCGCATTACGGCGCAGATGCTTGAGGGGCAATTCTGGTTCAAAGCGCGCGGCTCGGTAGACACCGCAAACCTTGACAGGCAGGCGACGAATCTGTCACAGTTGCTCGCCACGCTTGGGCCACTGATGCAGCTCAATCCGATGATTCGTGCGATCTTCTCGACGCCGCAGGCCGCGAAAGCATTTGTCGAGCAAATTCTGAGGGTCTATCGCTGGCCGGACAAGCAGGCGTTCCTCGGCTCTGAGGCGCAGGCGGCCATGCAGCAGCAGCAACAGCAGGATCAGATGCTCCAAATGGTGCAGGGGATGATCGGCGGTGCCCGCGCTGGAGCGGAGGCGCCAGGGGCACCGGCGCCGATGGCAGAGCCTCCGATAGAACAGCCGCCGATGGGCGGCGATATGATGGGGGCCGCGTAATTCCGTGGCAGACACCGAGCATGACGAGCTTGAATCCGGCGTGCAGAGCCTCTTCTGGGGCCGCGTGCGCGCGCACTACGAGCGCGAATGGGGGGCGAACGGGGAGCGATACCGGCAGGCCATCGAACAGGCTGTTGGCGGCGGAAAGAGCTCCGATGATGCGGTCCACAGCCTGCGGATGGTGGTCTTTACCCAGAAAGAACTCGCGCGGTTCCTCCAGTGGCCAGATGAGCGGCTGGCGCACCTGCGGCGCACAGCGGCGGCCACAGAGGCGACGGCGGGATCACAGTCTCGGCGCGGCCCAGGCCTATGACAACGGTCACGGACGCCTCGGAGCACAAGGAACTCGTCACCGCGTGCCTTATGGCGGATCACAGCGCCAGGGAGCGATTTTACGCCTTTGAGCGGGCCGCGCGTGCGGTCTTTGAGGGCGACGAGCCGCCGCCGAATCTGCCGTTAGAGGCGTGCTCGCTGCTGATAGAGGCGGCGATCGTGACGGTCAGCCCGTCGTCGGTGCCGACATGGATCGTGCGTGACCGGCACTGGGACGGCACGGAGGCGACAGGGTCATGCACTCTCACGCCGACCGGCACATTTGTCGTCGGCCTGCCACCGCTCCGTCGTCGCCCATGGACTGTCATGCACGAGGTTGCGCACATGCTGACGTGGGAGGATGGCCCGCTTGGCCACGGGCCGACGTTCGCATCAGCGTGCATCAACCTCTGGGTGCGCCTATGCGGCTGGGAGCCTGCCAGGCTCCGAGCGCTCGCTGTAGAACACGGCGTTATACGCGGAGGGACGCATGACTCACGCACTACTTGAGCGCAAGCGCCGCACCTGCCCGTTCTGCGGCTACTGGAATCACCCGAATGGAGTGAAGTGATGAGCATGTATGTGGACGATCATGGGGACGCGCGAGGTGGCCGGATAATCATTCACGTCGCGGTGGGTGGCCTGTTGCTTATCTTGTGCGCGATGGCAGGGTGCCCCATTTACAACGTCTGGGAGCAGGGGTTGGCCGGCCAGGCCGCGCTCAGGCGCGCCGAACAGGATCGCCAAATCGCCGTGCAAGAAGCCCAAGCGAAAAGGGATTCCGCCATCCTACTGGCCGAGGCCGAAGTGTTGCGAGCTGGAGGCGTAGCGAAGGCCAACGCCATCATCGGGGAGGGGCTGCGCGGGCACGATGAGTACCTACGATACCTCTGGATCATGTCGCTGGAACACGTCGCACAGGCGAATGGATCGACGGTGGTGTACGTGCCGACCGAAGCGGGGTTGCCGGTCCTTGAAGCTGCTCGCCTCGGACATGCGGCGATCCAGACAGGAGCGCCTAAGTAATGCTGCGCCCGCTCGGAAACCGCGTGATTGTCAAGCCAGACCAGCCGGACACAGAATCCGACAGCGGGATCATCTTCCCCCAGACGTACGGGGCACCGCCCGCAATGTCCGGCACCGTCGTCAGCGTCGGCCGCGGCGCAGCCAGCGCGCATCGCGTGCGCCAAGCCACCATTGCCCGCTGCGTCCAGCTTCTCAACGAGGTCGCCGACCGAGTGCCGTCTGCATCGCTCCGTAGCGAGCTCGGGGACGAACTATTCCGCTATGCCGTCGAGGATGTGCGGTTCAGCGAGCTGAGTTCCGGCACGTATGTCGCCTTTTCGTACACCGACGGCGCCAAGATACAGATCGACGGCGAGGAATACATCGTGCTCGACGAATCCGACATCGCCGCCGCGTGGACAGATGAGAGTGAGGCTGCCCAATGACCGATCCGGCCCTGCCGCCAGAGTCCACGCCGCCTGAGTCGCCTCCAGCGCCGCAGTCGGCTCCGGCCGCTCAGCCCGAGGCACAGGTGGCAGCTCCACCGCTCGATGAGGAGGCCGCGCTCGATGCCCAGATCGCCGAGCAAACCATCGACCTTCCTGAAGGCGAAAAACTCGTGCCGCTCTCTGCGGTCACGACGCTGCGCGAGAAACTGAAGGCCGCCAAGCAGGGCACGGCCGAGCAGGCTCGGCTCGAGCAGCAACTTCAGGAGGCCCAGCAACAACTGCAGGCGGTCGGACCACTCGCCGAGGCGTTCCGGGCGCTCCAACAGGCCCAACAGCAGCCGCCTGCGCCCGTCGCGCCCGTAGGCCACACGCCGCAGGAACAGGCTAACCTGGAAGAGATCGCGCGTGATTTCGAGTTCTATCGACAGGACGGCACACTCGACCTCGACAAGGCGCAGCGCGTCAAGGGCCGCACGGACGCAGAGGCGGAACGCATCGCCCAGCAGACCACGCAGCCGCTCGTCCAGCACACGCTGAGCCAGCAGGCGCAGTACAACGTCGCGCGCGCCAAGGCGACGACCGTGCCAGGGACGCAGGACGGCGCCGACCCGGATATTCTTGATGCCCTGGTCACGCGCATTGCGCAACAGCCGAACGGCTTGGAAACATTGGCGAACCCGGAGGCGATGAAACAGGTCTGGCTCAATGCGTTCGCGCTGTCGCAGGTCAAGCGCGCGACGCAGCAGCCGCCGGCCCGCACGTCGCCTCAGGCTGCTGGTGCGCCGCCGGTGTTCACCGAGCGCGCGGGCGGGCAACTGCCGAATCAGAAGCAACTCTCCAGCGTGGAGAAAAAGGCGGCCAAAGAGGCCGGGATGAGCGAGGCCGAATACCTGAAAGAAGCGGCTGATATGCC